>Ga0335075_10016393_pt1 | contig 11074 bp, 10 predicted proteins | sample Lox_Sample_24_FD_206723 | JGI IMG/M metagenome (GOLD analysis project Ga0335075, IMG submission 206723) | Soil microbial communities from Loxahatchee National Wildlife Refuge, Florida, United States - Lox_Sample_2.4 | ecosystem: Environmental > Terrestrial > Soil > Wetlands | place: USA... | reverse complement strand
TGGGTGCTGCTCGCGGCGGCGGTGGGCGGGCACTACCACATCACGAACACCGAGATCTTCGGGTTCGGCACCGGGATCCTGGCCTACACCCTGGGCATGCGGCACGCGTTCGACGCCGACCACATCGCCGCGATCGACAACACCACCCGCAAGCTCGTCAACGACGGCAAGCGGCCGCTGTCGGTCGGGTTCTTCTTCTCCCTCGGCCACTCCACGATCGTGTTCGTCCTGGCGTTGCTGCTGAACTTCGGCATCCGGGCTCTGGATGAGCAGGTCAAGAACAACAACTCCGGGCTGCACAACGTCACCGGCATCGTCGGCACCACCGTGTCAGGCACGTTCCTGTACATCCTCGCGCTGCTCAACGTCATCATCCTGGTGGGCATCGTGAAAGTGTTCCGCGAGATGCGCACCGGCCACTACAGCGACGAGGAACTCGAAGCCCAGCTCGACAAGCGCGGCCTGATGAACCGGTTCCTCGGCCCCATCGCCCGCCGCGCGGACGCCCCCTGGAAGATGTACCCCATCGGGGTCCTGTTCGGCCTCGGGTTCGACACCGCGACCGAGGTCGCGCTGCTCGTCCTCGCGGGGTCAGCCGTGGTCTCCGGGCTGCCGTTCTACGCGATCTTGTCGCTGCCCATCCTGTTCGCCGCCGGCATGTGCCTGTTCGACACCATCGACGGCTGCTTCATGAACTTCGCCTACGACTGGGCGTTCGCCAAGCCGATCCGCAAGGTGTACTACAACATGACCATCACGGGCCTGTCGGTGTTCGTCGCCTTCTTCATCGGCACCGTCGAGATTCTCGGCCTCATCGGCCAGGAATACGGCCTCGACGGCGGGTTCTGGGCCTTCATGGGCAACTTCGACATCAACAAGGCCGGGTTCGTCATCGTCGGCATCTTCGTCATCACCTGGATCGCCGCCCTGGCCATCTGGCGCTTCGGCAAGATCGAGCAGAAGTGGGACACCCGGCAGGCCGTCGCGGTCACCGAAGGCACCGACAGCTAGCGGCACTGCTGCCGCAAAGTTTCCGCCCACCGGGAAAACTCCCCTACCGGTTGTCGTAGTCTGCTGCCCGTGGACGAGCTGACCTCCCTCGCGATCGCCGCCGGGCGCGGTGATCGCGGCGCGCTGGCCAGGTTCGTCGGCGAGACTCAGGGAGACGTGTGGCGGCTGTGCGCCCACCTGGTCGATCCGGCCGCCGCGGACGACCTCACCCAGGACACCTACCTGCGGGCCATCCCGGCGCTGCCCAGGTTCCGCGCCGACGCGCCGGTCCGCACCTGGCTGCTGGCCATCGCGCGGCGCGCGTGCGCGGCGGAGATCGGCGCCCGGTCCCGCGACCGGCGGCTGGCCGGCCGCCTCGCGGCCGAGCCGGACCGCGCGCTGGGCCAGCCGCCAGCCGCTCCGGGCGCCGAGGCCGCGGTCGGCGAGCTGCTCGCCGCGCTGCAGTCCCAGCGGCGGGCCGCTTTCGTGCTGACCCAGCTGCTCGGCTGCTCCTACGCCGAGGCCGCGGCCGTCTGCGGCTGCCCGGTCGGCACGATCCGCTCTCGCGTCGCCCGCGCCCGCGAGGATCTCGACGCCATGACGGCGGACCCCGGCACCCGGCCGGAACCGCGCGCCGGGCAGCGCTGAACCCGCTCTATGTGGCCGATGTCCCATCGACCACACTCTTTGGTAGTCGATGTCACATCGGCCACGTTCCGGGGTGCGGTCTAGTTCCGGGGTGCGGTCTAATGGGGGCGTGGCTGAGCGGCAGACGGCGCGGCAGACGGTCGAGCTCGGGGACGTGCAGCGGACGTTGTTCTTTCCGCTGGCGGCGCGGGCGCGGGAGACCCGCAAGAAGCGGCCGCTGCTGCGCGACCCGAAGGCCGTCGAGATCGTCGAGTCGGTCGACTTCGAGCTGGCGCCCATCACGCCGGGCCCGACCGCCTTCGTCGTGACGCTCCGCACCCTGATCTACGACTGGTGGGTCCGGCGATTCCTCGCCGGGCATCCCGACGGCACGGTCGTCGAGCTGGGCACCGGGCTGAACACCCGCTTCGAGCGGACCGACAACGGGACCGCGCACTGGATCGAGCTGGACCTGCCGGACACGATCGAACTGCGCCGCCGGTTCTTCGCTGATACCGAGCGGCGCCAGATGCTCGCCGCTTCGCTGCTCGATGAGGACTGGCTGCCCGCAGTGGAGCAGCGTCCGGCGCCGTACTTCTTCGTCGCCGACGGCGTCCTTGCCTACTTGCGCGAAGAAGACGTCACCGGCATGCTGGCCCGGATCGCCGGCCGGTTCCCTGGCGCCATGATCGCGTTCGACACCGTCACCCAGATGTCGATGGGCCAGGAGCTCAAGATGGCGGCCAAACGGAACATCGCGCCCTGGCAGTGGGCGTGCGACGACCCGCGCTCGCTGGAGCGGCTGGGCCTGCGGCTCGTCGAATCCGTGGCCGTGACCCGCCCGCCGGCCGGGCTGCGGGCGGAACTGCCCGCCAGGTACCGGTATCTGCTGCCACTCGCCGACCCCGTGTTCGGCCAGCGAGGACAGTCGCTCAGCCTGTTCCTGGCTGGCTGACCTCGCCGGCGTCAGACGGGACCTGCGGGGACGGGCGATCGCGGCGCAGCACCGTGAGCAGCTCCTCGTAGGGGCCGATCAGGAACGCCTCGTCGGCCGGCTGGAACCGGGTGGTGCGCCGCGGCAGGTGCTCGAGCACCGTCCGGTCCGCGGCCCGGCGGATGGCGAGCACGCGGGTGCGGGCCGCCAGGTCGAACATCTGCAGGCCGTGCAGGCCGCCGCCCGGGGTGACCGTCAGCTTGGCGACCAGCAGCGGCTCGTCGCCGGCGTAGAACGTGGACAGCACGTCCAGGCCGAGCGCCGCGCCGGTGAACCACGGGGCGGCCAGCGCGGCGGTCGACCGGACGTTCTTGAACCCGAAAGTCTCCCTGACCGAGTGGGCCAGCTGCGGGTCGAAGATGCGCAGCACAACCGGAGTGGTTTCCCAGCGCGGCCCGAGCTGGTCGCGGACCGCCAGGCCCGTCTCGAGATTCGCGAGGTCGTCGCTGGTCAGCACCGCGACCGCCGACGCGGCGGGCAGCCGCACCGAGCCCAGCACCTCGGGCAGCGTCGCGTCGCCGATCACCACCGGGACACCGAGGGCGCGTACCTGGCCGAGGTGCCTGTTGTGCTCGTCCATCTCGACCACCACGACGTCGCGGCCCGCCGCGTGCAGCTGCTGCACGACCCGCAGGCCGACCGTGCCAAGGCCGATCACCAGCACATGGCCGCGCAGCGCGGTGATCTTCTGCCTGCCGAGCGACTCCTCGATCCGCCTGCTGATCAGCACGTTCGTGACCAGCGCGAAGAACACCGCGACGAACAGCGCGCCGGTCATCATGAGCAGGATCGCGAAGCCGACCAGCCAGGCCGGCTCCCCGCGGAAGGTGAAGTCGCCGTAGCCGACGGTCGTGATGGTCTCGACGGTGAAGTACAGCGAGTCGAGCAGCGTGATGTGGTGACCCGCGCCCGCGTACTGGTAGGTGAGGCGCAGCACGACCGTGGCGGCGGTCAGCACCGCGACCAGCGCGCCGAGCGCGATCACCAGCCTGCGGTCGGCGGCGCCCACCAGCGACATGGCGACGTCACGCAGGTAGCCGGCCATGCTCCGGCGTGCGGCGTGCTGGCGGGCGGAGGAACGGGCCCGTTCCGAATAACTGATAGCGGCGGTGGCGCGGAGCTCGGCGGGGGTGGCGATGATCGTCACCTCGTCACCCGCCCCGACCTCCGTGTCGCGCCCGGGGCAGACCAGCACGTCACCGTCCGGCGGCACCACCGCGACAGGGGCAAGGTCGCCGTAGAGCTCGCGGAGGGTGGCGGTACGCGGCGCGGTGGTGCGCACGGCCAGGAACTGCTCGCCGGAAAGCGTCATCCGCTGCACGCCCTCGCGCAGGCAGGCCTCGACCACCGACGGCGCGGACAGGCCGGCGACGTCGAACACGGCGACGCCGGCCTCCTTGACCGCGCGGCCGACCGCGGGGTTGTTGAGCTGCGCGACCACCCGCACGTCGTCGCGCAGCCTGCGGGCGAGCAGCGCCGTCTCCAGCGTGCGCAGGTCGTCGTGCTGCGCGCAGATCACCGCGACGGCGCCGGCCAGCCCGGCGCTGGTGAGCGCCTCCTCCGCGCGCGTGCTGGTGATCAGCGGCACGCCCCAGGCGTCGATCAGCCGCGCCAGCGGCGGGTCAGGGGCGTCGTCGACGACCACCGCGGGCACGCCGGACAGCGCCAGCTCCTCGACGATCCGCAAGCCCACGCCGGGCAGCCCGCAGACGATGACGTGTCCGCGCCGGTCCGCGTACGCACCCCCCACGCTGGCAGCTTATTCGCCAACCGAGCCGTCGATGGCCTCGCGCAGCAGGTCGGCGTGGCCGGCGTGCCTGGCGGTCTCCTCGATCAGGTGCAGCAGCACCCAGCGGAGCGTGAACTGCCAGCCGTCGTTGCCCTTGAAGGCCGACAGCTGGTCCAGGCTGGCCGCGGACGCGGCGGCCTGGCGGCTGCGCTCGCACGCGTCGCGGTAGCGCTGGCGCAGTGCTTCCGGGTCCATCGCCGTGGCGGTGCGGAACTCCCAGTCGGGGTCGGCGACCCAGTCGACATCCACCCAGTCAGGGCGCTCAGGGAGCCCGAGGAAGCGGCCCTCCAGCCAGCTCTCCTCGACGAGCGCCAGGTGGTAGAGGAGACCGGCCAGCGTGAGATCCGAGGTGGGGATCTTTTGCGCTAGCTGGTCCTTGGTGAGGCCTTCGGTCTTGAGCAGGATCGTTTCGCGCTGGTAGTCGAGGTACTGGCCGAGCGCGTCACGTTCGGCGGCACGGGGGTCGGGGTCCTGGCGCACGTCGGCACTCCTTGTTCTGGATCGCTTCTCATGGGGCGCTGTACCGCCCGACTCTAACGGCCGCCCCGGCGCTAGGCTTAGCATTATCCGCCGCCGTGGCAGGGAGCTGCTGTGCCGATTCCCGAGCAGGTCGCACGCTGGAACAAGGTCGGGCTGAACCGGGTTGCGCGGCACATCGCGCCCTGGCTGCCGGGTCTGGGGCTGATCGTGCACCGCGGCCGCCGGTCCGGGCGTGAGTACCGGACGCCGGTCCAGGTGTTCCAGGCGCGGGACGGGTTCATCGTCGCGCTGACCTACGGCGCGGATACGGACTGGCTGCGAAACATCCAGGCCGCCGGCGGCGGCCTGCTTCGTACCCGCGGCCTGACCTTCCAGGTCAGCGAGCCCCGGGTGTACCACGACGAGGAGCGCACGGGCATCAGGCCGGCGGAACGGCAGATGCTGCGGCTGCTCGACGTGGCGGACTTCGTGCACCTCAAGGCGGTCTTGCGTTACATCAGCTGATCCTGGCCGGCGTCGTAGACCAGCAGGCCGTCGTCGCGGAGGCGGACGCCAGGGGTGGGGCGGTGGGGTTCGAGGCTCCCGTCGTGCATAAGGTGGCGTACTTCTATCCCGCGGGCGACCGCGGCGAAGTCGGCGACCAGGCGGCGGTGGCAGCGCCACCACAGGCTTTCCGAGCACATCACCGTCACCCGGTGCGTGTCAGGCTCTGCCGCTGTCTCTGCCTCGGCCTCGGCCAGGACGGCCTCGATGGCGGTGCGGAAATCGGGCGAGCGCATGTGCTCGGCGTAGCCGCGGAACATGTCCTCCCGCCACACCACGTCCGGGTTGTCGGGACCCGGCCGCCGGAAGCCGCCGAGGCGCTTCTCCCAGCGGTAGGCGATGCCCGCTGCTGGCAGCCACTCCTCGAGGGCGGCGCGGGCGAACTGCGGATTGCGCCGGCTGCCCGGCGCTGTGCGGATGTCCACGAGCGAGGAGACGCCGGCTGCTCGCAGGATGTCTGTGGTGCGTTCGGCCGGCTCGGTGCCGTGTCCGTACGTCAGGAGCATCTACATGAAGTTACGCGTGTGCAGCGCGGACAGCTCGGCCGCCTCGTCGTCGGGGAAGCCGATGTACGCGAGCCGGCGTCGGCGGCCTTCGTCCATCTGGTGCTGTAGCCGGCGGACCGCCTGCCAGCCCCGGCGGATCGCGGCCGGCTCCCACGAGCCCGCGGCGAGCAGGACGAGGGAGTCGAAGACCTCGGAGTTCAGGCCGGCGGTGTCGTGCAGGGCGGCGTGCCGCCGCTCCACGGACTGCCTGAGCACGCCGAGGTACGACTTGTCGGTCGTGACGAGGTGGGCGGTGTGCGACACGCCGAACGCCACGTGCCGCGCCTCGTCGCGGAGCGCGAGCCGGGTCACGTCGGCGGTGACCTTGTCTGGCGCGTGCTCATGGATGAAGCGCAGCAGGTCGAGGAAGGTGCCCTCGCCGAGGACCGAGAGCAGGAACGACGCCGTGGTGAAGTCCGGCTCGGCGAGCAGGGTCTGCAGTGAGGCGCGGCCGCCGGCGCTGGACGTGCCGAGCGGGCCGCCGGACAGCAGGCCGCGGCGGGTGAAGATCTCGACGTGCCGCGCCTCGTCGGCGGCCTGGGTGGCGAGCAGCTGCATCACCTCGCGGAAGTGCGGGTGCAGCTGGCTGAGCAGCCGCGCCGGGATGATCAGCGCCGCCTGCTCGTTCTCGACGAGGTAGGTCATGAGCTGCACGACGGCGCGCTCGATCTCGTCCGGGACATCGAGTGTGGCTGCCCAGTTCACCGCCGTCGCGGGGTCCCACTGGCTCGCGGCCGCGGCCGCGTACAGCCGGGGGGCGATGTCGGCCCAGACGTGCTCGCGCTCGGTCCATTCGGCGCCGATGGGCGGGCCGCCCGCCTCGACGAGCGCGCCGCGGGCGGCCAGGCCCCAGCGCGGGTCGGCGCGTTCGTCCGGCGGGCCGTCGGCCGCGCCCGCGCGGCTCGCGCCCCGCCAGCGCTGCTCCCCGGCCGTGCCCTTGATGATCTCCACGGAGCCATCGGGGCCGGTGGTTTCTCCGCCGCCGCCGTCACCGCCGCGGCCGCCGGCGTGCGGCTCGGTGACGCGGTGGCCGTGTTCCCGGCACCAGGCGGTGAGGTGGACGCGCAGCGCCGGGTGCCTGCCGGTGACGGTCAGCCGGCCGCCGGGGGGCAGCGGCTCGAGTGCCCGCTGCACGAGCAGGTGCCCGCCGTCGTCCAGGCCGAGGCCGTCAAGGTCGGTAGTCGCTCGCACGGATGGTGCCTTCGGCGTCGTAGAAGCCGGCCTCGTCGACGGCGCGCTCGAGTTGCGCGTAGCCCTCCAGGCGCGGCGGCAGCCACTGCTTGAGCCCTTCCAGGTCCAGCAGCGGGCGCAGGTCCTGGTCGCCGTAGTCCATGCCGAGCAGCAGCTCCCCGAAGCGCTTGGTCAGCGTGTCGTCGGCGGACGGGCCCGCGGTCATCGTGCAGTGGTCGTACGGCGGTGTCTGCGCGAGGATCCGGACCGAGCCGGACGGCAGGACGCCCTCGCGCGCGAACAGCAGCAGGTTCGAGTCGATCACGCAGGCCGCGTCCACCGGGTCGGCACCGAACAGGGCGCGGGCCGCGTCGCGCTCGCCGCCGATGTGGTCGCCGTGCAGCCCGACGCCGATGTCAAAGCGCCGCACCTGGACGTCGGTGCCGCCACCCAGGCCAGTGGGGCGCAGGCCCGCGGCGCGCAGCAGCGACAACGGCAGCAGCGTGGACTGCGGCGAGTCGACGGCGCCAGTGCCGACGGTCCGCCCCCGCAGGTCGGAGAGCGACTTGACGGGGGAGTCGGCGCGCACCGCGACGACCGACCTCAGGTCGCGGTCGGTATCGCGCATCGTGACCGGCGTCAGGGTGACGCCGCGCGCCGCCGCCAGCCGCCGGGCGCGGACCCAGGCGAGCGGTGAGTTCCATGCCACGTCGATGCGGCCCGCCACCAGGTCTTCGACCTGGCGCTCGTAGTTCGAGTACAGGACGTAGTCGACGTCCAGCCCGCCCGGCCCGCGCAGCCAGGTACGGAACCCGTCCCAGATCGTCACGACCTTGGGGTCGTAGGCGACCGCGCCCAGCACCAGGCTCTGTTTTGAGACGGAGCTCTGCGTCGAAACGGAGCCGGTCACGCGACGTCCCCGAGCAGCGGCAGGCCGCACAGCGCGCGCCCGATGAAGTCGTAGAGCGCGTCCGTCGTCGGCGCCATCACCCGCGCCGCCCTGGAGTCGCGGAACAGCCGCTCGACCACCGACTCCTTACGGAACGCCGCGCCGCCGCCGGCGCGCAGCGCCAGGTCCGCCGCGTCCGCGGCGGCCTCGCCGGCCGCCGCCTTGACCTCGAGCACCAGCAGCTGGGCGTCCGCCCGTCCGTTCTCGACGGCGGCGAGCGTCTCGGAGACCAGCGCCCAGGTGCGGTCCGCCTCGATCCGCAGCCGCGCCAGCTCAGCGCGCGGCTGCACCTGCTGGGCGAGTGACTGGCCGAGGTGCCGCAGCTGCGTCCGCTGCAGGTGCGCCGCGGTCTCGTCGGCGAGCCGGCCCGTCAGGCCCGCGCTCATCGACGCGCTGCAGATCAGGAACACCGGCAGCACCGCCGCCAGCGCCAGGTCAAGGCCGCCGCCGTCCGCGCCGAGCATCGCCGCGCGCGGCACGTGGACGCCGTCGGCTGTCATCGGGGCCGACGCGTTGCCGCGCAGGCCGAGGCCGTCGAACGCGCCGGACACCGACAGGCCCGCGGCACCCGCCGGGACCAGCCACAGCGTCATCGGGCCGCCGGCGTCGAGCGGCAGGCTCGACCAGACGTAGCTGTCGGCGTGCCCCGCCGACGTGACCCAGCTCTTGCTCGCGTCCAGTCGCACGGTATTGTCTGGCTCCGCGGCCGCGGTACCCAGCGGCGCCCAGAAGTGGCTGCGGGATCCGGTCTCTGAGAACGCGAGCGTCGACAGGTGATGTCCCGCGGCGATCGCCGCGAGCGTCTCCTTGTCGCCGGCCGCCACGATCGCGGCGGTCGCGGAGTAGTGCATAGTCACGATCATCGCGGTGGAGCCGCACACCGCGCCAAGCTCGCGGACCACTTCGGCGGCGTCGCGCAGCCCGCCGCCACCGCCGCCGTACTCGGCGGGGACCGTCAGCGCGAGCAGCCCCGCCTGGGCCAGCGCGTCGAGCTGCTTTCTGGGAAACTCTCCGGACGCATCCACGTGCGCCGCGCCCGGCGCCACGACGTCGTCGATGACCCGCGCCAGGGCGTCCTGAAACGACTGAGATGACATTGCCGCCTGCCTCTCGTGCGATCCGGCCCGACCGGCCGGTGCCTTCATCATTGCCTGAGTCCGGGCGGCTCACCAGTACCCGCCCGCACAGGAAAGCCATCAGTGAATTGTGGTCCCGCGGCCCCGGAGCCGGCCCGGCGAGGCTACTGGGCGAGGGCGGCGCGGACGTGCTCGAAGATCAGCGACGTCTCGGTGTAGGCGACGTCGGCGTTGGAGCTGAGGTCCTCGACGAAGTCCCGCAGGTCCTCGGTGGACGCCGCGGCGACGTGCAGCAGGAAGTCGTCCTTGCCGGCCAGGAAGAACACGTTCAGCACCTCATCGCGGGTGGCGACGTCCGCCACGAAGGCGCGGATGTGGCCGCGGGCGTCGGACTGCAGCCGCACCGCGATCATCGCCTGCATCGGCCTGCCGAGCGCCGCCGGGTCCACGTCCGCATGGTAGCCGCGGATCACGCTGCGCTCGCGCAGCGCGCGCACCCGGCCCAGGCAGGTCGACGGGGCGATGCCGGCGAGCCTGGCGAGGGTGTTGTTCGGCAGCCGGGCGTCGCGGGCGAGTTCGAGGACGATGCGCCGGTCCGTTTCGTCGAGGCTGAGGGCCGGGGCCGGGACCGCCCCCCGAACGGTATTCGGCGAACCCGGCGTCCGAACCGATCGTTCTGAACTTTCAATAGCCATACTTAGATTGTACAGAATTAAGTTCAGCAATATTGGCATACATTCGAAAATCATGCACCATGGAGGGATCTAGGCCGCGGCGAGTCGAAAGGCAGGACGGTCAATGAAGATCGGTGTCCCCCGCGAAGTGAAGAACCACGAGTACCGGATCGCGATTACGCCCGCGGGCGTGCGTGAGCTGGCCGGCCATGGTCACGAGGTGTTCGTGGAGAAGGACGCGGGTGCGGGCTCCGAGCTCGGCGACGACGCCTACGTCGCGGCCGGCGCGACGATCATCCCCGACCCCGACGAGGTCTGGCGCGTGGCCGACCTGGTGCTCAAGGTCAAGGAGCCGGTCGCCGAGGAGTACCACCGGATGCGCCCAGGCCAGGTGCTCTTCACCTACCTGCACCTGGCGGCCGACAAGGCGTGCACCGACGCCCTGCTCGCGAACCGCGTCACTGGCATCGCGTACGAGACCGTCCAGCTCGCCGACGGCAGCCTGCCGCTGCTCGCGCCGATGTCCGAGGTCGCCGGCCGGCTGGCCCCGCAGGTTGGCGCCTACCACCTGATGCGCCAGGGCGGCGGCTACGGCGCGCTCCTCGGCGGAGTGCCGGGCACGAACGCGTCGCGGGTCGTCGTGATCGGCGCCGGCGTCTCCGGCCAGCAGGCCACCCAGATCGCCGTCGGCCTCGGCGCGCAGGTCACGGTGCTGGACAGGAACATCGCCAAGCTCCGCCAGCTCGACGCTATTTACCAGGGCCGGGTCCAGACCGTCGCGTCCAACGCCTACGAGGTCGAGCGCGCCGTGCTCGGCGCCGACCTGGTGATCGGCGCGGTCCTGCTGCCCGGCGCGAAGGCCCCGAAGGTCGTCAGCAACGATCTGGTGAAGCGGATGAAGCCGGGCTCGGTGCTCGTCGACATCGCCATCGACCAGGGCGGCTGCTTCGAGGACTCGCACCCCACCACGCACGCGGACCCGGTCTACCGGGTGCACAACTCGGTGTTCTACTGCGTCGCGAACATGCCGGGCGCCGTGCCGAACACCTCGACCTACGCGCTCACCAACGTGACGCTGCCGTACGCGGTCGAGCTCGCCAACCGCGGCTGGCGCGACGCGCTCCGCGCTGACCCGGCCCTGGCCGGCGGCCTGAACACGCACGACGGCCACGTCACGAACGCCCCGGTCGCCGCGGCCCACGGCTACGACTCGGTCTCCGTAGCGGACGCCCTGGCC
>Ga0335075_10016392_pt1 | contig 11074 bp, 7 predicted proteins | sample Lox_Sample_24_FD_206723 | JGI IMG/M metagenome (GOLD analysis project Ga0335075, IMG submission 206723) | Soil microbial communities from Loxahatchee National Wildlife Refuge, Florida, United States - Lox_Sample_2.4 | ecosystem: Environmental > Terrestrial > Soil > Wetlands | place: USA: Florida... | reverse complement strand
GTATCGCGAGCGAGCGTTCTATCGGGCGCGGCAAGAAAGAGGTTGTGTTCAAAGATACGATCCGCATGTCCACTTACCTGCTCGCCTTCATCGTCGGTGAATTCGAGGCGACAGCCGCGGCGGATGCCGGTACGCCTTTGCGCGTCGTTCATGTGCCGGGCAAGAGCAGCCTCGCCAGCTATGCGCAAGCGATCGGCGCGTTCTCGCTCAAATTTTTCGCCAACTACTACGGCATTCCGTATCCGGGTGACAAGCTCGACCTGATTGCGATTCCCGACTTTGCGGCGGGTGCGATGGAAAACCTCGGCGCGATCACGTTCCGCGAGACCGCGCTGCTGGCGGACGATAAGACCGCGTCGCGCGCCGAGCTCGAGCGTATTGCCGATGTCGTTTCGCATGAAAATGCCCATATGTGGTTCGGCGATTTGGTCACGATGAAATGGTGGAACGGCATCTGGCTGAACGAAGCCTTCGCCACCTTCATGGAGATGCTGGCGGTGGATGCGTGGAAGCCCGAATGGCGCCGCTGGGATAGCTTCGGGGTCTCGCGCGCTGCGGCGATGGCAATTGACGCCCTCAAAAACACCCGTTCTATCGAGTACACCGTGCTCAGTCCCGAGGACTGCCGCTCGATGTTCGACATCCTTACCTATGAGAAGGGCGCGTCGGTGCTGCGGATGCTTGAGCAGTATTTGGGGGCCGAGCAATTCCGCAAAGGCATCAGCCTGTATCTGAAGAAGCATCAATACGCCAACGCGGAAACCAGCGATCTGTGGGATGGACTCGAACAGGCGACGGGCGAGCCGGTCCGCAGCATGATGGATATGTGGATCTTTCAGCAGGGCTTTCCGATCGTTAGCGCAAGCCTCACTGGCGACGAATGCGGTCTCAAGCTGAGCCAGCGCCGCTTCTTCTATGCGCCGCCCGCGTCACCCGAGCCTCAGCTTTGGCATATTCCGGTGATGGTGCGGGCGGGTACCGGCGACGGTATCAAGACTCGTAAGCTGCTGCTCACTGAGAATGAAACGGTGATCAGCCTCGGCTCCAAAGTCACCTGGGCTACGATCAACGAAAATGGCAATGGCTTCTTCCGGGTCCGCTACGCGCCAGAGCTGTTGCAAGAACTGACCAATAATCGCAAACAGTTGAAGCCGATCGAACGCTTCGGCCTTGCCAGCGACACCTGGGCGGCAACCGTGGCCGGGATGACGCCGCTGGCCGAATTTCTCAAAATGGCGCCGCTGTTTCGCGACGAGGACGATATCAACGTCTGGCGCGCGCTGATCGGCGCCTTCAGCTATGTCGAAATGCTGGCCAATGACACCCAGGTACCCGCGGTCGCAGCCGCTGTGCGCAAAACGCTTGCGCCTGCCTTCGCCCGCCTCGGATGGGAACCTGCGGCCGGCGAGGACGAATTGCGTGGCCAGTTGCGCGCGACCCTGGCCAGCGCTCTCGGCACTCTCGGCGAAGATCCCAAAGTGCAAAAGCGGGCGGCCAATCTTTATGCGCTATGGCAGCGTGAACCGTCGCGGGCAAATCGCGACTTGCAACCCGCTTTCGTAAATATCCTCGCCCATGCCGGGGACGCGAGCCGTTACACAGAGTTCAAGCAACACTTTAAGTCTGCACGGACTCCGCAGGAGGAGCAGCGCTATCTTTTTGCGCTGGCGAATTTCACTAAAATCGAACTGCTACGCCAGACGATGCAGATGACCGTCAACGGCGAAGTGCGTACCCAGAACGCGCCCTTCCTGATGCATTCGCTGCTTTACAATCGCGTTTCCCGCTATGAGGCCTGGGATTTCGTCAAGGCGAATTGGGAGATCATGATCAATCGCTTCCCGGATAGCGCCCTGCCGCGGATGTGCGAGGCGATTGTTGCACTCGTCGACAGGCAGTCCGAAGTCGAGGAGTTCTTCGCCGAGCATAAGGTTCGCCTCGGCGGTAAGCTCATCGACCAACACCTTGAGCGTTTGGCGGTTGCGGTAGCCTTCCGCGCTCGGGAGGGTGGCAAATTGGAGCAAGCGCTAGCGGTTTAGCTGCTTGCCAGTAATTGTTTAATCATGAAAGCGGGCGGTCCGGTGAGATGCCCGCTTTCCCAATCTGGCGCGAGCTATTCCTGCTCAGGCTCGGCGATAACGGAGGTTTTCGGGCCGAAGGCGACGCCACGCTTGCTCTGCCGGATAAACGTGACGAGTTCGCCGACCTCAGGCGTCAATTCGCCAGCCGTTTCCAACTCGGCGATTGCATTCTTGAGGTTGCGGCGCATCCCAAACAGTATCCGAAAAGCGTTACGCAGCGCGCGAATCGAGGGGTTGCTGAAACCTGCCCGGCGCAGGCCGATGACATTGATGCCGCGTAGCGTATGCGTCAGGTCCATGATGCAGAACGGCGGAAGGTCGCGGCTAGTGCGGCTCAAGCCGCGCATCATCGCGAGCCGCCCGATACGGACGTACTGATGCACTACGCAGTTGCCGGAAACCAGCGCGCGATCGCCGACCTCGGTCCAGCCGGCCAGCAGTGCGCCACCGGCGATTATAGTCTCGTTGCCGACCTGGCAATCATGCGCAGCGTGGGCGTTCTGCATGAAAAAATTACCGTCGCCGATGATCGTTGCCTCGCCACGCTCGCTGCCGCGATGGATGGTTACCCCTTCGCGAAAGATATTGCGATCGCCGATGACGACTCGGCGAACTCCACCCTTGTAGCTCAAGTCCTGCGGTTCATCGCCGATGACGGCGTGGGGATGAATCACATTATCGGCGCCGATAGCCGTGTCGCCCAAAATCGTCACTTGCCCGATCAGCCGGGTGCGCGGGCCGACGCTGATGCGGCCTTCGAGCAGGCATAGCGGACCGACCTCGGCACCGGCGGCGAGCTCAACGTTGGCAGACACCACCGCGCTCGGATGAATCCGTGGCGGTCCTAAGGAATCACCGTCAGGCTGAGAATTGCTCAATGGAGCAGTTTCTTCCGTTCACCACCATCAATGGACTGATGAGCCTGCGAATGCTCGCGATCCTCCGGATGCTCGTGATCGTCTACGGGTCCGCCCGGTACAGCATATTGCTCGCTGGCCCAAGTGCCCAGATCGGTCATCTGGCAGCGCTCCGAGCAGAATGGACGGTAACGATTCGTGGCACTCAGTTCCGTGGGCTTTTTGCAAATTGGACAACGCATTGTTGAATTTGTAGTTTAGATTTCGCTATCGCAGCGATCACTTCCACCGCTGGCGCTGAAGGCGTCGCATTGATGATGATAGGCCATCAGCTTGGTGAAGCAAAATTCGCACTGATCCGGTCTCCCGTAGTTTTGCGCAAGAATCATTAACATTCGCGGCAGGACCTTGGCTCTCGCTCGACCGCCGGTCTGGTGGCTGAGGCGTTTCAGGTGATCGCCTGTCCAGAAGAAGGGTTCGCATCCCCTGACACGACGAAGACTTTCGGGCGTTTCGCAGCTTGGTAAAGAGATGCGCTGTTAACCTAAGATGCGCCATTGAATCTATTCAGCTATAACCGGATTGATCCAAGCTCGATCAGCAGTGATATTACTCTAAGCGGCTTATAAATATTTCGCCTTCTTCCCATGCTCAAAGGCTGACAATATTATTCAGTCGTCGCTGTTCCGGGGGAGCCGGATGTATCGCCCGCGTCGAAACTCGCTCGTAAGGCTAATTTGGTTAATCGCCGGTGCCATCATTATGGCGTCAACTTCGGCGAACGCCACTGTCACTTGCGATCGGGCATCACTTCAGCAGGCTGCTCCTTCCGGTACCACGGTGACCGCTGCCACCAATGAGACCCTGCCATCGCCTTATCAGCCGATGTCATATTGCAGTGTTAGCGGGTCGATTGCGACGAGTACGGACGGCCAGCCCAACCAGGTTCTTTTTGCGCTAGGCTTGCCGGCCTCTTCGTGGAACCAGAACTTCCTCTTTATCGGCAACGAGGGCTTTGGCGGCTCCTTGCAGGCGGTTAATTCAGGTGAATTCGCGAGTGCCATCAGCCGTGGCTATGCTACCGCCGCGACCGATACCGGCCACGAATCTCAACTCAAGAGTTTGAGTGCCTTCGATGGCAGTTTCGGCCTCACTGATGGCGAACCGAACGTGGCCGCTCGCGACGACTTCGGATGGCGCGCCGTTCATGTAACTGCGGTTGCCGCAGAAGCGCTCACCGTGGCCTACTATGAGAGTCCGATCTTCTCCTTCTTCGATGGTTGCTCTACAGGCGGGCGGCAGGGGCTGGTCGAGGCCGAGGAGTTTCCAACCGATTTCAACGGGATCGTCGCCGGTGCGCCCGAGATCGGCAACCAAATCGCCGCTTTCAACTGGAATGAGGCGAGCCTTCTGAGTAGCCCAAAAGGTTACCTAAGCGGCGGCAAGCTGACATTACTAAGCAAAGAAGTGCGCAGAGCCTGCGGCGGCGACGATGGCGTAGAAGGGGATGAGCTTATTCAGGACCCGAGCAAATGTAGATTCGATCCGTCCAAGTTGCCGCCATGTCCATACGATATAGAGGGATCCGATTGTTTCACCACGGAACAAATCGATGTGATCAAGGATATTTATGCCGGCCCCAGGATCAATGGCAGCCAGCTTTATCCCGGCTACATGCCGAGCGATCCTGATGGTCCTGACGGCTGGTCGCAATGGATAATGGGACCTACCAAACCTGATTTGAGCGCCGCCGAACCCTGGCACGTACCTCCGCGGTCATTCAGCGTCGCGCCCGCGCAATGGTCGTTTCAAGACCAGTTTATGAAATATTTCGTCTCCGACGCGGCAGGGTACGACTCCCTTTCATTTGACCAAGCTGATCCCGGCCAGCTCGCAAAACTTACTGCTGCCGTGACGCAAAACCATGGCGCCGATGGCGAGAATCCTGATCTTAGACAGTTTTTCGACGCAGGCGGCAAATTGATCATCTATCAGGGTTGGAGCGATCCCGCCGTAGCGCCGCTCTCTAGTGTGCAGTATTACCGCAAGGTCGCGAAACAACTCGACGTGTCGATCACTTCACTCAAAGCTTCCGCGCGCTTGTTCATGGTTCCCGGCATGCAACATTGCGGAGGCGGGCCCGGCCCAAATGTCTTTGATGCGCTTACGCCATTAGTCTCATGGGTCGAGGAGGGCGCGGCACCGAATTCCTTATTGGCGGTTCATTACGCCAACAATGACTCCTCGCAGAAAATAACCCGTACCATGCCGCTGTGCCCGTACCCTTCAACCGCGTTGTTCACCGGCGGCGATGTTAATGACGGCGATGCCTGGGTGTGCAGCGATCAATCGGCGCCATCGGGCACCACATCCACTGCCAGCTATGTGCATCAAGCTTCGCTCAAACTCGATTAGGTGGTCTTAAGGACGGCAGCGCCTTGCAGTTCGTCGTGTTTGAGCATCTGCAACGCGCGATTGGCCTCCTCAAGCGCCATCGGGAGGGTATGAGTGCGAATCGGGATCGTGGCCGCCAGCTCCAGTAACTCATTGCCATCGGCGCGTGTATTGGCGGTCACGCTGCGGATTTCCTTTTCGTAGAAGAGATGGCGCTCGTAGTCCAGCGGTGGAATTGGCGTCAAATAGATTCCAGCTATCGATAGAACCCCACCGCGGTCCAAGGCTTCCATTGCGGGCAAGACCAACTGTCCTGCGGGCGCAAAGAGGACAGCGCTATCGAGCGGGGCAGGGGGCCGCTCTGCCGCTTCCCCCGTCCATGCCGCGCCTAGCTCCTGGGCCAATTCCTGATGCTTGCCGCCACGGCTCATAACAAATACCTGGCAATTCCAATGTTTCAGTACCTGAATCGCAATATGGGCAGATCCGCCGAAGCCGTAAAGCCCCACCGTGGAGCCCGGCCGCACTTGAGCCCGCTTAATCGCGCGATAGCCGATGATGCCCGCGCAAAGCAGTGGCGCAGTTGCTTCATCAGGCAGTGCCGGGGGTAGGGGATATGCGAAGTCTTCGCGTATCACTGCCAGATCAGCATAGCCGCCGTCATGGTCCCATCCGGTGAAGCGGGCATTAGGGCACAAGTTTTCCGATCCGCGCTGGCAATAGACGCATGCGCCACAGGTCTCCCGCAGCCACGCAATGCCGACGCGGTCGCCGAGCGCGAAACGCTTGCATGATGCGCCAAGGCGCTCGACCACGCCTACAATCTCATGGCCTGGAACAATGCGGTCATGCTTCGGCGGCAGGTCACCCTCAGCGACGTGGAGATCCGTGCGGCAAACTCCACACACCTTCACGCGGACGAGGATTTCATCGGGCGCCGGATCGGGAACCGGCAAATCGGCATGAACCAGAGGGCTGGTCTCAATCGGACTCGTCCGCTCGACCACCATCGCGCGCATCGCTAAAGCTCGAAGTCAGCTTCCTCCAGAATTTTCCCGGCACGATACAGAAACCGGTTGCCGAGAACGCCGTCGATCACGCGATGGTCGTACGATAATGCAAGATACATCATGGTACGCACCGCGAGGGCGTCACTGCCGTTGATTTCCATCACTATCGGGCGTTTCTTGACCTCGCCCATCCGCAAGATTCCGACCTGCGGCTGGTTGATGATCGCGAAACCATAGAGATTACCTTCACGCCCCGGATTCGAGAGCGTGAACGAGCCGCCGGCGAGATCGTCGGCAGTGAGCGAGCGCTCGGCAACTTTCTTACGCAACCGCTCTATTTCGCGTGCGACACCAATCAGTGACATGCTTTCCACGGCCTTAATCACTGGCACTACGAGGCCTTCTTCGGCGTCCATCGCGATGCCGAGATTGATTTCCCGACGGATGACTACTGAATCGCCGACTACCGAGGCGTTCATCTTCGGGAATTCCTTTAACGCGCGGACTGTCGCCATCGCAGCGAACGGCAGCAGCGTCAAGGTGAAGCCTTCGCTTTTGGCGAAGGCGCCTTTATGGGCATCACGCAACGCCATCACCCGCGTCAGATCGACCTCCGCTACTGTGCCGACATGCGGTGAATGGGTCTTCGAGAAGACCATGTGCTCCGCAATCAGTTTGCGGCGGCGCGTGAACGGCTCCACGGTATCGCCTTCACGCGGCTGATAGACCGGCGGACGAAACGTGCCAGGCGTAGCGGGCGCTATACTCGGTGGCGCGCTCATCATGGCAGGAGCGGTCCTCGCAGCGCTGACCGTTTGCGGGGATGCCGCTGCGCCGTTTTGCTGCTGTGGAGCCTGGCTTCCTGAACGGAGCGATTCCAGATACCGCTCGACGTCGCGCTTGCTAATCCGCCCGCCTAGTCCACTGCCAGGGATATGACTGAGGTCGATACTGTGCTCCTCGGCCATTCGCAGCACTACCGGAGAGTAACGCCGTGGCGGCGCGCTGGCAGCGGGCGAAATCGAGCGCGCAGCAACGGTACTTGGAGCAGGTGGAGGTTCCGGCTCACGCGTAGGCGCTGGGCTGCTTGCACCAGCGGTGGCTTCAGCCGGCACTGGAGCGGACGGGGAGGGCGGGCGCCGCACGGCTCGCAAAGCAGGCGGCTCAGCGGCTTGCGTTGCGAGCCGTGGCTCAGCGGTAGCTGACACGTGAGCGGGAGGCTTAGCCCCCGCTCCCGCTCCATCAATCACCGCGATCAGTGCGCCAACCGGCAGCGTCTGACCTTCGACTGCGACGATTTGAGTGATCACGCCAGTTCCGGGTGACGGAATTTCGGTGTCAACTTTGTCGGTTGAAATCTCGCATAGCGGCTGATCTTCCTTGACGCGATCACCTTCTTTGACCAGCCACTTAGTTACAGTGCCTTCAACTACGCTTTCGCCCATCTGGGGCATCATTACTTCGAGCGCCATTTTAGTACGCCGCCAGGCTGCGGATCGCTTCGACGATCTTGTTGGTGTTGGGCAGGATTGCCTCTTCGAGCGGCGGGCTGAACGCCGTATGGGTGTCCATCGCCGCGAGACGCCTGACCGGCCCATCGAGCGAATCGAAGGCGAACTCGCCAATCAAGGCAGCAACTTCGCCGCCGATGCCACCTGTCAGGCGATCCTCATGGACCACCAGCACCTTGCCGGTCTTGCGCGCGGTAGCCAGAATTGCCTCGCGATCAAGTGGAAGCAGAGATCGCAAATCGAGGATTTCCACGCTCAGGCCGTCTTCTTTGCCGACGATTTGCGCGGCATTGATACATTGGCCAAGCGTTCCGCCGTACGTGATGATCGATAGGTCACGCCCTGATTGCCGCAATTCGGCTACGCCGATCGGCACTGTGAAGTCGCCATCCGGCAGATTTTCCTTGATACTCCGATAGAGCCGCTTGTGCTCGAAATAGACGACCGGATTGTCATCACGAATAGCGCTTTTGAGGAGCCCCTTGGCATCATAGACCGTCGCCGGTGCAACTACTTTCAGGCCGGGGACACGGGTGAACCAGGCTTCGGGATTCTGTGAATGAAACAGTGCGCCGTGCACCCCGGCCCCAGACGGGGCGCGAACAACCAGTGGGCACGCGGCGCGTCCGCCATGGCGATAGCGCAGGGTCGCGGCGGTGTTGACGATTTGATCGAAGGCGCAGGAGATAAAATCGCCGAACTGCATCTCGACGACGGGGCGCATTCCAAGGATGGCGGCCCCGACGCCTGCGCCGGCGATCAGCGCCTCGGAAATAGGCGTATCGATGACGCGGTCCTCACCGAATGCTTCGAGCAAGCCCTCGGTCACCTTGAAAGCGCCACCTAGTTCGGCGACGTCCTCACCCATTACAAATACATTTTCATCGCGCCGCATTTCTTCGTGCAGCGCCTGATTGATCGCGGTCAGATAGGTAACTTCCATGATTTGACTGGCCGATTCAGCAGCGTTTTAGGCTTTGCCGTTGGTTGAAGGATTGAAGGGAGCCGGTGCGTAGAGATCCTGGAGTACCTCCCGCGGGTCGGGCAGCGAGTCCTGCTCCGCAAAATCGACCGCCTGTTGCAGGAGCGCGCGCGTACGCTCATCCATCTCTTCGCGCAGCCGTTTGACGTCGTGGCCCTTGGTTTCGAGATAGAGTTCGTAGCGTGGAATCGGGTCGCGGCTTTGCCATTCGATTAGTTCCTGCTTGTCGCGATAAAGCGCAGGATCGTGCTCGCTATGCCCGCGATAGCGATAAGTCTTGCATTCGATCAGCGATGGTCCGCCCCCTTCGCGTACATGATGGATTACCTTTTCGCTGAGCTGCACTACCGCCAGCAAATCATTGCCCGAGACCGTGTGGCCCTTGAATCCATAGCCGGCAGCGCGATCGGCGAGATCCTCGATCGCCATCTGCTTTTCGAGCGGCGTCGAGTAGGCGTAGCGGTTATTCTCGCACACAAAGATCACAGGCAGCTTATGCACTCCAGCAAAGTTCATCGCCTCATGCACGTCGCCGCGCGACGATGCGCCTTCGCCGAAGAACGCGACTGCTACCTGCTTTTCCTTCTTGATATGAAATTTCAGCGCCGCGCCGGCAGCGACCGGCAATGACGAGCCGAGCATCGAGGTTGAGCCGAAGATAAAGTGCTCCAAGTCACCGCCGTGCAGGAATGAATCCTTGCCGCGTGAAAGCCCGTGCTCCTTGCCCATCAACTGTGCCATCAGCATCCCCGGATCGACGCCGCGTATGAGAAATACGCCCAGATCGCGATGAAGCGGGGCGACAAAATCGCCGGGCTGCAAAGGCGCGCAGATACCGGTTACGATCGCCTCCTGCCCGGCGCCGGAATAAACCCCGCCCAGGATCTTGTTCTGCCGATGCAGCCGTGAAACCCGTTCCTCGAAGGCTCTAATCAGCTTCATCCAATAGTAAAGCTGCAATTCGTACTCGACTCTGGCGCCTTCCTCAGGCGAGGTTGCCGCCGCCGCAATCTCCGCTTCCGCCATCTGCTTGGCTCTCCCTAAAATGAGGATTACCCCTTGACCCTAAAAAATCTAAGACCAAACAATCTAACATCGATCCTATACATTTTCCGTTCCGATTCCCAAGCCGATCAAAGCGGTTATCATACCAGTCAGGCCGATTCGGTCATCTGGGTGACCGAATCGGCTTAGCGATAGCTCCCGATTGGCCTTGATTCCTGCGGGATTCTCAGAAAAAGTTGCATGATGCTACCGAAGTTGCCATGTTTGACGACTGGCGCTGCCCGTTCGCGGCGTTAACAGTTACGCTTTGATTCGCGCATTGGACCAGTGATGAGCACGGCTGACGTAAACAACCCTTTTCCAACTCTTCGATTTGAAGGCCCGTCCGGCTCGCAGGCTAGTGCGATCGTCCAGCGTGCACTTGACGGCGAACGCTTGACCGAAGCCGACGCTTTGGCGCTTATCGAGTGTCCCGGTGACGACCTGCACATCTTGCTTGAAGCGGCCGCCACGATGCGCGATCGCGGCAAAGGCCGCGACGTTACTTACTCGCGCAAAGTCTTCCTGCCGGTCACCAATCTTTGCCGCGACCGCTGCACCTATTGCACCTTTCGCAAAGACCCGGGCGATCCTGGCGCCTGGACCATGACTCTGGCTGAAGTCGCCGAATGGTCGCGCCGCGGCGGCGAACTGGGATGCAAAGAGGCGCTGATGTGCCTTGGTGACAAGCCCGAGATCGCCTTCAAGGAATATCGCGCGACGCTCGCCGCGCTGGGTGTGCGCAGCACGATCGAGTATGTGGCGGAGGCTTGTGAGGCCGCCTTGAACGAAGGCCTGCTGCCTCATACGAATGCGGGCCTGATGACGCACGGCGAGATGGCGATGCTGCGTCCGCTCAATGCCAGCATGGGGCTGATGCTCGAGAACATTTCGCCACGGCTGCGGCAGCGGGGCGGCGTCCATCAATGGGCTCCCGACAAGGACCCCGCGCGGCGCATGCGGATGATCGACGAGGCGGGCGAGCTGCGCATCCCGTTCACTACTGGAATCTTGCTCGGGATTGGCGATACGCCTGCAGAACGCGCTCTGAGCCTGCTGGCGATTCGCGCGAGCCATGAGCGCTACGGTCATATCCAGGAAGTGATTATCCAGAACTTCCGCGCCAAGCCGGGTATTGCGATGGAAGATGCGCCGGAGCCAGAGGCCTTGGAAATGGCCAGAGCGATAGCGGTCG
>Ga0335075_10016391_pt1 | contig 11075 bp, 8 predicted proteins | sample Lox_Sample_24_FD_206723 | JGI IMG/M metagenome (GOLD analysis project Ga0335075, IMG submission 206723) | Soil microbial communities from Loxahatchee National Wildlife Refuge, Florida, United States - Lox_Sample_2.4 | ecosystem: Environmental > Terrestrial > Soil > Wetlands | place: USA: Florida... | reverse complement strand
TCGTCATTAATGCAGAATGCAGACGAGCCGGAAGCGTAAGCGACGGACCGTCCGTCGCTTACGCTTCCGGCTCGTCTGCATGCACTGGGTTTGGGAGGCACTGACATACGCATGTCATCTGAAACTGCACGTTCGCCGTGGGTGTTGGCAGCCTTCGCCACGTCGCTGCCCGGCGATTTCGCCGCGGTTCTCGGTCAAATTGCCGCGCTCGGTTTCACGCACGTCGATCTCATCGCCGCCATTGATCGTCCGGCAGAGCAGCTGGAGCAACTGGCCGATTCAGGGCTGCTGGTCTCCTGCCTGGCCCTGGGGCGTCAACTGCCTCCCGGCCACAGCCTGGATGCCGCTGAAGTCGGCGTGCGCCGTGCCGCCCTGGGCTTGCTCCAGCGCCAGGTCGCCGACGCCGCCCGGCTCGGCGCCACGACGGTGTACCTCGTGCCCGGTTTCGATAACAGCGCGACGGCCTTGACCTGTTTCGCCGAGGGCTGCGCCCTCTTGGCCGATTACGCCGCCGCACGCAAGGTCCGCTTGTGTGTCGAACACGTCCCCGGTCGGGCGCTGCCGGCAGCCGCCGCCGCCCTCGATTGGCTGCAACAAGTCGGACATCCTCAGCTGGGATTGTTGCTCGACGTGGGCCATTGCCTTATCAGCGGCGAAGATGCCGCCGCCGTGGTGCGACAAGCCGGCGAACGTCTCGGCTACGTCCATCTCGATGACAACGACGGCAACGGCGATCTGCATTGGCCGCTGCTCACCGGCCGATTGACGAAACAGCACCTCGCGGACGTGATGTCGGCGCTGCGCGAGATCGAGTACCAAGGAGCACTGTCGCTGGAACTCAACCCGATGACTTCCAATCCAATCGAGGCGCTCCGCGACGGCAAGCGGATTGCGGAACGCGCGATGCGAAGCGATTGATCGTTGCTCAATAGTGTTGATTAGTCTGGACGTGCTTCTGATCGCGCATTTGTTGCGCGACGGTCCCGGACGGGTCTTCACGTTGGATTTCTGACTACTGAGTGGTCATGACGCTGCGCTTCACCCGAAACCATGAAAATGGCTGCCTCCTACCGAACGGCCTAACGGAGGGACGGCTTATTTTTAACGATCGCTCCATTCCGTCTCTACGGATCCGGCACGCCGCTTCGCCATGTTCTATAGTTGCGTGGACATTGAAATCCTTGGGCCGGGTATGAACAGGCTGCGCTTCCGCATCTCCACCATGAATAGCGTCATTGCAACACTGCCGACCGCAAGTGCCTCCGACCCCCACCCCCCGACGAGTAGGAATTCGTGGCGACGCCTGGCTCTGCTCGTTGTGGTGGTGGCCTTGGTGTGGTGGCACGCGCTGATGTTCATTTGCTCGTGGGCCTTGCTGCCGGCTAACGATTTCGGCCGGATGTACACCAGCGCCGCCCTTTTCATGGCTGGCGAAGACATGTATCGCTGGACGCCGGCCGCGCCCGCTCTCTTGAGCGATGATTATGCCATCGACCTCTACAACATGAATCCGCCCCACTTGCACCTGCTTCTGCTGCCGCTGACGCTGCTGCACAACCCCGATTACGCCTTCGTACTATGGTGGGCGTTGAGCGGCTTGTGCCTATTCCACGCGGGGAAATGGGTGCTGGCGGAAATCGGCGTCCAGTTGACGCCGAGTCGGCGTCAGACGGCGCTACTGCTGCTGCTGGCGTTCAGCGGCACCGGGGCCATGATCTACACGGCTCAACTGTCCTTCGTGCTGCTGGTGCCGGCAACACTGATGTGGCGAGAAGCGCGGCACGGACGCTGGAGCCGAGCGGGGGCGCTGCTCGGCTTGCTGCTCAGCGTCAAGCCGTTCCTCGCCGTGCTGTTGGTCTATTTCTGCTGGCGGCGGCGCTGGCGCGCCGCGGCCTCTTGTCTGGCCGGGACCGCACTCGCCTTTGCCGCTGGTGTGGCCGTGTTCGGCTGGGACAATCACGTTTCCTGGCGCCATCGTCTTGCCGTTTCGGACGGCTGGGCCTGGCTGCCCATGAACGCTTCGCTGATGGGCATGCTGAGCCGCACCTTCTCGGAGTCGGTATGGTACGTTCCGCTGGCCTGCTTGCCTGCCGGCGCCCTCTGGCTGCTGTGGCTGGGCATCGGCGGAGCGCTGGGGTTGGTAACGTTGGCGGCGACAAGCGGAGGCAGTTCGGCCGAGTCCGTAGACCAGGATTTCGCTCTGCTTTTGGCGGCATCGCTGTTGTTCTGTCCCCTGGGGTGGATGTACTACCTCTGGCTGGTGTTGCCTCCGCTGGCCGCATTGCTGGCACGCGGTTGGCTCCTGCACGAATCCCCTAAGGTCGGCGCGTCCCTGAGCGGGCGCTGGCGGCGCTGGCTGCTGGCGGTAATGCTGATCGCGGCTTTGTGGCCGACAGTACTGACTCGGCTAGGCCAGCCGGAAGCCATCGGCCCTCGCCGCGACCCGACGCTTCCGGCCATCGGTGCGGGCTGGCCGTTCGCGCCCCAGGCCATCGCCACCCTCATCATTGGCAACCTCTATTTTTGGGGATTGCTGGCGCTGTGGACGGTCCTCACGGCGTCCGGATTCGCTTGGAAGAGGAAAAGACGAGGCGACGCCGGCCCCTGTCTCGCGCCGTTGCATCCCGACGACTATCGCATCAGCGTGGTCATGCCCGTCTACTCGGAAACCGACACGGTACGCCAGATCGCCGAATGGCTCATCCGCGAGTTGGGGCCACATCTGCACGAAATAATCCTCGTCCAATCGCCGCGTTCCTCCGAAGCATCGCGTGCCGTTTGCCGCCTCTTGATCGACGACCATCCACAAGTGCAGCTGCACATGCAGGGCGACAACCCTGGCCTGGGCCGGGCGGTGCGCGAGGGCTTCGCTCTGGCGACCGGCAATCTCGTGCTAACGATCGATTCCGACGGCGAGATGGAAATCGAGACGGTTCCGCGCATGCTCGCCGAGATGGCGCTCGGCGGTCATGCTTTGGTGGCGGCGTCGCGCTGGCTGCCGGGGGGCGGCTTCAGCGGCTACAGTCGCCTGAAATACCACCTCAATTGGTGCTTCCAGCAGCTGTTCCGCTGGTTGTTCTGGACGCCGCTGCACGATCTGACCTACGGCTTCAAACTGATTCGTGCCGAACTGGTGCGCGGCCTCGACTGGCAGGGCACCCTGCACGAGATTGCCTGCGAAACAACCCTGAAGCCGATCCGCCTGGGTGTGTCGGTCGCCGAGGTTCCCAGCAAGTGGACGGCCCGCACGCAGGGTGCCAGCAAGAACACCTTCTGGCGGAACTTTCGCTACGTCAGTACGGCGATTTCCCTTCTCTTGCACGGCGCGCGGTTCATTCCGCGCGATCATCCTGTTGAGCGCGAAGCCGCACGTCGGGCGGAAAATCCTGACCTGCGAACGATGGTTTCCTGCGGCGAACCGTGAGAGGAAGACATTTGCTTCCGCACAACTTGCGAACTATGGTTCGAGAAGATGGCGGATTTTCTCCTCATCCGTGAACTTCTTCTTAAGGAGTCCGAGCTATCGACCGGGTACTTCTTACGGGCGGGGCCGGCTATATCGGCTCTCTCCTCGCGCCCCTGCTGCTGGAAAATGGCTGCCAGGTCACCATCCTAGATAATTTTCTCTACGGCGCCCAGTCCGTACTCGGCTTCTGCCGGCACGCCAACTTGGCCCTGGTCAAAGGCGACATCCGCGATGAAACGGTAGTCCGCCGCTTGGTCCCCAAGCACGATTGGATTTTGCATCTCGCCGCCATCGTCGGCTACCCGGCCTGCGCCGCCGATCCCTTCCGCGCCACCACCACCAATGAGGACGGCACGCGCAACATCGTCCAGGCCATGAGTAAGAGCCAGCGCCTCATCTTCGCCTCCACCGGCTCGACCTACGGCAAGGTAAACGGCATCGCCACCGAGGAGACGCCCATCGAGCCGTTGACGCTCTACGGTCGAACCAAATGCAATTGCGAAATGCTCATCCGCGACGCCAATGTCGATCATGTGTCGCTGCGCTTCGCCACGGTCTTTGGCAGTTCGCCGCGGCTGCGCCTCGATCTGCTCATCAACGACTTCGTGTACCAGGCCATCCATAACAAGCAGATCGTCCTGTTCGAGGGCCACTTCCGCCGCACCTTCCTGCACAGTAGCGACGCCGCCGCCGTCTACCCGTTCACCATGAACAACTTCGAGCGCATGAACCGGCAAGTGTTCAACGTCGGCGACGAATCGATGAACTACACCAAGAAACAAGTGGCCCAGCTGATCGGCAAGCATCTACGCTATTACCTGCACGAGGCCGACGTCGGCAATGACCCCGATCAGCGCGATTACGAGGTCGATTACAGCAAGCTGCGTTCCGTCGGTTTCCGCGCTCAGGTGTCGCTCGAAGAAGGCTTGAAGGAACTAATCAAGGCGCTATCGGTCCTCGTCATCCAGCACCCCCTGCGGAATGCCTGAGAGGGGATTCCCTCGCTAGTGCTTCGGGCTTGTGTGGCGAAATGCAACGGAGGATTTGCTCCATGTCAGGTATCGTTTTGCTCACCGGCGGCAGCGGTTTTCTCGGCCGGCGCATCGCCGAGTCGCTGCGGACGCGCGGTTATGAAGTGATTGCTCCCGGCCGGCCCAAATTCGACCTGATGGACCGCGCCTCGGTCGAGCGCGCCATTGCCACGATTCGGCCGAACATCGTCGTTCACTCGGCTGCCTATTACGGCGGCTTGGGTATCTGCGTGGCCGAGCCGGAGGAGGTCTTCTATCGCAACGTCATCATGTCGGCTCACATTCTGGATGCGGCGGCGCGCGGCGGGGTCCAGCAATGCCTGGGCGTCGGCTCGGCTTGCGCCTACGCCGGCGACGTGGCCGGCGACATGAGCGAGGAGCAGCTCTGGGCCGGTCCCCTGCATCCCTCGGTCGAGTCCTATGGCTTCACCAAGAAAGTGCAGCAAGTCGGCATGAACGCCTACCGCAAGAAGTACGGCATGATCGGCCAGTTCCCGCTCCTAACCAATCTCTACGGCGAGCATGACGTGTTCGGCGAATATCGCTCGCATGTCGTCGCCGCTCTGATCAAAAAATTCGTCGATGCGGTTCGCTCCGGAGCGCGGCAGGTTCACTGCTGGGGCAGCGGCCGGCCGGTGCGCGAGTTCCTCTACGTTGGCGACGCTGCGGAGGGCATTGTCTGCCTGCTCGAAAACGGCTACACAGAACCGCTCAACATCGGCACCGGCATCGGCACTTCCATTAAGGAACTGTCCGAGTTGGTGGCCCATTACACCGGCTTTGGCGGCGAAATCGTCTGGGACGCCGGCAAGCCCGACGGCGTGGGCCGCAAGGTGCTCGATGTCGCCCGCATGAAGCGCGTGCTGAATTGGGAACCGCCGACTTCGTTGGCGGCGGGACTGGAGAAGACCATTCGCTGGTATCAGGCCAACAAAGAATCCGCCGACGCTCGCCCTTAACAGCAGCTATCCTAAATGGAGCCGTATGACTACTCCCCACATGACGCTGGTCATCACGACCATCAATGTCCCGACACTGCTGGAAGAGTACGCCGACAACTTCGAGAAGCATGGCCGTCTGGAGAACACCAGCGCCATCATCGTCGGCGACAAAAAGACGCCGCACGACGCCGTGAGCCGCTTGGCTTCCGGCCTGAGCCGCCGCGGCTTCGACTGCCTCTATCTCGACATCGCAGCCCAAGAAAAATACCTGGAGCGCTTTCCGCGTTTGCGGCCGCTCGTCCCCTACAACTCCGACAATCGCCGCAACATCGGCTACCTGATGGCCGTGGAGAAGGGCGCCGACATCCTTGTTGCCGTCGATGACGACAACTTCGTCCGCGATGACGACTGGTACGCCGGCCACGCTCACGTCGGCAAGACGCATCGGCTGGAAACCGTGTCCTGCTCGAATGGCTGGTTTAACCCATGCCAGCTGATGGAGTACGAGCCGCACTGCACCGTCTATGCCCGCGGTTATCCCTATAACAAGCGCTGGCTGGCCAATAAAGAGACTTATGAGACCACGCTAGGGCGTGTTGTCCTCAACGGCGGTTTGTGGCTGAACGACCCAGACGTGGATTCGCTGACGCGACTAAGTGTGCCGGCGCGCGGGGTCTCCGTGCGCAAGGAGCGCCTCATGCTGGCGCCGGGGACGTGGGCGCCGATCAATACTCAAAATACCGCCTTTCATCGGGACATCGTTCCGGCCTTCTACTTCGTGCCGGTCGGCGAGCCGATCAGCGGTTTGCCGGTCGAGCGCTACGGCGACATCTGGGCCGGCTTCTTCGCCAAGAAAATAATCGATCATCTCAACGACCGCGTTACCTTCGGCGCGCCGGCTTGCGATCATCGCCGCAATGCACACAAACTGTTGTACGATCTGGAACTAGAATTTTGGTCCGTGGTGCTGACCGATCCGCTGGCCGAGGAGCTGCGCCAATGGAAGTTGACCGGCGGCGCCTACTGCGATTGCTACGTCGAGTTGGCCGATCATCTGGAGCGTGCAAACTGGCCGCACAAGAAGATGGCCGGCGAGATAAAGACGTTTTTCGGCCGCATGGCCGCCGCCATGCGCGTCTGGGCGGAGACGTGCCGGCAGATCGGCTATTGAAACGCCAGAAGAAGCGGCTCGATTTCGCCGTCTTGCCCCAGGAGTTCCAAGGGCTGTACGCGGCGACCAACGGAAAGCTCTTCCTTTCCGAGTGCCGGACCATTCGGGCAAACTCTTTAGCGTCTACGGCACGGGAGACACCATGCGGGTTGCAGTAATCGGTGCGGGGGCTGCCGGCATGACCGCGGCCTACCAGCTCAGCAAAGGCGGAGCGGAGGTCGATGTCTACGAGGCTAGCGACGAAGTCGGCGGACTGGCTCGCACCATCGAGCGCTGGAGCCAAAAAGTCGATCTCGGCCCTCACCGCTTTTTCAGCAACGATCCGCGGGTCAACCGGCTGTGGCTGGAGGTCGTCGGCCGCGATTACCGTATGATCGATCGCTTAACGCGCATTTACTACCGCCGGCGTTTCTTTGACTATCCCTTGCGGGCGAGCAACGCACTGTGGAACATGGGGCTGTACGCCGCCGCCCGCTGCCTGGGCAGCTACTTCAAGGAAAAAATTCGGCCTTCGTATCGGCCGGAGGACAACGAGACCTTTGAATCGTGGGTCGTCAGCCGTTTCGGCCGGCGGCTGTTCCAGATGTTCTTTCAGTCGTACAGCGAAAAGCTGTGGGGCATTCCCTGCGATAAGCTGGATGCCGACTTCGCCGCCCAGCGCATCAAGAAATTCTCGCTAGGCGAGGCCGTCAAAAACGCCTTGGGTCTGGGAAAGGGCCGGCACAAAACCTTGGTCGATCAGTTTGCCTATCCCCTGGGCGGCACCGGAGTCGTCTACGAGCGCATGGCGGACCAAGTTCGCAAGAACGGTGGCCGCATCCACCTGAATTGCCCCGTGCGCCGCGTGCTGCACAACGACTGCCGCGTGCATGGATTGGAGTTTACCGAGGGCACCTGGGAACCGTTCGACCATGCCTTTGACGTTGATGGTCAAGGGAATGGACGGCCTGCCGCCCCACATCGAGTCCGCCATCGATCAACTCCGCTTCCGCAACACGTTGCTGGTCTACCTGCACGTCGATGGGGCCGATCTGTTCCCCGACCAATGGCTCTACATCCACGCGCCCGATCTGCTCATGGGCCGTGTAACCAACTTCCGCAACTGGGTTCCGGAACTGTATGGTACGGCCCAGACCACCATCCTCGCCCTGGAATACTGGGCCAACGATGACGACGCCCTGTGGCGGGAGAACGACGCCGGATTGATCGCCCGTGCCGAGCGCGAGATCCGCAGCACGGGCCTGATCGGCAATGCTGCCGTCCTCGACGGCGATGTCTTCCGCATCCGCCGCTGTTATCCCGTCTACGCTCGCGGCTACAGGGAGTTGCTTCGCCCCGTTATCGCTTACCTCGACAGCTTCGCGGGGCTGACGGTGATCGGCCGCTATGGCGCGTTCAAGTACAACAACCAGGACCACAGCATCCTCATGGGCATCCTCGCCGCCGAGAACATCAGAGAGAGTTGCCAGCACGACTTGTGGGCGATCAACACCGACTACGATAGTTATCAGGAATCGGCAACTATCACTGCCACCGGCTTGGTGCATGCTTCCAAGCCGGCTCCGGTTCCGCTCGCTTCGCCCAGACGAGCCGGAAGCGTCAGCGACGGACCAACAGTCGTCGCCGACGCTTCCGGCTCGTTATCGCGCGCTAGGAAGTGAATCGGTACAGCATCCCATGTAGGGGAAGCAAATTGGTGCAGAAACTGTGTGGATGATGAAATGCCGGATGGGGCGCCGATTCGTACTCGTTGATCCAGTTGTGGCCGTTGCCGCCGAATTCGCGGGAGTCCGTGTCGAGCACCTTATAGTATTTTCCCGCGCGCGGCACACCCAAGCGAAACGCCGGAAAATGCTCCTTCGACAGATTGATTAGGTACACCGCTAAATCGCGGTAGTCGCGGTCGTAGCGAAGGAAAGCCAGGATCAATTGCCGGTAGTTCTGGCACTCGATCCACTCGAAACCGTTACGGATATTGTCGCCTTGGTGCATCGCTGGAATGTGTTTGTACACTTCGTTGAGCCGTTTAACGTACCACTGGAGCGAACGGTGCATGTGGTCCCAGGTCGATTCCCACGGCAACGGCGCTTCGGCGTTCCACTCGTTTTTTTGGCCGAACTCCTGGCCCATGAACAACAGCTTCTTTTGCGGATAGCCGAACTGGAGCAGATAAAGCAGACGGCAGTTGGCGAACTTGTCGAAGTCGCTGAGATCCTCGGTCTTGTTGACCATAGTTCGCTTCATATGCACGACTTCGTCGTGGGCCAAGGGCAAAAGGAAATTCTCGGTGTGGTGGTAGAGCATCGGATAGGTCAGGTCGCCGTAGACGGCGCCGCGGCGGCTGTAGGGGGCGCGGAAGAACTTCATCATGTGCGACGTGCAGCCGAGATCCCATTTGAAGTCGAAGCCGTGGCCGCCGTTCTCGACCGGCCGCGTCACGCCGTCGGCGATGGTCGAGTCCTCGGCCAGAAGGATGGTTTCCGGATGCTCTTCCTTCACTGCCCAGTTCATCGACTGCATGAAACGAAATCCCTCCGGATTGTGGCAATTGCCATACTTGCGGAGAAACGCCGCGTATTTCTGTTCGGAGGGAAACTCGTAGTAGTGAAACTGCCCGGCGGCATCGAGGCGGAAGCCGTCGATGTAGAACTCCTCGATCCAGTGAAACAGCGACGAGATGAGGAAACTTTTCACCTCATTGCGGGCAAAGTCGAAGTAGGAGGTGCCCCAGGGGGTGTGCCGCCGTTCGGGAATGGGGCACTCGAACAAATGCACGTCGTTGTCGTAGCAGGCCAGGCCGGTGGCGTCGTTGGGGAAGTGGACCAGCACCACGTCGAGAATGACGCCGATGCCCTCGCGGTGGAAGGCGTCGATGAGCCGTTTGAAATCGGTGGGCGATCCCAGGCGTGAAGTCGGCGCGTAGAAACCGATCGCCTGGTATCCCCACGAAGGCACATACGGATGTTCGAGAATGCCCATCAGCTCGACGTGCGTGTACTCCATGTACTTGACGTAAGGAACCAGCTCGTCGATCAGCTCGTGGTAGCTGAGGGGCCGGCCGTCCTTGAAGCGCCACGACAGCGGATGGACCTCGTAGACATTGAGCGGGCCGGAGAGCTTATCGGCCATTGGCACTTTGGGACATTGGAACTCGTAATAGGTCTCGCTGAAAATGGGCGTGCGGTTGCTGTCGTTTTGCAGCGAGCGGGCGAACGGATCGCTGCGGAACTCCCAGCGTCCTTCCTTTTTTTGCACGGCGAATTTGTAGTAGAGCCCGTGGCTGAGATTGGGAAAGAAGCCCTCCCAGACGCCGGTGCTGCCGCGCCGCTCCAGAGGATGGGCGTCGCGGTTCCAGTTATTGAAGCTGCCCACGACCGAAACGCGCTGGGCATTGGGCGCCCAGACGGCGAAGCGCACGCCGCCATCGACGAGATGGGCGCCGAGAAGCCGATGGGCGCGGCGATGCTCGCCTTGATTGAAGAGATAGAGGTCGAACTCCGGAATCGAGCGCAGCTTGGACGGATCGGGCAGCGGGCTAGAGGCGGGCCCGCTTGCTCCGCTGCGCTGCGTGCGCGGCTCGGACGGCGGCGTCTGCGCGGGCGTTTCACCGTTTGCCGGTTCGACGGCGACGGACGGTCTTGGGAGGGTCGGTTTGCGTTTGGGGTCGATCGGCGCCATGATTCAGGGTCTCATACAGGGCGACAAGATCATTGGACAGAAACTTTTCTTCATTGAGCAAAAGAAGACAGCGTTTGGCGAACACCGGGTCCGTGCGGAGCTTGTCGAACAGAAGTTCTTTGACCGTGTCTTCGGTGATTTCCTTCTCGGCGTACAGCGCCTCGACTTCGTCGTGCTTTCGGTCAAGATACGGCTCGGCGGAAAACAGCTCGTCCTCGAAAATGGTCTCCCGGCTGGCCCACTCCCAATCCACCCGTTGGAGCCACAAGCGCTCCTCACGGTAGAGTGAATTGATATTAAGAGTACAGTCATCGGTTACGTAGAAGCGCGTAAAGGGATCATCGTACATGGTCCCATCGATGGCGTTGGGCAAAGTAACGTTGTTGCCGGAAAACGTGCGCATGTTGACAAACGCATTGGCCGTGGTCCGGTAAGCGAGGGTCAGCCGCAGGTAAAGACCTTCACGAGCGTATTTGTCTTTGCGCGGCAGAACGTCTTTGAAGCACAAGGCCGGACCCGCATCCCAGATTTCGATCAGATCGGTGTTGGGATCGTGATACCAGTTAGGTCCGTAGATGGTCGCCGCGGCCGCACGGACGGAGCCGCTTTGGCCCAGCACGTCCGTTTCCACAGGTTCGACCGGACGAGGAATGACGGTCTTACGAACTCGGGGGAAGAACTCACGATGAACCGGGATCATGTCGATGCCTCTTCGGTTGACCGAATCCATCCGGAGAGGGTGTTTGTCGCGTCCAAAAGTTGGCCTATGGAGAAAAGCAGCCGAGGGC
>Ga0335075_10016390_pt1 | contig 11075 bp, 11 predicted proteins | sample Lox_Sample_24_FD_206723 | JGI IMG/M metagenome (GOLD analysis project Ga0335075, IMG submission 206723) | Soil microbial communities from Loxahatchee National Wildlife Refuge, Florida, United States - Lox_Sample_2.4 | ecosystem: Environmental > Terrestrial > Soil > Wetlands | place: USA... | reverse complement strand
CGCCGACCGGGCCGTCGACTACGTCGAGCCGCCGAACGACCCCGCGGTGAACCCGAACAACAATGCTGATACCGAAGTGTTGCTCCAGCCGGGAACCGGCAACGTCAGGGCGATCGCGGTCGACCGGGCTTACGGCCGGGGGCCCGGCGAGGACGAAATCGATTACGCGGTGAACGAGCAGTACGGCGGTGGCCGCGACGGCGTGCAGACCGGCTCCTCGTCGAAGATCTTCACGCTGATCACCGCTCTGAAGCAGGGCATTCCGTTTGGCCACACCATCAAGATCGAGAACCCGGAGTCGTTCCCTCCTTTCCCGACCTGCTACGGCCGCTACGCCGTCACCACCAAGCCCGTCTACGACGCCGAGGCCGCTTTCAAGGGCTCTGAGACCTGGCAGCTCAACGAGGCCACCGTCCAGTCGGTCAACAACTACTTCTACAACCTGGAAAACCAGGTGGGCCTGTGCAACGTGGTCAAGACCGCAGTGGACATGGGCATGACCCGGGCCGACGGTACGTCGCTGATGAAGTATGACCACGCGCTCGGCGATAACGGGCTGCCGGCGTATAACTACTCGAGCTTCACGCTCGGGTCGGTCGGAGTGTCGCCGATGAGCATGGCGGCGGCTTACGCATCCGTCGCGGCCCGCGGCTGGTATTGCAGCCCGCAGGCGATCACCAAGATCGAGGTCGCCGCCACTCACCAGCAGCTACCGGTGCGGAAGGCAAGCTGCCACCGGGATATGTCCCAGGGTGTCGCCGACGCCGCTAACTACATCCTGCAGGGCGTGCTCGACCAGTCCGGCGGCACCGCCTCCAACCGCGACATTCCGGGCCGCCACGTGGCGGGCAAGACCGGCACCGCGAACGATGGCTATTTCGCGGCGTTCGCCGGCTACACGCCGACGCTCGCCTCGTACACGTCAGTGTTCAACCCGGTGAACCCAACCAAGTACATAATGATCGGGTCAGGCTCCTGCTACCGGGACCTGTCCGGGCCGACCTGTCCAGGCCAGATGTACGGCGACGATGCACCAGCCGCCACCTGGGAGTACACGTTCCTGCACGTGCGACTCGGGGCCAACGTGCCGTTCGTCTACCCGCCTGCCTCGTACTTCAGCGAGGGAAACGGCTTGGGCGCTCCGGTGACGAGCGGCCAGAAGAAGCCTGGCAAGGGCGGTGGTCCCGGCAACGGCGGGCCAGGCCACGGCGGCAGTCCGCCCACGCCTGGCCACTGAGCCAGCGCGGTGAACTCGGGACCTAGCTGGCCAGCCTGCTCCTGACCATGGCCGCCACCCTGCTGCCGTCAGCGCGGCCGGCAACCTGGGGGGTTACGGCCTTCATTACCTGGCCTATCCCCCCGGGACCTGACGCGCCGGTCTCGGCAATCGCCGCTGTCACCAGCGCGGCCAGGTCGTCGTCGCTGAGCTGGGCGGGCAGGTAACCGGCCAGTACCTCTTCCTCCGCCCGCTCGGCCTCGGCCTGCTCACCGCGGCCGGCGTCGGCAAACGCTGCCGCGGCCTCGCGACGCCGCTTGGCCTCCCTGGTGAGGATCTTGGTTATCTCCTCGTCTGTCAGGTCATGGGCTGCGTCGCCGGAGACTTCCTGGTTCGTTATGGCAGTGAGGGTCATCCGGAGAGTGCGCGTCCGCGTTTCATCCCGAGCTTTCATCGCAGCGGTCAGGTCGGTTCTCAGCTGGTCCTTCAGAGTAGGCATGGGACTATCCTGCCGCCTCGAGGGCCAGGTTCGCCTGCCGCCTCAGGTGCCCGGCTCGGCCATGGGCACGCGCGACGCTCGGGGTGCAGGGCCGGTGCAGTGCGACGGACATGGCACCATGTGTGCATGCGAGCGCGAACCCTCCTCAAAGCTGGCCTTCTCGTTGGTGCCGCGGGCCTCGGTTATGCGTCCGCGATCGAGCGGAACTGGTTTGTGCTGCGCCAGTACGACGTGCCGGTGTTGTCAGCCGGCTCAAAGCCGCTGCGCATCCTGCACATTTCCGACGTTCATCTGACGCCCGGCCGCCACCGGCTGCTGTCCTGGTTGCGGTCGCTTGATGCGCTCGAGCCCGACCTTGTGGTCAACACTGGCGATTCGCTTGCGCATCAGCAGGCGGTACAGCCGTTCCTGGCGGCGCTAGGCCCTCTGCTCGACCGGCCGGGCGCGTTCGTATTCGGCTCCAACGACCTCTACTCGCCCCGGCTGAAGAACCCGCTGCGTTACCTGCGCGGGCCTAGTTCCGGCGATCACGACCGGGAAACGCCCGATTTGCCCTGGCGGGAACTTGGTGAGGGCATGGAGAGCGCCGGCTGGTTCGACGCGAACAACAGGCGGGGCCGGATCAAGGTTGGCGAGCACGACATCGAAGTGGCCGGGGTACACGACTCGCACATCAACCGCGACAGGTACGACGATGTGGCTGGTGCCGCCGATGCCTCCGCCGACTTGCGCCTCGGCGTCATGCACTCGCCGGAGCCGGCCGTCCTGGACCGGTTTGCCGCCGATGGCTTCGATCTGCTGCTGGCCGGCCATACGCACGGCGGCCAGGTCTGCGTGCCCGGCTACGGGGCATTGGTCACCAACTGCGCGATTAGCACCGACATGGTCAGCGGCCTGCACCGCTATCCTGCCGCCTCCTCGGCGGCACGGCCGTGGCTGCACGTGTCCGCCGGCCTCGGGACTGCCCCTACTGCCCCGGTTCGCTTCTCTTGCCGCCCAGAGGCTACGCTGCTCACGCTGGTACCCGGGATCAGCTAGACTTCTCGGGCGGTCAGCGGGGTGTAGCGCAGCTTGGCAGCGCGCTTCGTTCGGGACGAAGAGGCCGCCGGTTCAAATCCGGCCACCCCGACCAAGGTCAGAGCCATTTTTCAGGTATCGAATCGAGCGCCTGCGCCGCTACGGCGGGGCCCGGTTGCACGCGGATTGCACATTCACTCCTCTGCCGCCTTCTTGTTCCTGCGCTCGGCGATCTCGTCCCGCGCTGACGCGAGGTCCTCGGGCCGCGCGTGGACGTAGGTCTTCATGGTGAAAGCCGGATCACTGTGGCCGAGCCAACGCGGCGATCACCGCGGGCGACACACGCGACCGGTTAGCCAAATAGCTGGCGACCGCGTGGCGGCTGGCCGTGTAGGGCTTGATCTTCGGCACTCCGGCCTGGCGCATCGGGCGGTACAACACGCGCCGCAACCGGGCCGGGTCAAGCGGCCGGCCTAGTAGCGAAAGCGCTTGAGCCCGGCCCACTTGTAAGCCTGCGCGAGCTCGATCTGTATCTCGCTCAGGCCGCCGGCGCGGTCCTCGCGGCCTCCGTCAGCGAGCCACTTCTCGACTGCGGGAATGTCGTGAAGCATGACGCCATCATCCTGGCTGTAGTCGAAGCAGGCGTGTCCGCCGATACCCGGTGCTGCCTCGACAACCTGAATATTGCGCCGGGACGCGCCCTCTAGGCCCGCCCAGCCTCCACATTGCCTTGCCGTGTGGGCAGCGTGCTTGAGGAGTTTTCTAGCCATGGTGGCGTAGAAGGTGCTGTTGAAGGCCGCGGCACTGTGAATGCTGGTTCAGGTAAGTTCCACAGGTGATTGTTCACCATCGGTGATGGCTGTGAGGAACGGCAGGCGTTTGCGCCGTTGCGCCGCCGAGCGTGTGAGCGCAGACTGTGGGCGAGAGCCCGGCTGTCGATCGCTGCGGGCTCTCGCCATGTACGGGGGTGATGGCCGCCTCGGTGCCCAGGGACTTTGCTACAGCGAGGTCGAGGCTGGCCCGCAAGTCTTCGTGGCGCAGTTGACTGGCAGAGTCCCTCCGGGAGACAGGAGTGGACCCGCCTGCTCGGCACCGGTGCGGTGACTGAGCGGATAGGCCGAGGACGGGGCTCAGCCCTGGGGGAAGTTCCAGGTGAAGCAGAGTGCCGAAGTGGCCATCGCGACCTCGCTGCCGCTGGTGCAGCCGAGTGAGGCCATGATGTAGCTGGGACCCTGTTGCACGTCAGATACCACCCAGCCGGCGGGTGCGGCGTAGTCATAATAGTTTCCGAAGAACTCCTCCTTGGGGTGCCCTTCTTGGCAGGCTGCGCCTACGTCGATAGTCCCGCCGTTATCCCAGAGACAGTGACCGTCGCCGTTCTGGTACTCGTAACCCGTGTAGGTGACGCCGCTGTATACGACGGAGAACTTGTTGTACAGGTCAAAGCAGTTACCCGTCGTTGTGGTGGTTACCGGCTCGTTCACTCCGTTTCCCGAGATGTAGTCGGGGCCGCCCTCGAGTTGGATTTCTTCGCAGTCCTTGACGAAGCCGCGGTGGACTATGCGGACATTGCCGTTCGCCTGCGAGGCAGCGGCCATGACCTTCACATGCGAGCCGGCAGTGCGTGGTGAGCTGGCAGCAGGCGCAACGAACACCAGGGCGGCTAAGGCTGCGGGCACCGCAAGTAACAGCCATCTGCGGTGTGATCTCATGTCACAAACTCCTTTCGGGGTAAACCGGGCTATTCCCTTCCTATACCGCGAGGCGGTATCCGCCAATGGCCTTAAGCCGGAGCGGCCAGGGTCGGCTGCAGCCGGCGTGCCAGCGCCAGCATCTCCCTGCGGTGATTGTCGCGCTGGTGGCCGGCCGAGCGAGCGGACACAGATTGCCGCGCGTCCCTGTGCGGGCCATCTTTGCGGCCTTAGTAGCGCCCGTTTTGCCCGGTTATCCATGTGCGTGGTCTGCTGGGTGCGGGAACGCCTCGCGGCTCTCGGGCTCTTGTGTCTGCGGTGGTTCGCCTTTGTCGAAGCCGAGCCTGAGGAAGCGAGGGCCTACTACCGCGACGGTCAGACGACTACTGCTGAGAGCGTCCGCGATGGCTTGCCGCCGGGGCCGTGGTCGTAGAGGGCTCGTATCGCTGTGATCTCACCTGCCCAGCCGACGAAGAAGCAGGAGCGCGCAGCAGAGGAGTATTCCGCCGACCAGGATGATCGCGCGGTATGCGCGAGTTGGCGCCCGGCCGACATGGCGGGCTCCGGCCAGCAGCGTCTTCCCTGGATGCCGTGATGATGTCGTCGAAGACGTTGCCCTGGACTGCAATGGCCAGGAACAGGACGGGATGACGGTGGCGGCGACGGTGTAGGAGTCGGCGTTAAACGGCGCCGCAGCGTGGTGGTGGGCTTAGGCGAGTGTCACCTTCAACAGCATGCGTCGGTTCGCGCCTGAATCTGGTGATCGGCGCTCCAGCGTCCCGGCCTCGCGCCTGCGCTTACCCCTTGTACGGTCGCTTAGCCGGGCTCGACGGCCGCCAGTCCGGGCGCCTCGTAGAACTGCTGCGCGGACCGTGTCAGCGCGAGCGAGTCGGTCAGCTGGTCCTGGCTTAGCAATTCCTGCGTCTTGACGCTGGTGAAGGCGCCCGTCTTCAGGACCGTATTGGCGACGGTTCTCGCAGCCACGGGATCCGGAAGGTCGGCGATAGTGTGCGCCGCGCCGTCGTGGGCGGTCCAGTACATCTGATCGAGCGATCCGCCGAGAGATTCGATCAGGGAACGCGTTGAGGCTGTCCGGTCGTCGGAGCTCATGACCATCCGCGCCCATGAGCCGGGCGAATAGCGAGCAGTGAACATGTACTTTCCCATTTGCTTTCCCCGTCCTGTGGCTTCAAGATCGGGAGCCTTGTGCATATGCCCCTCTAACTCCGACGCTAGCGAAGCAACGCCAGCTGCGCCGCCCGCCGTCACCTGCTGTCCGCATTCCGAAACGGCGCCCCGTTTGTACCTCGGTGTCTGAGTGAGGTCTGGCGGGCGTAGGCGCCGGATGGTGAACAAGCCCACTGCCGTTTCATCGGGGTTGGCTGGAACGTCCGGCAAGTCCCTAGAACGCGCTGGGCTCGGCGTGTCATCGCGTGGTCAGGGCACGGATGGCGTCGCTGAGGTATGCGCGCCGCCCGGCTGCGGTGGCGGGCAGGGCCGCGGGAGTGGAGTGGGCGAGCTGGCCGTGCCCGAGGTATGCGCTGTAGGCCAGGAGCGCGCGGCGGCGGGCTTCAGACGGCGGAAAGCCGAGGCGCTGAAGTACCGTGGCGATCAGTTTGAGCCGGGCGTCGGTGACCCGCTCCAGTGCCGGTGCGACGGAGGGATGCGTGGCGCTGGCGAGCAGCGCCGGGCCTACCCGGTCCTGCTCGGCGCGCTCGATCACGCTGGCCACGAGGCGGCGGAACTGGCTGGCCGGGGCCTCGTGGGCGGCGGTGATCTCCGCGACCACATCCGTGGTCGTTTCCTTCTCCCAGCGGCTGATCGCCGCCTCGAGTAGCGCGTCTCGGTTCGCGAAGTGCCAGTAGAAGCTGCCCTTGGTGGCGTGCAGGCGGCACGCCAGCGGTTCGACGCCCACCGCGGCCAGGCCGCCATCCGCGATCGCGCCCAGGGCGGCGGTGATCCAGTCGTCGCGGCTGAGCCGTCGCTGGCCGCTTGCCTTCCGCTCCGCCATAACTGTACGGTACCGTATGGACTTGCCATACGGAAGCGTATGGTACTAAGCAACGGGAGGCTGCTATGGGGGCTGGTCAGCACGATGTAATCGTGGTGGGGGCGCGTGTGGCAGGCGCGGCGACCGCGATGCTGCTCGCCCGGCAGGGGTTGCGGGTGCTGGCGGTGGACAGGGTCTCGTTTCCCAGTGACACAATCTCCTCCCATCAACTCCAGGTCCCCGGCGTCGCGTTACTGCATTCTTGGGGCTTGCTCGGCAAGCTAACGGCGGCGGGTACGCCGCCGACCCGTCGGGTGCGTTTCGACGCCGGCGAAGACCTGGTCATGGACGGGCAGTTCCCTGTGCACGAGGGCGTGGACACGCTGTACAGCCCGCGGCGGACCCTGCTCGACACGATCCTGGTCGAGGCGGCGCGCAAAGCCGGGGCCGAGGTCCGCGAGAACTTCCGGGTGACGCAGGTGACGGCCTCGGGCGGCCGGGTCACCGGAATCCGGGGCAGTGCCCGCGGCCGCCCGGAGGTAACCGAGACCGCGAGCCTGGTGATCGGCGCCGACGGGAAGCGGTCTCTGGTGGCCGGCGCGGTCGGTGCGCGCAGGTACCGCGAGCTACCGGCGCGGTCGTTTGCCAGCTATTCCTACTGGGCCGACGTCCCAGTCAGCGGTGGCGAGCTGTACCAGCGGCCGGGCCGGGCCGTGGCGGTCTTCCCCACCAACGGCGAGCTCACCATGGTCTATGCGGCCGCACCGATGACGGAGTTCGCGTCGGCGCGCGCGGACCTGGAGGGCCACTACCTGCGCACACTTGACCTGTGCGGCGAACTTGGCGATCGTGTCCGCAGCGGCAGCAGGGCGGAGCGGCTGCGTACCACGCCCGACCAGCCAAGCATGTTCCACTGCCCGCACGGGCCCGGCTGGGCACTGGCCGGGGACGCCGGCGTCGTCATGGACTCGATCTCGGCGCAGGGCATGACCAATGCGCTGCGCGATGCCAGCTACCTGTCCGAAGCCGTCGTAGCGGGGCTCGGCGGCAGCCGGCCACTGGCCGACGCGCTGCGTAGCTATCACCACCGCCGCGACCGGGCCATCCGCGGCGTGTACGACTTCACGCTCGGTCTAGCCGCTTTCCACCCGGCCACGCCCGCCCAGCGCCTCTTCCTTGCTGCCGTAGCCGCCGACCAGCAGGAGACCGACCGGTTCCTCGGCGCCTTCACCGGCATCGTTCCGCCGGAGCAGTACTTCACCGCCGCCACCGCGGTGCGCCTCCTCGGCGCGCGAGGTATCGGCAAGCTCATGACAGCCGGAGTACTGTCCTCAGCGCGGATAATGCCGCGGCCAGGGGCGCCGGCCCCGCCTGTCGCGCGTCGGTGCTGTGCCGCCCGGTCCCGCTGAGCTGCGCCGCGGCCGTAGCCGCCGCCTTCATCATGTTCGCCTACGGCTGTGCGTAGCCCAGCCGGCCGGTGAGTGATTGGCCAATGCCCGTTCCACCAGTCGGCATTTCGCGCTTATGCTTGGCGCGGTGCGACTCCAGGTGCGGCGGTGACAGCCCGCCACTTCCTCCTTGAGGCGGAATGACCCGGTGAGATTCCGGGGCCGTGCGGTGATACCCCGCCATCTCTCGGACTTCGTGTAGTCCCTGATCTCCGGACCTGCAGCCATGTCGGCTGTCCGCTAGTGGATGAGGGGATGAGCCAGATGTTCACAGGCCGAATCGACGAGATCGGCGAGATCGGCGGGGTTAGCAGCACACAGATCGTCGTGCGTGCGCCCAAGAGCGCCGGAAGGCTCAAGCCAGGAGGGTCGTTCATTCTCTCCGGGGTGTGCCTGACGGTCGAGGAAATCGCAGACGGCCACGTCGTCGCCAGCCTCAGCGAGGAAACCCGTAGGCGCACGACCTTCGATCGCTGCGCGGTCAGCGAGCGCGTCAACGTAGAGACGGCGCTGGCAGTCGGCGACCCGATCGACGGGCACCTGGTCCAGGGTCACGTCGGTGCGGTGGGCAAGGTAGCCGGGATCGACACCGCAGGAACGGGGCGGCGGATCTGGATCCGCCCCCCGGACAAGTTTCTGCGGCGGGTGGTCGCCAAGGGCTCGATCGCCGTCGACGGCGCGAGCCTGACGGTCGCCGAGGTGCTGCGGGATCGCTTCTCCGTCGTGCTGATACCGGCCACGTTGCAGCGGACCACACTCGACACGCTCTCGCCAGGAGATCGGGTCAACCTCGAATCAGATCTGGTCGCACGCCTCGTGTCGGCCGGGTCGTCAGCGCCCTTCGCCGACATCGCCCGGGCCGTCGGGTCACTCGGCTGGGCCGGAGAGATGTCCGGTCGCGTCGGGGTGGAAAAGACGGTCGCCCAGCTAGCGGCCGGCGGAGGCGTCATGGTCTTCGATCCCGACCGCGAGGGTGAGGGAGACGTGATCTTCGCCGGCGCCACGATGAGCCCGGAGGCGTTTGTCTTCCTGCTCACCCGCTGCTGCGGGCACTCGACGGTCCCCTGCGCTCCGCACGTGCTGGAGCAACTCCAGATCCTGCCGATTCCAGGGGAAGGCGACCGGCATGGCACGCGGCCGCATGTCCCCGTCGACCTTGCCTCAGGCACCGGGACGGGGGTATCAGCTGCCGAGCGGGCCGCTACCGTCCGCCGTCTTGCGGACCCGCGCTCCCGGCCATCGGACTTTCTCCGGCCCGGGCACGTATTTCCGCTCGCTGCCCGGCCCGGTCTGCTAGCCGAGCGTGCGGGTCATACCGAGTGCACGGTCGCGCTCTGCGCGGCGGCCGGCTTGCCGCCCGTAGGGGTGTGCTGCGAGGTCATGGGCCCCGACGGGGTCATGGCTGGTGCGGCCGATGTCGAGGCATTCGCTCTGCGCTGGGGTCTTCCGCTGGTCAGCGTCACCGACCTCAAGTGCTGGCTATGACCGACGCGCAATACGACGACCCGGTGTTCTTCGGCCGGTACCAGCAGATGCGGCTGGAGCGCTCGGGACTCAACGAGGACCTGGAACAGCCGGCGCTCGCCCGCCTGCTTCCCCAGGTGGTCGACGCAGACGTACTGGACATCGGATGTGGAGACGGGACCCTGGCCAGGTTCCTCGCCGGCCACGGTGCGCGGCACGTCCTTGGCATTGATCCCTCGCGTCGGATGCTAGCCATCGCTGCGAGCCACCGCAGCCCGCGCGTCCGCTACTGCAGGGCCAGCGCGGAGTCCTTCGCTCTCGCACCCTGCAGCGTGAACCTGGTGGTCAGCAGCCTGGCCCTGCACTACGTAGCGGACTACCAACAACTGGTACGCCGGGTCGCACAGTGGCTTCGCCCGGGCGGGCATCTCATCTACTCCGTCGAGCATCCCATCGGCACAGCCCGCAACCCGATGACCGGCTGGCACGAATGCGATGGTGATCGCCATTGGCCGGTCGATAACTACGCAGACGAAGCGCCACGTGTCCAGAGCTGGCTCGGCGGTCAGGTGACCAAGCATCACCGGCGGATCACCACGCTCATCAGCGCGATAATCGCCTCCGGCCTGGCGCTATCGGGAATCGATGAGCCCTATCCCGACCACGCCAGCCTGGTCAGGCGGCCGGATCTAGCTGACCATCGCCGAAGGCCGCCGCTGCTCATCGTCGCCGCGAGAAAACTCTGACGGCACGCACCGACACCGATCCCGCCACTGCCCGGAGCGTCCCCTCGCCTTGGGCGGTTCACGGCGGGCGGTAGCAGCCCAGCTGGCTACCTAGGGCGGCGCGGGCTCCGCTCAAGACTGATCGCTAGCCGGGGACGGAGAAGACACCTCGGACTTCATCCTGTCTTGGTCGGGTGCTTCGCGCAGCGGTGATAGTGCTGCCGTAAGCGCGGCGGCCGCCAAGACGATGATCACGCCGATAAGCGTGGGGCGATCGCCGATCAGGCCGACGACGATGCCGGCGAGGAGAGCTCCGAGCGCGGCCATCGTTCGATTGGCCGACCGTCTGGTGGCGTTCACTCGGCCAAGAAGTTCGTCCGGCGTGAGTGTCTGCCAGTAGCCCATCTCGTTTGAGTTCTCCATGCCCGCAGCGAGTCCCTGGAGGGACATCGCAACGAACAGAAGGGCGTCACCGATCGCGGTATTCGGGGCGATGGCCACCAGAAGCCAGACGAGCGGGTACGCCACGCGCGCGAGAATGATCACCCGTCCCGATCCGAGCCGGGCACCGGACCGCGGCGCGATCGACGCGCCGATCAGGCTGGTGATACCGAAGACAGCCAGCAGCAACCCGAACGTGTACGCGGTGAAGCCGAGCGATCGCAGGGCAAGGAGAGAAAGGACGGTCATCGCGGCTCCATTGGCGAGGAACCAGACGTGGGTCGATGCCGCCAATGGACCCAATGTGCGATGCCGGTATGTCCATCGCAGGCCGTCGCGAATCTCGGCGCGAAGATCGCGGGTGCGAGAGTCAGGTCGGGGCTCGTCCACCCGGATACTCGCGTTGAGTGCTGCGTCAATGAGGTAGCTGATCGCGTCGACGGCAATCGCTACAGGGGCTCCCAGGAGCCCGACGAGTCCGCCGCCGATCGCTGGTCCGAAAGCCTGAGCAGCGGCGTCTGTTTGATCGAGCCGCGCATTGGCCGGTACCAATCTCGCTTGAGGCACCAGGCGAGGAAGCAGCG
>Ga0335075_10016389_pt1 | contig 11076 bp, 10 predicted proteins | sample Lox_Sample_24_FD_206723 | JGI IMG/M metagenome (GOLD analysis project Ga0335075, IMG submission 206723) | Soil microbial communities from Loxahatchee National Wildlife Refuge, Florida, United States - Lox_Sample_2.4 | ecosystem: Environmental > Terrestrial > Soil > Wetlands | place: USA... | reverse complement strand
ATGCCCATCCTCAACGCGCTCTGGGTGCATTACATGACGCGCGGGCAATTGGCGGAATCGCTGGTCTGGGCGCAGAAGCTGGGCGCCGCGGGCGCGGCCGCCGAGGACGATGGTCTGGTGATCGTGGGTTATCGCGCCGCCTCCGCCTCGTATTTCTGGCTGGGCCAGTTCGACCAGGCGCGCCGGCATGGCGACAAGCTGCAGGCGATGTACGACTCGCGCCGCCACTGGCACATCGCGCAGCTCACCAACTACGATCCGCTCACCGGCGAGGGCATCTATCGCGGCCAGTATCTGTGGATCCTCGGCTATCCCGATCAGGCTGTCGCCGCGACCAACGCCATCGAGGAGCACGCGCGCCGCAGGAACCATCCCTTTGATCTGGCCCTGGCGCTTACCCTGGGCGCGCAGGTCTTCGATTTTATCGGTCAGCCCGACGAGATGCTGCGGCGCACCGAAGACGCCGAGCGGCTGGGCCGCGAGCACGGCGTGGCGCTCCTGTGGGAAGTGATGGCCGAGATCAGCCGCGGCGTGGCATGGCTGCGCGCGGGCCGCGTGGCGCAGAGCGTGGGCCAGCTGCACAAGGCCATCGCGCGCATTACCGCAACCGGCCATCGCATCTGGATCTGGTACCTGCAGGCGCTGGAGGCCGAAGGCCTGGCCCTTACCGGCGATCTGGAACGCGCCGAGTCGCTCATGGATGAAAGCGTGGAGCGCATCCGTACCAGCGAGGAGCGCTCGCATTTTGCCGAGGTGCTGCGGCTGCGCGGCTGGCTGTCGCTCCGCCAGGGAAAACCGGAAGCGGCGGAGCGCGATCTGCGCGAGTCCATCGAGGTCGCGCGGGCCCAGGAGGCCAAGTCGTGGGAGCTGCGCAGCGCCACCACCCTGGCCCGCCTGCTCGCCGATCGCGGTGAGGCGGATGCCGCGCTCGAACTGCTGGCGCCCGTCTACAACTGGTTCAGCGAAGGTTTCGGGACAATGGATTTGCAGGATGCGAAGGCGCTTCTCGATCAGCTCTCGTCGGAGGCGGCGCCGCTTCTGCACCGCGTTCAATCACAAACATAAAAGGAGGAAGCAGGATGGCTGTTGAAAATTGCATCGGCGACGAAGCGGAGATCCGCAGGCTGGACAAGGTGTGGTCCGACTCGGCCTCCAAAGGCATCGCCAACATCGACACTACGGTTTCGATCTATGGGCCGAACGCCACCCTGGTGTGGCCCGGTCAGCCGCCCGTGCACGGGCCCAGGGCCATCCGCAAGGCCTGGAAGAAGGCCTATGAGGATTTTCACGAGTTTCACCTCACGTTCACTCCGGTACGCATCGACATTTCCGAGGCCGGCGACATGGCCAGCGACTTCGGCAAGGTCTTTATGGCGTGGACTGAGACGAAAAAGGTGAAGGGCCGCACCGTGAAGCAGCGCGTCAAGGCCAAAGCCAAGTACGTGGTGGTGTGGACGAAGGTCGACGGAGCCTGGAAAGTCCTCTACGATAGTTACAATATGAACGCGCCCGAAGCGTAAGAGGGCGCGCGGTCTTCACCCTCCCCCTGAAAATCTGGCGCGGTCCGCGCGCAGGCGAGGTCGTGCGCACGGCCGGCGCCTCCGCTGGCGTTCATTTCACGCTTTCGCGCCGTTAACCGCGCCTCAGCAACCCCGTCCGCGCTGCATACGGCGGAAACAGGCGCGATGGGCCTGATTTTCCTCTAAACTCAAACCGCGAGCCATGATCGGCGAGACCATTTCTCACTATCGGATCCTGTCGAGTCTGGGCAGCGGGGGCATGGGCGTCGTCTATGCCGCGGAGGATCTGGTCCTCGAGCGCAAAGTCGCCATCAAGTTTCTCTCCGGCAATTCCGAGGCATCCGCCGAGGCCGCGCGGCGGCTCAAGCGCGAGGCGCGCAACCTGTCCGCGCTGAACCACCCGAACATCTGCACCATCTACGAGCTGGGGGAACACGACGGCCGGCCGTATCTGGTGCAGGAACTACTGGTGGGCGCCACGCTGCAGCAGATCGTGGAGCAGCATCGAATGATGCCCGCGCCGGCCATCCTCGACCTCGCCATCCAGATCGCCGACGGCCTTCGAGCCGCGCACGCCCTCGGGCTCATCCATCGCGACATCAAGCCCGCCAATCTGTTTCTCACCGAGGATCAGCGGGCAAAGATTCTGGACTTCGGGCTGGCCGGCCACGCGCCGCAGTTGCTGGCGCTCACCGCCAGCGCCACCACCATGGCCGCCGACACCATCCAGTTCGCCACGCCGGGCACGATTGTGGGCACGCTCGACTACATGTCTCCGGAGCAACTGCGCGGCGAAGCGCTGAAGGCCTCGAGCGACATCTTCTCGCTCGGGCTGGTGCTCTATCAGTTGCTGGTGGGGCGCCATCCCTTCCGCAAGGCGACCATCCTCGAAACCGCGAGCGCCATTCTGATGCTGCCGCTGGCGAGCGATTCCTTCGTGCGCGATCCTTCCACGCTGGGGCTGGAGCGGGTGATCGCGCGCATGCTGGCCAAGGACGCGGCCGCCCGCTATGCGGACGGCGGCGAGCTGCTGGCGGAGCTGAAGGCGGTGCAGGCGCGCAGTTCCTCGGGCATCTATGACACCCTGCCCGTGGAGCGCCCGGCGAGCCCGTCGATTGCCGTATTGCCGTTTGCGAATTTGAGCGCCGACCCGGAAAACGAATACTTCTGCGAAGGCCTGGCCGAAGAGCTGGTGAGCGCGTTGACCCGCGTGGATGGCCTGCAGGTGGCCGCATGGAACTCCGCCTTCCGCGTCCAGGGCAAAGACGTACGCGAGGCCGGCCAGCAACTGGGCGTGACTGCGGTGCTCGAAGGCAGCCTGCGCAAGTCCGGCATCCAGCTGCGCGTGAACGCCAGGCTGCTCGACGTGCGCAACGGCCTCACTCTCTGGTCGGAGCGCTACGACGCGGAGATGAAGGACGTCTTTACGCTGCAGGAGCAGATGGCCGACGCCATCACCGGCCAGCTGGTCGCGAAGATGGGCCTGCGCGGCAAGCCCGCGGCTCCGGTGCGCACCCAGACGCAGAACCTGGATGCTTACAACCTCTATCTGAAGGGCCGCTATTTCTGGAACCGCCGGCGTCCCGCGGATCTGCAGCGCGCCATCGAGAGCTTCGAGCAGGCCATCGCGCTCGACGAGCGCTATGCCGCCGCGCTGGCCGGCCTCGCCGACTGCCACGTGATCCTCGGCATCCAGGGCCTGCGTCGGCCGGACGAGGTCTATCCGCTGGCGCGCGCCGCGGCCGGCAAAGCTCTGGCCGTGGAGCCGGAGATGCCGGAGGCGCTGACCACGCTGGCCTGCGTCGAAGCCGTCTTCGACTGGAACTGGGCGGCGGCGGAGCAGCGCTTCCAGCGGGCCATCGCGCTCAACCCGCAATACGTGACCGCGCACCACTGGTATGCCTCGAATCTGCTGCTGCCGCTGGGGCGCTTTGCCGAGGCGCAGGAGCAGATCGAGCTGGCCCGCGCCAACGATCCGCTCTCGCTCGCGGTGCAGATCGTCGCAGGCCTCATCGCATATTTCGAGCGCGATGTGGAGCGCGCCATGCGCGAGTACCGGAAAGCTCTGGAGATGGACAGCAATTTTGCTCTGGCTCACTACTTCCTCGGCCAGACCTGCGAACTCGCCGGCGATTTGCCCCAGGCTCTCGACTCGTTTCGGCGCGCGCTGGAGTTGTCTCCCGAGAGCCAGGAGATCGAGGCCGCGCTGGCCCGCGCGCTCGCGCTCTCCGGCGATCGCGGCGAAGCCGAAGAGATGCTGCGCCGGCTCGCGCACAAGACCGCCAGCCAGTATGTGTCGCCGGTGCTGCTGGCCCAGGTGCTGCTCGCCCTCGACAGCCGCGAGGCCGCTCTCGAAGAGCTGCAGCGCGCCTGGACGCTGAAATCCACCGATCTCATCTGGCTCCAGGTGCGGCCGGTCTTCGACGCCGTGCGCGGCGACCGCAGAGTCGAGGAGATCCTCGTTGCCACCGGACTCGCCTGATCCTGCGCCTGCCGCGCGGGTGAAAATTCGCCCATCGTCGCAGCAATTCCTCGCGGCGCAGCAACGCCTCGCCGCCGCTTGCGTTCCAACTAAGAGATGAACGCGCCCCGGCCGAGTCCCCGCGCCACCAAAACGCTCGTCTTCATCGCGGTCGCGGTGCTGGCCAACAGCTTCGGCAACCTGATGCTGGCGCTGGGCATGAATCGCATGCCGGCGTTTGCGCATGTGCCCTTCGTCCATTATCTGGTGGGGCTGCTGGCGAATCCCTTCCTGCTGCCCGGCGCCGCGCTCTCCGCGGTCTGCACGCTGGCGCAGATTTCCCTCTTCAGCTGGGCCGATCTCAGCTTCGTGATTCCCTGCACCGCTGCCTCCTACATCGTCACCACGCTGCTGGGCGAGTTCATCCTGGGCGAGCAGGTGGAGTGGGCGCGGTGGATCGGCGTGGTCCTGATCACCTTCGGCGTGGTGCTGGTTGCGAAGACGCCGGTCGCCACCAAGCCTCATCCCGCGGAGATTCCATGCTGACGTGGGTTCTGATCCTGTTCACGGTCTTCTCGAGCTCCGGGGGCGACATTCTCTGCGCGCGCGGCATGTCTTCCGGCCGCGAGCTGAACGACTTCCGACCCTCGGGTCTGGGCCGCGCCATACGCTATATCGTCACGCGCCGCATGGTCATTCTCGGCGGGCTCTGTTACGCCGTCGCCTTCTTTTCGCTGCTGGGACTGCTGAGCGTGGCCCAGCTCAGCGTCGCCGTTCCCGCCACCGCGCTCAGCTTTGTCGTGGACACCATCGGCGCGCGCTACGTGCTGCGCGAGCACATTCCGTGGAGGCGCTGGGCGGGCGTGGCCTGCGTCACCGCGGGCGTGATTCTGATCGTCCGCTCGGGTCCGGCGCTGGTCACCGCCCGGACACAGCACCCCCCGCTCCATGCCGCTGCCACCATCCGCTCCGGCGACCGCGCCGCTGCTGTGGTTCTGCCTTAAGACCCGCGCTTGCATCGGGTATTGGGCGCATGTATGCTCAATCCGCTCCCCCTGTTGACAACTGAAACGCAGACCTGCGCAGTTCGCAGAAGCGCAGCGCACGTCCTGATCCGCGAGCTGTCGAACTTGTCCCGGTCAATCTGAGTCCCAAGTGCGCTCCAGCAATCGAGGAGCAAGCAACCGCGCAGCAAATCCCTGGAGGCGGCGATGAGCATACCCACCTATGAGCAATGGAAGCGGGAGACCAGCCTTGGGGTTCTGAAACCGCGCAGCGGAGTCCTGCAATCGCTGGATGCGGCCATCGATAAGTACAACAAGGCGAAGAACCAGGACAATCTATGGGCGGTCAAGAACGCCTTTGAGGACTGGAAACGGTCGAAGGGGAACCTGTGGCAGCAAAGCGACCGCAATAAGAACGGCGCGGTCACCCGGCTGGCTGCCGATCTGGATCGCGTCGACTCGCGGGCTTTCCAGATCACCCACATGAGCATGGAGGAGCTTCAGGCGCTGGAGTATGTGAAAGCGGAGCGCACGAAGACGATCCAGAAGCTCTTCCTTGACGCTCACGGGAACGCAAAGCCGGTGGCGTTCAAGGCGGCCAACCTGCAACACGCCGTCAAGCAGGCGGCCGAAAACGTCAAAGCCAAATCCGCGGCCGCCACCCAGTCCATCCAGAACAAACTTTCCTCCCAGCCCCGCACGGTCAAGCCCTTCGCTGTGACCGGCATGGGAACCACGCCGGGCGGCCAGGGGATGGGCGTCAACCTGGGCTCGGGGCGCACCGCCAAAGACATCATCCAGGCCAAACTGCAGGAGCTGGTGCAGAAATTTTTCGAGGTCGACAGCGTGTCCATGCTTGGACCGCTGACCTCGCTCGTCCTGTCCATCGTGGCGGAGTGCGCGGCCAGCACCGCGCCGGTCATCGGACACATCAAGGACGGGGTGAGCGCGGTCAGCGACTGGATCGACGTCGGCGTCGGCTACTATCACAAGGCCACGATCTCCCGCTGCAGTTACACCATCGAGCTGGGCGCTCCCGCGGCCGCGTTTGCCGCGCTCGAGAAGCTTCTCACCGACGAGGTCAAGAATTCCGCAGTCAGCGCGGGCATTTCCACGACTTCGTTTGCCGTCAAAACCGGAATGGTCTTCGTGGATGGCGGCGCCATCAGCGGCCCGGTAACCGGGGCCATGGCCGCCCTGGCTGAAATCGCGCACAAGCTCTACCTGCTGGGCATGGAATACCGGGCCACGAAAGATGCCAACAAGGCTCTGACGGCGGGCAAACTGGACATCACCCTCTTCCAGACTTACCCGCTGATGGGCTGCTATCTGCTGAACTGCGCCACCCTCAGCGACATTATCCCCATCAGTTGCTTTGCCACGCCAGGCTGGATGGACTACATCGAGCAGATGAAAAAAGGCGCCATCGACAACATCCTCAAGCAGTCGCAGGATCTGATCGACAAATCGCCGTGGGAAATCAAGGACATGCCCAAGCGGCCGGTGGGATCGAGCGGCGGCATCCTATCCGAGGCGATGCGCTACGGGAAGATGGGTTCCCCGCTGGCCGATCTCGCGGATCTCCGCAACGTGGGGAAAAGCAGCTGAGAGTTTGTCCGGCCACGACGTAAGCGCTCGGGTTCCAAGGGCGTGCCTGCCTGCGGATCAGATCCTGCGAATCAGCAACAGCGTCTGATCGTCTCCCTGGCTTCCGAAGGTCTCCGCGCTCGTGAGAATCCGCTGCGCCATCTCCTTGAGCGGCCCCCGCGCGTCCGCCGCAATCACCGCCTCCACTCGCTCGATCCCAAACTCTTCCCCGCTCCGGCTGCAGACTTCGAGCACTCCGTCCGTCGCCACCGTCACCAGATCCCCCGGGCTGAGTTCCATCGCCTCGCCCCGGAATCCCGTCACCGGAAGCAGCCCCAGCGGATACTGCTCCTCGTGCAGCCGCTGCGCCTCGCTCCCGGCCGCGTGCCAGTGCAGCACCGGCGGGCTCGCCGCCATCGCCACCCACGCCCGCCCGTCCGCATTCAGCCGGAACGCCGCCACCGTCGCGTACATCTGCGGCTCCTTCACGTCCGGCAACACCCGATTCAGCTTTTCGAGAAGCGTGGGCAGCGTCTCCTGCGGTGGCCCGCTTTCCGCATCCAGCAGCGCCGTCCGCGCCGCCGTCTTCAGCATCCCCATCAGGATTCCCGCCGAGAGCCCGTGCCCCGCAATATCCGCCAGATAGGCGATCACATCCCCATTTGGCAGTTCCAGCGCGTCCACCAGATCCCCGCCGACCTTCTCGCTGGGCCGCGAAATCCCGTACACCTCGAACAGCCTGGTCCGCAGCGCGACCGGCGGCACCAGCGTCTTCTGGATCCCGTGCGCCAGTTCCAGCTCGTTTTTGATCCGCAGTGTCTCTCGGCTCTCAACCCGGAAGAAGCTCAGGAAGAGCCCGTACGACGCCATCACCACTACCAGGATGCAGGTGCTCGCGAAGGACACGCCATGCTCCGCCGTAGGCGTGGCCAGCGAAAACGTAGTCCCCATCCAGCGCGCCAAAGCCGATATCATCAGCCCCAGAAAGAACTGCAGCGCAAACAGCGGGATCAGAAATGGCCACGGCAGGCGCGAGGCAGCCACAATCCACAGCACCACGTTCGCCCCGCAAACGAAGGCAATCATCAGCACGATGGCGTAGGGCATCTGCCCCATCCGGATCAGATCGTTGTAGAAACCGATCACCGAGAAGAGCAGGAACACCCCGGCCGCGAATCGCCAAAGCCGCCGGAACGGCACATCGCGAAAGGTTCGCCAGCGCGCCGGCATTTCATACCAGTGCCCTCTCGATTGCGCCATAGGATGCCACCATACCAAACTCCACCCCGCCGCGGCGCAACGTGGAAGGCGCCCCCACGGCGCGGGAACCGTTCAGTCCAGGCTGTCGATATGATTGAGCGCCAGCCGCCGCCAGCCGCTCCTCCGTGCAGGCCCCATTGGCCCACACAGCCCGATCGTTTTGGCTGGATGCTGAGCTGGGGAAGCTTCCGCGTTGCGAGCGAGATGCTCAGCAGCGGTTTGAGGCATTGTCCCGGTTTTGCGGCTCGCTCTCTCGTGCCATCAGGCGTTCAAATTGCTTTCTTCCGCCTTCCGCCGCGTCTCTTTGGGGCACACCACCTGGAGCTGATCGAGCAGGTCCTGGGGGTCGAACGACGACACATGGAATCCCTCGCTGCCGCAGGGGTCCTGCCCGGTCGGGGAGACGGTGATGATGGGCAGATCCGGGCGGATGGCCCGCAGCCGTTCGATCAGTTCCCGGCACGGCAGCCCCGGCACCTCGGTGTCCATCACCACGCCGTCCACGCTCGGAAAGCGGCGCAGCGTCTCGACGGCCTCCTCGGCGCTGTACGCCGTCAGAACGTTCAGCATGGCCGTCTCAATCACCAGCTTGCGCGTCGAAATACTGCCGGGAAACTGCTTGTCCACGACAAGGAAACAGGGTCGAATCACCCTTCTGTGATGCAAAACGGGCTGCCCGGGTCGGCACCGGTGACGTCGATTTACAGTCTCGTCTCGACCTGGATAGGCAGCGTTTTTTTAGCCCGCTATGCTGAAGACGCGGAACTGGTTAGCCCGGCACGGCACCATGCGTCAGCTCGGCCCGCCGCCCGCTGCTCCTCCGTGCAGGCCTACGAGGATCAGACCGGCGACCACCAGTCCGGTTCCCACCAGCTTGATCACCAGCGCCCGCGCGGTGAAGTCTTCGCGGAACCAGGAGGGCCGCCACGTGGTGATCGCGAACGCGCCCAGGAAGATGATCACGTAGCGCACGCCGGAGATGGCCTCGACCAGCGACGGCGCCGTGCGGCTGACCGCGAAGACCACCAGAAACGAGCCCACGCCGGCCATCAGCCGATTCAGCATGTAGCCGACCTTGCTGCGCGGCGGCGCTTGTTCCGAGTGGCGGAAGATCTGCCGCCTCCACGAGGGGCGCAGCAGCAGCGCCGCCGACCCGGCAAAGGTTCCAATGGTGAAGAAGACGTACCCGCTGATGAATTTCGCCTGGTTGAAAACGATTTTCTGCAGCACATCGGTGAGCCCGAAGAGCACGGCGGCGGCAATCACGCGTGGCAGCATGCGCTTGAGCGGCAGTTTTTCCGCGAAGAACATGACGAATCCGCCCAGCGTCATCAGCGCAAAGCCGGTGAGCTGCCCGGCAAAGTGCAGCCCCAGCAGAGGAATGGAGAGCGCCATGGTGGCGACCGGGGTGAAGCCGCCCATCGCCGCCAGCTCCTCTGAGGCTTCGCCGGCCTTGAGCGCCGCGTAGTAGAAATAGCTGGCCAGCAGATCGCAGAAGCCCGCCACCAGGGCCAGCGCGGCGATCCTCCACGGCGGCATGTGGAAGCCGAAGGGGATGAGAATCAGGCCGAAGATGCTGATGGCGCCCAGCCAGAAGACGTAGGAGACCAGGTTCTGCATGCCCTTGCGCTTCAGCAGAATCTTGTCCCAGACCAGCGAGATGCCGATCAGTCCATGGGCCACAATCGCGATCAGGACGCCGTTCAGCGCGACGGATTGGAGAAGACCCATGCTGGTCTCGAGCGATCGGAGTCGGTTTCCCGGGGGAGTGTTTCTGACAAAAAGAAGAAGAAGGCGGGCTCGGTGCAGCGCGCCCGCCCTGATCGCTTAGATGTGCGGCAACGGCAAGGCGACGCTCTTCCGGCGGCGCCGGGATTCCAGCCTCAGGCTGCTCCGCCCGCCGCAGGATCCGTGGTCACCAGGTAGGAGCCGCCGTAGAGCGCCACGCCGATCAGCATGATCAGGGGTCCGCACAGGTAGATCGGCGCGTGGGGGATCAGCGCGTGCAGAAAAATCATGACGCCGAGGCCCACCGCCAGCATCACCAGTCCGCCAATCCGCAGACCTTGCCGTTTCTGGATCGCCTCCAGCCGCGCCTCCTCGCGGAGGATCTGCAGAGCCGCCTCCGCGCCCGCGCCCTGGACGTCGGCGAGCTTCTTCAGCATGTCGTTCCGGTAGTAGCTCTCCCGCTCCCTGCGCCGCGCGTCGGCCCACGAAGAGACGGTGATCATGGTGAAGAGCGCGATCGAAGCCACTGCGAGAAAACCGAACACCGACATTGCTTCCAGAGCTTCCGTTGGCATAGCAGCCTCCTTGTATGCGATGGAACCGCTTTCCGTCGCTTCACCCGGTACGACCAGCGCAGGCGCGGAGCGGTTGCAAAATTCTTTTGCGTCCCGCTCGACAGATAAAGTGAAACCGCGCACCATAAGGGCGAGTCGTACCGGACAGGAATCCGCCTGTGAACGCCACTGCCAACCCCGACGAGGACCGCGCGCTGGTGGCGCGAGTGCTGGCCGGGGAAACGGCTGCGTTCGAAGGGCTGGTGCGCCGCTGGCAAACGCCCCTCGTGAACCTGGCCTGGCGTTTTTGCCGGGACCGCGGCCGCGCCGAAGAGCTGGCTCAGGAGGCCTTTCTGCGCGCCTTCCGCAATCTGGCCCAGTGGCGCGGCGAGGCTGCCTTCTCCACCTGGCTGTTTGCGCTGGCGGCGAATCTCTGCCGCACCGAGCTGCACCGCATTCCCGCGACCATGCTCTCGCTCGACGAGATTGCCGAACCGGCGGAGAGCCCCGATCCGGGTGTGGCGCTCGATTCCGGCCGCCAGGAGGAATCCATCCGCCGCGCGGTGCTGGCGCTGCCGCCGAAATACCGCGACGCCGTGATCCTCTACTACTTTCACGACCAGGATGTGCCCTCGGCCGCGCGCACGCTGGGCGTTCCCGAAGGCACGGTCAAGGCGCGGCTGTTTCGCGGACGCGACCTGCTGCGCAGCAAGTTTTCCCGGCCGCGCGCTCCGGCAAACGACGCGAAGCTCTCCACGGCGCATCCCAGGGAGGCGAGATGAAACCCAGCAACCCCAATCCGGCCCTCACCGATCTCCAGCTCGACGCGGCGCTTGGCTCCGAACAGGAACGCATCCTGCCCTCTTCCGGCTTTGTGGACGCGGTGATGCGGGCCGTGCAGCACGAAGCTGCCGCGCCCGCGCCGATCCCGTTCCCGTGGAAGCGCGCTCTGCCGGGAATCG
>Ga0335075_10016388_pt1 | contig 11078 bp, 9 predicted proteins | sample Lox_Sample_24_FD_206723 | JGI IMG/M metagenome (GOLD analysis project Ga0335075, IMG submission 206723) | Soil microbial communities from Loxahatchee National Wildlife Refuge, Florida, United States - Lox_Sample_2.4 | ecosystem: Environmental > Terrestrial > Soil > Wetlands | place: USA: Florida... | reverse complement strand
GACGCGTCCATCAGCCGTCAGGTGCCCACCGGCCGCGGGGGTACCAAGGACTGCCAGGCCAGCGGAACCTCGACCAACGACGGCTACCCGGAACACACCTTCACCTGGGACACCACCCTGCGCATCCGCGCCGAGCTCAGCGCGCTGGGGGCACGTACGGCGATGTCGCGGGGCGATGACTCCTCGGTGGGCCCATGCGTCGACCAGCGCGCCGAGATGGCCAACGCATTACACCCGAACGCGGTCGTCAGCATCCACGCCGACGGCGGTCCACCGACCGGGCGGGGATTTCACGTCAACTACTCGGCGCCGCCGCTCAATCAGGTGCAGGCCGGCCCGTCGGTGCAGTTCGCCCGGATCATGCGCAACCAGCTACAGGCCTCCGGCATTCCGCCGGCTAACTACATCGGCCAGGACGGCCTGTACGGACGTTCGGACCTGGCCGGGCTGAACCTCGCGCAGTATCCATCGGTCCTGCTCGAGTGCGGCAACATGAAGAATCCGGCCGACTCGGCGCTGATGGAGACGCCCGAGGGCCGGCAGAAATACGCCGACGCCGTGGTCAAGGGCATCGCCGGATTCCTGGGCAGCCAAGGTCAGGCCCGCTGAGCCGGGTCGGCCAGGCCGATTGCCCGGCTCCTCCTCATCGCGCCCCGCGCGCTGCATCGTCACCAACCTCTGTGGTCAGTACAGCTAGCTCTCGAGCTCCTTTTTCAGGTTGGCCAGCACCTCGGCTTGGATCTTTTTCAACCCCAGCGGCGCGAACGTCTTCTCGAAGAATCCCTTCACGCCGCCCGCACCCGCCCAGGTGGTCGTGACGGTGACGCTCGAACCCGGCCCGGCGGGAGCGACGGTCCAGTTGGTGATCATCGTCGAGTTGGCGTCCTTCTCGATGACGGCGTGGCCGGCGACGTCGACGTTGGCCCGTACATCGCGAACCCGGGATTTGGTGGCCTGCAGCTTCCAGCTGACGACGGTTCCCTGCCCCTGCCCACCTTCCAGCACCTGGTAGTCGCGGTAGTGCGAAGACAGGATTTTGGGACGGACTTCGCTGTAGTCGCCGACGGCGGACAGCACGGTGGTGGGCTCAGCGTTGATCAAGATCGTGCTGGCTGCGCTGACATGTCCCATTAGGCAAAACTCCTCTGAACGGGGATGTGCCGGCACCGCGCCTGGGTGCCGTGCACCTGCGCGGGCTGCTGTCGGGGACTAGCGTATATGTGGTGCCTGTCCCTGCATCAGCACCGGCGGCTCATGCGGCGGGCGTCGAGCGGTTGCTCGCGAGCTATCGTTCGATTCCCGCGACGGCGACCGTCCGGCTCGCCAAGCCCACCTCCAATTTGTTTCGCGCCCGCGGGAAACGCGATGCACCGGGCCTCGACACCTCCGGGCTGGCGAACGTCATTTCGGTCGATCCGGACGCTCGCACCGCCGACGTGGCCGGCATGTGCACATACGAGGATCTGGTGGCCGAGACCCTGCCTTACGGTCTATCCCCTTTGGTGGTGCCGCAGCTGAAGACCATCACCCTGGGCGGGGCGGTCACCGGATTGGGCATCGAGTCGGCCTCGTTTCGCAACGGCCTGCCACACGAGTCGGTCCTGGAGATGGATATCCTCACCGGCACAGGCGAATTGCTTACCGTCTCACCCCAGCATCACTCCGACCTCTACCGCGCATTCCCCAATTCCTATGGCACCTTGGGCTATTCGACCAGAATTCGCATCGGGCTCGAGCCCATCAAGCCGTTCGTGGCGCTGCGGCACGTGAGGTTCAACTCGCTGACCGATTTGGTGGCGGCGATGGACCGCATCGTCGACACCGGCGGTTTCGACGGTGCGCCGGTCGACTATCTCGACGGCGTGGTGTTCGGCCCCGACGAGAGCTACCTGTGCGTCGGTGTGCGTACCTCCACCCCCGGCCCGGTCAGCGACTACACCGGACAAAGCATCTACTACCGCTCCATTCAACACCGAGCCGGCGTGAAGGAAGACCGGCTGACGATGCACGACTATCTCTGGCGCTGGGACACCGATTGGTTCTGGTGCTCACGCTCTTTCGGTGCACAGAACCCACGGATGCGACGTTGGTGGCCCCGACGCTACCGGCGCAGCAGCATGTACTGGAAGTTGGTCGCGCTCGACCACCGTTTCGGTATCGCCGACCGGATCGAGAAGCGCAACGGCCGTCCGCCGCGCGAGCGGGTGGTCCAGGATGTCGAGGTGCCGATCGCGCACACCTCTGAGTTCTTGGAGTGGTTCCTCGCTCACGTGCCGATCACTCCGATCTGGTTGTGCCCGTTGCGGTTACGCGACAACGAGGGCTGGCCGCTGTATCCGATCCGGTCCGGATCCAGCTACGTCAATGTCGGGTTCTGGTCGTCGGTTCCGGTCGGCGCGACCGAGGGTGCGACGAATCGGCTGATCGAAGCGAAGGTCGGTTCGCTCGACGGCCACAAGTCGCTGTACTCCGAGTCGTTCTACAGCCGGGAAGCGTTCGATGAGCTCTACGGCGGGGAAACCTACAAAACGGTGAAGAAGATCTACGACCCGGATTCGCGTCTCCTTGACCTCTACGCAAAGGCGGTGCAACGACGATGACGACCATCAAGGAATCGGCCGCGACCACGACAGGCAAGTTAAGCCTCGCCGAGGTCTTGGCGATCGTCACCGGCGGCGGCAAGCAGCCGCTGCGGTTCACGGCGTACGACGGCAGCACCTCCGGACCGGAGAACGCCACGCTGGGAATGGACTTGCTGACGCCCCGCGGGACTACCTATCTGGCCACTGCGCCCGGCGAACTCGGGCTGGCCCGCGCATACGTCTCAGGCGACATCGAGCCGCGCGGGGTGCATCCGGGCGATCCGTACGACCTGCTCAAATTGCTGGCCGACAAGGTCGAGTTCAGCAGGCCTTCGGCAAGACTGCTGGCCAGCATCATCCGCTCGGTCGGCATCGAACATCTGGTGCCCGCACCGCCACCGCCGCAGGAGATGCTGCCTCGCTGGCGGCGAATCGCGGAAGGCCTGCGGCACAGCAAGACTCGTGACGCCGAGGCCATTCATCATCACTACGACGTCTCGAACACCTTTTACGAATGGGTACTGGGTCCGTCGATGACGTACACCTGCGCGGTCTATCCGGATCCCGAAGCGACGCTGGAAGAAGCGCAGGACAACAAGTACCGGCTGATCTTCGAGAAGCTGCGACTGCAGCCGGGCGATCGGCTGCTCGACGTCGGCTGCGGGTGGGGCGGGATGGTTCGCTACGCCGCGCGCCGCGGTGTCCGGGCGATCGGCGCCACACTGTCAGCCGAACAGGCCGCCTGGTCGCAACGGGCGATCGAAGCCGAGGGGCTGACGGAGTTGGCCGAGGTACGACACTCCGACTATCGCGACGTCCGCGAGACCGGTTTTGACGCCGTCTCGTCTATCGGATTGACCGAGCACATCGGCGTCAAGAACTACCCGTCGTACTTTGCATTCCTCAAGTCCAGGTTGCGCACCGGTGGCTTGCTGCTCAACCATTGCATCACCCGCAATAACAACAAATCGAACTTCCGCGCGAGCAGCTTCACCGATCGTTACGTCTTTCCGGACGGCGAGCTGACCGGCTCGGGACGAATCACGTCCGAGATCGAAGATGCGGGATTCGAGGTGCTGCATGCGGAGAACTTCCGGACGCACTACGCGATGACGCTGCGCGACTGGTGCCGCAACCTGGTCGCGCATTGGGACGAGGCGGTCGCCGAGGTTGGCCCGGCTACCGCCAAGGTGTGGGGCCTGTACATGGCGGCATCTCGAGTAGCCTTCGAGCACAACAACATTCAGCTACACCATGTACTAGCGGCCAGGCTCGACCCGCGCGGTACCGATGGCCTGTCGCTGCGCCCGTGGTGGCAGCCCTGAGGGCAAGCTCGACAAGGTCAGCCGTTGTCGATGCGGCGCGCGCCCAGTTCGTTCTGCAGCAACTCCAGCGCCGCCTCTTCGGGATCGCGGCGCGGCGTCGACGAGATGTCCTGACCCGCCTCGGCCAGCATGCTTTCCTCTTCGGCCCGCCGATCGCTCCCGCCACGTTCGGCGCGGTGCGCCGGAGCTGCCGGCTCTTCCGTTGCCGCCAGGTTCGGTGCGCCGGCTTCACATCGCACCCGCCAGTCCACGCCCAGCGCATCTTTGAGCGCCTCGGCTATGACGTCGGCGTTGCGCTGTTCGCACAGCCGCTTGGCCAGCGGCGCCGATTCGTGGCTCAACACCAATGTGTTGCCCTCCACCGCACGCACGGTGGCACCGGCCAGCATCACCTCGGTGGTTCGGCTGCGTTGCCGCACCTTGTCCCGCACCGTCGGCCACAAGGTGCGGACCGCGGCAGCGCCCGGTTCACCCGGGCCCCCGGCAGGCGGGTTCTGCTCCGGCGGGGGTTGGTCTGGAGCCGATGCCGGCGGGGCCACCGACGGTTCCGGAGGCGCCGACTGTGCCCGGTTTTCGCCGAGCGGAATGGACATGTCCAGCCTGGTCTCGATCCGCTCCACGCGTTGCAGCAGTGCCGATTCGGTGTCACTGGCCGACGGCAACAACAGCCGCGCGCAGATCACCTCGAGCAGCAGACGGGGTGCCGTCGCGCCACGCATCTCAGTCAGGCCGGCGTGCACGACTTCGGCGTAGCGGGTGAGCGTCGCGGGTCCGATCCGGACGGCTTGATCGCGCATCCGGTCCAGCACGTCTTCCGGCGCGTCGACCACGCCACGCCCGGCGGCGTCCGGAACGGCTTGCAGCACAAGCAGATCCCGGAACCGCTCCAGCAGGTCGGTGGCGAATCGCCGAGGGTCGTGCCCGGCGTCGATCACCGATTCGACCGCCCCGAACAATGCCGCGGCATCGGCAGCGGCCAGTGCGTCCACGGCCTCGTCGATCAGCGCGACATCGGTGGCGCCCAGCAGCCCCAGTGCCCGCTGGTAACTGATCCGGTTGCCGTCCGGACCGGCTTCGGAACCGGCCAGCAACTGATCCAGGACCGAAAGAGTGTCGCGGGGGGAACCGCCACCGGCCCGGATCACCAGCGGGTAGACCGCTTCGTCAGCGACGACACCCTCCTGCGCACAGATCCGTTCGATCAGCGCCCGCATGGTGCGCGGCGGCAGCAGCCGAAACGGATAGTGGTGGGTGCGCGACCGGATCGTCGGCAACACCTTCTCCGGCTCGGTGGTGGCGAAGACGAAGATCAGATGCTCGGGCGGCTCTTCGACAATTTTGAGCAATGCGTTGAACCCTGCGGTGGTCACCATGTGCGCCTCGTCGATGATGAAAACGCGGTAGCGCGATTGGGCCGGCGCGTAGAAAGCGCGGTCACGCAGCTCACGGGTGTCGTCCACGCCGCCGTGGCTGGCAGCGTCGAGTTCGACGACGTCGATGCTGCCAGGTCCGTTGGGCGCCAGCGCGACGCAGGAATCGCAGATACCGCATGGCGTAGCCGTCGGCCCCTGCGCACAGTTCAGCGACCGGGCCAGGATGCGCGCCGACGACGTCTTGCCGCAGCCGCGCGGGCCAGAGAACAGATATGCGTGGTTGATTCGGCCCGCGGCCAAGGCGGTGGACAGCGGCTCGGTGACGTGTTCCTGCCCCACCACCTCGGCGAAGGTCGCCGGTCGGTACTTGCGGTAAAGGGCCACGGTCGCCCACGCTACCGACGCGGGCTGACGCGGGCTAACTGTGGCTCAGCAGCGACTCGGTGGCGGCCAGCAATGCGCAGGTGGCCAGCCCGTCGATCGCATTGCGCAGGTCGGGTAACGGCGGGAATGTCGGCGCGATCCGGATGTTCTTGTCGTCCGGGTCTTTCCGGTACGGGAACGACGCGCCCGCCTCGGTGACGGCGACACCGGCCTCTTTCGCCAGCGCGACGGTGCGTCGGGCCGTGCCCGGCAGCACGTCAAGGCTGATGAAGTAGCCGCCTTCAGGCTGCGTCCAGGAGGCGATCTTGGAGTCACCAAGGCGCTTGTCCAGGATCTCCAGCGCCAACGCGAATTTGGGCGCCAGCACCTGCTGGTGGCGCAGCATCTGCAGGCGCACGCCGTCCGCGTCGCCGAAGAAGCGCAGGTGCCTCAGCTGATTGACCTTGTCCGGCCCGATCGACTTCTTGCCGGCGTATTGCAGATACCAGGCGATGTTGCCCAGTGATCCACCGAAGAAGCTGACGCCGGCGCCGGCGAAGGTGATCTTGGACGTCGACGCGAAGACGTACGGCCGGTTCGGGTTGCCGGCGGCGGCGGCCAGGCCCAGCACGTCGACCTGGCGGACGAAGTCCAGCGTCAGGGTGTGCACCGCATAGGCGTTGTCCCAGAACAGTCGGAAATCGTCCGCTGCCGTGCGCATCTGGACAAGCCGCCGAACCGTTTCCCATGAGTAGGTGATGCCGGTGGGGTTGGCGAACACCGGAACCGTCCACATGCCCTTGATGGCCGGATCGACTGCGACCAGTTCTTCGATCAGGTCGACGTCCGGGCCGTCCTCGCGCATCGGGATCGGCACCATCTCGATGCCCATGGTTTCGGTGATGGCGAAGTGCCGGTCATACCCGGGCACCGGGCACAAAAACTTGATGCCGTCCGGCTCCTGAACCCAGGGCCGTGACGAGTCCACCCCGCCGTGCAACATCGAGAACACGACGACGTCGTGCATCAACTCCAGGCTGGCGTTGTTGGCCGCGATCAGATTGGGCACCGGGATGCCGAGCAGCTCGCCGAAGATGGCCCGCAGTTCCGGTAGGCCGTGCTGCCCGCCGTAGTTACGGGTGTCGGTGCCGTCGGCATCGCGGTAGTCGGCGCCGGGCAGACTCAGCAAGGCGTTGGACAGGTCGAGCTGCTCGCTGCAGGGTTTGCCGCGGGTCAGGTCCAGGGCCAGCTTCATGGACTGCAGTTCGGCGTAGTGCTGCTGGTGGCTCGCATGTAATGCCTCGAGCTCCGCACGGCCTAGGGAGCTAAACGAGCCGTACGACACAATCCGCCTTTCACCGTCGACACCGTGGGTAGCCACATAGGGGACCCCGCGCACCCGCCAGAGCCCATTGACCCTTGCTGCCTTCCGGCCCTGGGGGAGTTCACAGGATAGACGCCGCGCGGGGTCCACCGAGAGTCTAGTACCCGATCTGAAATCAATCGGCGACAGCCAGAAGGCCAGCTAGAAGATATAGCGCCGGGCTCGGCTACCATGGCCGACGGAGGATTCGCCTAGTGGCCTATGGCGCTCGCCTGGAACGCGGGTTGGGTTAACAGCCCTCGCGGGTTCAAATCCCGCATCCTCCGCGCTCAATCCCGGGTGCAGCCAGGGCTTCCTGGTGGCAAACGGGTTATCAGCTCAAGGAGGAGTATGGGACGCAAGGTTGCCACGCTGTGGCACGCGACGTTCTCGATCGCGGCGGGCGTCCTCTATTTCTTCTTCGTGCTGCCGCGCTGGCCCGAGCTGATGGGCGACACCTCGCACGGCCTCGGCACGGCGGCGCGGATCGTCACCGGCGTGGTGATCGGCCTCGCCGCGTTGCCGCCTGCGTTCACCCTGCTGCGGGCCCGCAAGCCGGAGTACGGCACGCCACAGCTGGCCTTGACTCTGCAATCCTCGGCGATCGTGGCCCATGTGCTGGCCGGCGTGCTGATCGTGGGCACCGCGATCAGTGAGATCTGGCTGAGCCTCGACAACGTGGGGCAGTGGCTGTTCGGCGTCTACGGCGCGGCAGCCGCGATCGCGCTGCTCGGGGTTTTCGGGTTCTACCTGTCGTTCATCGCTGAGCTTCCGCCGCCACCGCCGAAACCACTGAAGCCCAAGAAAGAGCGGCGGCAACGCAGATCAAGGGGCCGCCGCAAGAAGGACGGCGAGGCTGACGAAACCGAAGCCGAAGCGGGCGAGGGGTCCGACGAGACGGCAGAAACGGCCGAGCAGACCGAGGAACCCGCCGAGGTCACCACGGAAACCGAAGTCGAGTCGACGGCCGCAGAAAGCCACGAACCCGAGTCGCCCGCTCAAGAGTCGCCCACGGTGGAAGACACCGAAGCCGAAGACGGCGATGTGGACGACACCTCCGCCGAGTCAACCGCGGGTGGATTGCTCAACCGGCGTCCGACCGGCAAATCCTCAGGGACGCACCGGCGCCGACGCACCCGCCGTACCGGCGCGGCGGCAGGACGTAGCGAACCGTGACGACTCGATAGCGCTCCCGGCCTGGCCGCGCTTCCCTATGCTGAGCGAGTGCCAAACACTTATCGCGTAGTTCAGTGGAACACCGGCAACGTCGGCAAAAGCTCCCTCAAATCGATCGCCGCCAACCCGCTGCTGGAACTGGTGGGGTGCTACGCCTGGTCACCCGAGAAAGTAGGCCGTGACGCCGGCGAGCTGGTCGGTATTGCGCCGTTAGGGGTGGCCGCCACCAACGATGTCGACGCGCTGCTCGCGCTCGAGCCGGACTGCGTGGTCTACAACCCGATGTGGATCGACGTCGACGAGTTGGCCCGCATCCTGTCGGCGGGCGTCAACGTGGTGACCACTGCGTCCTTCATCACCGGGAAAAATCTCGGCGAAGGCCGTGACCGGATCGTCGATGCCTGCGAAAAAGGTGGCGCCACGATCTTCGGCTCCGGCGTCAGCCCCGGCTTCGCCGAGCTGCTGGCCATCGTCTCGGCGATGGTGTGCAACCGGGTCGACAAGGTGACCGTCAACGAAGCCGCCGACACCACGTTCTACGACTCACCGGAAACCGAGAAGCCGGTCGGCTTCGGCCAGCCGATCGATCACCCGGACCTGCAGGCGATGGCCGCCAAGGGCACCGCCATCTTCGGCGAGGCCGTCCGGCTGGTCGGCGACGCCCTGGGTATCGAACTCGACGATGTGCGGTGCGAGGCCGAATTCGCCCAAACCACAGCGGATCTCGAGATGGCGTCGTGGACCATTCCGGCGGGGTGCGTGGCGGGCGTCTACATCAGCTGGCAGGGAATCCTCGACGGCAAGACCGTCATCGACCTCAATGTTCGGTGGCGCAAAGGACAGACGCTAGAACCGGACTGGAAGATCGACGCGGACGGCTGGATCATCCAGGTCGACGGGCAGCCCACCGTCACCACCAAGGTCGGGTTCCTGCCGCCGCCATATTTCGAGGCCACCACAATCGAAGAATTCATGGACCTTGGACACATCATGACAGCGATGCCCGCCATCAACGCGATCCCGGCCGTCGTCGCCGCGGCACCGGGCATCGCCACTTACAACGATCTGCCGCTGACGCTGCCGCGCGGCAACGTCCCGACGGTCTAGCGCGCTGGGATGTTTTGCAGCTTGGGCGCCAGGTCGGGGCAGTAGATGCTGATGGCGCTGCCGAGGAACTGATATGCCTGCACCTGCGTGGTGCCTCTGGGAAGGTTGTTGGCGAGGAAATGAGCCGAAGCCGCAGCGTCGGGGTCGACGCCCTGACCCAGCCGATGGCAGACGATCTTGGCCAGATACGGGTTGTAGTCATGCGGTCCGTAGATGCCGTACCCCGCGATTTGGTTGTCGAAATCGGTGTCCGGGTCGGCGTATGCCGGCGCAGCCAGGCCAATCGCCGTGGCGACGGCGACGACGGTGAATCCCCAGGACCTCAAAGCCTTCATGCGCCGAATCGTACCGTTGCTGATTCTGTGCCCGCTCATCGTCACCGATCCTTCTTGCCCGTCCAAGCCGGCCATCTCGAAACCCGTTACGGTCGTCGCAACATCGGCCCGCCCCGGTTTCATTCTGGTCGCCTATTCCGATTAGAGTAGCTAAGGTTACACACAGGCTAATTAGTTGAGCGCCGTTCGCGCCCTGGTTAAGGAAGAACCGATGACGACCACCGAGCCGAGGACTGAGCCGTTGGCAACCCAGGTCGCCGGCGCCGGTGAAGCGACGGTCGCCAGCGCGCGCCCGACCAGGCGGTCGGGGCTCTCTGGCTTTCTCACCCGTTTCTGGGTCGTGCTGGTCATCGCTGCCGTGCTCGCGGTCTCGGGGTTCTGCGTGTACCGACTGCGCGGCATCTTCGGTGTTCACGGCAACGCCTTCGGTGGCGGTGCGGTCGCCGAAGAGATCAAGCCGTTCAACCCCAAAGTCTTAACACTCGAGGTCTGGGGCCCACCGGGCAGCGTGGCGACTATCAACTATCTGGATAAAGATTCCCAGCCGCAGCAGGCCCTCAACGTACCCCTGCCCTGGTCGAAAGAGCTGACAACAACGGAGCCTTCCCTGCCCGCCAATCTCGTGGCGCAGGGAAGCGGCGATTGGATCGCCTGCAAGATCACCCTGGACGATAACGACGGGCGCGGGCCGGTAGTCAAGGCCACAAATCAATCCCCCGCCAACGAAACAGTGCATGCGTTCACCTTCTGCCTGAACAAGTCCGCATGAGTGAGACCACCGAGGTTGCACAGCCTGTCTCGCAGCCGTTGATCCCGCCCTTCCTGCCCCGGATGATCCATCGGCTTGCGCTGCCGATTGTGCTGTTGTGGCTGGGCCTCACCGTGTTTGTCAATGTCGCGGTGCCGCAGTTGGAGGTCGTCACCAGAAATCACGCGGTGCCACAGAGCCCGAAAGACGCGCCGGGGATGATCGCGATGAAGAAGGTCGGATCGACCTTCGGCGAAATCAAGGACGGGAAGTTCGTCCCCGAATTCAACTCCGACACCTCGGCGATGATCGTCCTGGAGGGACAGCAGCCCCTGGGCGACGCCGCTCACCGGTATTACGGCGAGATCGTCAAGCGACTCGAGCAGGACACCAAGCACGTTCAGCACATCCAGGATTTCTGGAACGACCCGCTGACTGCGGCGGGCTCGCAAAGCCCGGATGGAAAAGCGGCCTACGTCCAGGTCTATCTCGCCGGCAACATGGGTGAGAGTTTGTCCACCGAGTCCATCGAAGCGGTCCGCAAGATCGTCAACTCGGTGCCCGCGCCACCCGGGGTCAAGGCCTATGTCACCGGCGCCGCTGCGCTGATCGCCGATCAGTCCCATGCGGGCGAGAAAGGCGTCAAGACGGTCACCCTCATCACCTTTCTGGTGATCGTTGTGATGTTGCTTTTCGTCTATCGCTC
>Ga0335075_10016387_pt1 | contig 11079 bp, 13 predicted proteins | sample Lox_Sample_24_FD_206723 | JGI IMG/M metagenome (GOLD analysis project Ga0335075, IMG submission 206723) | Soil microbial communities from Loxahatchee National Wildlife Refuge, Florida, United States - Lox_Sample_2.4 | ecosystem: Environmental > Terrestrial > Soil > Wetlands | place: USA... | reverse complement strand
CGTACATGCACGATAAGATTCTCTTGAATTGGGACTAAGGGCCAAGTAACGTTCAGGCTCGAAACGGCAGTCCATATCTTGCCTGGCTAGTAAGAAATCGCAAGAATTTCGTTTCTTGTTGAGCTCCGTCAGTGATATGAAGCGTCATATGAGACACTCCAAAGCCGGCAGCTTCGGCTTGGAAGTTGACGGTGTGCTCGTTCTCCAAGCTATAGCTGCTCAAATGGATGAAGAAACGATTGTATCAGCGGACATTGGAGACCATCGTTAACAAGACTTGCTAATTTCCTCCACCACCATATCTCGAATGTGAGATTCCATGCTACAAGGAAGGCAATGGAAAAATTGGTTTCGACTGCAAGTGTAATCAAATTGCGCACCTCAAGGCTGGATAATGGACTGATTGCCGTCGTGAATCGCTGATGATTATTCGTCAACGTTGCAAAGTAGTAGAGAAACGTTGAAAGGCATTAACATGGAAATTGCCGGAAGAAGGAATAGGATTCGTTACCTTGCTGATGGCAAGGATGTCCACGATCTACCTGGCTTGAAAATGACAGATGCAAGATATACATCTAGATCCTCGAATGCGACAGCTCCGGGAAATGCAGGATAGCCTTCTGAAACCGTTCATCGACTAGTCGCGTGCTCCATCGTAGTCGGTCATGGCCAAAGTCTATGCATCGCGCACTCGTCCTCGATCCATCCTCATACCATCGCTTCAACCGCCCAATACCCTCTCCAGCTGTGAGAGTACACACGCAGGGCGTACCACACGGCGCTCTCAAAAATCGTTTTCATCGTTCCCAGCAACGATGACATTGTTGACCTGTTCGTACGACCCACCATCAGCAACACGATCAAAGTAGCACAAGCAGGGGGTGTGATCGGGGCGCACACGCCGCCACGCACGGGGGGGGGGGCGATCCCTTTCCCCACAACCCCGAGCCGCGCGCGGCCCGCCCGCTCTTAGGGCCCTTCTTCGCTGCTGCCAAAGAACAACGCAGACTGCCAGCCTCGCTGTGCTTTCGCAACAGCAGCCAACGCGCAAAGAATAAACCGCAGCCGATTTGCAAACTGTATCATCGTCGTTCTCGGCTGGCTGCGGCCGGCGGGAACGCGACAGGCAAACGGCGGGCGCTGCGACCGCGGGCTGTGGCACCCGCCGCTTTCGCGCGCGAACGGGCGCGGTGCCGCAAACGGAGCGGGTTATTTTTGCGAGAGGCAGGGCAGACGGCCTGCGTTCAATGGATGGCAAAAAGGGGTTGCGCAGCGAGCGAAACGGCGGCGCTGGGGCCTGATTGGAATGCGGAAACGTGATGGGAATGCGAGTCACATCGTGCTGCTCAGCGTCGCGACGGACGCGGCCGCACACGACGGTGACACGCGGCGCGATAGCGGCGGTGGGGAGATGTGTAGTGTGGATTGGGGATCGGAGCACTCACCTTCAGGACCATCCGACACAGCTGGGTGGCCAGCAGCAGTTGCTGGCGCTTCGAGATGAGGGGATCTATCACAAAGTGCTCGCGCATGTCTGGGCGCTTGGTTAGCAGGAGCACCTAAGAGTGGAAATGTGTGTCTGTGATCCAGCGCCGATGACGGGCCAATCAAAAGAAACGTCACCCGCTTATAGGCAGCGAGGGCTCTGTGTGGTGGAGATATTGGCTCCCCAGCCTGCGAATTATTACCCCGATGGCCCCAACGATATCGCGCTGTCCACGATATCGCATTGGGGACCCGGACTGCTGGAACGCAGGGAAAGGCGTGGGGGTGCCCAACTGACTCTGAGCCACGGGCTGGTGATGCGGTGTGTGGTTGGCGGCACGCAACTCCGAAACGCCCGGAGCCATCCACCACTCGCAGCGCTCGCTGGCCGGGCAATAAGAAAAACCATTCGGCGCCATATGGCCCAAAAGCCTCACTGCGCAACGCTGCTGCACGCCGTGCTGCTGTCCGCATGATCGGCGCCGCAGAAAAGCAGCGGGAGGCCAAAATGGAATCACGAAATGAGGAATCGCCGTGCGGGATGATGGGTCATCTGAACTCACCGTTACTTCCAGTCTGCATGCAGTCCACGCCCAGACGCGAACTCTTCTCCTTGACCTGCCGCGACTTTATGGCGGCGAGAGTCTCGATCGGGGAGAGTCCGGAGTTTTCGGCGAGCGCCATGGGAATGGCATCGAGTGCTTCTGCGAAAGCGCGCATCGCGTATTGCTCCAATCCGGGACTCTGCGCATGTCGTTAGCAAATCGTTGACATCGATGTTTCCTGCTGCAGTGACACTCACCTTCACCGCTGCATCTTCCACTGCCAAGGAGCAAGCAATTTCGGCTGCTCCACCGCCATACACCACACGATTGTCTCGCACTAGGTTTCGCACCACGCATAGTGCATCATGAAGCGATCTCTTTGCTTCGTCGATGATCTGTGATATGATTAGCACAGGGTCTGTTTCCGTGGGGGTCCGTGGCATCGGGATTTACTGATCAGCCTTGCATTTCCAACGGCCTGGAAAATGTCACAAGGCTGAACATCGGATACGTACCATCTTGTTGCTTCCACGGACAAAGACAGTTACGGCTCTCGTGTTTGCGCATTCTTCAATGACTAGCATCTTGTCTCTTGTCGTGCCAAATGCCATCTCTCGTACCACACCGGCTCTTCCTAACTTCGCTGATGTGAGATCTTCGAACCGTGGCACTATCCTACCGTTTGTGGCGATGGCGATGAGTTCAATCTCTGGACCACCAACCCATCGAACGGCCGGAAGCTTGTTTGTGAGTAGGAGGTGATTGGCTTCATCGTCGAAACCCCATTGACATATTACGACATTGGCACCGGTATCTTTGATCTGCTGAATCATCTCCTCGAACTTGTTGGCTTCGTACTTCTGCAATCTTTTGAACTCCTCCACAGAAGTGATATCGAGTTTGTGCTTTGTCTTAGGCTTCGGAGGCTCGAACGCACAAGTGAGAATGGCGAGTTTGGCGTCTCGTACTTCCGATGGCATTTGAGGATGCGAGAAATCTTTATCAACGATGACGCCTTTGACAAGTAATGAATCCTCAAGTGCACCTCCAACTTTGCCATCAACTTTGATAAGCTCAAAGTCAACGTCTTTTCGTTCCAAGTCAGCAACGGATAGCACTGCGTCGACCGCAATCTGAGCAAATTGATCGTGTGCTTTGGAAACGATCTTACTCCCTAGTGATGTCTTTGCAACTCGAATGAGGTTCTTTGTGTCGCTGCGTGAGAAAGGGATTGTATCTGAGATTTTGTCGAGTTCCGCCACCGCGACTTCGCATGCTTGGTCGTAGCCATCTGCTATTCGGATGGGATGTATGCCCTTGTCAATCAGATCGGCTGCTTGTTCCAGCAATGCACCGGCGAGGACAACTACGCCTGTTGTACCATCTCCAATCTCTTCATCTTGCGACTTTGATAGCTCCACCAGCAGTTTTGCCACGTTGTTTGTGATTTCCATCTCGCTGAGAATTGTGGCTCCATCATTCGTGACCGTGATGTCTCCATCGGGAGATATCAAGATCTTATCTAGGCCACGTGGACCCAAAGAGGTTTTGACGATATCTGCAACCGTTCGAGCGGCAAGGATGTGTGATTTGACTGCGTCGTTACCGTGAAGTCTTGTCTTTCTCGCTTGGTCTCGGACGATGATAAAAGGTCTGCCTTGTTCATCCTGCATCACCCGCGCATTCGACATATCGAGCTCTATAGCTGAAGTTAGCGCTTCTCTTCTTCATTTTCACTTCACCTCTACTTCACTTCTCCAACAGTGCCCGGATCACTTACGCATCGCCATCTTCACAGCTCTGAGCTTCGGCTCTACTTCAACCAGGCGTTAAAACAACAGAGGAATAGCGATCAGGAAGTCCAGACTCCGACGGAAAGTCCAGACGCGTAGAGGTGAATAATCCTGTTTCTTAAGTTGATGCGACGGTGGTATGTTCTCTGAAATTTTCGGTGGAAGTTCAAAAATGAATCGCCAAGCAAATATTGCAAAATGATGCAGGCACACGCGCCCACCGCGACTTGCGGCCTGAGCTTAGAATAATTGTTTGCGCATCATTCTATAGCTCCCCTCCACCAAACCGCCAAACTTCAGGTGGAATGTACTCGCTGCCATTCTTATCTAACCATTTGTTTCGCAAGAGCTGAATGGAAATTTAGAGTCGACCATCTTTCACAACCCAACTTCGAACATGTCTTGTAAGTTCGGCTGCTTTCCATCGTCTATGGCACTGACTAAATCAAAGATCGTATAGCTCGCAATTCAGAAGAAGACAGCCCCGAAAACGAGATTCCCTTTAAGAAACAAGAGCCTCAGTCGGAAGGCGACAGTGCTGAAGAAGACGAAGAAGACGAAGATGAACAAGAGGATGGCTTCGAAGTTGAGGACATTCTTGGACACCGAATTACAAAGGGCGTGCGTACTTAAACGGCCAGTACGCTGCTATCTGCTAATACAAAACAGAAACTCGAGTTCAAAATTAAGTGGGACGGCTATGAAAATGCGGAAGACATCACATGGGAACCAGAAGAGAATCTGTCTGTAACTCTCCACTCACCAAGTCGTGGCTCTCTAACTCTTCTAAGTGCTACCGCACCCGTGGTATTGAACGAATACTTCCAGAAATACGGTGGTCGAGACGCCATCCTTGATTTAAACAACGTAGACTTGAAGACTGGCAAAAAGCGTAAAATGGAACAGTCACCGCCATCATACCCTCAAAGACGTGAAAGAAAGATGGTGGTTTCCCAAGAGCCTCAAGTACATTACGATCGCCGAGCTGCTAGATTTCCTCCTGGATCCTGGGAGAACCTTGTCACAAAGATCGACTGCATTCAAGAGGTCCCCGACCCAAGAACTGGAGAAATAAAACGAAATGCATATATCCACTGGAATGACGGATTACAGCCCCAACATACTCGTCATCCTTTGCACGTTCTCCATCAGAAGTGTCCTCAAAAGGTATGTCAGGTCTGCTCCAAATACGAAATACCTCTGACAAGTCTCTAACAGCTGATTGTATACTATGAGGATCACTTGGTGTTTACAACTGCCAAATCGTCGCCTACCCCGAGTAATGACGTCAATATCAAGACTTCACAAGATGAACCATGAATTATGCGAAATGAACCACTTAGCTGATGGCTACAGCCTCTCCTGGCTAATCGAGCATGCCACAGTCTGGCAACCATAGCAATTGGTTCAGTACAAGCTTAACTAAAAGGATATCCTTGTCTTGCTCTATTTAAGCGCCTGGCGTGTAGACTGTGGCTTCGGGCCCGTCACAGAGTGAATGACACCAAAAGAGGATCAAGTTGTTACATCCATTTAGGACGGAAAGAGCTTACCGCTGGACCTCAGTATGGTCGGATGATTTGATCTAAGTTGAAAGGTGGTGGCGGAAGTTACATTTGCGGCTGGTATGTCGATTGCTGCCGCATAGATCTATATGCGTATTCAGTCTCAGCTCAATTCGATGAAGAGTCACACGGAATTCTCACAGAGACTAGGTAGCTGCGCCAACAGAGACAGATATTCTAATATCATTAGCATCTCATCACATGAGCTTCTTCATATCTTCCCGCTTGCGGACAAATACGTCTCAATATCCTTCCCATAAAACGGCTATCCTCTCATGCTCAACTCTGCACCAACACCACAGCGCTTTGAGTCCAGCAACACGTGCAGCAAAGCGGTTGTGGGCGGTGGCGAGGAGGGATCATCTAGAGTGTAGAAGCTGTATGGCGAGACGTTAATTTCGAAGGATTTGCCGCTGCCAAATGGGTGGAGCCATAGAGCTGCTCGATCGGACATTGTAGAGAGGTGCACGTCGGCATTACATACATAGGGTTACTGATTTGCTGGGAGTGAGATCAAGATTCGAGGCAGAGTGAAGTCGCTCCTTTGGTAGCATGGTATTCCGGCGCGATTCGTAGTTCCAGACTTCTTTGACGGCATCATGTCGCTCATTAATGCAATCTCATAGAGATTTGGTCATGTACGTGACGAATAAGCGCGGTCAACATGACAACTGTGAGCCGACAAGGCTGAAACGAAGAGGATGGTGAGGACCTAAGTGGAGAGGTGGGGTGGCGTTTATGGCATCATAACGCCGATCTAAAACCGAAAAGGCTGAAATTCGATGCCCTACGTCACATCCATTTCATTGGAGTTTCGATCGATCCAACATTAACGGCAGCCATTGCCTCCATATAAGGACTCATCTCCCATCTTCTACATCTCAAGAGCATTCACCATCGCAAATTCAACCCCAATTTTCAACCTAGCCTCTAAAATCATCCCAATTCCCGCTACGCATCGCTCCACCACCACCTACCCGCCAACCCAGCCCATCACTCGCAACAAAAGCCCACAAGCATGCCTCTCCCACCGCGCCTCCGCCTCCCCTCCTCAGTCACCACCTCGCGGTCCCTCCTCCGCCGCGCCATCCCACCCACCACGCGCGCCTACAGCTTGTCAGGCGCACGCAAAGCCACCCCAAGCCAAGCCAAAGCCGCGCCGGAGAGCACAGAGTACAGCCAGAGCGGGCGCGGCGACGCGGGCGCGGCGTCCACGCGCACGGCCTTCGACCCGGGCGCCACGGCGCCGGAGACGCAGGAGCGCGGCGCGGCCGCCGAGGCCGGGAAGGTGAGTATGCGTGGCGCATCGCGCGGCTTTTGGGGCCAGCGCGGTTCTTGCGGTTTGGCCCGCGTGCAGAGCGCTGCTGACGGGATGTAGGATGCGAATCCGCTGGCGGTGAGCCCGGCGAGCAAGGAGGCGAATCGCGCGAAGCATGCGGAGGAGGGTGCGCCGGAGACGAGTGCTGCGGAGAGTGAGCGCGCTGAGAGTGGTAGGCAGAGGACTAGTGGTGCCGGGAGTGCACCGAAGGCGGGATCCGGGAAGTATGGCGGGAGTTAGGCGGCTGAGGTTGGGATGTTACATGCGGGCTGGTGTGTCGGCGTGGAAAAAGTGTTTCTGCGGCGTTGGAGGTGAAATGATGGATGATCCTGCATTAGTTACATGGAGTGTGGATGAGTTAAAAGCTGACATTCTTCAAGTCGAGCTGTACTTTGTGGCTTTGCACAATTCCTATTGCATAGTCGGCACCTAGAGGCTATAATTGATTTCATTCTCCTAATTAAACTTGTAGTGCCGATACTGGGTTGAAACAGACCGAAAGTGTCTTGTACTACTACATATTAGCCGTAGATATTGTGCGTTGAAGTGTAGAGGCTAAGCAGTTGAACCACCAACCTCATCATAGAGACAGTGAGCGACAATAGAACTCCTAGCGAAGTCTTGTCCACTTTGCCTCTCTATTGCAGCAGGCCCCACCTATCGTTATCAGCAACCATGTCGAGCATACCTCTCACAATGTCACAACGCTTGCTTCCAAGATTCCCGCCTCGCTAGCCAAATCATCCATCACAGTCTTCGAAACGGGCCTATCCACGCCGAGAATCATGAGCGCCTCATTCTCACCATTGACCGCCCCGGTCTCCTCCAAGCCCTTCTCCAGCGGCGCCACCGACATGAAATTGACGTTGACGCCTGCAAGACCCAGCTTCGTGCCGACGACGCCGATCTTGCCGGGCTTGTCGAAATTGCGGCAGATGAGCAGGGTGCCCTCGGGCACGAAGTTGGCGCGGAAGCGGTCGAGCCGCGAGATGTACGGGGCGTTGTGCGACACGTAGCCCTGGATGACCTGGTCGGCGACGACGGGCGGGGCGGTGCCGCGCGGCGCCGGCGGCTGCGATGATGAGCGGCCGATGCGCGCGCGCAGCGTCAGGAACGACGCGAAGCCTTCTTCGTCGCTTTGGCTGCGTGAGCGCGATTCGTTGATCAGGATGCCGCGCTCTTTGGCGATTAGCTCCGCGTTCACGATGTTGACGTTGAGGATGTCTTCCGTGATCGGTGCAAGTAGGCCCTTCACTAGCGCAGCGAAGAGTGGCTTCGTGGTACTGAGCGTTGCTAGTGCTCCCTCGTACGTCAGATCGAAAGTCGTACGGAAGTCGTGTGCACGGTGTCGCGACCGACTGCTGTAGTGCTGAGTGTAGAGGCTGCCCATCTTCTCGACCAACGTCACAAACGGCTGCAGGGTACGGTATTCATCAGGCAAGATAAGTGGCGCGTTGACAGCGGATCTCGGGAGTTGTCCTGAAAGAATGTGGAGAACTTGCTCGCAGACATCAATGGAGACGTTCTCTTGTGCTTCTACAGTGGAGGCACCCAGATGCGGTGTGGCGACCACTTTGGGATGCGCAATGAGCTTGGATGCACTGGAATCGGGTTCAGCAGGCTCAGATGTGAAAACGTCAACACCTGCTCCAGCAATTGTGCCTGCGTTTAGAGCCTCCAGAAGCGCTTCTTCGTCATAGACCCCACCTCGTGCAACGTTGAGAACGCGAGTCGTCTTTTTCATCTTCGCCAATTCCTCCTTGCCGATCATACCTTTCGTTGCTGCAATTAGTGGAGTGTGAATGGTGAAGAAATCTGCCAAAGGAAGCATATCTGCAAGCGAATCGATGAGTGTCACAGATGCGGCAGAAGCCAGTTGCTGGTTCGCATATGGGTCATAAGCCACAACGTTCATGTCAAAGCCATTAGCAATTCGAGCGACTGTAAGACCGACTGAGAGGATGCGTTAGTAAGATATGATCTCACTGTCTTCGTTTGAATGCAGTACCTTTGCCGACACCAACAATTGCCAGAGTCTTTCCTTTGAGTTCAACACCAACCAGTTTGCTTCGTTCCCACTTGCCAGCTTTGATACTCTGTACTGCCTCTCCAATGTTACGTGCGGTTGCCATCATCACTATCTACGTATTAATGATGTGAGTCATAAAATGAACCTGTTGGGTTGATCTCACAAGCAATGGTATGTTCGGCTGCGGCATTGATATTTCCAGATGGAGAATTAACCACGATAATTCCCAGTCGAGTTGCCTCTTTCACGTCGACATTGTCTACACCTACGCCAGCTCTTGCAACCACTTTCAATTTCTTTGCAGCTTGAAGCAACTGCGCATTGACTTTGGTTTCGGAGCGGACGATGAGAGCCTCATACTCTGGGATAATATCGAGAAGCTGCTCGGGAGACAGACCTTTTCGTTCATGCACGTCAAGGGTTTTTTGGAGAAGCGCTAGTCCGTCTGGTGAAACTTTCTCTGGAATTAAAATCTTGGGCCTTGTCAGGTCATTGCTTTCCATGGCATGTGGCATTTTGACGTCAATTCCTCACGGATGAAGTGAAAGAGTTTATCAACAAAGTGATATGCCAAGGAAAAAAGGAAAAGATGACGACTTAAGAGTTGCAAAGCATGACTGTAAGAAAGACTGAGAAATTTTGTTCTCTAAGCGTGTAATTCGATCGGCGAGATCGGACCGCTTACGAGCTGCTGTGCCATAAACAGGCCTGCAAAACGCGGCACCATCACCTTTATCCCCCGCATTCCTCAGTACATAACCCCCACATCCAAGACCACTCTGCAGAGAAGCATGCAAAAGAGGTATGAAATGTGCGAAAAGCAAGGGAAAAGCAAAACCAGAGCTTAGAGAGTTGCCAATCTTGGAGGATATGTTATCCTGCTGCTGATACATGTGCGCCGGTAGTTACAGTCGGTTCCTAGACAACATCTCATGAACGAAAGCCTTCTGAGTTTTGGTCGGGCACGAACAATTACCATCCTGCTCGCTTCTTCAGCACTTCATTTTGAACAATTTCAATCCAGTAGCCGTCGGGATCTGTAATTTTTAGTATGGACGCCACCATTGCTTGAAGTTTGAAGCCGTGAACGTACCTAGAACGAATGCAATGTTCTTCATTCGACCGTCGGTCAGCCTCTTCTTCCAATTAACACCTTCGTCCTCGAAGCGTTTGCATGCGGCATCAAGATCGTCTACCGCGACGCAAATGTGACCGAAACCTTGAGGTTCTTTGTTACCATCATGGTAGACTTGACCCTCTTGCTTCTCTGTTCCGTAATTCCACGTGAGTTCCAGTAGACCTTCTCGATCAGCTGTTGAGCTGACTCCGTTTGTGGTCTGCTCCGGAGCAGGAGGACCATATCCCAAGAAGTAGAGGTTGAACTTGGCTGCTTCATTCACCATAGTTCTCTTGAGCTTCATGCCCATAACTTCTTCGTAGAACTTGATGCTCTTCTCTGCGTCCTTTACTCTGATCATAGTGTGGTTCATCCTGTAAGTTCCAGTATCAGTGGTAGTCTCTTTCTCTGCTTCCTCAAGTGTCTTCAAGCCCACAATCTCCACCCAATATCCATCGGGATCGAGCGCAAATGCAATATGTCTCATTCGACCGTCAGTCAGCTTCTTCTGAAATCCGTATCCAGCATCTTCAATTCTCTTGCAAGCCGCTTGGATATTGTCAACCGAGATGCAGACATGTCCGAATCCCCTGTATGGTTCCTTATTGCCATTCTCGATCTTGTAATTTGGGTCCGACTCAGTGCCGTAGTTGTGGGTAAGTTCGATAATGCCCTCACGGTCGGTCCAGTGTTTCCCCGCCGACGCGGCTCCAGGTCCATCGTAGGCAAGGAAGTAGAGGTCAAACTTTGCGTCGGGATTTTCCAACTTTTGAATCTGCTTCATGCCAAGGAACTCATAGAATTCGATCGATCGCTTTGGGTCCTTGACCCTCAGCATGGAGTGGTTAAACTTGTACTTCGAAGGGTCGGTCGACATGGTTGCGTAGGCAATGCGGACTTTTGCGAAAGGTAAGGTGGATTTGAGGAGGCTATGATGTTGGTGTGAAGCTCTCGACGTCAACTGCCGGACGGCGCAGAGCATTTATAGCCGAAGGTTCGTATATTCGTCAAGTCGACGCCAATACTGGAAAGGCAGGCGGCGATTATGGAGTTTGATTGTTTAGACGTCACTCATGCGAACTTCTCCTCACTCCACCCACAGATATGTACTATTTCATAATGAATCGCTCAAGATCAGCGGGAGGAAGCCCGACGATCAGTGTGGCTGAAGCTCTCCGTCTCTGCGGTGATTGTGTGGCGGGGCAAGAAAATGGGTGGACGCGGATC
>Ga0335075_10016386_pt1 | contig 11079 bp, 10 predicted proteins | sample Lox_Sample_24_FD_206723 | JGI IMG/M metagenome (GOLD analysis project Ga0335075, IMG submission 206723) | Soil microbial communities from Loxahatchee National Wildlife Refuge, Florida, United States - Lox_Sample_2.4 | ecosystem: Environmental > Terrestrial > Soil > Wetlands | place: USA... | reverse complement strand
GTCGAGGATGGGTGTCGGCAACTTGCTGAGGATGCCCAGCCGCCGGGAGTCCTTGCCTGTCCGGTACACACTACGGGGCCGGGTGGCAGTCAGCGCCCTTGTGATGGTGGCGGCCGCCACGTCAGGCGGACTGCCGTTTCCTTCTCGCCGCTGCATGACCTCAAGCATCTTTGCGAAGGTGTCCGCATACAGGGCGCGACCCTGCGGCGTCGCCGCCGCCATGGCCGCCGCGGCATCACGGGATACCTTGTCGGCGGCGCCGCTGTTGATGCTGGCTGGCTCGATGAGCACGACCCGGATCCCCCACGGGGCTAGTTCCTGGCGCAGTGTGTCGCCAAGTACGGCGAGCGCGGCCTTGGTCGCATCCAGCGGGCCGGCGAACGGCGGGGTGAAACGGACCCCGATCGTGCTGACCATCACGATCCGGCCGCGTGCGCGCCGCAGCGACGGCAGCATGGCCTGCGTGACGGCAAGCTGGCCGGTCACGTTCACCTCCAGCTGCCGGCGGAATGCCGGCAACTGGACCAGTTCCGTAGGGCAGGCCAGGCCGAAGCCGGCGTTGTTGACCAAGCCGTCCAGCCCAGCTGGCCCGGTATGCCCGGTTATGGTCCCGGCCGCGGCGGCGATGTGGCTGAGGTCGGTGACGTCGAGAATGAGCGGGGTGAGTTCGCCGCCCGCGGCGGCGCAGCCCAGCTGATCACCGTCAGCCGGGTTGCGGACCCCGGCGTAGACGTGCTGGCCGACCGCGGCGAGACGCAGCGCGGTGGCGCGGCCGATGCCGGAAGAGCACCCGGTCACGAGGGTGTGCTTACGCGTGCAATCCATGATTCCTCCTTAATTCGGGCGGAAGGCGAGATAAAGGCCGGGCGCGTCGCGGGTCACCTGGCGGCTCGCCGGCGGGTGCCCCTGTCACGTCGTAGAGCGCGCGCAGCAGGCCGAGCCAGCCGGTAAAGCGGAACTCCCTGCCTTCCCCGCGCTCTGGCGCAGTTCCGGGAGGGGACGTCACCCGGAGCTGGCCGACCGGGGGATCGATCGTGTCGAACGAAATGAGAATCTCCACCTGCCGATCGTTGCCCGGGTTCCGGCCAGCAACATCGGCCAGCCGGCGGATGTCCGCGAAGCGGCTATGACGGCACGCTGAGCGGGCCACCTCCACCACGGATGAGGCCTCATCGCTCGGCGAATGGCTGGACTTCTGTCGCCAGCCCAGGAAGGAGATACCGTGCGGGTACTTGTAACTGGGGGAACCGGTGTTCTGGGACGCGCGTTCCGGCCGCTGGCTGCAACTGCCGGTCATGACGTGCGGGCACCCGGACGCGCTGAGCTTGACCTATTCGATCCTGTCGCTGTGGCCTCGGCCGTGCGCGACGTGAACGCGGTGCTCCATCTGGCCACGCGGATCCAGCCGCTGGGGCGGCTGCAGCAGCCCGAGGCATGGCGCGAGAACGACCGGTTGCGTGCGGAGGCCTCGGCCATCCTGGTCGATGCGGCGCTGGGCGCCAACGTCCAGACATATATTCAGCCGACCGTCACGTTCGTCTACCCCGGCGACCGGCCGGTGTCAGAGGAGACATCCGTAGGGGATGTACCGGTCATCTTGCGCTCCGCGCTGGCCGCCGAACAGCAGGCCGCCCGGTTCACAGAGGCGGGACGGCGCGGCGTGGTGCTGCGCCTCGGGCTTCTCGACGGTGCCCTGCGATAACGAGCAGGTTGGCGATTGGCCTGAGCCGGGCGCGGCTTGATAGCTCCGTTCTCGGTCTGCCTCGTATACCCGGCACTTCCCTGCCCCCGCCTCTCGCACCGCCAAGAGCCGCCATTCGGCGGATGTCTGCGGGCCTGCCACGACGACACGCTGATCTTGCGCTGACAATCCCGGCGCAGACCGCCCTCCCCTACCAGAAGAAAAGGAGACTCCGTTGTCCGCCAGAGCTAACGCTTCGCCCGCGACAGTACCGGGTCAGGCTTCCACTGGGACCAGTCAGCGCGGCCGCCAGCGTCTCGGCCTCGCCCTGCTCGTCATCGCCACCGCGCAGCTGATGGTGGTGCTCGACGCCAGCATCGTCAACGTCGCCCTGCCGCACATCCAGCGCGCGCTCGGTTTCTCCGGCGAGAGCCTGGAATGGGTCGTCAACGCCTACGCGCTGGCCTTCGGCGGGCTGCTGCTACTCGGCGGCCGGGCCGGGGACCTGCTGGGCCGGCGCAGGGTGTTCGTCACCGGCATCCTCCTGTTCTCCGCGGCCTCGCTGGCCGGCGGGTTCGCCACCACGCAGGCCTGGCTGCTTGCCACGCGAGCGGTGCAGGGCGCGGGCGCCGCAATCACCGCGCCAACGGCACTGGCACTGGTCACCACCACCTTCACAGAAGGCCCGCCGCGGAACCGGGCGATGGGCGTCTACGGCGCGATGAGCGTAACCGGCGGCGTAGTCGGCCTGATCGCCGGCGGCCTGCTCACCACCTACGCCTCCTGGCGCTGGGTACTGTTCGTCAACGTGCCGATCGGCATCGCGGTCGCCTTGGCCGCACCGCGAGTACTCAGCGAGACGCGAGGCCACCGTGGCCGCTTCGACCTGCCCGGCGCGATCACCGGCACCGGCGGCCTGGTAGCGCTCGTCTATGGCCTGTCCAACGCGGCCACCAGCCCTGATGGCGTCTCGCACTGGGGCGACACCAAGGTCGTGGCCTCGCTGGCCGCAGCCGTTGTTTTGCTCATCGCCTTCGCGGCAGTCGAGATGCACAGCGGGCATGCGCTGCTGCCACTGCACCTGCTGCGCAGCCGCGACCGGTCAGGCGCCTACCTGATCATGCTGTGCGTCGGCACCGCACTGTTCGGGATGCTCTTCTTCCTGACCGTTTTCGTGCAGGCCGTGTGGGGCTACAGCCCGCTGCGGACCGGCATGGCCTACCTGCCGATGATGGCCGTCATCATGACGATGTCCGTCACGAGCGCCCAACTGGTCACCCGGATCGGCGCCCGGCCGCTGCTGCTCGCCGGCTCGGCGGCGGCCGCCGGCGGGATGTTCTGGCTGTCACGGATCGGCGAGCACAGCCACTACGCCAGCGGGCTGCTCGGCCCGACGCTCGTCACAGGCGCCGGCCTGGGGATGCTGTTCATGCCGCTGTCCGTGGTCGCCCTGTCCCGCGTCCAGGCCGACGTCGCCGGGGCGGCCTCTAGCCTGCTCAACACCGGCCAGCAGGTCGGCGGCTCGATTGGGCTTGCCGTGCTCGGCACGGTGGCCTGGACCGCCGTCGCCAATAGCGTCCACAGCCAGGCTGCCGCCGCATCCAGGGCCGCCCATCCCGCGCGTTCGGCCGCCAGGGGGATGCCGACCGCGATCTACCAGCACGCGCTCGCGACCGGGTTTTCCCGCGGGTTCGAGGTGGCCGCCGGGATCCTGCTGCTCGCCCTGATCGTCACTCTTGCCGCGATCCGGGTGCGGCGTGGCGACCTGGCCGGCTCGCACGCACCAACGACCTTGTGACCGCACGAATTCAGGACGGACAACCATGACAGCACTCAGGTCTTCCCGATCCGCGGGCCGATCCACCTGGCCGGCTGGGTGGAGCATCGCCCGGCTTGCCACCGCCGTGACCGGCGTACTGCTCACCCTGTGCTCGCTCGGGCTTCTGGCGGCAGGCGGCACAGCTGTATGGGCCGACAGGACCCAGCGGCACGGCGGCGACATCAATCTCGGCACCTGGGGCTACCGCAGCACAGGCTACGCCCTGGCCGGCCGACCGGCAGACATGTTCGGTGAGGGCGGCTGGGACGTGCTGCGATCGCTGTTCGGGACAGTCCGGATCCGCGTTACCTCCGCCACCAGCCCGGACCCCGTATTCCTCGGTGTCGCTCCGGCCCGCGCCGCCAGCCGCTATCTCACGAATGTCAGCTACGACACCGTCCGCGGTATCACCCGCGACCACGCCACGTACACCGTCCACCGTGGCGCCGCTCCTGCGACGGCCCCCGGGCAAGCCAGCATCTGGGCTGCCGAGACCTCCGGCCCAGGTAGCCAGACCCTCAGCTGGCCTGCCAGAGATGGCAGCTGGATTGTGGTCGTCATGAACGCCGATGGATCACGGCCAGTCGCCGTACGTATTCACGCGGCCGCCGCGCTCCCGTCACTGCCCTGGATTGCCGCCGGGCTGCTAACCGGCGGTGGCCTCCTCCTGGCGGCAGGAATCTTCCTCATCGTGGTTCCCGCCCGCCATGCCGGAAAGCCGCGCAGAGACTCTGCAAGGCATGATCGATGACCATAACGAAAGCCATCGGTGCACCCGGCTCGTCGGCCGTTGCCGGGAATAGCATCCATGTTATGGGAAGGCTGGTTCCAGCCCCGGCCATCCGCGGGCGTGAGACGGAGACCGCGATCCTGGATGAGACCCTGGATCAGGTTGAGTCGGGCCACCGGGCGGTCGCACTGATCGAGGGCGAGCCCGGCATCGGCAAGACCCGCCTGCTGGATGCGACGCAAGAAAACGCGCGGCGCCGGGGCATGCAGGTCGCGGCTGGCCGGGCCGAGGAGCTGGAGCGGACCCGGCCGTTCGGCGTGATGGCCGACGCGTTGGGGTGTACCAGGTCTTCGCCGGATCCCCGGCGGGCGGCCATCGGGGGTTTGCTGGCGGCCGGGGGGGATCGGGAGCGGGACCCGATCACAGTGACCAGCGACCAGGGGCTGCGCTTCCGGGTCGTCGACGCCCTCGCTGACCTGGTGGAGGACCTCGCCTTGCCAGGCCCGCTGGTGATCGGCCTCGATGACCTGCAGTGGGCCGATGCGTCCAGCCTGCTGACGCTGAGCGCGCTGAGCCGCCGCGTTGAATATCTCCCGGTCGGCCTCATCGCGTGTTTCCGGCCGGCGCCGCGCTCCCCGGAGCTGGGCCGGCTGGCCGCTTCGCTGGCGGCGGCCGGGGGACGACATCTGAGCCTGGGCGGTCTTACCGAGCAGGCGGTGGCGCAACTGGTGGCAGATGCAGTGGCGGCAGCCCCGGGCCGGGGACTGCTGGCTGGGATCTCGGGAGCGGCGGGCAACCCGCTGTTTGTCACCGAGATGCTCGGGGCGCTAGCCCAGGAAGGGATGATCGAGACCTCCGACGGGCGGGCCGAAGTGACCCAGCTCATCTTGCCGCCCACGCTGCGGCTAACGATCCTGCGCCGTCTGAGCTTCCTGTCCGATGACACGCTGCACGCGCTGCGTGCCGCGTCGATCCTGGGTGCCGGTTTCACGATCACCGATCTGTCAGTGACGATGGCCCGGCCAGTCCTGGAGCTATTTCAGGTGCTGGCGGAAGGGATCACCGGACGGGTGCTGGAGGATGACGGCGACCGGCTCCGATTCCGTCACGACCTGATCCGCGATGCTATCTACGAGGATCTGCCGGCGGCCGTCCGCAGCGGGCTGCACCGTGAGGCCGGACAGCGGCTGGCACGGGCGGGAGCGCCGTCCTTGCACGTAGCCGAGCATCTGGCGCGCGGTGCCGGACAGGGGGACACTGAGGCCATTTCCTGGCTGACCAGGGCCGGCCGTGAGGCTGCGGCGAGATCGCCGGATTCGGCCGCCGACTTGATGGGACGAGCAGCCGGACTGATGCCCTCCGGCGACCCGGACCGCGACAGTCTGCTCGCCGAGCAAGCCAATAGCCTGATGCTGGCGGGCCGGATCCCCGACGCCCTTGCGGCCTGCCGTTCGCTGCTCGACCGCCGTCACGATCCAGGCGTGGAGGGGCCGGTCCGGATCTGTCTCGGGCACGCCCTGCTCGCACAAGGGCAAGTGCGCGACGCGCTGCAGGAACTGGAGCGGGCAGGTCAGTCATCCACCTTGTCCAGCGCCGAACAAGGCGCCGCAAAAGCGTGGGCAGGCTTCGCCCGCGTGTCGCTGGGCGACCTCGACGGCGCCGCCGTCGCCGAAAAGGAGGCCCGCGCCGCGGCGGCAGCCGCAGGCGATCACCTGACCACCAGCATCATTATGTCCACGGCGGCCAGGATCCCAGAGTCCCGCGGCCGCCTCCTGGAGGCGCTCGGGCTAGCCGACCAGGCGGTGCGGCTAGCCGATGCGAGCCCTGGCCGACTGGGACACCGCTTCCCGGTCTGCCAGACCCGAGGGCGCATCCTCATCGAACTCGACCGGCTCGCGGAGGCCAGGTCCGCGCTTAGCGCCGGCATGCGGATCTGCGAGGAACTGGGCGTCCGCTGGGCCCTCGCCGCCCACCAGATGTACCTGGCCTACGGACGGTTCGTCGCCGGAGAGTGGGATGACGCCATCGCCGAGCTCGAGGCGAGCATCAAGGTCGCCGAGGAGACTGGCGAGACCTACAGCCTCGTGTACGCCCACGGCCTGCTGTCCCGGATCAGCTTGTACCGCAACGACCTCAACCGCGCCAGGGAATCCGCCGCCGCCGCTGACCGGAACCTGGCCGGCTGGGGCAGCGGCCACAGCCTGACCTGGGTGGCATGGCCGCGCGCGCTCATCCTCGAGGCAGTCGGCGAACCTGGGCAGGCGCTCACCACCATGGCCGGTCTCTGGGACTGGTGCGCCAGCTCCGGGCTCGCGCTGGAACACCCGGCCATCGGAGCCGATCTCATCCGGCTCGCGCTGGCCGCGGGCGACATAGGGCGAGCCCGGCAGGCGTCAGCAGCAGTCGCCGAGGTTGCCTCCCGCAACAACGTGGCCTGGATGACGGGCGAGGCACTGCGTTGTCAGGGCCTGATTGAGGATGACACCGAGATTCTCCAGGCCGCTGTGGCCGCGCACGCCCGCGGGTCGCGTCCCCTCAGGCTCGCGCTTGCCTGCGAGGACGCGGGCAGCGCCCTAACCCGGCACGGGCACGCGGAACACGCCCGTCCGCTGCTCGACCGCGCGGCCGGCATCTATGAGGAGCTCGGTGCCGCCCGTGACCTCGCCCGCGCCGAAGCCGCGTTGCGCGAGGCGGGCATCCGGCGTGGTCGCCGGGGCCCCCGCAGCCGACCGCAATTCGGCTGGCAGAGCCTCACCCCGACCGAGTTCTCCGTAGCAGACCTGGTCGCTGAGGGGCTGTCTAATCGCCAAATTGGCGAGCGACTGTACATTTCATACCGGACCGTGCAGACACATCTCGCGCACATATTCGCCAAGCTGGACATTTCCTCGCGTGCCCAGCTCGCCGCCGGGGTAACCGTGCGGCGGCGCGACGAGATGAGCCAATGACGCCCTCTCAGCGGCCATAGCGGCCATAAGCGGACAGGGACATTCATGACATGACGCGTGCCACAAATCCTGACCGCCAGACGATTAACTACGAGCGTCACAGCCACGGCTGATGCGCGGCGGCGGCCCGATCTGAGGATCACAGCCTGCAGAAGTGACTGAGGAGGATGGACGATGCGGGCAGTACGCATTCACACACAAGCGGGGCCCGAGGCGCTGGTCGTGGAGGAGGCTCCCTACCCGCACACAGCCGAGAACGACGTCGTGATCCGGGTCCACGCGGCCGGGTTCACGCCTGGCGAGCTGGCCTGGCCGAGCACGTGGAAGGACCGGGCCGGGCGGGACCGCGGCCCGGTTATCCCCGGCCACGAGGTCTCCGGTGAAGTTGCCGGGCTCGGCGCGGGGACAACAGGTCTGACGGTGGGCCAGCGGGTGTTCGGCCTCACCGACTGGACCCGCGACGGCACCCTGGCTGAGTACGTGGGGGTCGAGGCGCGTAACCTGGCGCCGCTCCCCGCCTCCATCGACCCTATCCGTGGTGCTGCGCTGCCGATGGCCGGGCTGACGGCCTGGCAGGCGCTGTTCGACCACGCCTGCCTGCAGCCAGGGCAGACCGTGCTGGTACACGGGGCCGCAGGAGCGGTGGGCGACATGGCGGTGCAGCTGGCGAGGGAGGCCGGGGCCCGCATCATCGGCACGGGGCGGGAGCGAGACCGTACGGCCGTGGTGGAAGCCGGCGCCGAACGTTTCGCCGCCCTCGACACCGAGCGCTTCGAGGAGGTCGCCGGACAGGTGGATGTGGTGCTGGACACAGTTGGCGGGGACGTGTTGCACCGCTCCGCGGCGGTGGTCCGGCCCGGCGGGACCCTCGTCTCGATAACCGCCCCGCCGAAGATCTGGCCGACCGGCGGCCGCGCGGTGTTCTTCGTGGTCGAGTCGAACCGCGACCAGCTGGCCGAGCTTGCCCGTCTGGTGCAGCGGGGCAGGCTGACGCCTAAGGTGGGCGCCGTTCGACCGCTGGCCGAGACTCGGGACGCATTCCTGAGCAAGCGGGGCATCCCTGGCAAGGTCATCATCCAGATCGCCTGACCCCCGGCCCGCTGCAGTGCCAGCAGAGGAAGGCGGCACAGGCGAGCATCCAGGGGCAGATCCAGGCCTGCCTGCTGACAGCCACGTGCCGTCATCGCCGTAGGCGCTGGCGAAGCAGGCCGCAGCGTTCACCGCCATCGCCCGCCAGCCCGACGGGAGGCCCTGATCATGGCCGAGAGCACTGGCGAGTGACCGTCGGTTAGCCGCTTGGCGACCGAAGGCACCAGCCCGGGGCCAGCGAGAGCAGCGTGACGACCACGGCCAGCAGTACGGTGCCGAAGTCCCCGCCGCGGCACCCGACTGCTGGTCTCAGGTGAGCGCGCTCATCACGTCGGCGAAGCGCGGCGCCCCGTCCTCGCGCGCGACCCGGGCGCCGTTGGCGGTGAAGCTGATGGCGTGGTACCAGCCGGCGAGCATCAGCAGGTCAAGCAGCTGCTCCTGGCTGAACAGCCCGGCCAGCCGGTGCCATAGGTGGTCGCCGATGTCGGCAGCGTCGTGCAGGGCGTCGGCTGCCTCTATGAGCAGCCGGTCTCGTTCGTCGACCCAGCATGGATCGCTGGCGTCGCCGTGGGTGAGTGAGGTGATCTGCCGTTCGGACAGGCCGACCCGCCCGGCGAAGAATGCCACGTGCACTCCCCACTCGTACTCGCACCCGCAGCGCGCGCAGGTCCGGTCGATGATGACTTCACGGTCGCGCATCGACAGCGAGAGCCGTCTGCTGAGCTCGTAGCCGCCCCAGCCGCTCATGGCGGTGGTCATCGGAAGGTTCCGCACGAAGGTACGGAACAGCAGAATCGGCGGTGCCCCTGGCGGCATCATGGCGTCGAGGCGCTCGGCGACCAGGGGGGCATACGGCGGCTGGACGGGATCGATCCGGGTCGTCATGGCGGGCCTCCACAGTTGTTTCTGATTCCGAAACGCTCTAGTGCACGGTATCGTTTCTGATACCGAAACACAAGGAGGCGGCATGGCAGCACGGCTACCGCGACCCGGCGGCCCGGTCCGCGGATCGGCAACAGGCCGGCCGCTGATGGCCGCAATGGACCTGCTTGGACGGCGCTGGACGCTGCGGATCCTGTGGGAGCTGCGCGACCAGCCGCTCGGCGCGCGAGCGCTACAGAGCCGCTGCGACCGGATGTCGTCCAGCGTGCTGTACGAGCGGCTGGACGAACTCACGGGCGCGGGCCTGCTGACCCGGAACGAGGCCGGCGCCTACCTGCTCACCGAACTGGGAGCCGCGCTCGCGCCAGCACTCGAATCACTCGATGCCTGGGCCAGACGCTGGTCGGAGACGCTGCAGGAGACAAATCACGCGGGATGAGCCGGCAAACTGGCCGCTGTTCCTGGCGCCATGCCTGCAGGCAGCGCAATTACGGACGCGGCCGCAGTGCTGTTGCGGATCAGGGGGCATCGTCTCCTGGCGCAGACCATCGTCGACAAACCGGCTGGTGCAGCACCTGTTGGCCGTTCCCGCCATGCCAGCGAGGTCCGGCGCACGAGAGGAGCCTCCAGACGACGGCGCGATGACTGGTCACGGTCAGGCTGTGATGTACCAGCAAGGTGATGTCGCCGGAGGCCACCGACAGCACGGCCTGTCGTAGCACGGTGTCATCGGCAGGCCTGCGGACTTCGGCGTACCTGTGATGTACACATGTGGCTAGACAGATCGCGACGGCACGCTCGTTGCCCGCAGAGCCTGACGGACATCCGCCATCTGGCCGATGTCGCCGCGCCGCAGTCGCACCATGGGCCCCGACCAGCACGAACGCACACTGCGGGATAGCCAGAGCCACGCCATCGACCGCAGCGGTCTCCGTGGAATCAGCCTTCAGGTGCGGCGGTGCCCTCGACTCGCACGGAGGCGCCGACGCCGATGTGTAAAGCGCGTCACGCCGCAGGCCAATGCCGGCAGGCTGGCCGATGTCTGCCGCAGAGGTGCCGGCACAGGCTAGCTGTATCCCGAAGCACTAATCCGAAGGAGAACCCTATGCGGCCTCCGCCCGCGTTCTGTCAGGCCGTGGGAGCACCGATGCCGGCCGGCGGCAGCTCAACTGCTTGTCAACCGTGGGCGCGTGGAGCCGGCAATCGCCACGCGCGCACGCACCTGGCCTGGTCAGCCCGTTTCCCGTTCTGGCGTCAAGGCTTTCACACGATGCGCTCGGCCAGCCCCGCCTCGGAGGCCAGGCGATGACAACCTCATCAGGAATCCGTCAGCCCGGCACCGAAGCCACGATCGTGCTGCGCAAGTACCTGGAGTACGACAACGCCTACTGCGGCGTGTTCCGGGTCCGCCGCGGCCGGATTGCCGAGGTCCGCGAGTACCTCGACTCACTGCATGCGGCCCAGGTCCTGTTCGGCGACGCCCCATCCCAGGGACCCGCTCGTACTGCTCCCCGAACAACCGATCCCGAAGACGAGCACGGTGCCGCGACTCCAAGGAGAAAACGATGACTGTCACCCGTCAGGCGGTCCGGTCGCGGCCGCGCGGCCCGGCTCGCGAGAACGATGTCAGCATGGAACTGCGCGGCCTGCAGCCGGTACCGGAGCCGGAGCGCTATGGCCGACCATTCCGGATCTTCACGATGTGGCTTTCGCCGCAGTTCACCCCGTCCGCACTGTTCATCGGGGTGCTGGCGGCGAGTCTAGGGCTGAGCTTCTGGCAGGGACTGCCCGCAATCGTGATCGGCAACATCATCGGTGCGCTGGTCGTGGCGGCCCTGTGCACCTGGGGGCCGCGCACCGGCATGGGCCAGATGCCGCTGTCCCGGGCCGCGTTCGGCAAGTCGAATGTACTGCCCGGCGTAGTCAACTG
>Ga0335075_10016385_pt1 | contig 11079 bp, 7 predicted proteins | sample Lox_Sample_24_FD_206723 | JGI IMG/M metagenome (GOLD analysis project Ga0335075, IMG submission 206723) | Soil microbial communities from Loxahatchee National Wildlife Refuge, Florida, United States - Lox_Sample_2.4 | ecosystem: Environmental > Terrestrial > Soil > Wetlands | place: USA: Florida... | reverse complement strand
AAACAGGGCGTCGAAATCCGCGCGCTCGACGCCTCTGAGGCGAATCATGTGCCGCTAACGCTGCGCCTGGACCAATCCTGCCGTCTCAGAGTCTTTCGGCTCGACGATAACGCCGTCGTAGAGCGACGCGCCCACCAGGCGGCCCGCCATGGAACGGACCATGCGCACATTCCAGCCGGCGTCCCACCACTTCCAGCCTTTCTCGGTCGGATCGATGGCAAAGACCAGGGTCGAACTGCTGGAGGTGATGACAACCCGCTTCAGCGCCTCGTCGTAGTCGATGTTGCTGATTTCGGTGATGGGAAGCTGGCTCAGAGCGTGCCAGGTGCTCCCCTTGTCATCACTGAAAAACGCGCCCTCCCGGCCGCCAACCCATAGCGTTCCATTGGGCGAGGTGGTGAGAGCGCGCACGGATGTGAGCTTTTCGGGAAGCGAAATCGCACTCCACGTCATTCCGCTGTCCTGTGAGAGCCTCAGGTCGTTCCGGCGTGCGGCGAAAACGATGGCGCCGTGGGCATCGACGAAACGATACTTGGCCTCGGTCAGCACGGGTCCGGTCCAGGTGGCTCCCTGGGTGACGCTGCGGTAGACTCCATCATCGGTGGCCGCGAACCAGACGGGACCATTGACGGAGAGATCATTTACCTGAGATTCGATGATTACCGGCTTCGAGGTCTCGGACCTGGTTTCCGTGACCTTCCTGCCTCTGTGGTAGACGGTGACCTTCTTCTCCGTCTCATTCACCACGGTTCCATCCTGCTGCCAGGATGAACCGTCCCAGCGAAAGATTCCGTGGCTGGTTCCGGCGAAGATCGTCCCATCATCGCTCTGAGCAAGGTTGAAGACGTCGCCCCCCTCAAGACCGTTGCTGCGCTGCAGCCAAGTCTTGCCACCGTCGTCGGTGACGAAAACGCCTCCGTAGCTCTTGTCGTTCACGACACCGGCATACATAGTGTCCGGATGCTTCGCGTCGGGCAGCAGTGCGGTCACCTGGCGCTGATTAAAGCCGGTGTTTGTGGCCTGAAAGGTTGTCGAGGCGTCCTGGCTGCTCAACACTCCGCCGCGATCGGTGGCCAGCATCACGTGCCGGTCATTCCGGGGATCGACGTAGACGTCATTGATGATGACGTCCGGCCCGGTCATGCGCGTCCAGGCCGCACCACCATCCATGGTCTTGTAGAGGCCCTCGGTGGTGCCCGCGTAGATGACCTGGCGGTTGGTGGGGTCCTGCATCAGCACCCGGGTGCGGCGCGCGGTGGAGGGGATGCCCTGCACTTTGCGGAACTGCTCGCCACCGTTATCGCTCAGGTAAATTCCCGAGCACGCGCTGGCGTAAACCACGCTGGGGCGGGTGGGATCGATGATGATGGAGAAGACATCCGAGTCATCGATAAGACCCTGCTTGATGTTGTGCCAGGTGATGCCGCCGTCGGTTGTCTTCCAGGGCAGATGCCAGGTTCCGGCGTAGATGATTTTCGGATCCTGGGGATCGATGGCGATCGATTCGACTTTGAGAATCTCGCCATTGCCTATGGGACTGATCTGTTCCCAGTGCGCTCCGGAATCGTCGCTGCGATAGACTCCGCTGATGGCGCCGGCGACGAGGATCTTTGGATTCGAAGGAGCCTGCGTGAGGGCACGGACGGATTTGCCTTCGATGCCAGACGAGGAGGTCCAGGTGGCCCCACCGTCGTGGCTGATGTAGACGCCGCCGCCGGTACGGTCGAGTTGCCAGACGCCGGCGTAGATGGTCTTCGGATCAGAGGCATCCACGACCATGTTGTCGACAACCAGATCGTCCACCTTGCCGAGCCGGGCCAGCCGCTTCCAGGTGGCCCCGCCGTCAGTTGACTGATAGACCCAGCTCGCGGTCGTGCCCATGTAAATATGCGATGGATCGGCCGGATCGTAGGCAAAGCTGCGCGCATCGCCGCCATCCGGACCCACGGAGATCCATGGGAGTGACGCGGCTCGCGCCTGGTTCGAATGGTTAATCGCTAGAACGGCTATGCCAAGGAAGAAAAGTCGCAAAAATTTACGTGTCATGTTCGTTTCGACAAACACCACTCTCTGCATGATACCGGGGGGATGCCGTTCTTATGGTAACGCCGGAGATACTCTCTGGCATGCAAATCCTTCGATATTCCACTGTACCCCGGCTGAAAAGAAAAAGGGCGGGCCGGATTAACCGGCCAGCCCTTTGGTTCAGGGTTTATCAGGGCACCACGCTCACGGATATGAGCGCGGGGCCCGACGAACCTACTTCTTCTTGTGGTGACGCTCAGGCAGCGGCCTTCTGGTCTGAGGCTTCACCACCGACTCATCTACCGGCGTCGTGCCCGGGTAGTCCTTGTCGAAGTTGCCGCCGGCCGGCACGAGGTAGTTATCCACCTCGTTGGTTCCGGTGCTGTCCGTCCGTACCGAGATACGGCTGGGATCGATACCCTTCTCCTTGACAAGGTAGTCCTTGGTGTTGACTGCGCGCTGGGCGGCCAGATCCGGTTCGTGCTTGGCATGCCGACCCTTGGCCGGTGGCGCTGGCGCCGCGTTGCCGACAACAACCAGGCTTGCGTCGGAGGAGCGCTGCGCATTCAGAGCAACGTCATCCAGGCAGCCCTTGGCATCGTTGTCAACGCGAGCCGGACGCCGCTTGTCGTGATCGAAGGTGATGGTGCACAGCTTCTGGGTCGTGACCACCGGCGGTGTTGGCACATTGACCTCAACCGTGGTGGTTGCCGAAGCCTTGCCGCCCTTGTTATCCGCCACGTTGCAGGTCACCGTGATGGTGCCAGCCGGCGCGCCGGTTGTCGACAGGGTAGCGGTTGTACCCGAGCCACTGATGGTGCCCGACGAAGCGCTGTAGCTGTAGGTCAGCGGCAGGTTCTGCGGACTTACGCCAGTAGCCGTGATGGTCGAGCTGTCGCCCGAATTCACGCTGGACGGATTGGCGACGCAGCTGACTGTCGGCGGCTCGTAAGCCTTGACCGTGAACTGCGCGGTGCAGTCAGCCGACTCGCCGGCCTTCGTGCCCTCGGTCACATGACCGGTAACCGTGTAGTTGCCGGGAGCGAGACTGCCGGTGTCGACGGTCGTGGTCGTGCCTGTTCCGCTCACCGAGACACCCTGTCCGCTCCAGCTATAGGTAGCGGTCTTCTTGGGGTTCAGGTTGGAAGCGGTGCCGGTGATGGTGACCGGCTCGCCGGGGAAAACCGCGCTCGGGGTAGCGGAGCACGCGTACTGGACCGGCGGAGGAGGAACGATGCTGCCAAAATGCCATACGAGGCCCGAGCTGAGGCGAGGGACATTGAAGTTGGCGCGGCCTCCGTAGACGGGTTGAGGGCCGTAGTTCACGTGAAAATATTCGTAATCGGCCTGGAAGAGACGCAGCCCGATGCGGTGGTTAAAGAAGGGCAGGTTGTAGTCCAGGCCACCGCCAGCCGTGAGCGCCGGACCCCAGGTGGAGCGCAGAGTTGTATAGGGCGGATTGTCAGGGCCCTGCCAATCGACTGCACCGACAAGCCCGTGAACGAAGGGCGTCATGCCCTGAACCGGGAAGCGGAAGATGATGCCGGCCTGGGTGGTGTAACCACCATCGTTGTTGCTTCCGGTCTGCGGATGGAAGCCCAGTTCAATCTGTCCGCCCACGTACTTGTTGAAGTAGTAGGCCCCGCTGGCGATGGCGCCGACGTTGACCGCTTGGGGAGAGCCCGTAAAGGTTGTCCCATCCGGCTGGGTCGTCTGGACATTCCCCTTAGGAGCTATGTAGGAGTAGCCGGTGAAAATATCGATCCGAGAGATGGGCGCCTCGGGAGGGGGAGCTGGGGTCGTACTCTGCCCGAACACGCTGGATGCGCCGAGTCCTATAGTGCATCCGGCCAGCAGAATTCCACCCAATTTATTAGTGAAAACACGAGAAAGCATGCGTCTATCCTCCGCAACCATTTTTGGAAGTCTCACAAAAGAACTTTGGGCCTACGGCAATAGGCCTAAACAAATCAGCAAAACCCGTCGAGCCAAACTGACGAAACAATAGCGGTATCCAAAGTACCACACTTTACTGTGCTTAGAGCACGATTTTATTCGATAAGTTGCCTGAACAGATACGAATAAGCCCTATACCGCGACGCGCAAAATTGCTCTTTCCGACGCACTTCGCCAATGCACAAGATTCTCAAAGGGACCCGTAATCCTTACCGCTAACCGAATGAAAATAATACACTACTGCAGATTAAGCGCGCGTTTGAACGTGCCCCGCTCGTGCTGAATCTTTTCCTGGAGGAGGGTGATGGCATACATCAACTGCTCCGGGCGAGGAGGGCAGCCCGGCACATAGACATCGACAGGGATGACCTGGTTCACGCCCTGCACCAAAGCGTAATTATTGAAAACACCGCCGGATGTCGCGCAGGCACCCATGGAGATTACCCATTTCGGTTCCGGCATTTGATCGTAGAGGCGGCGGATGACCGGAGCCATTTTCTGAGATACGCGGCCGGCGATGATCATCAGGTCGGATTGCCGGGGCGAAGGACGGAAGACCTCGGCGCCGAAGCGGGCAACATCGAAGCGCGACGCTCCCATGGACATCATCTCGATTGCGCAGCAGGCGAGTCCGAATGTCATCGGCCATATCGAGCTTTTGCGTACCCAGTTGATTGCGGCACCGAGCGAAGTAAGCAGGATGCCTTCCGGCTCCTCGTATCCGTAGCTCACTTCGTGCAGCTTCTGACGATTCTTTGCGCTGCTTTCAAGGGCACCGAACAGATAACGATCCTGCATCGCATCGCTCATGCTTTTACTATACCGCCTCTTTTCGTTTCTTCAACTTGAGAAATGCTCTCGTGAAAATGAGTTAGCAATCGAGGCGGCACAACAACGCGCACATAAAAATGGCGCTCATTCGATTTTCACAGAGGGCACGCGGGCCATCGCATGTGAGGCGGCCGCGGCGATTATGTAATTCCCTGTTTGCCAATTGCGAAAAATATGTAAAAGTATTTCAACCCCTGTACGAATCCCCGATGCCGGGTCATGCCAGTCCTGGGACATGCTGACAACGCGTCCCCAGCGAGGATCGTTTTCATGAGCGCTCCTCGATCATAGATGAAGACGCCGGAGAATCACCGGCACGCCGCGATGTTTCGCAACTTGTCGTTGGGAGTGTTATGCGACGTTATTTCTACAGCCTCATTCTCGTACTCATTTTGTGTTGCAGCCATGCCGTTCTTGCCCAGACGCCCACAACCTCGTCGCCGCCTCCCACCATATCGAATGCCGACAATGCCTGGATGCTGACCAGCGCAGCGCTGGTTCTGATGATGACCGGTCCCGGGCTGGCGCTTTTTTACGGCGGCCTGGTGCGAAAGAAAAACGTGCTGGCAACGATGATGCAGAGCTTCGCCATGATGGCCATCATCAGCGTGCTGTGGCCGATCCTGAATTACAGTCTGGCCTTTGGAGAAGGCACGAGCTTTATCGGCGGACTGCATCATGTCTTCCTGCATGGCGTGGGCCTCGATCCCGATCCGGATTACGCCGCGACCATACCGCTGCAGACGTTCATGATCTACCAACTCATGTTCGCGATCATCACTCCGGCGCTGGTCACCGGCGCGTTTGCCGAACGCATGAAGTTCAGCGGCATGGCGCTGTTTCTCACGCTGTGGTCGATCGTCGTGTACTCGCCGATGGCTCACATGGTGTGGGGCAAGGGCGGACTTCTGAATGCGTCGCTGGGCGGCCGCTTCCCCTGCCTTGATTTTGCCGGCGGTACGGTGGTCCACATCACGTCGGGAGTTTCCGCGCTGGTGTGCGCGCTGTACCTTGGCAAGCGCGTCGGCTATCCGAAGGAACCGATGCCGCCGCACTCGGTTGTTCTCAGCTTCATCGGAGCGTGCCTGCTCTGGGTGGGCTGGTTCGGTTTCAATGCGGGCAGCGCGCTGAGCAGCGGAGGGCTGGCCACAAGCGCGTTCGTCAACACGCATTTCGGCGCGGCAGCCGCGGCGCTGAGTTGGGCTCTGGCGGAGTGGATCCGGAACGGCAAACCGAGCGCGCTCGGAGCAATTTCGGGAGCGGTCGCCGGCCTGGTTGCGATTACTCCCGCAGCGGGCTTTGTGCAGCCGCTGTCGGCTATTGTGATCGGGCTGGTCGCGGGCGCGTTCTGCTACTTCATGGTCATCAAGGTCAAGGCCTGGTTCGGCTACGATGACTCCCTCGATGCCTTCGGCGTTCACGGCGCAGGGGGAACCATCGGCGCAATCCTCACCGGCGTTTTTGCGTCAAGCCTCATCAACCCCATCTTCAAGAACCCCAAGACTGGAGCCGTGCTCCCGTCCGGCGCGATCCAGGGCAACTGGCACCAGGTGGGAAACCAGCTGATGGGCGTCGCCATCGCGTGGGTCATTTCCATCGTGGGGACGTACATACTACTGAAGCTTGTCGATGTGACGATCGGGCTGCGCGTACCCCCCGATGACGAGGTCGAGGGCTTGGACCTTACCCAGCACGGCGAGGAGGGATATGACTTTGCTTCCTGATTCGTGCGAACCTGTTACTCTTCATCCCTGGGATTATTGAAGCCATGCAAAAGATCGAAGCGGTGATTCAACCGTCAAAGCTGGATGCAGTGAAGGACGCTCTCGTGGAAATCGGCATCGAGGGCATGACCATACTCGAGGCCCGCGGTCATGGCCGGCAGAAAGGCCACACGGAGTTCTACAGGGGACGCGAGTATACGGTCGATCTTCTTCCCAAGATCAAGCTTGAAATTGTCGTTGACGACGAGCTTGCAGAGAGAGCCATCCAGGCCATCGTCTCTTCAGCCCGGACGGGAAAGATCGGGGATGGCAAGATTTTCAAATCGAAGATCGACGACGCCATTCGCATCCGCAACGACGAACGCGGCCCTTCTGCCCTTTGAGATCCGCGGCCGAGCCCTCGTTTGGGGCTCGAACCGCGGGAGCGGTTCTCCCGGCACGGTATCAGGATCGAAGCGAGCGATGCGCCGCCGGCCGAGCATCGACGATCTCGCTGCCGACGCATCCGGGAAGTTCTTGCATCACGAATGACTGACTCGCCATCCCTTACGCAACTGCGCGACCTGTATCAGCAGGAAAGCGCGGACCTGCGCCAGGCTTTTGAACGCGCCGGGGATGGCGCGGCAACGATCCGCCGGCTCGCATCGATCGTGGACAACCTGGTGCGGCAGATCTGGACCATGATTGCGGAGAACCCGGAACGCATCAACGTTGCGCTTGTGGGTACGGGCGGGTTCGGGCGCAAGGAGCTTTTTCCCTACTCGGATGTCGATGTGCTTTATCTGTGCGCAAGCGACTCGGTCGAGCACGATTATCACGAAACGATCCGAAGCGCGACGCAGGCGATGTGGGATGTGGGCCTGCGCGCCAGTCCCGCGACGCGCACTTTGAAGGAATGCGACCGCGTCGATTCCGACAACCTGGAGTTTACGGTGTCGCTGCTTGACCGCCGGTTTCTTGCCGGCGACGCGGCCCTCTATAAGCGGCTCGAAAATGATGTGCTGCCCACGGTGGCGCTGCGCGACTGGGACACGATCGTGCAGAACCTCTCCGAGATTGCCCGTGCTCGGCACGCCAAGTACGGCAACACTATCTTCCATCTCGAACCGAATATCAAGGAGTGTCCCGGCGGACTGCGCGATTACCATCTTGCGCAATGGCTGTCGCTGCTCTCGTCACTGCAGGCGGAGAAAGCCTGGCCCAAAGTTTCGAGCAACGCGTTTTACGGGACACATAACGATCGCGAATCGGCTTTCGACTTTCTGGCGGCGGCGCGCTGCTTTCTGCACTACCGCAACCGGCGCGACGACAATACGCTCGACTGGCACGCGCAGGACGAGGCAGCCGCGCTCAGCATCGGGCTGGAAACGCTGGGCTCGGCGGACCCGGCTTACTGGATGCGCACGTATTACCGGCATGCGCGCACCATCTACCGCCGGGCGTCGCTGCTGATCGACGATCTGCCTCCGGCGCGGCGGTCCTTTTACAAGCAATTCCGGCGCAAGCGCACGCCGATCGCGGGGACGGATTTTTTCCTGGAACACGGCCGGCTCGACCTGGACGACGCAGCGACCGATATCGATGGCGATGCGATCCTGCGCATTTTCGGCCAGATTGCGCTGCACGGCTACAAGCTGAGCCAGAACGCCGAAGACCGCATCGCCGAAAGCCTTCCGGTGCTGGCGGTGCAGATGCCGGAAGGGCCTTTTTTGTGGAACTGCCTGCGCGAGGTTCTGCTTGGTCCGTATGCGGCGCACGCGCTGCGCACCATGCACGCGCTCGGCATTCTCGAGCTGCTGCTTCCGGAGTTCCACGGCATTGACTCCCTCGTCATCCGCGACTCCTATCACCGCTACACGGTCGACGAGCACACGTTCCTGGTGATCGACAACGTTCACCTGCTGCGCCAGCCGCACCACGACTGGGAGAAACGCTTCGCCGCGCTGCTGCCGGAAATCGAGCGGCTCGATCTCTTCTTCCTGGCGGTGCTGATGCACGATACCGGCAAAGCGCGCCGCACCGGCGATCACGCTAGCCAAAGCGTGGAGATGGCCGAGAGCGTGTTTGCGCGGCTGGAATTCGATCCCGAGGAGAGGGAGATCGTGCGCCGCCTGATACGCAACCACCTGGAGATGGGCATGGTGCTGCGGCGAGATGTCTTCGCGCCGGAGACGATTCGCGCGTTTGCGGAGAAGATCGGCTCGCAGTCGCAGCTGAAGATGCTGACGCTCTTGACCTACGGCGATATCAAGTCGGTAGCGCCGGATGCGCTGTCGCCGTGGAAGGCGGAAAATCTCTGGCAGCTCTATATGGGCGCGTCCAATTTTCTCGACCGCAGCGTCGACGAGGTTCGTTACCACGCCGACGAAGATCCCGCGCTCCTCAATCGCATTGTTGCGCTGGTTCCGGACCGCGCCACGGAGCTGCGCTCATTCCTCGAAGGCCTGCCGCAGCGCTATATGCAGACACGGCAGCCGGAGCAGATTCGCAGTCACTTTCAGATGGCGCTCGATCTGCCGCTGGATCCGGTTCAGTTGTCTTTTCGCACCGTGCGCCAGTTGAATGAAGTGACGCTGATCACGGCGGACCGGCCGTTGCTGTTCGCGGATATGGCCGGCGTGCTCTCCGCGTGGGGCATGAACATCGTCAAGGCGGATGCTTTCTCCAACGCCGCCGGCACGATTGTCGATACCTTCCAGTTCACCGACCCCTTTCAGACTCTGGCTCTGAATCCGTCAGAGATCGGCCGCTTTCTGCAAAGCATCCGCGATGTGGTCCGGCAGCATGTGCCGGTCGACCGGCTTCTGCGCTCCCGCAGCCACTCGGCGAGGCGCGCTCAAACCCGGGTTTCGGTGGAAACGCGCATTGAGTTCGATAACGAATCCTCAACGCACAGCACGCTGCTGCAAGTGGTCGCGCAGGACACCACCGGCCTGTTGCGGGAGATTGCCAAGAGCTTCGCCGAATGCGGCTGTAATATCGAGGTTGCGCTGATCGATACGGAAGGCGAGATGGCGATCGACGTGTTTTATCTGACCCACGCCGGTAAGAAGCTGGATGAGCGCGCGCAGCAGATCCTCACGGCGTCGCTGGCGCAAGGGATTGAGCGGCTCGAGCACTAAGGCCTCTTTACACATTTCCGAAAGTGCTTGAACGGCTGGCGGCGAGGCCGGGTTGATCGCAGCCTATTTCAAGTAGGCGCGCACCAGATCGATTAAATCCTCGGCCAGTTCGGTCGGCGCCAGCGAGCTTTTTTCCGTGGTTATCATGTGGTTGCGGATGTGGTCCTCGAGGACCTCACCCATGAGGCTGTTGATACCGCCGCGGACGTTGGCGAGCAGCATCAGCACATCCGCGCAGTCGTCGGCGGTGGAGAGGGATCGCTCGATCGCGTCCACCTGGCCGCGGATGCGGCGAATGCGGGCTACCAGCTTCTGTTTGTCGCGATCGGTGTGGCTCATGATTCCTTCTTGTTTATATCCTAGGGGGGTATGGTATAAGAAGGCAAGCGATCCGCAGGGCGCTGCCCGCCGCTTGCAAGTTTATGTCAAAACAAGCAGTTCACGACCACGGCAGCGGGTAACTGTAACAAGCCTGCAATCTTCAGGATTAATGATCGTTCCTTGCATCGGAAGAGTTCCGGCGCTGTTGTGAAACGTTGGTGGAGTGAACCTGTGCGTGTCATCGCCGCAATCCCGTGGCTTCTGCTGTGTCTGCCGGCCGCCGCGCAGTCGCTCGCGGACTGGCCGGACGCTCCGCTTCCGCAGGCAGCGATGACGCGGGTTTCCTTTGCAGCGGCTGATGAGGATTTCCATTTCGGGGACGTGGACGCCGGGAGCGGGGGGTCGGGCGAGCCAGTCAAGGCCCCATCGTCCTCGGAAGAGGTGACGGTCTTTCCGCATCCGGATAACACGCGGTACTACATTGGCGGACAGGCAAACAGCATCGGCCAGGTGAATGATCGCTTTCACTCCCCGTACCAAGGAACAAACAGCTTCCTGCCGGCGGTCGAACCCAAGGTTTCGTTTGTCGGCACCTTTTACACCGCGTTTCAGGCTCACGGCGATCTGCGCTACAACACGGACCTGATTGTCGATGCTGAAAGCGTAGCAGGACGGGGACTGAGCCAGGCCCTCGGTCTTGCGGGATTCACAAATCTCGATGTTGTCCGTAACCCAAATCTGGGCTCGGCCCCATATCTGGCGCGCGGCGAGATTCACCAGACGATCGGCCTGACGGGCGAGATGGTGGAATCGGATCGAACGCCATTGAGCCTGGCAACGAGGGTTCCGGTGCGGCGCTTTGAATTTCGCATCGGCAAGATGACTTTGCCTGACCTGTTCGATATCAATCCCGTGGGCAGCGACAGCCACCTGCAGTTCACCAACTGGACGGTGGACAACAATGGCGCCTGGGACTATGCCGCGGACACACGCGGATATACGGTGGCGGCGGTGCTGGAATACGACGATCGCAACTGGAGCGCCCGCTATGCCTTTGCCGCGATGCCGACCGTCGCCAACGGCATCGATCTGGACTGGGC
>Ga0335075_10016383_pt1 | contig 11080 bp, 8 predicted proteins | sample Lox_Sample_24_FD_206723 | JGI IMG/M metagenome (GOLD analysis project Ga0335075, IMG submission 206723) | Soil microbial communities from Loxahatchee National Wildlife Refuge, Florida, United States - Lox_Sample_2.4 | ecosystem: Environmental > Terrestrial > Soil > Wetlands | place: USA: Florida... | reverse complement strand
AGGAGACCCGTAGTCCAGGGACCGCCTCGGCCCACGCATCCTGCGCGGTCGGGCCGCGCGCCGCCGCGTAGGCGCGGTCGACGAGCGCCTGGTACATACGCTGCTCGGCGACCCGTCGCCCCGACTCGGCGAGCCCATCAGTGGGTGCCTGGCCGCGGTCGGCGGCCGTCTCCGCCGGGCAGAGCCCATCCGCCTCGTGAATCCTCTCCATCCGCACCCGTCACCGCCCAGGATCGGCACCGCTCATCCTGGCAAACGGATGCGTCCGGCATTGGGTTCACGCTCGGTTCCCGGAGGCAGTCGATACCATGAGCCCGTGCATGACTTTGATCCGCATACGCCAGCTATTGCCCGCGTTTACGACTATTTTCTCGGCGGCAAGGACAATTTCGCGGCCGATCGTGAGGTGGCGGAGCGGCAGATCGCTATCGCGCCGCTGATCCCGGTCATCGCGGTTGAGAACCGGCGGTTCCTCGCCCGAGCCGTGACCTGGGTCGCCAACCAGGGGGTCGGCCAGTTCATCGACCTTGGCTGCGGCCTGCCGACGGTGCCGAACACGCACGAGTCGGCGCGACAGGTCGTCGCCGACGCGCGGGTGGCGTACGTCGACAATGACCCGGTCGTGCTCTCCCACCTGGAGGCGTTGGTCGCGAAGGGCAACCCAGGGGTGACCGTCGTGGCCGGTGATGTGCGCGAGGTGGCGGCGATCGTCGATGGCGTCCGCGCGGACATCGACCTTTCGGCGCCGGCCTGCCTGATCATGGGGTATTTGCTGCACTTCTTCGCGCCCGAGGCCGCGGGCAAGCTGGTCGCCGACTATCTGGCAAGGCTGGCACCGGGTAGTTACCTCGTGCTTTCCGCGATCCATGCCGACAGTGAGGCAGCCGACGAAGGCTTTGGCGGCTACTCCAACGCAGTCGCGTCGGTGTACAACCATTCGGTTCCGGATTTCGCCGGTTTCTTCGGGCCCCTGGACCTAGTGCCGCCCGGGGTGGTCGACGCGCGCAAGTGGCAACCGACGTGGGAAGAGGCGGTGAGCCTCCCGAAGCGGGAAGGCTACGTGCTGGCCGGCGTCGCCCGCATCGGCTAGCCGAGGACACTCAGCGAGTGACTTACCCCAGCCCATAGATATTCCGATGCTCCGCTCGGGCAATCGATAGGGAGGCTGGCCAGCGGTCGTTACAATGAGCGCGTGGCCGACTTTGACCCGAATACTCCCTCTATCGCCCGTGTCTACGACTACTTCGTCGGCGGCAAGGACAATTTCGCCGCCGACCGGGACCTGGGGGACCGGCTGATCGAGGCCCTTCCTGATCTGCTGCCGAGCACCGTGGAGAACAAGGAATTCCTCGCCCGCGCGGTGACGTGGGCGGCCAACCAGGGGATACGCCAGTTCATCGACGTGGGCTGCGGGATGCCGACCTCGCCCACCACCGGCGACGTCGCGCGGGAGATCCACCCCGACGCACGGGTCGCGTACGTCGACAGCGACCCGGTCGTCGTCTCGCATCTGGACGCGCTGCTGGCCCACGGCGACCCCGGCGTGACGGTCGTGGACGGCGACGTGCGCGACGTGCCCGGGGTCCTCGCCCGGGTGTCGGAGGGCATCGACCTCTCCCAGCCGTCCTGCCTGATCATGGCCATGCTGCTGCACTTCTTCGACGTCCCCGACGCGCAGGATCTGATGGCCAGCTACGTCGCCGCGCTGGCGCCGGGCAGCTGCGTCGTCCTCACGATGGGCCTGGTCCTCGGCGAGAAGGGCGACGCGTTCTTCCGCACGTACATGGCCGACGGCCCGACCAAGCTGTACCAGCATGACGCGGCCGACTTCGCGTCGTTCTTCGGGTCCCTGGAGCTGGTGGAGCCGGGGATCGGCGACGGCAGGACCGTCCGGCCGGGCTGGGCCGAGGCGCCGGCCCCGCCCGCGCGCGACTGCACGATCATCGTCGGCACCGCCCGAGTCCCCGACTAACCGCCCGGCGACCCCAGCCCGTCCCGAGGACCCCCACCGACCCCACCCCCAGCGGCCCCGCCCCCACCGACCCCACCCCCAGTGGCCCACCCCCAGTGGCCCAAATGCGCAATTGGGCCGGCAAGAGTGAGCCCAAATGCGCAATTGGGCCGGCCCGAACCGCACGCCGACACGCCGACACGCCGACGCGGTTCAGTTTCACACGTTATTTACTGCCTGCGGTATATCCTGGCGTCATGGCTGAACAGCAGGAAGTGATCGCGGAGCTCACGGCCGCCGGCGTGCTGGCCGGCATCCGCTGGGCGTACGAATCCGCGACGAGGCGGTCGCTCGAGAGCTACTGCGAGGCCGACGGTCACGACCCCGCCTGGCTCGGCCACACCCGGTTCACCCTGTTCCGCGACCGCCTGGACCGGGTCTTCGCCTGCGCCCGCTACGCGGTTCCCACCGTGGACGGCGAGCTTGACCGCGACCTTCTCCGCGCCGAGCTCTCCGAGCGGGACCTGGCGACGATGCCCCGACTGGCACCCGGCCTGGTCCTCCGGCGCGACCTGCGCGGCAGCGCCGGGTGGGCCTACCGGCGGCACTGGTTCCTGATCGCCTCGGCCGAGTTCGGCCGCATCGACACGCTGCCGTGGCTGGAGAAATCCGTCACCAAGCAGCTCGTCGCCGCGCAGCCGGGCCCCGACCACCGCCAGCCGTCGCTGTTCGAGGATCTGCTGACCGACGGCGTGGTACCCGACGACCTGGTGCCCGAGAGCGCGCCCCTCGGGGCCTCCCTGCCGGCGCGCATCGATCCGCTCCTGCTCGCCGCCGACCGGCAGCTCAAGCTGCCCACGTTCATCGTCGCGCACTCGCTCGACGCCGACACCGGCGAGATCGAGCTGACCTTCGGCCGGCCCTGGCTCAACCTGCGCGGCGGCTCGGCCTGGCACTGGCGGGAGGACCTGCTCACCGTGCCGCTGCCCGCGATCCGACGCACCGAGGTCCCGACGGCGGCCGCGACCGACCAACTGTCGGCAGTACCCGACGCCCAGGTGCGCCTGCGCGTCATCGACGGCGGTCGCCTCGCCGGCCGGGAACGCGACGGCGGGCAGGCGTGACGCCAACCGATCGTCCGCGGGCGGCCGACGTCGCGGCGTTCTTCGACGGGGCGCGCCTCACCCTCGGCCGCCAGCTGGCCGGCCTGCGCAAGTCCGATCTGGCCCAGCACCTCGAGATGAGCCCCACCGCGGTCGCCGCCTGGGAGTCCGGCGCCAAGCGCCCGACCGCCGTCACGGTCGCCCGGCTCGCGCTCAGCCTGGGGGTGGATCCGGGTTTCTTCGCCATGCGCCCCGATGACGTGGCCGCGCTGTCGGCCACCCCGCACTTCCGGTCGCTGCGCTCGACCACGCAGCTGGCCCGCGACCAGGCGTTCGCCTACGGTCAGCTCGCGGTCGACATCGCGACCAGCCTGGAGAAGCACGTCGAGTGCCCCGACCCGGACGTGCCGAGCTTCCCGGTGCCGATCGACACCGACCACCCGGACGACGGCGGACCGGAAGGGGCGGCCCGGTACGTCCGCGACCAATGGGGGATGAGCGCCGGCCCGGCGCCGCACCTGGTCCGGCTCCTGGAAAACCACGGTGTCCTCGTCGTCTTCAGCCCGCCCCAGGCCGCGAGCGTCGACGCGTACTCGTTCGACAGCCGCCTCCGCCCGGTCGTCGTGCTCAACCCGGTCAAGCACGACTACTACCGCCAGCGCTTCGACGTCGCCCACGAGCTCGGCCACCTGGTCATGCACAGCGACGCCGAACCCGGCGGCCGCACCGTGGAGGACCAGGCCAACCGCTTCGCCGCCGAGCTCCTGATGCCCGAGGCCGCGATCCGCGACGAGCTTCCCACGATCATGAACGGCGCCGCCTGGCAGTCGCTGGCCCGGAGCAAGGAGCGCTGGAGGACCAGCGTCCAGGCGCTCCTCTACCGCGCCCGCCGCCTGGGCACCCTCACCGACGTCTCCTACCGCAACGCCATGGCCACGCTCACCAACCGGGGCTGGCGTCGGGGCGAGCCCGGCCTGATCACCGTCCTCGAGCAGCCCTCGATGCTGCCCCGCGCGGTTGAGCTGCTGGCCGCCGAGGGCATCACCGAGTCCCACCTCCGCGACCAGTGCCGCGTGCCGGCCGACCTGTTCCGGACGGTGACGTCCCGCACCCCGGATCCCGCCCCGTCGGAAGGCAACGCCGACCCCGTGCGCTCTTTCCGTGTGACCTCGCTCTTTCGCTAGCCGTGGCCCGGGATTCCGCCTCCGGCCGAACAGGGCCACCATCGTCGGAAGCCGGCGCCGGCATACCACCGGGGGAGTACATCGCCAGTGGCTGGTGAGCGGCGCCGATCGGTCTTACCCTGCGTAGCGTGAGCACTTCTCGGCCGACGTCGCCCAGTCGGGCACTACCCGGCTGGGTCCGTCGCGCCTGGGCCCGCCCGGGTGGCGGCTGGCGGCCGTCGCCCCGCGACGCGGCCATCGCCGTAGTGATCACCGTGATCGCCGTGGTCGCCGCCTATGGCGAGGCGCACCCCTCCACCCCCGGCACTTACTTCACCGGCCAGCACCATCTGCCGCACACCCCGGACGCGGCGCTGCTGCTCGTCGCCGCGGCCGGCGTCGTCCTCGCCTGGCGGCACCGCTACCCGAGGCTCGTGCTGTGCGCGTCGACGGCCGCCGTCGTCGCGTACACCCTGCCCGGCTACGAGAACGGCGTGGCCTTGCTGCTGCCCGCCGTCGCGATGGGCACGCTTGCCGCCGATCCGTCGTCCACAGCGCTGCGCTCGAGCGCGTGGGCGGTCGCCGTGTCGGCCGTGCTGCTGGCCGCCACGGCGTCCAATAATCCCCTCGGGGAGACCGGCGGCGGCTTCTTCCTCATCCCCGCTAACCTCGCGGTCGCGCTCTTCGCCGGGCTAGCGATCGGCAGCCGCCGCGCTTACCTTGACTCCGAGCGCGCGCAGCTGGCCAGGCAGGCCGCGCAGGAGGCGCAGCGGGGGATCGACGAGGAGCGGGTGCGCATCGCCCGGGAGCTGCATGACGTGGTGGCGCACACCATGGCCACGATCACCGTGCAGGCCAGCGCGGCCACGACCCTGCTCCGCGACCGGCCCGAGGAGGCGGCGGAATCCCTGCAGGCAATCCGCGCGGCGAGCAAGAACGGCCTGCGTGAGCTGCGCGCCATCCTCAACGTGCTGCGCGCTGCCAGCGGCGACTCCGACGGCTTCGTCGATCCCGTCCAGCCGGCCGCGGGCCTGTCGCGGCTTGATGCGCTCGCGGCCGGGGTCCGGGCGGCCGGCCTGCCGGTCACGGTGACGGTCACCGGCCAGCCCCGCGACCTGCCCGCGGTCACCGACCTGTCCGCGTACCGCATCATCCAAGAGGCGCTGACCAACGCCATCAGCCACGCCGGCCCCGCCACCGCCGCCGTAACCGTGCACTACGCCGCCGATAACCTGGCCGTCGAGGTCACCGACACCGGCTGCGGCCTTTCATCGATTGCGGAGACCGACTTCGCCGACTTTCTCGGAGTCGGCACCGGCGCCGGGCACGGCCTGCGCGGTATGCGGGAGCGCGCCACCGCCGCCGGGGGCGTGATGGAGATCGGCCCGTTGCCCGGCCGAGGTTTCCGGGTCGCCGCTCGCTTCCCGCTCGACGCGCCGGCCCCGCCCGAGACCGCGCCGGACCAGGATCACTGGACCCGCGACGACTCCGCCCCCAGCGGCCAGCCGGGCGGCCGCCTGTGATCCGGGTGCTCCTCGCCGACGACCAGGCGCTGATCCGGGCCGGCTTCCGGGTGCTGGTCGAGGCGGCCGGAGACATCGAGGTGGTGGGCGAGGCGGTCAACGGCGAGCAGGCGGTCGCCCTGGCCCGCGCCGAGCGCCCCGATGTGATCTTGATGGACATCCGAATGCCCGAGGTCGACGGCCTCGAGGCCACCCGCCGGATCGCCGCCGACGGCGACCTGGCCGGGGTGAGGGTCGTCATCCTGACCACGTTCGAGACCGACGAATACGTCTATCAGGCGCTGCGGGCCGGCGCGGGGGGCTTTCTGGTCAAGGACGCCGAGCCGGAGGAGCTGATCCACGCCGTCCGGGTGGTCGCTCGGGGCGATGCCCTGCTGTCCCCGAGCGTTACCCGCCGCCTGATCGCGACGTTCGCCAGCCGCGCCTCGGCGGCCGGAACAGGCGTCGGGCCGGGCACCGCGGGCGGCGTCGGCCAGCGCGGCGGCCCCCATCGTCCGCGCCCCGGCCACGACCTGTCCCGGATCACCGACCGCGAGCGCGAAGTCCTGTCGCTCGTCGCCGAGGGCCTGTCCAACGACGAGATCGCGGCCCGCCTCTACCTCAGCCCGCTCACCACGAAGACGCACGTCAGCCACATCATGACCAAGCTCGACGCCCGCGACCGGGCCCAGCTCGTCGTCATCGCCTACGAATCCGGCCTGGTCGTCCCCGGCATCACAGGAATCTAAAAGCGCATCACTGTGGCGGGACCGCCTCAACGAAAAGGAGGCTCAGCGCCGATGCAAGCCCCGACGGACCTGACCGCCCCCGACCTCGCCGCCGTCGATTCGCCGGAGGGAAGGGCATGGATGGCCGCCGTGCCCTCCCTGCTGCACGACCTGGCTCGCCAGTGGAACCTGATCACCGCCGGCGACCGGTTCTGGCATGGATGCCACGCGGTCGTCTTTCCCGTCCGCCAGGGCAGCCGGCCGCTCGCACTCAAGCTGGCCTGGCCAGCTGACCAGACCGGGGGCGAGGCGGACGCACTGGCCGAATGGCGGGGACGGGGGATCGTCGAACTGGTCGCCGCCGACGTGCCGCGCGGGGGCCTGCTCCTGGAGCGTCTGGATGCCTCGCGATCCCTGGCCGGCCTCCCTCTTGCCGAGGCCGCCGCCACCGCGGGAGCCCTTGCCCGGACCCTTGCCGTCGAGGCATCCGGCTCCTTCCCGTCGGTGCGGGCCGAGGCTCGCCGGCTCACCACGACGATCCCGGCCCGCCAGCGTTCGCTTCACGATCCCGTTCCCGGCCAGTGGATCGCGCTGGCGGTCAGGCTCGCAGCGGACCTGGCCGACGATCGCGCTCGCTTGCTGGTCCACACCGACTTGCACTACTGCAACATCCTCGCCAGCAAGCGGTCAGGCCGGCCCTGGATGGCGATCGACCCCCGCGCGGCCGTGGGCCCCCCTGAACGCTCGGTCGCGGACCTGCTCTGGACCCGGGCTGACGAGCTTCCCGACGCGCAGGCCATCACCGGCCTGCTCGGCATCATCGTCGAGAACGGGAACCTGGACCAGGCCAAGGCAACCGCCTGGGGCTTCGTCCGAACCATCGACTACTGGCTCTGAGGACTGGGGAACGGGCTCACGGTCGATCCTGCTCGATGCCAGCGAATCGCCAGCGCATTGGCACCCCTGGCCGGACAGGGCAGCCAACCCTGAAGACGCCCTCCCCGCATCGAGTAGCAGAAAGCAAATGCGCACTAACCTGATAAAAGTCAGGTTAAAACGTCGCACCCTAATTCGGGATTGCCCACCGATCGTTTACAGGCTGGGCGAGCGCTGGCCCAGGCTCTCCTGCCACGCTTTCTGCAGTCGATCGAGCTCAATCGCGCGCGCCTGTTGGCGTTCGGTCCGGCGGAAGGTTCGCATGGCTATCACGAGGGTGCACCAGTCGTTATTTGAGTACCAGGTACGCGAGGCTGCCGAGCCCGGCGATGATGCAGTAGAACCCGAACGGGTTCAGCGACTTGTCCTCGCTGAAGTACTTCGTGAGGAACCGGATCGACAGGTAGGCGCCGACCCCGGCAATCACCGAGCCGACGATGATCGGCCCGTGCATCCCCTTGCTGATGGGCCCGGTCAGGTCGGTCGCCTTCAGCGCGCCCGCCGCCAGGATCACCGGCGCCGAGAGCAGGAACGAGAACCGCACCGCGTCCTGGCGGGTGAGCCCCCGCCCCATGCCGGCCACCGTGACGATGCCGTCGCGGCTGATGCCGGGGAGCAGCGCGAGGATCTGCGCGGCGCCGATGAAGACCGCTCGCCTGTAGCCGATCGTGGACAGCCGCCGGTCGGCCGCCACCGCCGGGTCGCCCGCCGCGCCGTCCGGCGTCGGCCGCCGGTCGGTCGGCCGACCGTCGCTTGGCCGACCGTCGCCGGGACGCCCGTGTCGACCAGCCGGCTGCTGCTGCCGCGGGTCCCGCGGGTCCCGCGGGTCCCGCGGGTCCCGCGGGTCCCGTGCGCCACGGGGGTCGCCGTCCTGCTGGCGGGCCTGGTCCCGCCAGGTGTCCTGCCCCGGTCCCTGCTGGCCGTCCCACGGCTGCTGCCCGTACGGCCCCTGCTGCCCGTAACCCGGCCCGCCGGCCGGCTGCTGCGGCTGCCCGCCCCTCGGGCCCCGCCCGTACGTCCCGCCCCTCGGGTCCTGGCCGTACGTCCCGCCTCGCGGGTCCTGGCCGTACGGCCGATCCCGCCCCGGCCGCGCGCCCGGCCCGCCCTGCCGGTACTGATCCTGCCCGTACTGCCCGCCCCGCGTCGGCTGCCCGTCGGGCCCGTACTGCCCGCCCTGCGTCGGCTGCCCGTCGGGCCCGTACTGCCCGCCCTGCGTCGGCTGCCCGTCGGGCCCGTACTGCCCGCCCTGGCCGCCTCGCCCATGCCGCCCGCCGCCGCCTTGCCGCTGCCGGTCGTCCTGCCCGTAGCGCGGGTCCGGCCCCTGCCACTGCTGCTGCCGCGGCTGCTGGGAGTACCCCGGCGGCGGCCCGTCGGCCCGCCGGCCGTCCGGACGCCCGGGACCGAAGCCCTGCCCGCCACGCTGCCCGCCCGCCGGCCCGTCAAAGGCAGGCCCGTCAAAGGCAGGCCGAGGCCCGCCGGCCGGCCGCGTCCCGTCGCCTTCCCGGTCTTCCTTCCGCCGCCGCATGCGCTCGCTCGCCAGCAGGATCAGGCCGTTGATGGCCAGGAACGTCGCCGCAAGCTCGGGCTTGGCGAACACCTTCGTGAATTCCTTCTGCACCAGCACCCCGACGATGCCCACCGGGATCGTCCCCAGGATGATCATCCAGGCCAGCCGCTGGTCCGGCGTTGCCACCCGGCGCTCAGCCAGGGAGGTGAAGAACCCGCGCACGATCCGCAGCCAGTCGCGCCAGAAGAACGCGATCATCGCGATCGCCGTCGCCACGTGCAGCCCCACGATGAAGGCCAGGTAAGGCGAGCCGGGGGCGGAGACGTTAAGCGTCTTCGCCCAGCTCCCGCCGATCAGCGCCGGAAGCAGCACGTTGTGCCCCAGGCTCGAGACCGGGAACAGCTCGGTCACACCCTGGACGAGTCCGGTCACGACCGCCTGGAGGTACGTGAGGTGGTACATAGGGCGTGCCGCCCCTTCCGTGGTCTCGGGGTTTCAAAGCTTCAGCTCGAACGGACCCTGCCGACTCTGGCACCCCACGGCTCACGCGGCTCACGCGGATCACCGAGGTCTGACCGGCCGACAACCCGACCAGACTAGTTGAACGCAGGAGGCGCGGGTGCCGGACGGGCGGCACCGTCATCCAGAAGGATGAGGAGGCCATCGCGCCGCTGCCCCCAGGTGATTGTGCTGTATTAATAACTATCGAGCCGCCGGTTTGGGAGCGACGCCGCTAGACAATCGCCGGTGCGGAGCCACAATCGCCAGCAGTAGCGCCGTCAATGGGGCCGGAGGTTTACTCGTCATGACGATGCCAACCGCACTGGAAATTGCGCGGCAGGCCACGCTGAAGCCGATTACGGAAATCGCCGAGGGCATCGGCATCCCGCCCTGGCTGGTCGAGCAGCACGGCGATCACGTCGCCAAGGTCGACCTGCGGGCCATCGAAGAGCTGCAGGACCGTCCGAAGGCCAAGTACGTCGTCGTCACCGCGATCACGCCCACTCCGCTCGGCGAGGGCAAGACCACCACCACGATCGGCCTCGGGATGGCGTTCCGGCACATCGGCCGGACCGCCACGATCGCGATCCGCCAGGCGAGCATGGGCCCGACGTTCGGCATCAAGGGCGGGGCGGCCGGCGGCGGGTACTCCCAGGCGGTCCCGTTCGAGCTGCTCAACCTGCACCTGACCGGCGACATGCACGCGGTCACGGCGGCCCACAATCAGATCGCGGCGATGGTGGACAACAGCCTCTTCCGTGGCAACGAGTTCGGCCTCGACCTGAATCAGATCACCTGGAAGCGGGTGATTGACGTCAACGACCGCGCGCTGAGGAACATCGTCATCGGCCTCGGCGCGGCCGGCGACGGCGTGCCACGGCAGGCCGGCTTCGACATCACCGCGGCCAGCGAGGTCATGGCCGTGCTCGCACTCGCCAGCGACCTCGGGGACCTGCGCGCCCGCCTCGGCCGCATCGTCGTCGGCTACACCCAATCGGGCGAGCCGGTGACCGCCGAGCAGCTCAAGGCGGCCGGCGCCGCCGCCGTGATCATGCGCGAGGCGCTCAAGCCGAACCTGCTTCAGACGCTGGAGAACACGCCGGTCTTCGTGCACGCGGGTCCCTTCGGCAACATCGCGCACGGCAACAGCAGCGTGGTGGCCGACCTGATCGGCATCCACACCGGCGATTTCCTCGTCACCGAGGCCGGGTTCGGCGCCGACATGGGCGCCGAGCGGTTCTTCAACATCAAGTGCCGCGTCTCCGGCCTCACCCCGGACGCCGCCGTCGTGGTCGCGACCGTCCGCGCGCTCAAGAGCCACGCAGGCAAGTACCGGGTGGTGGCAGGCCGACCGCTGCCCGACGGGATGCTGGCCGAGAACCCCGAGGACGTGCTTGCGGGCGCGGCGAACCTGCGCAAGCAGCTGGAGAACATCCGCGCGCACGGCATCGAGCCGGTCGTCGCGATCAACGCGATGCCGTCCGACTTCCCGTCCGAGCGCGCCGCGATCGCGGAGGCCGCCGCGTCGATGGGCGTCAGGTCCGCGGTCGGCACGCACTTCGCCGACGGCGGCCGCGGCGCGGCCGAGATCGCCGAGGCGGTCGCCGAAGTCGCCGCGCAACCCGCCAACTTCCACTTCCTGTACCCGTCCGAGGCGTCGCTCAGGGAGAAGATCGAGGCCCTCGCGAC
>Ga0335075_10016382_pt1 | contig 11080 bp, 10 predicted proteins | sample Lox_Sample_24_FD_206723 | JGI IMG/M metagenome (GOLD analysis project Ga0335075, IMG submission 206723) | Soil microbial communities from Loxahatchee National Wildlife Refuge, Florida, United States - Lox_Sample_2.4 | ecosystem: Environmental > Terrestrial > Soil > Wetlands | place: USA... | reverse complement strand
TCAGCGGCAGCGAACCGGTACCTGAGGTGGTAGCGGTCGGCGGAGATCACGATGTCCGCCGTCTCGACCGGCCGGCCCCCGGCGAAGTGCGTGCGCTCGATTACCACCACGGGGGAGGGCGCCGGCAGCGCCAGCGCGGCGGCCTCGGCTAGCAGGCATGTGCGCACCGATAGTTCCTCCAGTACCTGGTCAACCTGGATCCCGATGACCCGCATCCGCTCGATCACGCCACGGCCGGCGTACGGGCCCTGCTCGGGCAGGGCGACCGCCGTTCCCTCGGTCAGTCCCGCCGGCTCGTAGCTGGTGGCCAGCTGCACCGGCCGGCCGTCGGCAGTCATCACGTAGCGGGTGACGGTGACTAACTCCGCGGAACTTACGGCGCCGAGTCGCCGGGCAACGCCAGCGGGCGGCGCGATGTGGTCGGTGTGATGCTCCCAGCCAACATACGCCGATGCTGGGCGGTCGACGACCGGCGCGCCTTCCGCGGGTCCGCCGGACTCGTCGATGCCGAACGGCGAGCCGGGGTAGCGAAGCCGGTCATGTTCCAGGTACCTCGCGGCGGGGAGTTTACGGACATAGGAGCCCGACCCTGCCCTCGCCTCGATCAGGCCTTCGGCTGCAAGGACCTGCAGCGCATGCTTAGCGGCAGTCTCGCCGACGCCGTACCTAGCTATGATGGCGTTCCTTGACGGCACCCTGGCTCCCGGCTCCAGGACTCCCTCGCGGATCCGCATCCGCAGGTCCTCAAGCACCCTCAGGTAGACCGGGTCAGTTGACCTGCGCATGGGCCGCTGCTTTCTGATCAGGCTCTCCGGCAGCAGACCGGCCGAGCTTTTTTTCCGCCATTATCGTCGTCGGATGCGCGGTAACGACGTTATCCCGATTGCCGCCAGCCCTTCCCCTCGGCGGCGCCGGGTCGCACAATAACCGGCAACGCCGCAATCACAGCGGCCGATGTGAGGGGTCGCAGATGGCTGAATCGGCGTCCGTGCCTTTTACCGAGACCAAGGCGCCTGAGGCGCCGGAGCGACTGCATCGCGGGGCTCTGAGCCTGGTTGACATCGCAGCCTCAACGATGGCGAACATTGGTCCGGCATACAGCTTCTTCTTCGGCTTCGGGCTGATCGTACTTACGGCGGGCATCGCGGCACCGCTGACGATCATCGCGGCTGGGGTCGCGGTGGCGCTGCTGGGCAACACGCTGGCGCAGTTCTCCCGCGCGCACCCGTCGACCGGCGGGTTCATTACCTTCGTGGGCAAGACATTCGGCGGGACGTCCGCCGTGACCACGGCGCTGCTATGCGGGGCGGGCTACATCATCGCGATCTCGTCGGTGCTCGCCGTGTCCGGGTGGTTCCTTGAGTTCACGCTGAACTACTACTTCCACTGGAACGTGCCCTGGGTCATCTGGTCGGTGCTGCTGACCGGCGGGGCCGTGGTGATGATGCTGCGCGGCGTCGGCGTGTCCACGAGACTGGCCGGATTCTTCTTCGGCTTCGAGATGCTGGTCCTCCTGGTCTTCTCCGTGGCCGCGTTGATCAAGAACGGCGGGCACTTGTCCGGGGCACCGTTCGACCCTCATAACATCACGAACGGCTTCCGCGGCCTAGGCGCTGGTTTCCCGCTCGCGGTGTACCTGTTTATCGGCTGGGAGAACTCCGCCGCGCTGGCCGAGGAAACCGGCAATCCGCGGCGCAACGTACCCCGCGCGGTGTTCTTGTCGATCGCGCTGATGCTGTTCGGTTACGTGCTGTTCGCCTACGCCACGGTGTCCGGCTTCCGCGACAACGGGGCCAAGCTGGGCGCCGCCCTCATCCCATTCATTAACGTCGCGCACTCCTCGCTGGCCGCGGTCGTCGTGTTCGCCTACCTGGCGGGACTCACCTCGACCGTCGGCGTGCTGATCGCCGCGGTGAACTCGCAGGCGCGGCTGATCTTCAACGCCGGCCGAGAAGGCCTGCTGCCTCGCATCATCGGCCGGGTCTCACCCGGCCGGCAGGTGCCGCGCAATGCCATCTTCACGTTTGTGGGCATCGCCTCGGTCATCATCCTGATCTGGGCGCTCGGCCACCTGATCGGCGGGAACAGCGGCAGCATGAACGGACTGACGTTCTTCGACGAGTCCGGCACCATGGGCACGCTGCTTGTCCTGGTCGTATATTTCCTGGCCAACCTCGCGCTGCCGTTCTACTACCGCAAGTACCGGCCGACCGAGTTCAACGTGGTCAAGCACGCGATCTTGCCGGTGCTCGGCATGATCGCGATCGCCATCCCGGTCTACTACCTGTGCAAGCCGCCGCAGACGGCGCCGTATAGCTGGTTCCCGTATGCCGGTGCCGGTGTCATTGTCGCGTCAGTGGTGTACGCCTTCGTGCTGACCCGGCGCGATCCAGGCCTCGGCGAGCGCGTCGGCTCCATCGTCGCGGACGAGTAGCTATTCGCTGCCTTCCTCCAGCAGCAGGTGATAGCCATTCGGCGTCCTGGCGTGCAGGACGCGGTATTGCCAGTCCGGGCTTGGCGCCATCAGTTCCTCGCGGTAGCGGACGCCAGCTTCGGTCAGGCGCTTCTTGGCTAGCTCTAGGTCGCTGACGCCGAACTGCCAGGTCAGCACCCTATCGGGCCCGGCGGGCGAGAAGTCCTGCCGCCACTCGATGCCGAACTCGACCTTGCCGTGGCCGAGCGCCAGGAAGTAGGGATACTCCGGGCCCTCGTAAGTGACGTGGAATCCGAGGCTGACGTAGAAGTCACGCTCGGCTTGCAGATCACCAACGAACAAGATCGGAATGATCCGGCTGAACAATGCCGCCATAGCGGGAAATCGTAGCGACACAGGGCAGCCAGGGTGACAGTCTGAGGTCAGCTTCTCGCATTTGCGACACGTTGGTGGCTGACCCGTGGCCCGGTGTGGTCGGCCGCCCAGGCAAAGCCGGCACGTTGAAACAGCCAGTAGTGGGTAGATTACACTTGGTAGTCGAGCATGGTGGCTGCGTCAGCCTATGCCCGGGCCGCAGCGGCCTATGCCCGCACCGGTGGTAGCGACTTCGGGGGGAGATCTCACCATGACGACGCAGGCCGAAGATCTGCTTGGCGCCCGAGTAACTGGCGCCGACGGCAAGGTAGTAGGCACCATCGAGCAAGTATTCAGGGACGATGTAGACGGGACGCCTGCGTGGGCTCGCGTCCGGTCCGGCAAGATTGGCCGCTTCGTCCCGCTGGGCAGCTGCCAGGTGACTGCGGAGGGCGTCAGCGTGCCGTTCGACGCCCAGAAGATCATGGGTGGCCCGAACATCGATGCCGGGCAGCACATGTCCGCCGCGCAGGCAGAGGAACTCACGCGTTACTACGGCCTGACGATCCCCACCCAGCAGCCCCGGGGCGAGAGCGGAGAGATGGGCCAGCAGGCTCCCGATGAGATGACTCAGGCTAAGGTCGCGGCTCAGGGTCCGATGGCCGAGGGCGACTGGCTCATCCGGCAGGAGGAGCGCCTGCAGGTCGGCGTCGAGCAGCTCGAGACGGGTCGCGTCCGCCTGCACAAGTACGTGGACGTCGAGAACATCGAGCAGCCAGTTCACCTTTTCCACGAGGAATACGAGATCGAGCGCGTCCCGCTCAGCGCGGACGACCAGAACCGGATCAGCTCCGATCTGGCAGAGGGCGAGCTAGAACTCGTCCTGCACGAAGAGCGACCGGTTCTCCGCAAGGAGAGAGTGGCTGTCGAGCGGATACGCCTTCGCCCAAGGCGCGTGGAAGAGGACACCACGATCCGGGATCAGGTCCGCCGTGAGCGTATCGAGATCGAGCCGGATCAGGAATTCAACGCCCGCCGCGATGAATTCGGCACCGGGCGCTAGCGCCGCTTAAGCACGGTAAGAAGGCCCCCGGCTCGCCGGGGGCCTTCTGCACGTCGCGTGTCCCTGTCACGTCATGGACGCTTCAGGAACCTGAAATAGAAGGCCCCGAATACCAGGACGATTCCGACGTTCGCTATCAGCCGCGGCCAGAACTGGTGCCTGAAGAATAGGACGTCCGCGCCGACCACGACGACAACAAGCGCGAGCACGTAAAGCGCAAGCCATCCTTGCTTTCCCACCGATTCGTTCTACTATGCGCGACGCGGCGGAGCAAGGGTGGCGCCGGTTACAGTTTCAGGGCACCCAAGCCGAGCGGTCATGGGCGAAATAGACGATCCTCGGGTCGAGCCTGGCGAGCGTATCTATCCAGGCCGGTATCTGCGGCAGAGGCTGGCCGTGAGCATCCCGGTGGGCTCTCCAGGCAAGCTGGTCGGACGCGTACTGCGTTGCCGTGTCGTGGCTCTGGCCTGCGACTATTACTGTTCCGTCGGGCTGGCGGATGACCAGCGACTGGTGTCCGGTGGTGTGGCCTGGCGTCGGCACCAGGAAGACGCCTGCCAGCACTTCCGCCGCGCCTTCCAGCTGCTGGAAGTTATTGCCCTCGATGAGCTTGGGGAGTGTGTAACCAGCCAGGTGTCGGGCCTCATCGAGTTCGGTTGCCTGTACGAAGATCGGTGTCCGGCCCAGTGCCGGGTTACCGCCGCAGTGGTCGAAATGCAGATGGCAGTTGGCCGCCAGCGCGATATCGCTGAGCTTCGCGCCGACGGTGGCCAGCGCTTCGCCCAGCCCGGTTCGCCGCGGCCGGTAGCGGGCGTCCACCTCGGGATGCGACCCCATGCCCGTGTCGAACAAGAGCATCCCGTCGGGATGGTCGAGGACGTAGCCCAGGCATGGCTCCACCCGGAGCCTGCCCGTCTCTGTCTCCTCCGGTGGCCGCACGAAGTACCCGAAGTCAACGCGCCGCACGGCCGAGTAACCCGCCACTGGTCAGGCGCCAACGGTCAGCCGGACCGTGACTGTGTCACCGAGCTCCAGCCCTTCGGCATTCCGCACCGACGCCTTGACTGGCACGATGTATCGCCCGTCTTTGGGAAACAGCGATGTCCGCCACTCGGTCGATCCGATCTGGGCTGCGACGGGGATCATGCCCCAGCCGTAGGTGACAAACGCGGAAGCCGCTTCCAGGGCGCCGCATTCCTCGTCAGGAACGGTGATGAAATGATGCGGCGCCGGGCCACGCCAGAAATAGATCTCGCCGCTGAACTCCAGCTTCATCCGTGCGCAGCGCTCAGTTCTTGCGGGCCAGCGTAAGGCCGTCACCAATCGGCAACAGCACGAGAACCACCCGGGTATCGGCTGCTGCATGATCGTTGAAGTCCCGGATGCCCTGCACGTTGGCGCTCCGCTCGGCCGCATCAATTACCCGGCCGTGCGACAGCGTGTTGTCGACCAGGATCGTGCCGCCGGGCCGCATTCGGGGAACGACCTCTTCCCAGTAGCTCACGTAGCCGGTCTTGTCGGCGTCGATGAAGGCTAGGTCAAACGCTTCGGTCGCTGGCAGTGCGCGCAGCGTCTCCAGGGCCGGGCGCAGCTGCAGGTCTATCCGGTCCGCGACACCCGCGAGCTGCCAGTACTTGCGGGCGAGCGATGTCCACTCGTCGCTGACGTCGCAGCACGTGAGCATTCCTCCTGGAGCTAGGCCGCGGGCGAGGCAGATGGAGGAGTACCCGGTGAACGTGCCGATCTCCAGCGCACGGCTGGCGCCGATGAGCTGAGCCAGCAGCGTCATGAACGTCCCCTGCTCGGGACCGATTTGCATACCGGCCGCGTCCGGGAATGCAGCCGCAGTTTCCGCTGCGAGCTGGCCGAGAACGGCATCGCGCGGTGCGCTATGAGCAACGAGGTAGTCGTAGAGCTCTGGGGTGATCGGCATGCTGCGAAGGGTCATAGCCGGATGCTAGCCGGAGCAACTTGCAGGGACCTGGCCGGTGCCGCGCCCCAGGAGCGCACGGGGCGCGACGGGCCCAGTCGGCAGTACTCTCTATGCATGCTCCAGAACGCCAGAGGCCACCTGCTGAGCTTCATCCCCAGCCCGTCAGTTAACGGGTTTCACATAGGGCCGCTGTTCATCCATTTCTACGGCCTGATGTATGTGATCGGCATCACGCTGGCGATCATCATTACCCGCCGTCGCTGGCGCGCCATGGGCGGCAACCCCGACCTTGTCGGTGACGTGGCCATCTGGGCGGTGCCGGCCGGGATCATCGGCGGCCGGATCTACTTCGATATCACGACTCCCGCTGACATCCCGCACGTCTGGTACGGAATCTTTGCCGTCTGGTCGGGCGGCCTAGGGATCTGGGGCGGCATCGCCGGGGGCATGATCGCCGGAATCTGGCGGCTCAGGCGGGCCGGCGCCAACGCCGGGCAGTTCGCCAACGCTATTGCCCCCGCCCTCCTGGTCGCCCAGGCCATTGGCCGCATCGGCAACTACTTCAATCAGGAGCTATTCGGCAAGCCAAGCACGCTGCCATGGGCGCTGGAGATCTCGCAGGCCCATCGTCCTGCGGCCTATCTGGGCTACAGCACGTTCCAGCCGTCGTTCCTTTACGAATTGATCTTCGACCTGGCCTGGGCGGCAGCGCTGGTCTGGCTGGGCCATCACCGCCGGATCCGCCCGTGGGGACTGTTCGCGCTCTACGTGGCCGGGTACTCTGCCTACCGGATTTTCGAGGAGACGATCCGGATCGACTCCTCTGAGCACTTCCTGGGCCTGCGGCTCAACTTCTACGTGGCGGCCGTCATGACCCTGATCGGCATCGCCTGGTTCATCCGGACGCAGCGTGGCCCGGATGCTCCGATGCGGCCCGCGGTCGCGGTCGTCCCGCCCGACGCCGCCGAGACGATGAGCTCGCCGGACGAGAGCCTCGCTTCAGGCGAGGACGAGCCGGCTCACGATGACGCGGCGGCGCCCGAGCCGGACGGTGCCGTGACGCCAGGCAGCGTTCCGGACCGCTAGGAATCAACTCCCGGCTAGGGGTACAGGACGAGCGGCAGGTCCGCAGAAACCCCGTTTCCGGTTACTGAATTCGTGGCCTTGGGCGCCTAGGGCGATTGGATCGGGCAGTTCTTTTGCCTCATCGCCCGGAATTAGTTGCGTCGGCTGTCGCCAGCCGACAGAATGCGTGCCACTCGTCACGCTGCAACTATCCACCCCCGGAGTGCCCATGACCACGAGCCTTGAGCCTGCATCGCCTCCGGTAGCTGCCGAGACGGGGCTGCGCGCGAACGTCCTCGGCCTGTTCGATTCGATCGTCATGGCCGTTGCCGGCAGCGCCCCCGCGTACACGATCGCCGGGAGCACAGCCGTCCTCATCGGGGTCGTGGGGTTCGCCGGTCCGGCCGCCTTGCTCTACTGCGGCATTCCCATGCTCGGAATCGCCTGGGCGTTCAGCTACCTGAACCGGATCGAGGCGAATGCAGGCGCCAGCTACGCGTGGGTGGGGCGGGTGCTGCATCCGACGCTCGGTTTCATCGCGGGCTGGTCGCTGGTGATCTCCGCGACGATCTTCATGGTGGCCGGGTCGCTGCCGGCCGGGCAGGTGACCATCGGCCTGTTCAGCAGTTCGGCCGCGGTCAACAACACCGGCCTGATCACCGCCGTCGGCTCAGTCTGGTTCCTGGTCATGGTGGGCCTGGTGATCGCGGGCGTTCGGGTGACCGCCAGGGCGCAGTGGATTATGTCCGGCGTCGAGGTAGCGATCTTGGTGCTCTTCGCGATCCTGGCCATCGTGCACTCGGCCTCGCACAGCGTGGCCAAGTTCTCCTGGTCCTGGTTCGGCTTCAGCCACTTCAACGGCATGGCCGGATTCGCGGCCGGCGGCCTGGTCGCGGCCTTCTACTACTGGGGGTGGGACGTCGCCTCGAACCTGAACGAGGAGATGAAGGACAGCAAGCGCAGCGCCGGCCTCGGCGGCATCATCGGCGTCGTCATCGTGTTCGCGCTGTACGAGATCTTTACCATCGCAACGAACCTGGCAATGCCGGCCAAGACCATCCAGGCCAACAGCGGTGACGTGCTGGCGGTCCTCGGTCAGGAGGTCTGGCGCGGCACTGGCGGCAAGCTGCTGGTCATCGCGGTCATGCTGTCGACGATCGCGACCCTGGAGACGACCCTGATCCAGGTCACCAGGACTCTGTTCGCGATGTCCAGAGAGCGGACGCTGCCGGAGTTCTTCGGCCGCATTCTGCCGGTCAGGCAGACGCCGTGGATCGCGACCATCGCGGTGGCGATTGTCTCCCTCGGCCTGTTCATCGGCTCGAATTACATCGGCTCTGTCGACAAGATCCTCACCGACGCGATCTCCGCCATCGGCATCCAGATCTGCGTGTACTACGGACTGGCTGGGCTGACTGTGGTGGTGGCGTTCCGCAAGGTCCTCTTCGCCTCGGTCAAGAACCTGCTGCTGATCGGCATCTGGCCGTTTGTCGGCGCTGTGTTCATGTTCTGGGTCCTGGGCGAGTTCGTGGCTACAAACACCAGCGATGCCGTGGTGATCTGGGTCGGCCTCGGCGGCCTGGCCATTGGCCTGATCCCGCTGGTGATCTACTGGGCGCTGGGCAGCCCCTACTTCAAGCAGCGTCCCACGCTGGGGCAAGTCGTTCCGGAGGACGCGGACGCTTAGGTGTTCCGGTTGGAATCAGGCTTGCCGGGGACCGGCAGCCGTTTGCTAGCCTTTGGCGCATGAAGCGCGCTGGCCTGACGACGACGCCGGAGTACGTCTCGGCGCGCTGACAGCTGTCGTTAGTCGAAGCCCCGGGGCGGGTGCCCCGGGGCTTCGGCGTTCCTGCGGTCACTCGCCCCACCGCACTCTGCGAGGAGAACCGCCATGGCTAGCCATCTGCCGTATGACCACCGCAAGCTCGGCCGCGAGCTTGACCTGTTCGATACGGACCCGCTGATCGGCGCCGGGCTGCCTTACTGGCTGCCAGCCGGCGCTGCCATCAGGCACGCGCTCGAAGAGTATGTCCGCGAGCTCGAGCGCAAGGCGGGCTACCAGCACGTGTACTCGCCCGTCCTCGGCAAGCGCGAGCTCTACGAGATCTCCGGGCACTGGGAGCATTACCGAGACGGCATGTATCCGCCCATGACTGTCGGTCCCGCCGCTGACGGTCGGGGCTCGCGAGGCGAGGACGCTGCCGGACAGGTGGTGCTCCGGCCGAGCCTGTGCCCGCACCACGCGGTGATGTACCGGTCCAGGGCGCACAGCTACCGCGAGCTACCGTTGCGGATGGCCGAGCTCGGCGGTATGTACCGGGCGGAGTTGTCCGGCGTGCTTGGGGGCCTGACCCGGGCGCGGTCGATTCAGCTGAATGACGCGCACATCTTCTGCGCCGCGGACCAGGTGCGGGACGAAGCCGCCGCTGCGCTGAAGATGATCCGGCAGGCCTACTGGTCGCTCGGCATCGAACCAGCCCGCTGCCGGCTGTCGCTGGCTGGTCCGTCGGCCAAGTATGTCGGTAGCCAGCAGCTGTGGGACCAGGCGGCAGCTGTCCTGCGCGACGTGCTGCAGGGCGCCGGGGTGGCGTACGAGGAGGAGGCCGGAGAGGCGGCGTTCTATGGCCCCAAGATCGACGTTCAGGTGGCCGACAGCGCCGAGCGGGAAGCCAGCCTGTCCACCGTGCAGGTCGACTTCTACCAGCCGGAGCGGTTCGGCCTGGAGTACGTCGGGCCAGACGGCGGCAGGCACCGGCCGGTGATGGTGCACCGTAGTGTGGTCGGCAGCCTGGAGCGGGCAGTGGCGCACCTGATCGACGTGCACGGCGGCTCGTTCCCGCCCTGGATCGCCCCGGTGCAGCTGGTGGTCCTGCCCGTGTCGGATGCCCAGCGGCCGCAGGCCGAGGTCTTGGTCGATGCGGCCATCGAGCAGGGCCTGCGTGCGGAGATGCCGGCCGACGGAAGTCTCGGTGCGCGCATCCGCGCGCACCGCCTTGTGCCGTACCAGGCAGTCATCGGCGCGGCGGAGGCAAAGGTCGGCGAGGTCTCAATTCGACTGCGCGACGGCAGGAAGCTGCCTCCGGTGCGCATAGCGGAAGCACTCAGCCAGATCATCCGGCACGTCGCCTCGCACAGTCCCGAGCTATGGCCTGCTGCGCCGTGAGAAAGTCTCGGCTCGCTGTCGCCGTCATGCCTGATGTGCGTAGGAAAGCCGTGAGAGTTAAATTCGCGATGGTAAACACGAAAACCCTGGTTAGATGCCGTAACGTGGTGGTCTTCGGAGCTGTAGCCAGGCCGGGCCGCAGCGACCCTGGCCATACGGAGACCAGCAGGGGCGCAGGTATGACAGAGACTCAGGCGGGGCCCGAGCCAGCGGCGGCGGGGCCGGACGCGGTTGCGGGGCTTGAGCCAGCGGCCGAGCTCGAAGGACCGAAGGAGCAGACTCCGGCCGAGCTCGAAGCACCGGAGGACCAGGCTCCGCCCGAGCGGCCCGCCACTGGTGCGATTCACCACCTGGAGCTCTGGGTGTCCAATCTGGACCGGGCCATTGTGAGCTGGGGCTGGCTGCTCACCGCGCTTGGCTACCGGATGTTCCAGGACTGGCCGGGCGGTCGCAGCTGGCAGGCCGGCGATGCGTACATCGTGGTCGAGCAGTCGCCCGCGCGCACGGCCAGCCGGCACGACCGGTGCCGCCCAGGGCTCAACCACCTGGCCTTCCACGTCTCAAGCCGGCAGCAGGTGGATGAGCTGACCGCCGAGGCTCTGCTGCATGGCTGGAAGCTGATGTTCTCCGACTTGCACCCCTACGCGGGCGGGCCGCAGCACTATGCCGCGTACCTGGAGAACGCAGACGGCTTCGAGGCCGAGCTCGTCGCTGATTAGCAGGTGCCGACCTCGATGGCGCAAAATAGTCGCCCCGCGAGCGGCGGTCGGCGGCAGGAGGTATTTCAGTGCCGGTTACCGTTTCCCGTCTTGCCATCGCGCCGGTAAAGGGCATGCGGCTGCAAGGCACCAGCGAAGTCGAGCTCGGGCAGCACGGGGTAACAGGAGATCGTGAGTTCCTGGTGATCGGGGAGGACGGCAAGCTGTTGCTGACCAGCAAAGCCCCGGAGCTGCTGCAGATCGAGCCGACCTGGGACCGGGTACGAAACGTCCTGACGCTGACCTTCCCTGATGGCGCGGTCGTCCAGGACATGCCTGAGCCCGGGGATCCTGCGGCCACGCAGATGTA
>Ga0335075_10016381_pt1 | contig 11082 bp, 10 predicted proteins | sample Lox_Sample_24_FD_206723 | JGI IMG/M metagenome (GOLD analysis project Ga0335075, IMG submission 206723) | Soil microbial communities from Loxahatchee National Wildlife Refuge, Florida, United States - Lox_Sample_2.4 | ecosystem: Environmental > Terrestrial > Soil > Wetlands | place: USA... | reverse complement strand
CCGCGGTCGACGAGAAGGGAAATTTCGCCGCCAATCAAGCAGCCTGGCCGGGTTACGTAGGCAGCACCGCTATTTGGCGTTTTAGCCAGCACCGCGCCACAGCCATATTTGCGGACTTGTACCTGATTTGCGACGCCAGGCACGTCCGCGACATCAAACTGATGGGAGCGAAGGTAGGTTAGTGCACTCTCGAACGTCTTGACTGGGTCGCTTGTTTTCTTGCTCATAGGAATATCGACTGATTGTTGATTTTGGGGCGTGTTATAAAGCGTTAAATCGGGTGGCAATCGTGTCTTCGCTTACTCGACCCTTTTAGTATATCGTGACGAAACAAATGGACTCACTACATGCTGGCGACTGACAAATCGCAAACAGGAGATGTCAATCAGCGGCCTCATTTGGGGAGCGGCATATTAGATCGCGTCGGCAATACACCCCTGATTCGAATAGATGGAATCCATGATCGTATTCATGACGTCACTGTTCTTGGCAAGGCGGAGTGGGCTAATCCGGGCGGTTCGGTAAAGGATCGGGCAGCGAAAGCAATCGTCCTGGACGGAATCGAGCGCGGACTGATCGGGCCCGGCAAGGAAAAGCATCTTCTTGACGCAACCAGCGGAAATACTGGCATTGCGTATGCCATGTTGGGTGCGGCCCTGCAATTTCCTGTCACGCTGGTAATGCCGTTGAATGTTTCTCCGGAGCGCAAACAGATTCTGGCGGCCTACGGAGTGAAGATTGTTTGGACCGATCCAGCGGATGGCACCGACGGTTCGATTTGCAAGGCGCGAGAAATGGCCTCGGACCACCCAAATGAATATTGGTACGCTGACCAATATTCAAACGACAATAACTGGCGCGCGCATTATCAAACAACTGCGAATGAAATCTGGCAGCAAACCGAAGGGAGTGTCACACATTTTGTTGCTGGACTGGGAACCAGCGGAACCTTTGTGGGGACGACGCGTCGTTTGAAAGAATTGAATCCACGTGTCCAATGCATTTCGTTGGAGCCGGATTCACCGTTCAATGGCCTGGAAGGCCTGAAGCATATGGAAACAGCCATGGTGCCGCGAATTTACGATACGCATCTTGCCGACCGTAAAATGGAAATTGAGACAGAGGCGGCCTATGGGATGGCGAGGCGGCTGGCGCGGGCAAACGGTTTGATGGTTGGCGTCTCGGCGGCCGCTGCCGTGGCGGCCTCGATGCGGGTGGCAAAAGAGTGTGCGGAGAAAAATGAGAAAGCCGTGATCGTGACTGTGTTGTGCGATGGAGCGGACAAATACTTAAGCGAAAGGTTTTGGCGGGAATAGGAATTACGATGCTGCGGATCGGACAGGCACAATTCGACGCAATTCGTCGACATGGGGAAGAGGCCTATCCCAACGAATGCTGTGGAGTATTGCTGGGACACATGGAGGAAGACGGCAACACGGTGATCGACGCGGTTTCGGCTGAAAATACGCGTTCCGACTCGGCTCACAATCGGTATCACATTGCGCCGCAGGAACTGATCCGCATCCAGCACCAGGCACGGCGTCGTGGGCTGGATATCGTCGGCTTTTATCATTCGCATCCCGACCATCCTGCAGAGTGGTCGAAGACCGACCTGGAGGAAGCCCATTGGATTGGGTGTTCCTATGTCATTACCAGGGTGGCTGGAAGTGCCAAAGGCAACGTTGAAGTTATGGCGCGATGTCGGGCCCTGGAGACGAACTCCTTCTTGCTGGCCGGGACGGGTGAGGAAGATAAACGCCTGAAACGCCAGCCAATTGAGGTGGTGACTGAGGTTGGCGCCCGATAATTTGATCCCGCGTCCCGTCCAGCCAATCAAAATTTAGAACATGTGAGGATCGCATCATGCAGATTCATATTCCCACTCCACTGCGCACATATGCTGGAAAGCAACCTATCGTTGAAGTGTCGGCGAGCACCGTCGCGGAAGCGCTGACGGAATTGACGGCGAAGTTTCCAGAACTACGCAAGCATCTTTATACGGAACAGGGCAAGCTGCGATCCTTTGTCAACGTCTATCTGAACGACGAAGATATTCGCTATATTGCGCACGGGGGAAATGCGCCGGTGAAAGAGTCGGACACGATATCCATCATTCCGTCGATTGCGGGAGGCGCTCCCAACACGGCCACTCTAAGCTCGGCGGACGTATTGACACCAGAAGAGATGGCGCGGTATTCACGCCATCTGATTCTGCCTGAGGTCGGCGAGCAGGGGCAGCTGAAACTCAAAGCCGCGCGCGTATTGTGTATTGGCGCGGGCGGGTTAGGCGCGCCGTTGACGATGTATCTTGCGGCGGCCGGCGTGGGCACGCTGGGCATCGTGGACTTTGATGTGGTTGAGGCCAGCAACCTCCAGCGGCAGGTGATTCATGGGACCAGTGACATTGGCCGACCGAAGCTCGATTCTGCGGAAGACTCGCTTAAGGCCATTAACCCCAACGTGAACATTGTGAAGTTTCCTGCGCGCCTGAGCAGCGAAAACGCACTGGAAATTTTCAAGGATTTTGACATCATTGCGGACGGTACCGACAATTTTCCAACGCGCTACCTGGTGAACGATGCCTGCGTGCTGTCTGGGAAGCCAAACGCTTACGCCTCGATCTTTCGCTTTGAAGGGCAGGCGAGTGTATTTGCTACGGAAGAGGGTCCTTGCTATCGCTGCCTGTATCCGGAGCCGCCACCGCCGGGACTCGTTCCTTCGTGCGCGGAGGGCGGGGTGTTGGGCATTCTGCCGGGCTTGCTGGGTATCATCCAGGCGACCGAGGTCATCAAGCTCATTTTGGGCGCGGGAGAGCCGTTGGTGGGGCGGTTATTGCTGGTCGATGCACTGGCCATGCGTTTTCGCGAATTGAAACTCCACAAGAATCCTGATTGCCCCGCGTGCGGGACACATCCGACGATCACCAAGCTGATCGATTACGAGCAATTCTGTGGGTTGCCGTCTAAGTCCGCTGCACCGGCGGCGTTGGTGAATGGCATTCCACAGATGCAGCCGGAGGAACTGAAACGGCGCAAGGACGCGAGAGAAGATTTATTCCTGTTGGACGTGCGCGAGCCATACGAATTCGCGATCGCGCAAATGGGAGGACACTTGATTCCGTTGAACGACCTGCCGAAGCGAATACGGGAATTGGATCCGAAGCAGGAAATCGTCGTGCATTGCAAAGTAGGCGGACGTAGCCAGATGGCGGCGGAGTTTTTGTCGCAGAATGGATTCAAAAAAGTCCACAATCTTGCGGGCGGCATTCTGGCATGGTCGGAAAAAGTTGACCAGAAAGTGCCAAAGTATTAGCGAATGAAATAGCGAGCGAACCGAAGGGCCATCTTGCGCGTGTATAGGCGTGAGTAGAAATGGCGATCTGTCGCGGCGGAGGCTGTGGGGGGAAGCGATTTATAGCTGCCAATCTCCCTTCCAGCGCGCGTGGTCGCGCAGTTTCCATATTGCACCGATGAGTGCCAGCAATAAAAAGAAGCTGACGAGGACGATGGCCGGCCAGAACTCCCAACGCCGAATGTGCAGCAATCGCTCGCCATACCAGAAATAGACAATCAATCCAAGCAACCAATTGCGCGCGGCGTCGCTCTCCGCCTTCAGTGCTAGAGCGAGCGGAAACATCAGGAAAAGAAAATCGTAGATCTGATGTTTGAAGCAGAGCAGGCATGCGGTCGTGAGGCATGCAATGAGTACGCGACCGTCGACTTGCTTGCCGCGCACGAAGAAGAACATCGCGATGCCGATGGTCAGGGCGATCCCGCAGAGGTAGGGAAGCGCTGCCACCCATCCGGCTGCGGGTGAAAGGTAAAAAGCATCGGGTGCCGGACGAAACAGTGGCGGACGACGCAGGGCGATTTCGCTGACGGCCATGATGTTGGCGAGCCCGGGGGAAACGTTATTGGTTGAGGTCCTGAAGGGTTCGACCAGCAGCGTCCAGAAGGGCGTGCGCAGCCATGCGTAAAAGAACAGGAACCCTGCAGCGGGCGGCAAAAGCGAATAGAGCAGCAATCGCCAGCGACGCCGCAGCAATAGAAACGCGGCCAGCACGGGCGGCACGCTGTACTTGGCCCACGCAATTCCAAGAAATAGTCCACGTGAGCGCGAACTTTGTGCGATCGCCCACAGCGCCAGCGATGCAAGCACCAGGGCTGTGACCTGGCCGTTCCCGATGGTGACTCGCGCGGATGTGCTGGTCAGCACGAGCAGGGTAAACAACCACGCTTTGCGGCTGGCGAGTTCGTACAGGTGCGTGATCAGCCAGCAGCTCAACAAAACCAACGCGACATTGATGGCCGCCCAGATAATTTTGGCTGGCATCAACGGCAGATAGCCGAAGGGTAGCATCGCGAGGTATAGCTCATGCAGGTCGTTGGGAACCTGATTCAGCAGGATGCGATGGCCGGGATCACCGGCGAGATACGTAGCCCAGGGATCGACGTGGTGCGCGAGCAAACGTGCCGGGCTCCATTGAAAATCGAGCGAATGCAGGATGCTGTTGCGTATCCCGTCTGCGATGGAAAGCAGCGCGAGAACAGTCCCGATCCACAGCGCCGGTAGCGACAACAGCCAATCCTGCCATCGGTCGGGACGGTGGCTAGGCTCGATAACGGGTGGCGTCTGATTTTCAGATGGATTCATGGATGCGCATTGCCCTTGTTGCGAGTGTACTGAAGGGCAATGCGTTACGAGAGTTGAATATGAACCAGTTCCTGCTCCTGCACCGAGCCGGTCGGCGGCAGGCCGGGGGAAATCTTTGAGGTTTGCGGAGATCGCCAGTGGTCGATGTAAGAAACCTGGTGGACGCACGAGATGGTGCAGTTGGGAGCACAGGTTTTTTCCGTCAGAAATTCACGCTGCACGTCCTCGCGGCGATATTCCGACAGCGGTGTGCCGGGCCAGCCGCGCTGTTGCGAGCAGTAATGCACCAGGCCGTTTTCGCAGACATAGATATAGCGCGCGCCGGCTCGGCAGCGCCAATCGTTGGGCTCGCCTTTGACGATGGCTTCCTGAAAATGATTGAAGCGTGAGTAATGCTTCTTGCCGAGGTTCTTGACCTCGTAATAAATCCGTCGCTCTTCGCCTCCCAGCGGCTTCAGCTGTCCATCGCCGTCGTGAATGATGCCGATGGTGGAGGTAAATCCCAGCTCCAATGCGCGACGTGCAATCGTCAAGGCATCCTGGGGGTACTTGATGCCGCCACCGACGACGGAGTTGATGTTGACGTGAAAATTGGCATGCTCCGCCAGCATCTGCAATTTCTTGTCGAGTACTTTCAGGCTCTTTTTCGACACTTCATCGGGCTGAACATTGTCGATGGAGATCTGCATGTGATCGAGACCGGCGCGATTCAGGCGGTGGATGCGATCGGCCATCAGCAGATAGCCATTCGTGATCATGCCGGCGATACGGCCATGGTGGCGGATGCGGGCGATGATCTGTTCCAGTTCCGGGTGCAGCAACGGCTCGCCACCAGATATGGTAATGACACTGGTGCCGAGGCGCGCAAGATCGTCGATGCGGCGAAGCATTTCCGGCAAGGGAACCGGTTCGGAGACATCGTCAAACTCATTGCAATAGGTGCAGGAAAGGTTACAGCGCCGCATGGGCACGATGTGCGCCATGTAGGGATGGCCGGTGAAAGCCAGTGCATGCGCAATGGAAGCAAGTTCGCGAACTCGCCGAGTCGCGGCCTTGATGCGGCGGGGAACCGACCGGCGGCCCAAAGTGGAGGGGCGTTCTGTCATCTATCTTCATTGAATCACAGCGGCATGGGCAACGAATAGAGGCAGAGTGGTTTCACTTCGGGGAGGCAACAGCGAGCTGAAGGGCGTCGGGGCACAGATTGCTTTATTCCTGTATGCCTTTTGTTTGCTGTCCCAAGCGAACTAAGCGGGGAACCGACAGAAGGGTGATGGCATACAGAAAGGTCGAGGCTGCGGTAAATCCTAAATGGCCGTGGCGCATGTCTTCAAATACCAATTTCAACGCGACAAAAGCCAGGGCGCCATAGGCCAGCCAGCCTAACTCCCTGCGCTGCCACCGTGAACCCGAGTAGGCCAACAACAGGGCGAGAACGCATATTGTCAGGGTACGGATAACGGCTACATGGGAAGCTCCGGGAGTGATGGCGACCTGAGTGAGGCGAACCAACCCGTACACCACTAGAGCCGCAGTGGCACCAACGGCCAAAATCGCTGATAAGGCATCCAGAAAATAATGTTGCCATTGATCAGCCTGGAAACGGCGTTCCAGTGCGTAACTCACAATAGCCGCCGAGGAAACAATCGACATCAGCGCCGTGGGTGAAGTGGGGACATTGCTGGCGAAGGCGCGGCCGATATAGAGCAGCAGGTTAGATGAGAGCGCCGCCGCCCAAAGAAATACCAGCCCATGAAACTCCAAGGTGAGATGCTCGGTTCGAACGCCCATAATCGTCGCCGCAATTGCGGCCGCGGCGAGAACTAGAACGAGCCACGCCGGCGGTACGGAGAGATAGACGCCTACCAGGAAAAGAGCGGCGCTACCTGCGGCATATACGTGAAAATTGCGCTGCTGTGTGATTGTCCCGAAGCGCGAAAAAACAAGTGCATAACCTACAACGGAGAACAATAAGCAGAGCAGCCCTAGCGCGCTTGCGCCTGCTCCTGAGCGGAATAAGAGCATGCTCCAGCAGGCGAGTAAGAATGCGATGAACGTTTGCAAGGCTTCGAAAAAGGTAATTCTCCGGCTGCGGAGCATTGTTTGGGCAGTCGCGCTTGCCGCATACAGCAGCAACAGCATCGGCCCAAGCGTCAGGAGCAGCCACTCGCTGATCGGTTTGTAATCCATGCGGGAGTCCGCAGGTCGGGAGGCGATGTAGATCAAGGCGCACACCGCGATATCGGCAGAAATGGCAATCCATATCCGGATCGCGAAGCTGCGATTGCGAACCGCCGCATATTCGCTGGCAAGGGCCATGACGAGGATGGCTACAATGAACGGTGCCAGATCGTGCGTCGCGACCGCCATGATAAGAGCAGCTGTGCTGCAGGCGGCGGTTGTCACCCAGGTCACGGCAGCGAAGTGACATTTCCACGCCAGGAAAAAGGATGCGACAACGAAGGCGGCCAGAACAGCGGCGGCCATCGCCGCGGGAAACATGGCGAATCGCAGTGTCAGCTCCCACAGCATGGGAATAAGAATCACGACGGATGTGCCGGCATACGCGATGCTCGCGAACGGCGCCTCGGTTTTTACCCGCGTCGCGGCTACCAACCACATGGAAGCGTAGGCAATCGCGATGGCGACAACCGCCGCGCGTGGAAACGGGGAGGATTCTGCCATCGCCCGCAGCAGATAAGCGCCTGCGATACCCAGCATCGCCTTGCCGACGATGGAGAACGCTCCGCCTGCTTGCGGGGAAGGAAGTTGCCGTGCGATAGGCGTAGCTACTGAATGAATTTCTTCTGTTTCTGGGATTTTCTGAAGTTTCGACTTCGGGTGTTCAAGAGCGTACACACGGCGCTCCAGTGTCTCCACAGTCGCGCTAAGTTGAGCCAAAGCGTCGGGAAGAGGTTCGTCCATTGTCGCCACCGCTGTCGCTACACCAGCGCTGCGCTACCCTGTGCCGTCTCTGCTGGAAGTTCAGCGTTCGCTGTTTTTGGCCATGGAGGAAGCAGCTTGACCAATGCCCACAAGATGAACAGCGGAAGGATTGTCAATACAATCGACACAAGTAATCCCTCACGGGTCGCCAAGGCCATCTTGTAGGTCGTGTACCCCAGGAAGCTTTTGGAAAATAGCTGGCCCCCAATCACAACATTCCAGCGCATGGCAAAGACGCCGATCAGTGTCAGACATCCCGACACAGCGTAAATGCGTTTGCGCGCCATTTCGTGGAGCTTAACCACCTGGGTTAAGGCCAGCAGCAGGATTGGAGTGACCGTGCCCACAAGAATCTGGAGAACGATCTGGGAAAAGTAAAGTTTGGTGTGGACCATGAAATCGAGGCTGCGAAAGGACTCATCCGCCTCGTAAATCCGGTGGATCAGGTCGAGCATTTCCAGGCTGAAATCGACGACGAACATGTAGAAGAGATAACGCGCGATCGTATCCACGCAGAGCATGTCGATATTCTGTTTGCGCAGACGCGTGACCAGCATATACAGCAGCATCACTGCGGCGATGCCAGAGACCATAGCGGAAAAAATAAACACCACCGGCATCAACGGCGACGACCACCAGGGATTAGCTTTGATCGAACCGAAAATGAATCCAACATATCCGTGCAGCAGAATAGCGGAAGGGATACCTATGAGTGTGACCAGCCAGCCCACGCGTTCGTCTATCGCCAGCGCACGCTCACTGATATTGTTAGAGCCCAGGGTGAGCACCTTATAAAACCATCGTTTCAGGCCGGTCGAGGACTGAGCTATCACGACAATGTCATGCCGGTAGTCCAGCCAGATTTCGACGGTCAGGACGGCCATCAAGTACCAGAGATAGACGAATCCAAACATGGCCATGGCTGAGGTCCGATGCGGAGTGAAATACATTTCGAGCGACCGTTCGGGGTGTCCGAGGTGCAACTGCAGCGGCAGCGGCGCAACCAGCAGGAAGGCCAAGGCTGTGAGTAGCGCCAATCGATACGTGGGCTTGACCGCCTCGACGCGGAAAACGCGCTCCAGGGAGGCGAGAATGAACGCGCCCGCCACCAGTCCGGTAATGTAGGGGTACAAAACGATCAACACGCTCCAATAGAGCGTGATCTCATTCGGATACATGTAACCTTCAACGCCGGTTGTCATACTCGTCCATCTCCTTCATGCACCCAAGCGTCTGAACGGCGCTTATCGCACTGAACCATCCAATCCGTTGTAGAAAACCTTGGCTCCGGTGGCCATTTGAGGCTTCAGGACCTGGACATCGTGGGTTTTCAAAAACGCGTGAATGGGGTCTTTCGGATTTTTCAGGTCGGCCAATTGCCGCGCGCCGGTAGGGCAGGCTTCGCAGCATGCCGTCGTCAGTCCCTTGGTGATGCGGTGGTAGCAGAGGGTGCACTTGTCCGCAACTTTTTTCTGGGGATGGATATAGCGACACCCGTATGGACAGGCCTGGACACAATAGGCGCAACCGAGGCAATACGTCTGGTCAACCAACACAACGCCATCCGGGCTGATAAAAGTCGCCCCGACCGGGCAGACTTGGGTGCACGGCGAATCGGCGCAGTGGTTGCACAGCTTTGGGACAAAGAAGTATTTTCCATCCGTATCCTGGGTGACCGAGGGGAAACCTTCTTTGCCTCCGTCGGGTGAGATGACTTCAGGATTCTCCATATTCCAGTCGGTCACGTGGTAGCGCTCCACCCAGGTGCGGAAGAAGCCATCCGGTACGTCATTCTCGGCCTGACAAGCACGAACGCAATTGCCGCAACCGATGCACTTGGGAATGTCGATGAGCATGCCCCACCAATGCTCGGTCATCTTGTAGTTAGGGGAGGACTCGGGGGTGCCTGCAAGGATCGATTCCCATGCGACGGCGGCTGCAGGAAGCAAGATCAACATTTGACGCCGGCTGATATTCACTTTGCACCTCCCGCGCTGATGGCCGGACTGTGCGGCTTGTGGCAGGTTTCGCAGGGAAGACCATTGGAGTGATCCAAAGCCGCGACCTGCGGGAAATTTTTTGGCTTGGCGGCACTGACCGCGTGACAGCGCACACATAATACGGCGGTGTCGAGTTTGGCTGGCTGGACTGAGGGATCGTCAGCGTGTTTGGCCAGCGGACCATGGCAGGCTTCGCAATTCACCTGCGCGTGCATTCCGCTCTGCTTCATTTGCTGAACGTCCGTGTGACAGGTTTCACATGCCTGATGCCCGGCGAAATGGATCGGGCGGGCGGCAATCTCCGCAATTGCGTTTCCGCGGTAGTGCCCGTATTCCCCAAAACTTTTCGGAACGAGAAAGCCGCGTATGCCTAAAAACGTCAATGAGCCGACTATATACAGGGCGGCCAATCGGAAAAGATGTCCTGAATCCTTGAAGACGCTCATAGCACCCGATTTCTTCCGCACGGTTGCAGCTGCGGTTTCGCGATGAATCCTGAGAACACCACTATTCCGAATGCGATAGACGGTTGTATGTGCGCCGTATCACGTTCGTTTGAGGCCGGGATCCGTGGGCAATTTCGCGGCTTCTGCGGCGCAAAGAAAGATGGTCGCCGATTGGTACAGTTACATAGAGGTGCATATGACGGACACAATACAGGCGGCATGCGAGGTGATGGCGCGGGTGCGGAGCCAGAGGCCGTTGATCCACCACATCACAAACTTTGTAGTGATGAACGCGACCGCGAACATCACGTTGTGCATGGGTGCGTTCCCTGTGATGGCGCACGCGCCGGAAGAAGTAGAGGAAATGGTTAGCGCTGCCAATGCGCTGGTTCTGAACCTGGGAACGTTATGGCCGGCGCAGGTGGATGCAATGCTACTGGCCGGGCGTCGTGCGAATAAGCGCGGAATTCCGATCGTTTTGGATCCAGTCGGGGTAGGTGCGACGCGACTGCGGACGGAAAGTGCCCATCGTCTACTGAAGGAACTATTGATCGCGATTGTGCGCGGTAACCTGGCGGAAATTGCTACATTAGCTGGGATAGACGCCAGGATTCGCGGGGTTGAATCGGTGGGTTCGACAGGCAATGCGGAGCTGGCAGCCTCGCAATTTGCAAAGAAGTTCGGATGTGTCGCTGCGGTGACCGGCCCCATTGACGTGGTGACGGATGGAGCCCGGTTGATTCGGGTTGCGAACGGGCATGCAATGATGGCCACAGTCACGGGCACCGGCTGCATGGCAACTTCTGTGGTAGCTGCCTGTGCCGCGGTCGAAAAAAATGCTGTCATCGCGACCACCGCGGCTCTGGCCACCTACGGGCTGGCGGCTGAGTTTGCTGCGGAAAAAGCGCAGGGACCGGGAACATTTCAGGTGCATCTCTTCGACGCTGTTGCCGGGCTGACGCAGGACGTACTCCGCGCTGGAATGCAAATCGATGGGTGAGCCCCCGAACAACTTCAATCGACGCGACAGCCTGAAC
>Ga0335075_10016379_pt1 | contig 11084 bp, 11 predicted proteins | sample Lox_Sample_24_FD_206723 | JGI IMG/M metagenome (GOLD analysis project Ga0335075, IMG submission 206723) | Soil microbial communities from Loxahatchee National Wildlife Refuge, Florida, United States - Lox_Sample_2.4 | ecosystem: Environmental > Terrestrial > Soil > Wetlands | place: USA... | reverse complement strand
CAGCTGCGACATTCTGACAATCGACGCAAGTCATTTTGTCCCTCAGAGTCGTCAACGAATGTTCATAATCGGCATCAGCGGAGAGCTTCCCACTGGTTGCATTACAGGCGTCCCACCCCTCTCAGATGTGCGGCCAAACTGGGTTCGGAATGCTTACCTGAAGAACTTGCTCACAGCGCGACTACACTATCGACCGCTGCCTCCACTGCCGACCCGAACTGTAGACCTGTCCGACATTGTGGAAAAGATCGAGGATTCTGACATTCGCTGGTGGAACAGCGATCGACTGGCTGCATTTATGAATTCCCTGAGCCCAATCCAGGCTGCCCGGCTGGAAGGATTTCGGACGAGTCAAAAGAAGACCTGGCGGACTGCATACCGTAGAACTCGTAACGGTAAGGCCACTTGGGAGATTCGCCGCGACGATATCGCCGGCTGCCTACGCACTACAGGCGGTGGGTCGTCCAAGCAAGCGCTCGTCGTTGCTGGACATGGCGAAGTGCAGGTCCGATGGATGACAGCCCGCGAATACGCGGGGCTCATGGGTGCCAAAGACTATCAGCTCCACGGGGTGACTCCTAACCAGGCTCAGTTCGGATTCGGCGACGCCGTGGTTGTAGATGTCGTCCATTGGATCGGTAAGCATTATCTGCTTCCAGTACTCAGGCCCCTGCCGCAATTGATCTAAGCGTCCTCCATTAAGTACCTTCAACAAGGTATCTAGGCAGGGAGAATGCGCCATTGAATTTGAAAATTAGGGTCAAGCTTGAAGTCCGCTGCGGTCCACATATCAGCGGGTACTCTCAATCTTGCCGACGCTTCCCAGCTAAAATACGGAGTGTCAGGCAGAATAATGGGTTCGATAATCTCTGAATCTATTACCTTCATGCTTTCGACATGAGTCGCGTTCAATTCTTGTGTGAGGAATGCGGCGCTATTGAAGACTATCTGCACGAGTGCCCACTCTCGCCCATGTCGCCTGGAAGCGGCATACTCATTTCTCGTTAGATGGAATTGCCCGGCAGTCTTGGGCCCTGCTGCCTTTACCTCCAAGCGCAATCGAGCGGGATGACTCACTTCTATATCATAACCAACGGAATCAGTGAATAGGGAAACGTGTGTCGCAGTGGCCCCTCCGTATCTAAGCGCTGCAAGCACGAAAAGCTCGCCTGCCCGGCCGATATCCTCAGAGATCGTGGTAGCACTCGATGAACATTGCTGTTCATAGGCGAGCATCAGCATGTCATCAAGACCTGGCTCTAGCCATCTCAAGGATATTAGATCAGGAGCAGGAATATACTCACGAGCAACCCCAGATTCTCCGACCGCAAATCTAAGCCAGGAAGGTGGGCTGGCCAGCAGAAGCAGCTGAGCTATATCTCGAAGCGCCTCCGGTCTATCTTGATCGATTCTGCTTATCAACTGAGGGGAGACTTCGACCCAGTTATCAAGCTTGACAAGACCACAATCCACTAGCTGCCTAGCTGGGGTGATCAAGTCTATGGCCTCGGAAAGGAGCGAACCGTGCAGCCGCGCAGCCTGCGTCCACTCCTGCAGGTTTCTGCGCGGTGCGATTGTAGCCGCATAAGCCAGCAGAAAAACGCCATGGGCAACACCGTGCTTGGGAAGCACTTCTACCTGCCGCTTTCCAGCAGTGCCACGACAGTTTCCATATCGTCCGAAGATATCGACTCGTCGTCGATGTCGATATCCGGCTCGGGCAATGCGACCTGGACGAGCCCAGGGTCATTCATGAGTCGACTTAGTGCCTCTATCTTCTCGCGTAGCCGACTATCTACCGCCTCGTCGATGGATTCCTCGCTCAGAAGAAGCGTAAAGTCAGTGACGACATCATCGGGAAGGCCGAGCCGGTGAATCCGGTCCTGACTCTGAAGAAAGTGCCCGGCGTTAAACGTACGATCGAGGTATACGGCGTGGTGGCACCAAAGGTGGAGGCTCACGCCCTCACCGCACGCTGCCGGATTCGCGAGCAGTACGTGGCAGTCGGGATCATTCCTGAAACGGTCGAGCTCTGCCTCGCGAGTTATGACGCCTACCGGTGCCCCGTCTTCCGGAGGTATCCCACCGTGGACTATCGCGGGGCTGTGCTCCTTCAAGTAGACCGAGAGACTCTTAAGATTACGCACGAACGTTGACCAGACTAGGACCTTGCGCCCAAGCCTCGCCTCGTCTTCAACTATTCGCTCGACCTGCTCATACTTCCACGGCAATTCATAGTCGCGGTAACGCTCAAGGAGCTCAGCAATCCGCTCATCTCCGCGCAGCTCAAATGGTGGGTGCTCGAACTCTGCTTGGTCTGCCCGGTCTGATCCAGCCACCAGCAGCATAGGATTCGTCGCGGCCTCCAGTAGGTACATGACAACTCGTCCAAGACGATCCAACCGGTGTCGATCGTCCCGGTCGAGGGAGAATTTCCCCCGGTAATGCCCCAGAAGCGATTCGTAGATCGCGTTCTGAATTGGACCCATGGGCCGCGATATCACATTGAAACTCGTTGGAGGCAACTTCAGCCGCGACTTTGGAGTGCGCACGAAATAACGAGCAATCGCGTTGCTAGTGGTCTGGAGCACCTCCTCGTTGCGACCATCCCGCTCGGAGTATGCACTGCCCGGCAGGATCTGCTGGTCCTGCCCTGGGTATAGGAATCTGATCGGCGCGATCAGGTCATAGGCGCCTTGCGGTGCTGGAGTCCCCGTGAGCACGTCACGCCGCCTTGCCGCGTACGCGAGGTCAAGGACGGCTCTTCCGTGAACTCCAGCCTCTCCGCGTTTGATCCGGTGGGCTTCATCCAAGATCACCTGCGTTGGCCTCGTTGCCACATATTCGCGGATACGGTCGTAGTCCGCGGCGACGCGATTGTAATTAGTCAACAGAATATCTAGGTCTTCGGGAATCATCCCTGCTGGTCCAACATGCACGGCAAGGGAGGCCTGTGGAGTAATGCACGCTACCGAATCTTCCTTCCATGTCTGGAAGGCTGCGATAGGGGCTACGACCAAAAGCTGATCAACCTTCCCCCGGGCACGTTCAAGGGAGAAGTTGGCAAGTGCGACAGAGGTCTTCCCCGCCCCTGGCACCGAGAAGTCGGCTCCATGCGGCAATTGCAAAATCGAAGCCAGATTCTCGAGCTGAAACGGCTTCAGCTTGCGCCTGAAGCCAGCGCGCATCAATTCGGACTCCAGCTCGACGCTGGCGACCGCCCGCGGGCGAGCGATTGCTTCCTCTCGCGCCTTCCGATCATGCGCTAGTGAGGTCAGCTGGATCTTGAGCGAATCTCCGAGCTGGACCTTCTCTCCGTACCTGCTGCGTACTTCTCGCAGCACGTTCAGCTCGGCTAGAAAGACGTCGACACGGACTTCTGTCCGCGTCGACGACCCACCGACAACGCCTCTGGCGAACGCTTCCTGGAGGCGCGCCCACGCACCGAAATTGACCTCGCCGCTACGCTCGAGCAGCACCAGCGGACGACGGGCCCGATGAAACTCTGCGGTGATCACCTACTCGCCTTCAATTTCGCCACGAGCCGCTCCAAGCGTGCGATTCTCCCCCTGAACTCGGCTTCGTCCCAGCCAGGAATAGCACGCGCTCGCGGCAGACTGGTATTCGCGCGATGCAACTCGCTGATGGCTTTCTCGACGCGCTCTCCTGGTGCTGTGAGAGCTCCCTGATCCTTATCGGTTTCTTCAGCCTCTTGGGCCGCGTTGACAACGGCAGTTTTCACCGTGTCCAGCACAGCTTTGACTGAGACCTTTTCACCCTCTGGCAACAAAATGTTCGCCTCTGGCTTCTTTGTTGCCAAGAGACTGAGTAGACCTTCTAGCGGTGACTGATGTTCGTCGCCCCCGAGTACCTCGTCAAGTAGATCCTCTTCTTCATCTTTATCCGACTCTGCCTTGGCCGCCTCGAGGATGGGACGCATGGTTGGATCGCTTTCAACCTCATGAAGTACGAGTTCGGCTGCGTCAGGTCTCCTGAGATGGCGGAGAGTTCGGTATTCTGTGTCCGATAGAGCACCTAGGAAGTAAACGGTTCTGACGTCACGCTCCTCCTTGGGCGGCTTGTTCCTGATGTGCTTGGCAAGCTCGTCGAAGACCGACTCCCTTTCCTTGAAATCCACGAGGTGCCTGGAGCCCTGGGACATGGCGACCAGCTGGTGCACCTGTTGGATCTTGTCGTACATCTCCCTGACGTCCCTGACGCTGCGGTGCATCCGCCTCGCGACTCGGTCAAAGCTCTTGCCCTCGCGATCGTAGAGCTCTTCGATGAGGAGCGCCTCATTAACCCACGAGTAGTCCTGTTTGAAGGTACGAGCGACCTGGAGCTCGGCCTCAAGATCAACAATCTCGTCAACCGAGGCGTCTTCCGGCAAGACGAGACACCTAATGTATTGCGCCCTCAGGTGCTGCTCCAAATAAAGCGAGCGCATCGCCGCCGCGCGGCGGTTGCCGTTCACCAAGATCCCGTCCGCAGTGATGATCGCGGGGTCTTGCTGGTCTCTGTCCTTCAGGTCAGCCTTGAGATCTTCAAAGCCTTCCTGGCGACACAGTATTTCGAACTGCGCGTCCTGAGCCTCCGGACCGAGCGGATCGGAGGTGAAAAGGTCATCGCGCCCCGCCTGCTTCATGGCTTTGTCCTGCTCGGCGCGCGTCCGGTGGTTAAGCGTCGAAAAGCGCACCCAGTTGACATCAACCTCCACAGCCGGGAGCTCTTTTTCCATCCGTGACCACGCTGAGACATACTCTGTACGCCCGTGGGACGCTTGGACTCGGTTTCTCAGGTACTCCGCACGGTCTGGATCAAGCATTGGCATGGTGGCTCTAACTCCTGAAGGTCGTCGACTTTCCATATCCATAACGTGCCGTAATGGTAGTCCGCAATACGCCAGAACGGCGCTGGAAGCCCACATAGCCTGTGTACGCGGGGACATTCGCGAAAGGGACTCCGAAGGCAGCGAGCAGCACCGAGGGAAACCGCCGCGAGCGAGTGCCGCCCCAATTCCACTCACTGGCGTGTGCGTTCCGCTCCGGCATGATATAGACGCAGGGTGGAGGAACCGCAACCCCGTCCACAATTATTCCATTGGCGGTCTTCGGGCACCGGCGCCCAGCAGTTCCACAGAGGGAGCTATGAAAGATTACCCCGTCTAGGATATCAGGCGCGTCCGAGAAGAATCTCTGCCGGAGCCGGTTAACGCCTCCTTTAATGTGCTCACCGGGTTCGGACCTAGTGCTGTTGCAAACCCACCAGAGGTATGTCTCCTGAGCCCAATCCGGTGCGGCCCAGGCAACGCTACTGTGTCGGCCATCGGGGCAGCCCTTCTGGATCACAGCCACGTCGCCAAGATCGGGAACGGTCAGCCTATACACCGTGTCGTCTCCGTATTTCGGAGCTTGGACTGCACTCAGGGCACCACCATCCAGCATGGCCCAGAAGAGACTTTCGAGAAAGCTCCTCCTGGTGCCACTGCTCGCGCTCATGCTCCCCCGAATGGTTTCGATAGCATTCGGCAATGCAGCGGTGTATTCCTCCGAGCTCAGTCCATATCGGCGAAGATTTGCCTCATCAGATCCGAGGTTGCGGATAAGGTGTATGACGCTGTCAACCACGGTCTGCGGGGGTGCGCCTGCATGCCTACATGGTGCTGCGTCTTCAGCTTCCAACTGTCACTCCAGATGCCTCGTAGCTGTGTCGGCGAGGATATCAACGCAAGTGAGAGCTTTGATTACGCTTTGTGATGGCTCGTCCCTGTGGAAACGACTGCCTCCTCCGAATCAGCTAGGCGGCATTACTGATGTGGATGCTATCGCCACCTTCCGACAAACGCGAAGTTCGTCACTACGTGTCGCCTTCTACGGGAGTCTCACCCTGTATCCGTCCTCAAGGGGGTTCTGCCCGGAAGGCGCTAGTCAGGCGTCTAGAGCAGGACGGCGAAGTGCCGGAAGGAGAGCCATCCCGGACGGCCTGCCGTGACGACCCACTGACATCGCGATATGGAACGACTGGCCCGACTTGGTTACGGTCACCAGCGTGGCTTCCTCTGATTTGTCACGTATGTCATGGGTTGACCGCCCCGGGACCGAGTCGGTTCAGTGACGCAGTGTCCAAGGCCGGTCGCAATTACGGGTCGGAGCTAGGACGAACTTCCACTGGTGCCACAACAGCCAGTAGATCTCGACCGCCCTCAACCGTAGTCGTCGAGTCGTCTTACCCTCCACCCCGTGGGGAGATCGCTGATACTAGGGCCTTGGCCCAGGCGGAAGGCCGTTGAATACCGCCCGCGCAGCGCCACCCGCTCGCACTCAGCTCCTGGGTAGCCATGAGAGGGGACTATTTATAGACCCGGCCACCGGTGTAATCACTGCGTGGTAGAACTGACGGTATGTGGTCGAACAAAGATCCGGCTCACTGCCTGCCGCCGCTGGTCTCGACTAACACATATAACGTTCGGTAGAAATAACCATATCCGTAACTACATGAGCCAGAAAATGACCCCAAAAGAAATCGCGGACGTCTTCATCGAAGAAGTGAGAGCGTGGTATGCCACCAAGAGGAATCCTCGGGGAATCATAAATACGAATGCCATTTCGGTCGGCATTGTCATGATCGACCATATGGCCACGTCCTTTCCACTCTCCGCGTCCACGTACATCACCGCCCGACAGGGCCAGGTGAAGGATCTCGGCGGAAGGACGATCCGTGAAATACTCGCCCGCCACGGTGAGCGTCGTCCGTTCAGGTCTGAAGCCGGCCGGACATCGCGGGGGTCCGTTCCGCTCGCGCATGAGTTCGCCAACCTCCTCAACCGCAGCGAGGCAGCCGGGTCCTACCTGAGCGCCGACGTCAGCGACCAGGGACTCGTGCGGGATCGCCTACAAGGCTGGCTTGTTCACCTGCTGCGGGATCAGTACTTCAACCTCCAGAGGATTGAGGCCGAGCTTGATCACAGGAAGCCGGTCAAGTTCGCCATCAATACGCTTCTCCAGGCGGCAAGAGAACGCGGGGGAACTACAGCGGGCGCCGTTGCGCAGCACCTCGTAGGTGCCAAGCTATCACTGAGATTCCCCGACCAGGCCATCAGTAATGAGAGCTATACCACTGCGGATCAGCAGACGGATCGGGTTGGCGACTTTCGAATCGGGGACACTGCTATCCATGTCACAATGAGCCCTGGCTGGAATCTGATCTCCAATAAGTGCACAGCTAATCTCAGGGCAGGACTCCGCTCCCTTGTCCTTGTCCCAGAGGATCGCACATTCGGAGCCCGACAGGTGGTTGATACCGCGGATATTGGCGGCCGCGTTGCCGTCATCAGCATCGAAGATTTCGTCGGGACCAATGTCGAAGAAATGGCCGACTTCGCGGAGGACGCCATCCGAGACGGGCTGAGGGATCTTCTGAACCGCTACAACGAACGCGTGCAAGCTGTCGAATCGGACCCGTCCCTCCAGATCGCCATCCCCGACAACCTGTAGTCAATCGCACCCAGTTGCCGTCGGCTGGCTAAGGTAAGAGCATGGCCGACTCATGGGCGTCGAGCCCGGCGACGCGCAAGTCTATGCAGTCGAACCGGAGCAGGGACACCAGGCCTGAGCTGGCCCTACGGAGGCTGCTTCACGCATTTGGGCTGCGCTACCGGGTATGCGCCCGCCCCATCCCAGGGGTGCCGCGGACGGCTGACATTGTGTTCCGGCCAGCCAGGGTCGCCGTCGAAGTCCGGGGATGCTTCTGGCACGGATGCCCAAGTCATTACCGACAACCTCAGGCCAATGCGACCTACTGGTCGAATAAGGTGGCCCGGAACATCGCTCGCGATCAGGAGAACGAAAGTCGCCTCGAAGCAGCTGGATGGGTCTTGATACATGTCTGGGAACATGAGGACCCTCGTGTGGCAGCAGCTCGTATCGCGGATATCGTTCACCAGCGCAGGTCGCCCAGAGAGGGCAGAGCCGAATGCCTTCCTAGCTAGCTCGTCGCGCCGTCGCCTACTAGATCTCGACGAAAATCCTCTCTTCTACACCGATCGCTTGGCGTACGTTCCTGGGCAAGCCTAGAGAAATAGCAACGGTGTCTCGGCCGCGATTCTAAGCGGCCGAGACACCGTTGTGCGGTTAGCGGGCTACGACGACGATGCCGGGGGTAGGGCGCCAGGCGATTACTGGGGCGTGGCCCGGATCGTAGGGATAGACGTCGCGGTCCTCCGGGGCACCGGTGTAGCGAAGCCAGTTGCCGCCGCGGGCGGTGAAGATACCGATGCGGGCGTTGCATTCGGTGCAGTAGGGCTCTAGCGCGTCGTCGCCGTACGGCAATTCGTCGTCAGCGCAGGGCTCGGTTGCGTCGAGGATGGTATCTAGGACACCCGGGGCGTAGCCGGCCAGGAAGACTAGAGTCTCGGCTAGACGGTCAGGCTCTAGGGCTGCCAATCGGGCCAGGCGGCCTGTCGGGTCGGGAATGGCCAGCGAGTCTTCGGCGGCTTCGCCGAAGATGGAGTACAAGGACATGTCGCCTCCGTGGAGAGGTGGTGTGTTCCCAGGGCCGTTCCGGTGGGCCAACACCGGGGCGGCCCGCTTTGGGTTTTATGTCAAGTCTATCGCGTGTAGTTACGATCTGCCTCCATTGGTCTGTCGTGTTGCCGTAATTGTGTACGATAAACTCGGGCTCGATGATTAGGGCGGTGCGTAGGGCCCAGCAGGGTCTTCGTCTCAGCGACTCCTACGGGGGATTCAAGATCGTCGGCCACATGCTTACGATCACAACGTCAGTTCGCTTTCGCGCAAAGGAGCATCCGATGAGTGAGCCCACGATCGTCCTCGTGCACGGCGCCTTCGCAGACGCGTCAGGCTTCGCCGGAGTTATCGCCGAACTCGGTAGCGCCGGTCTCACGGCCATCGCGCCCCCGAACCCGCTCCGCAGCCTCGCGTCCGACGCCGCCACCGTCGCCGCGGCGGTCAGCGCCATCGACGGGCCGGTCGTCCTCGTGGGGCACTCGTACGGCGGGGCGGTCATCACCCAGGCGTCGGCTGGGCTGGAGAACGTGACGTCGCTGGTGTACCTGGCGGCGTTCGGGCTGGAGGTCGGCGAGAGCTGCGCCAGCTCGCAGCAGCCGTTCCCGCCGTCGATGCTCGCTAACACCGCCGCTCCGACGTCGCAGCCGGCCGTGGGCGCCGCGGGAGGGCCGGACCTGTACATCAGCAGGGAAGGGTTCCGCGAGACGTTCTGCGCCGACGTGCCAGTCGACGTCGCCGACATCATGTACGCCACGCAGCGGCCGCTGGCCGCCGCCGCGCTGAACGAGAACGCTACCGCGGCCGGGTGGAAGAACAAGCCGTCCTGGTTTCTGAGCACGACAACGCCATCCCGCCGGACGCGGAGCGGTTTTACGCCCAGCGGATGGGCGCCACCACCGAGGAGATCGACGGGTCGCACACGGTGTTCATCGCCAGGCCGGTGGCCGTGGCGAGCTTCATCAAGAAGGCGATCGCCGGCTGAGATGCCCCGAGAGTCATAAAGCGTCAAGGTGGCCGAGTACCTCGACACCGAGGTGCTCGGCCTCCTGCGCCAAGCACATGAACCCAAGAAAAGAGCACCCAGCCATGCCGATGATCGACGTGTACGCCGCGACCGGCACGTTCGCCGATAAGCAACAGCTCGCCCAAGACCTCGCGACCGCGGTCATGGCCATCGAGGAAGTGCCGGACATCCCGATGTTCCGGCAGAACACCGCGGCCTTCGTCCACGACCTGCCATTCGACGGCATCTCCAACGTCGACGGCGACAGCAACTACGTGCGGATCCAGGTCCTCACGAACGCCGGCGCGCTCGACCGCCGCAAGCAACAGGCCGTGGTCGAGCGGCTCACCCGCATCGCCGCCGATGCCGCCGACGACCCGTCGCAGGTCGGCCGGACGTGGGTGCTGCTCACTGAGGCGCCCGACGGCGGCTGGGGAATAGCCGGCCACGCCAACACGAACGAAGAGCTCGTGGCCGCCGCCCGCGCCCAGATTGCGACCCTGCAAGGCGGGCACGCAACCGACGGATAACAGATCGGGCCGCTGTGTTGCGCCGACCCGCGCGGGCGCGGAAATATTACCCGCGACGGGAATCCGGGCGGGAAGGGCGGGTTAGGTGACGAGCGGCCAGGAGCCAGCGGGCGAGCACGCCACCATCGACACCACCCAGCCTCATGTAGCGCGGATTTACAACTTCTGGCTCGGTGGTAGCGACAACTTCGCAGCCGACCGGGCCGTCGCTAAGCGGGTCGCCACCGCGTACCCCGATGTGGTGGCCTCCGTCCGGGCGCAGCGCGCGTTCCTGGCCCGGGCGGTGCACTTCCTGGTCGCAGAGGCCGGTATCCGGCAGTTCCTGGACATCGGGACCGGGCTGCCCTCGGCGGACAACACCCACCAGGTCGCTCAGCGCACGGCGCCGGAGGCGCGGGTGGTGTACGTCGATAACGACCCGATCGTCCTCGCCCACGCCCGGGCCCTGCTGACCAGCAGTCCAGAGGGCGAGACCGCCTACATCGACGCCGATCTGCGCGCCCCGGGCGCGATCCTGGAGCAGGCGGCCGACGTCCTGGACTTCGGGCAGCCGATCGCGGTCATGCTGCTGGGGATCCTGCACGGAATCCGCGAAAGCGAAGGACCGGGCGCGATCATCACGCGGCTCATGGACGCCGTGCTGCCCGGCAGCTACCTGGCCCTGTCGCAAATCGCGGGCGACGTCGCCGCTGACGAGGTGGCCAGGGGTGTGCAGCGCTACAACGACCAGGTGGCTGTCCCGGTCACGGCGCGCACGCACGCTGAGGTCTGCGGGTTCTTCGCGGGCTTGGAGCTGGTCGAGCCCGGCGTCGTGCAGGCGCACCGGTGGCGGCCCGCAACCGGAGGCCGGAACGACGACAGCAACCTGGCCATTTACGCCGGAGTCGGGCGCAAGCCGTAATGCGCCACGAGGCGCTTCGTTATATCCCCGGTTTAGCCGGGAGGAACTCGGAGGGAGGTTCTTGGGTCTGATGCCTTACCTGGATCCGAAAGGTGAAGGGAACAATAGCATGGCAGGAAACCAGT
>Ga0335075_10016378_pt1 | contig 11084 bp, 15 predicted proteins | sample Lox_Sample_24_FD_206723 | JGI IMG/M metagenome (GOLD analysis project Ga0335075, IMG submission 206723) | Soil microbial communities from Loxahatchee National Wildlife Refuge, Florida, United States - Lox_Sample_2.4 | ecosystem: Environmental > Terrestrial > Soil > Wetlands | place: USA... | reverse complement strand
GCCGGCGACCCGCAGGCGCTCCAGCGGGCCGCGATCGCCAAGCTGCTCATCACCCGGTCCGCGATCAACGCCGTCCAGACGGCGTTCACGGCCCTCGGAAACCCGGCCCTGACCCGCGCCACCCCCGCCCGCCACCCCAGCGACCTGACCCGCGCCACCCCCGCCCGCCACCCCAGCGATCTGACCCGCGCCACCCCCGCCCGCCACCCCAGCGACCTGACCCGCGCCACCCCCGCCCGCCACCCCAGCGAGCCAAGTGCGCAATCTGTCAAATCGGAAACCGGTATCGTCCACAACACGGCGAAAAACGTCATATCCGCCGGTAGAGATAGGTGAATCGAACATCTCGACCCTATCGGAACTATACGCCTTTTGTCCCGTTTGGGCGGTTCCGGCTGCACGCGACTCTGACTTTCCCCTGACTTACAAGGGTGCATGAAGCGGGCACGAAGCCACTATACGGGGGCCGACGAACAGGAGGCGGGCCGACAATAGCGAACCGCCCGCGCCCCTGACCGAGCAGGGGGGCGGGCGGTGGTGTCGCTGCTTCGACGCCCGTGCCTATCCACGCGACTGTTCGCGCAGTTTGTCGCGCAGCATGTAGAGGTCGGTTTCGAGCGCGTCGTTGCCGAGGGCCTCGGGGTCGGCGAGCAGCATGTCGACAGCCCATGCGACGCGGCGGCCGAACTCGTGGTTGAGTGCGTCGTACTTCCTGGCGAGGGTTTTCGCGGCGTGCGAATTCGGTGGCAGCAACTCCAGGGTGGCGCGCATCTCCGAGCGTCGGCTGATCAGGGTGCTGTCGTCGAGGCTGGTTAGCGGGGTGGCGGGGTGGGGCACGGATTCTGTCTCCTTCCGGAACGTCTGCCCGGTTGTGCGGGCACCGGGGGCCGGCAGGGTCGCGGGAACGGGCGCACAATGAGCGACCAACGACCCTGCCGGCAGTCCGCAGCCTACTAGATGTATGCATACGTTGGCAACGTCTGCAGACGTATGCGACATTACCGCAGGTCCAGAGACATGGGAGCATGATCACCTATGTCACTGCCGGACAAGCGAGACCGCATCAGCCACCGTGCGCCACGGTTGCTGTGGCAGCAGGTCTATGACGACTTGATGAGCGAGATCCGCTCCGGCGCCCTCGCCGTGGATGACCGGCTGCCGAGTGAGTTCGAGATGGCAGAGCAGTACGGCGTGAGCCGGGACGTGATCCGCAGGGCCAAGGAAGAGCTGGCCGCAGACGGGTGGCTCATCGTGCTGCAGGGTCGCGGCACGTACGTAGCCCATCCGGACCAGGGCGCGTAAGACGTGGCGATCTGACCAGCGCACCTGGGTCATCTCCGGTAGTCGCATCGGGTCATCTTTGGCAACCACCACAGCCGGTGTGAACAAAAGCCCCATTCTCCCCGTATCGCTTCATAGCGTGATGTTCTGCGCATAGTGACAGTCGACAGGCGAGCGACCAAGGGAACGGGCAGCACGCCGATGGCAGTAGGCGCCGCCGAAGCGCGGGCAATTGTGGAGCGCGTCTGCGCGCGTCCGGAAGTGCTGGACGCTTGCGCCAGGCGCGATCTCGGCACGGTCATTTCCGCGCTCAAAACGGGAGGGCTCACCCAGGGCCGGATTGCGGAGCTGACGGGCATCTCCCAGGGGCGGCTTAGCGAGTGGGTAACGGGCAAGCGCGAGCCGAAGGGCGTTGCCACGTTCCAGAAGTTCGCTAACGGGGTGAGCCTGCCCCCGGCCGCGCGCCGCGCGCTCGGGCTTGACGCCGGCTCGCAGGCCGCCGTCGTGACCGCCTCCCCCATCGATGCGGACATGTCCTACCCCGACACTGCGGAGCAGGCCGCGCGGAACGTCTCGCGGCTGTGGATCGCCGACCTGAACGACGCCGCACTGATCCAGCGGGGCAGGGCCGACCCGCGCGCGTGGAACGACGCCTCGCTGCGCTGGCTCGTGGACCCCGGCCGGGTGCCCGGTGACCAGCCGGCGCGCGGGGTGAGCGTCGGCATGTGCGACGTGCAGCGGTTCCGGTCCACCGTCGACGTGTTCGCGAAACTCGATGACCGGTTCGGCGGCGGGCACGCACGGCAGGCGCTCATCCAGTACCTCAGAACCGACGCCGACAGGATGCTCAGCGGCAGGTACGCCGACGCCGTGGGGCGCGAGCTGTTCGCCGCCGTAGGCGAGGCAACGCTGCTGGCCGCGTGGATGAGCTACGACAGCGCCCCCGCAAGCGCGCTCGCCCAGGGGTATTTCGTCCAGGCCCTAGCGCTCGCCCAGGCAGGCAACGACCGCCTGCTCGGGGCGAGCATCCTCGACGCGATGAGCCACCAGGCCACATTCACGGGCCGCTTCACCGAGGCCGCCAGCCTCGCGCGGGCCGCGCGGGCGGGCACGAGCGGGATAGCCACGCCGACGCTCACGGCGCATTTCCACGCGATGGAGGCCCGCGCGCTCGCCCGGCTAGGCGACGCGAAAGCATGCGGGCACGCGCTATCGGAGAGCATGCGGGAATTCGAGCGGGCCACCCCGGAGAACGACCCGGAGTGGATTCGGTACTTCAACGAATCCGAACTGTCCGCAGAATTCGGTCACTGCATGCGCGACCTCGGGCGCGCGGGCGACGCCATACGGCACGCCGGAAACGGCCTCGCACCCTCCGGAGAATTCGCGCGGAGCGACTTCTTCGTCTCGATCGTCCTCGCCGACGCCCACCTGAGATCAGGCGATATCGAGCAGGCATGCAGCGTTACCCTCCACGCCCTGACCGCTGGCGAGCAGATAAGGTCGGCACGGTGCGTGAGCTACCTACGTGAATTCATGGGACACCTGCCAGTCACAGACAGCCAGGCACTCGCGGATTTCCGCGAGCAGGCCGCAGAATCACGACTCTGGCGGATAGCAGCCCAACCCGAAAAGCCGATCGGCAGCTAAGAACAGACCTACGTGCGGCGGGAACAGCCAGCAAGGGGAAGGCGTTGTCCGGCCTCTTGAAACCGTAAGGGTCACCCGAGGCGGGCGTTCCCACCACCTGGGCAGCCTCAATCTACTAAGATGCAACCTATGATCACCGAAATAATTTCACTAGTGTCCGGGCTAAGCCTAGGCAGCATACTGGGTGTATTTGCCAAATCTTCCCTGGATATGCAGCAAATGAGGTTCACAAAAGTATTTGATTTCAAGGAAGTGCGCTATAAGGCAATGACCATCCTGATGCTAAGTTCGGTTGATCAGTCTACCTATTCTCTGAAGCAGCTTAGGATGCGAAGGCCGGAAATAGGCACTGCCGAAGACTTGGACAATGAACTCAGGACCGAATATTATAACGCCATGCTCTTTGCGTCCGACGGAGTTTTGAAGAATTTCGAGGCATTCCTGTCAGACAAAACTATCGCGAATTATGAGGCTGTTGCCCGCGCAATGCGAAAAGACCTGTATCACTAGCGACGGAAGAGCTGCTAAGAACGGGAGCCAATCTTTCCGGCTCGCTCCGCTTCGCAGTGCGTCAACCCGTTTTCTGGCCTCGGCAGTTGTCTTCTGACTTTCCCCCGCTTTCTGGATCATCCACGTTACTTGAATGAACTCCCGGACATTTGCGAGCACCGGGTAACCTGGCCACTTCATGATGTCATAGCCATACACACGGGCGAAGGTCTCGTATTCCTCGCGGGTGTGCCAGCCGTAATGATCGTAGAAAAGTGCGGTCTGTATGAGATCCCACTCTCTCGGGCCGACGGCGAAGCCGTCCAAGTCGATCACTACCGGGTTGCCGTGCTCGTCGCGGAGCACGTTCCCGATGTTCGCGTCCCCGTGGATGACCCCCGCCGGCAGCGCGAAATCAAGGCGGGCGTACTCGCCTTGCAGTCTGGCTAGCTCGTTGGTCATGTAATCCCGGTCGCCAGGGGTAAGCCATTCGCTTTCGGCTATCCGATTGCCCGCGTTCTCGAATGGCTCCAGTTCGGGCAAGTCGAGGCTTTCCGGGGCGGCGAGTTTGTGAAGCTGGGCTATCACCTCGGCGACTTCCGCGATTGTCGCGTACTCGCTGCCGTCATCGGAGACGGCTTCCCAGAAGGTGACGGCGTGGCCACCGGCAATGACGGGCTGGTCAACGTCGATGGCGCGCACGGCCGGATAGCCTGCCGACTTGAGCCAGCGGGCGACGGCGACTGTTCGCCGCGCGGTCTCGGGGTCGGTGTCTGGGCGGGCGATCCGCGCGACAACCGGTGAGGTAAGCCGGTAGACCGCGTTCGAGCCGAGGCGCAGCAGTCGCGCGCCGGACGCGCTCAGGCCCGTGGCTGCGCATGCTTGCTGAAGTAGGGCGCGCGTCTCCGCCTCGCCCAGGGCATAGCCCACGTTCATGGCGCGCTTCCGTTCCCTTGGTCGCTTCGCCTTGCGTGCGTGTGTGCGTATGAGGTTGTGACCCTCATTAGATCACAGGGCCGCCGCCGCAGGCCGCGCGCCGTTCATGGGGAATATCTCACCGTAAATATCTCACCGTGAGATTGAAATAATTTCGCCCGTCAGCTATGGGCGCGGGGCAAAGCCGGATTATCTCACCGTGAGATTCTCACGCTGATATTGGCTGCGTGCTTCCGGGTTCCTAACTTCGTGCTCGTCGGTAACCACCGCGAACACGAAACGGAAGTGATGCGAAATGACCTACTCCGACCCGACTGAACGCGCCGCTCTCATCGGCGGACTCCGCGCCCTGGCGGATTACCTGGAGTCCAACCCGGAAGTGCCGGCCCCCATCTATTCAACCGTGCACACGTTCCCGCCGGACGGCGACTGGACCGTAATGTGCGCCGAAATCGACGCCATCGCGGCGCCGCTCGGCGTCATCGCATACAGGAGCGCCGGCGGCCACTACGTGGCCGCCCGGTCCTTCGGGCCGGTCGAATACCGCGCTGTTGCCATCCCCCGCAGCGACGACAGCGAGAGCGATTAAGCGAATGCCCGCGATTATGGTGCTGGCCGGCGTCGGGTTCCTGGCCGTTGCGGCGGCCGTGACCCTCACGGTTATCGTCATCGGAATTCACAAGGGTGACCGGCGTCATCTGATAAACGCTCCGCGGTCGACCTCGGACGCCTTCACGCGCGGCATTCTCGTCGGCATCCGCTACCCGGAATCCGCAGACGAAGAGACGGGAGCCGGCGAATGAGCCGCGCCAGCGAAATCCTCGCGATCACGGTCGCGGTCCGCCATTGCAACGAATACGGGTGCGGGAAGTGCATTGCCCGCGCCCGGTGGGGTCGCCGCAAGAAGTGGCAGTCCCGGAAAAGCCCGAACCGCCGTTCTACCGGAAGGAAGTGATGCGATCATGACCGTCACATTTCCCCTCGTGGCGCTGTTCGCCATCGGCGCTTACCTGGCCTGGCGCTTCATGGGCCTTCGGCTATGGCAGATGGCCGTCTGCATGCTCTGCGGTTTCCTCGTCGCCGGCACGTCGGCCGCCCCGCACGTCAGCCAGGCGATCGCCGCGATTATCCAGTGGGCGCACCTATGAGCGCGCCCGGCAGCGGCAGGGGTGATGGCCGGATGACCGGGGCAGTCCCGCACGCCGCCGTGAACGTCCCCGAGGTCATGGCCCGCAACGCGGCAGCACGGGACATCGTGGCCGGCTTCGCGTCCGCCGCCCCGACTCTCGCGGTCGCGTGGCGGACGGTCGGGGCGGCGCTGGCCGACTGCGCCGCCCTGGCGGCCGACGTCGCCCGGCTGGCGGCCGAACTAGCGGACGCCCGCATGGACCGGGCGAACCTGCTGGCGGCCATGCGGGCAGCGATCGCCGCTGAGGCGGACGGAGAGGCGGACCCCCTGGACTACCTCCGGGACGAGCTGGACGCCCGGCAGGCGCGCTGTGCGGGGCGCGGGGGGGCATCATGAGCGGCTACCGGCAGATGCGCCGCCGCGCCCGGCAGGCGCGGCGGGCGGGCATGCAGCCCATGATGGTCATCAACTCCGGTGACCCGTTCCCCGAACTGGTCATCGCGGTCATCGGCCGGCTGGTCTGGCGGTACCGCTCGGAGCTGGCCCCCGCCGCCGTCACGGCGGCGCTGGCCGGCGCCGGCGGGTGGCTGCACGCCGCGCACCCCGCAGCGGCGGTGCCGGTGCTGGCCGGCTCGCTGGCCGCCGCGTGCGTGGTGGCGGCGTTCGGCGCGAGGATCGGCCTAGCGCCGCTGGCAGAGCGCGCCTACGCCGGCGCGGTGATCCTGACGGCGGGCGCGTGGCTGGCGCTGGCCGCCGCGCTCGGCCCCCTCACAGCGCCGCTCCCGGCCGCGCTGGGCATCGGCGGGCTGGTCTTGTCGGTGCCGTGGTGGGCGCACCGCCGGCGGCGCGCGAGGGTCCGCGTGGAACGGACGCTGGCCGCGTGGCCGGACATCGCCAAGGCGGTCGGGCTGGCCGGGTCTGCGGTCATGTCCGCCACGGTGGACGTGTGGGGGTGGCGGGCGCGCTTCCGGCTGGCGCGCGGCCAGACCATAGCCGACGTCATCGCCCGCATTCCCGCGATCGAATCGGGCCTTGGCACGTTCCGGGGGGCGGTGCGCGTCTACCCCACCCCCGACGGCCGGGCGAACCGGGTCGAGCTGCGGGTGCTCGACCGCGACCCGCACGCCGACGCCATCCCCTGGCCGGGACCGTCTATCGGCTCGATCACCGAGGCGGCCGACCTCGGCCCGTTCGAGGATGCCGCCCCGTGCCGGGTGCTGTTCCTGCGGCGGCACGCGATATTCGGCGGCACCACGGGTTCCGGGAAAAGCGGCGGGCTGAACGTGCTCATGGGCAATCTGACCGCGTGCCCCGACGTGATCATATGGGCAATCGACCTGAAAAGGGGAATGGAACTCGGCCCGTGGACCGAATGCATTGACCGGCTGGCCACCACACCCGAACAGGCAACCGCACTCCTCCGCGACGCCGTGGCAATCGTCAAAGGGCGCGCGGAATACCTGGCGTCGATCGGCCGCCGGACGTGGGAGCCGACCCCGGAAATGCCCGCGCTCGTCATCGTCATTGACGAGTATGCGGAACTGTCGGAGGAAGCGCCCGACGCGATGCATTACACCGACGAGATTGCGCGACTCGGCCGCGCCCTGGCCGTAACGCTTATAGCGGCGACTCAGCGGCCGACTCAGAAAGTCATGGGACAGGGCGCGGTACGCTCGCAAATGGATCTGCGGGTATGCTTCCGCGTCCGTGAACCGCGCGACGTGGACCTGGTAATGGGTCAGGGAATGCTCACCGCCGGGTGGGATGCGCACAAGCTGAACGCGCCCGGAAAGTTCCTCGTCTCCGCACCCGAGCACGACATTCCCCGCCGCGCCCGCGCCTACCTCGTCACCGATCAGATGGTGGCCGAAACATCCGCACTGCATTCGCAGACACCGCGCGAACTAGACGAGATATCGCGGAATGCGATGCTCGCCGCTACGGAACCGGTATTCCAGCCGCAATACGGAAATCCGGGCCAGTCGCCGGACGAAGCGCTATGGGCCGCGCTGCGCGACGCTCCCGAGGAAGGATGGGAAATAGGGGACCTTATGCACATCACCGGAATGACCCGGCCGACGCTTTACCGGTACCTGCGCGTCCTGGTCGACGCCGGCCACGCGTATCAGGTCAGCCGTGGCCGGTGGCGCGCCCGCCCCACCCAAGATGGTCACGGTGAGTGATCGTCTCATCGTCTCATCCTCGCGCGCGTCTGCACGTATCGGGTGAGACGAGACGATGAGACGAGACGATGAGACAACCCAGCGCGACAGAGGGAAGGTGATCCCCACGACCAACGGACCCCGCCCCCCGAAGGGCACGCTAGGCGGCTCCAATCGCCTGCTATCGTCGCGCGACGTCGCCGCGATACTCGGAATCCCAGAGCGCACCGTGCGCGACAAATGGCGGGAATGGGGACTCCCCGCCTACCGGATAGGAAAGCATCTCCGATGGAAAGAGCGCGACGTGTACGCGTGGATAGACCGACAGGCCGCATAACACACCAAAGAATAAGTCCCCACATGGTAGGCCAGTGGGGCTTATTCTTTTCCGTCCATGTGGTATCAGTCGCCGAAGATCTCATCACCGACTGGTTCGCCCCGGACATGTATGGGTATCCCGTGTACCAAAGCGACTTTCCTGAAGGCTTCTCGCAAGAGACCCAGCTCTGCTGCATCTGAAGCTTGAATATCTATTATGACATGGAAGCCAGAATCATCCAGCTCCCAGCTCCGGAAACTACTAGCGTTCCTATGCGTTCCTGCAAGTATATCGTCCATGATTCTACGTGAAAGCGTTCCCCGCCAAGGCGTTTGTGGACGATTGATTGTGCCTCTTCTTTCAGCCAAGACTTGCTCGGTGATTCGTACATTTGCAAGCCGCGTCAATTCGCGTTCTGTCCGTCGAGTCAAAGTGACGACTTCTTCTAGCAAATCACGGTCTGTACGAACCTGGTGGTCCTCGCCCGAACCATCGGCAGGTTGTTGAAGCAAAACGACCTTTGACTCAAACTCAGGCCAAAACGTATCAAATAGTCTCTTTAGGCGATGTTCGGAAATATGTGGCGCACTCACCTGAGCTAGCGCCCTGATCATCTTGAAAGCATCCTCGCTGCTGCTTGCCCTGACTGCCTGGAACTGCGTGATGGGTCCAGTCAAGTCATTCGGATTAAGATCGACAAGCAGGGGAACAACGCTACTCGCGGCGATTACCTTAGACAATGCTCCTGCTTCAAAATTTATCCATGGTCGACTTATATTCTCCCGCGTGAGACATATAATACCAAAGGCGCATTCCTCTAGTTCTGATGCCAACACATTCATGCCGCGACCCCCGGCAGGAATGTCCTGTGTAGATATGAATGGTTCCACTGACTGAATCACGTCCGGAAGCCACTCTCGAAGCAATTCAGCGATCGATCTAGATTTATCGCCGGACCAACTAATGAAAACTTTCATAGCAACTCTCCGAAACCGATGGCGGAAGAATATTCCATCGAAGTTGGCGTCTTTCTGCGATCCTAGCGCCAATGGGCGCGATAGCATGATGGCGTAGAAGTAGGCTACCCCGCACGATCGATGCAAGAGGTAGCCTATTCATTTGCCAGCTTGATTGCGGTTTACCTATCGCCGCAAGACGGGTTGAAGTAACTCCGTACATCTTTTTCTACTAGCATGCGAGTTGGCTCGTCGCAATAGTAGCCGGACATGTAAATGCCGTCCTGCTTGTAACGTTCCCAGTCCCTGCTGCGATCGTGATTCGTGACACGATTATGGACATTTCCTGACTCGCCGGCGTCGATAACTTGATGCGTCCCCTCCGGCGTCCTAGTGGTAATCACGTAGACACCAGACTGCGCCTCAAGAGATTGGGCCGACGTATAGGGGCCATCGAAACTGTAGGAATTGGCGCTGGTCTTGACCGTAAGCGTCATGGACTACTTCTCCGTTCCGGCTCTAGCGGGAGGTCGAGGGGGTGAGCCGTGCCCCTTGTGAGGCATGCTAGCACAAGGGGATCACATTGATGAAATTACAGACTTGTAATCAGTGTCAGGCCAGGAATCGCCGCAGTATGGCGCGTGAGGAAGTAGGAAATTTCGCATTTTCAGGTATTTAATCCCGATGACACAGTGTCGGATATACCGCCACTTAATCCTGCTTGTCTGGTTTGCTCCATTCCGCGTATTCCTCATCCAGCACCGCGATAGCGCGGGCGGCGGCGGACGGGACGAGGTGACCGTAAATCCGGTACGTCACCCGCACGTCACGGTGCCCTAGCCAGTGCGCCACGTCCGTAATCGGAACGCCCTTGCCCAGCATCGCGGACACGAACGCGTGCCGCAGCGAATGCGGCGTGAATCCCTCCGGAATCCCCGCCTCCATAGCCGCCTTCATGAAACGGTCGTAAACGGTGCCGTAAAGCTGGTACGCGCGGTCCCCGTTCCCCGGCATGAGCGGGCCGCCCGGAACGTCCTTAACCATGTCCCATAGCCACGTCGGAACGGGAATGTCACGGAACTCGCCCCGCTTGCGCTTCTTGAGCGGCCCGGTCTCCTTACCGTTACGCGTGGCCTGCTGGTAAACGCGAAGGATCGTGCCTTTGTCACGGAAGTCTTTCTTCTCGACCGCTAGCGCTTCCTCGATGCGCAGCCCGCACCCGCGCATGAGCCACACGCAGATACCAGCGCCCAGAGTTGCCTTACCGCCGTCCGCGACGAATTTAACCTGCGCGTGGGCGGGGAACACGAAATCGGTGCGGTCGTGCTTCGTGCCGTTGTCGGCCAGCTCGATCCCGTCTAGCCGGTGCTCCCTGATCTTCCCGGCCTTGACCGCCTCGTCGCACGTGCCCATGATGATCATGCGGACGTTGCGCCGGACGGAGATGCTCATGTCCTTCATCACGACCGTGAGCAGGTCGAGCACCCCGTCACGGTCGTTCGCGACGCGGGCAATGGCGGAATCGCCGTAGACCGGCTTGACGTGCGTGCGGTAGGCGCTCAGGTACGACTCGCGGGAGCGGTCGCTGACCGGAAGGTGCGAGATGTGCGCTTCGGCCGCTTCCCCGAAGTTCGCCTTCCCCGCCCGCGCGTAGTCAGCGAAGGTCTTGTCACCGGAGCGCTTGTCCACGGTCAGCTTCAGCTGCGCGTCCTGCGCGAGCTTCCGGCCGCTCCCGTAGACGGTGCGGCCGTTGCGGACCTCGTCCTTGAAGCTGCGCTCACGCTGCTTCCCGTCTGCCCAGTAGCGCAGCGTCCACGCGTGCGCGCATTTGTCAGGGTCGGCGCATGTGTGCTGGCAGGTGCCCGACCCGCACGCTTTGTTAGAGTCGGGCTTGTGGCCGGCGATGTCGCACTTCTTGAAGACCACCCCGGTACGGTTCAGAGCTAGCGCCATGTCTGCCACTCCCTGACTTTACGATGACTGCTACCACGATCGCAAGCGATCTAGCTGCGATAACAGCCACCGTAAGACAGATTGCGCAATTGGGCCGGCAAGAGTGAGCCCAAACGCGCACTTGGCGTTAATGCCGACTGATGCTGGGCCAGCGGGCTGTCCCGCCCCCAGCGAGCCAAGTGCGCAATTGGGCCGGCAAGAGTGAGCCC
>Ga0335075_10016377_pt1 | contig 11085 bp, 7 predicted proteins | sample Lox_Sample_24_FD_206723 | JGI IMG/M metagenome (GOLD analysis project Ga0335075, IMG submission 206723) | Soil microbial communities from Loxahatchee National Wildlife Refuge, Florida, United States - Lox_Sample_2.4 | ecosystem: Environmental > Terrestrial > Soil > Wetlands | place: USA: Florida... | reverse complement strand
CGATCCGCTGCCATGGGTCCTCCTGGGTCTGCTTGAGCCCCAGCGAGATCCGCTGGCGGTCGCGGTCGATGTCCAGCACCTTGACCTGAACCGTGTCGCCGATATTGAGGATCTCTGACGGATGGTTGACGTGCGACCACGACAACTCGGAGATGTGGATCAACCCGTCGATCCCGTCCAGGTCGACGAACGCGCCGAAGTCGACGATGTTCGAGATCACGCCCTCCACGACCAGCCCGGGCTGCAACCTGTCGAGGATCTGCTGGCGGACCTCCTTGCGCTCTTCCTCGAGCACCGCCCTGCGCGAGAGCACGACATTGTTCCGCGAGCGGTTGAGCTCGATCACCTTCGTCTCGATCGGCGTGCCCAGGTACTCGTCCAGGTTCGGCACGCGGCGGATGTCGACCAGCGAGGCCGGCAAAAACCCGCGTACCCCCAGATCGATGATCAGACCGCCCTTGACGACCTCGATCACCGTGCCCTCCACCGGCTCGCCCGACTCGGCGGCCGTTTCGATGCGCCGCCACGCTTTCTCGAAGCGGGCGCGCTTCTTGGACATGATCAGCCTGCCGTCCTGGTCCTCCTTGGTCAGGACGATCGCGTCGACCTCCTCGCCGAGATGGACCTCGTCCTTGGGATCCACCGCCTTGCGGATCGACAGCTCGTTCGCCGGTATTACGCCCTCGGACTTGTAGCCGATGTCGACCAGCACCTCGTCCTTGTCGATCCTGACGACGTGGCCGGTGACGACCTCGCCCTCCTCGATCTCTCGGAACGTCGCGTCGTAGTTGGGGACCACCTGCCCGTCGACTTCGAGCAGCAGTCCGTTTGACCCCGCGACCACTTGAGCGGTGGGGGGTTTCTCGGTCAAGGTTTGCACTGGGCGTAGCGTATCGCAGGGGCGCGGGAGTGCACGTTTCCAACCCGGCCAACCGTCACTCGAGCCGTCCGTCGGCCCTCACTCCAGCCGCCCGTCACCCCGCGCGCGAGCCGTGCCACCGTCCTCACACGGACCACGCCACTTGCGGCCTATAACATCGACTCCATGCCCATCCGAGCCACCAAGCGCGGCACCGAGCGCACACCCCTGGGCGCGCGCGACTGCGACGTGCTCGTGTGCGGCGCCTCCTTCGCCGGACTGGCGCTCGCGCGGGAGCTGGCGGGGTCGGGGCTGCGGATCTTGATCGTCGATCGCTACCTCATCGGCGAGCGCCAGACCTCCGCCTGCGCGATGCCGACCTTATGGATGCAGGCGATGGATCTGACAGGCGCTTTGCGCCAGACCTTCGACTCGCTGCTCGTGCACACCCGCCCGGCTGGCGCCTCCCGCACGCGCTCGACGCGCTGGCCGATGCCGTGGACCTTTTCCACCTTCGACTACCGCGAGCTGTGCGCCTCGCTCTTTGCCCAGGCCGAGGCGGGCGGGACCGACTGCGTGGAGTTCGAGACGGCGACCGTCACCGGGCGCACCGGCCTCACCGTCCACACCGACCGCGGCGACCTCTCCGCCCCCTACGTGATCGACGCTTTGGGGTGGCGGCGTGTTCTTGCGGGCGGTTGTGTGGCCGACGGGGCTGGTCGGCGCGAGACCGACGGGGCGAGCGGGCATCCAATCCAACATCCAATCCAACCGCCCGACGCGCCCCTCTCGCGCGGTCTGGAGGTCCACCCCGCGGGCGCGGGCGATGAGCTCGAGCTGTGGATCGACCATCGCTACGTGCGCTCGGGCTATGCCTGGAGCTTTCCCGCGCGCGACGAGGTCCGCATCGGCGCCGGCTCGTTCTGGCCGGCCCACCACGTGCGCGAGCCGACCATCCGCCTGGCCGTTGAGAAGGGACTGCCGCCAGATGGCTATCAGGGCAACTGGATCCCCCATCAGCTGCGCCCCGCCGTGCAGGACGGCATCTTCTTCGTCGGCGACTCCGCCGGGCACTGCCTCCCCCTGACCGCCGAGGGCATCCGCACCGCGCTCTACTTCGGCCTGGCCTGCGCGCGCGAGCTGCGGGCCGCGCACTCCGAGCATGTCGAATATGGCGGGTATGGCGGGCGCGGCGGGCGTGTCATCCAGGCGAACGGGTCGTCCGCGGCCGAGGAGGCCTATGCCCGCGCCCGCGCGCAGGCGCTCGCCCGCTACGGCGCCTTTTCCGATCGTCACGCGCGCAAATACGCCTGGCTCTTGCGCGTGCAACGCGCGATCGGGCAGCTCACGCCCTCCCCGGCGCCGTCGGTCGTCTCCAGGACGATGGCCTCGCACCGCTTCGGGCACTGGGCGTGGCGGCACTACCTGGAGATCGCGCCGCCTTCGTTCGCGGACGCGGGTCCTTGCGGGTTACGCGGCCAGCGCGCCCTGCATGCCGGCCACGCGGGGACGGAGCCCCAGGCCGTCACCGGCGGACAGACCGCCGCGCCCCTGAGCGTCTGAGTCCCGCTACCAGATAACGTCGACGTCGTACTTGCGCAGGATCTGGTCGGCGCTGAGGATCGACATGCCCTCCTCGATCGCCTGGGCCACGAGCAGACGATCGAACGGGTCGCTGTGGTGATGCGGCAGATCGGCCACCTGGGCTGCGTGGCGGTCGTACACCGGTAAGCCCAGGACACCGTGCCGCTCAATCTGGGTGTGCATGTCTTCGGGCGCGTCGAGCTTGCCCAAGCCGCGCTTGATCGCTGCCTCCCACACCGAAGCGGCGCTGAGGAAGCATGCGACCGTGTCGTCAAACAACAGTCCGCGCGCGGTCTCCGACAACCGCTCGTCATCCAAGAGCAGCCACAGCGCCGCCTGGGTATCCACGAGGAGCTTCAATCGATCATGCCGAACGCACGCGCGATGTCGTCAGGCAGCTCGTCGAAGTCGTCGGCAATCTTGATCTGACCCTTGTACATACCGAGCAGCGAGCGACGCAATGCGCCTGGTGACACCGGCTCCAGCCTGACCACGGGCTTCCCCCGGCGCGTGATCACGACTTCCTCGCCGGACTGCGCCGCGTCGACCAACCTCGACAGCGTCGTCTTGGCTTCATGCATGCCTACGTTGATGGCCATACCGCGCCACTTTAGCGGTTTCTAGCTAAATTATCTAGCTATCGGGCCGCGACCCTCAGGCCAGGCACTCTCAGGCGACCTTGCGCAGCGCAGGCCGGCTCGCGCGCGTGGCCTGGAGCGCCAGGCGGCTGGCCTCGACAGCGCTCGCCCACGACACTTCGGCCAACAGTCCCGGCGCCGCGACCATGTCCCCGGCCAGGAACACGCCATCGCCACGATCGATCGCAGGCCGGTCCCGCCAGGTGCTGCCGGGCATGTCCAGGGCGCCCGAGCGGGCATCCATCACCTGGCGACGGCGCCATGTCTCGCGCCCCCGCCAATCGATCACCGACTGGTCGATCAGCCGCTCCAGCCGCACGCCCGCCTCCTCGGCGCTCTCGTCTGGGCGGATCGGCATCTGCGCCTGGATCAACTCGTGGCCCTCCGGCGCGATCTCACGGTCCGAGGAGGAGTAGCGCCCGATCCAGCCCGACTCGTCCAGATCGGAGACGATCCACGGGTCGCCGCGCCGGCGGGACATGCCCACGTCCAGGCAGACGGTGCGTCCGCTTGGCCAGTCAAGCGTTTCGCCCAGCAGCTCGCCCGCCTGGTGCAGCTCGGTCGCGAGGATCACAGGCGCCTGCGGCAGCTGCTCCACCCGGTGAGCAGTCTGAACCTCGACGCCGAGATCGCGCACGCGGCGCGCCAGCGGCTCCACCAGCCCGCTCCAGCCACCGCTCGCATAGCGCACCACAGAGCTGGGCGGCGGCGTTGACAGGAACAGGCGTACGGTGCGCTCCCACACGAACGCCGCCGACAGCTCGCCCGGGTCGTGATAGAAGGTGTAGACGCCCGCGATCGAGGACAGCATCGCGGCGATGCGATCGTCGGTGTGCGAGGCGACCCAGCTGCGAAAGTCCGCATCCACCGGCGCCTGACGACCGCGCAGACGCAGGACCGCCGGGATCGTGCCGAGCGGCGGGGTGCGCTGCACGCTGCCCTGCCAACGAAACCGTGCGCCCCCGAGCGGCGGCCGCACGTGCTTGGGCAACAGATCGCGCTCGGACAGCCACGGCCACATCGCGCCGTCGGTGTACAGCGCGTGCGGACCGAGATTGGCTTTGTAGGGACCATCCGCGCTACGCGCCCGCCCGCCGAGCGTGTCGTGGGCCTCGAGCAGCCTGACCTTGGCGCCCGTCTCAGCGCACGCGATCGCCGCCGTCAGCCCCGCAAGCCCGCCTCCCACAATGGTTATCTGCTGGCTCATCTTGTCCTCCTGGGTCGTGGTGTCGTGAGCACGTCCTGGATCGTGTTGCGACCAACCTACCCCGCAACTGGCTCACGGTAAAGTTCCAGTTATGACTCGAACAACAGGTCCAGTTCAGGGTTCAGGCTCGCCACCAAGGCGCGAGGGGACGGATGGCGATCGGTCTGGGAGCGATCAACTGCGCGGCGGCTCGCACAGTCCGGAGCTGAGTGGCTCGCACGGCCCGGGGCTGCTGGTCGAGCTCGATCGCGGCGGGGAGCTCTCACTCGGCGAGCAGCTGGTCGGCTCGGTTCGCGAGGGCATCCGCTCCGGACGTCTGCCGCCCGGCATGGGTCTGCCATCCAGTCGCGGGCTGGCGGCGGAGCTCGGTATCTCCCGTGGCGTGGTCACCGAGGCCTACAGCCAGCTCGCGGCCGAGGGCTACCTGACCACCCGCCAGGGGGCGGCCGTACGCGTGAGCGGCACAGTACGCGCCTCGACTCAGCGCGCGCCGGCTCGCTCGATGCTCGAGAGCCACCCCTACCACTTTCATCCCAGCCTGCCCGATCTCGCGAGCTTTCCCCGCGATCGCTGGCTGCGCTCGTTGCGAGCGGCGCTGCGCGAGTCGCCGCTGGACGCGCTCGGCTACGGCGATCCTCGCGGTCTGCCCGAGCTGCGCGAGGCGCTCACCGACTACCTGGGACGTGTGCGCGGCGCGGCGGCCGACACCGAGCAGATGATGATCTGCACGGGCTTCATGCAGGGCTTCTCGCTGACGTGCGAGGTGTTGCGCGGACACGGCGTCGAGTCGATTGCGCTCGAGAACCCCGGCTGGCACGTACATCGCTTGATCGCCGAGCAGGCCGGGCTCGGAGTGATCCCGATCCCCGTCGATGAACGCGGCCTGCAAGTGGATGCGCTGATCGAGAGCGACGCATCGGTGGTCCTCGTCACGCCCGCCCACCAGTTCCCCACCGGAGCGGTCCTCAGTCCCGCTCGCCGGGCGGCGCTGGTGGAGTGGGCCGAGAGCGGGGAGCGACTGATCGTCGAGGACGACTACGACGCCGAGCTGCGCTACGACCGCGTCGCGGTCGGGGCGCTGCAGGGGCTCGCACCCGAGCGGGTGCTGCACATCGGCTCTGTCTCCAAGCGCCTGACGCCCGCGATGCGCCTCGGCTGGATGCTCGTGCCCTCATGGCTCACCTGGCAGCTCTCGACCGCCAAGGCAGTACATGACGGCGGCTCGGAGACAGTCGGACAGCTGGCGCTGCGCGACTTCATCGCCCGGGGTGAGCTCGACCGCCATGTGCGGCGCATGCGCGCGCGCTACCGGCGCCGGCGCGATGTGCTTCTTGAGTCGCTCACACGTTGGCTGCCAGACGCTCGACCGTGCGGCTTCGCGGGCATCGCGGCGGCCGACGTGGCCGGCGCCGCGGGCCTGTTCGAGCTCGTCATGCTGCCGGCGGAGATCGATGAGCACGCGCTCATATCGAACGCCGCCGCTCGCGGCGTGGGCGTCGAGGGGCTCGCGCTGCACCGCTTCCTGCCGGGCGGCCCACCTGGCCTGGTGCTCGGCTACGGCAACCTGTCCGAGCCGGCGATCGAGCACGGTATGCGGCTGTTGGGCGAGGCGTTGCGGGAGGTGCGCGACGAGGGTTCGGTGTAGACACCTGCCGCACGCCCCGCCGGGGTCCTACTTCGCCTGAAGCCAGTCCTCCCCCACCCCGACATCCACGGCCATCCCCGGCTCCAGGTCCCATACCCCACACATCTCCCGCTCGATCAGCTCTCGTGCGGCGTCGACCTCCTGCGGCGGGGCCTCGAACAGCAGCTCGTCGTGGATCGTGAGGATCAGCCGCGTCTGCAGCGCCTCGCTCGCGAGCGCTGAGTGGCAGCGGACCATCGCGAGCTTGATGATGTCGGCGGCGGTGCCCTGGATGACGGTGTTGACGGCCAGGCGCTCACCGAGGGTGCGGACCTGGTAGTTGCGGGCGCGCAGCTCCGGTATCTGGCGGCGCCGGCCCCACAGGGTGGTGACGTGACCCTCGTCCTTGGCCTGCTCGATCGTCCGCTCGATGAACCGCGCAACCTGGGGGAAGCGCGCAAGGTAGGCGTCGATGAACTCTTTGGCCTCCTCACGGGGGATATTCAGGCGGTCGGCCAAGCCAAAGTCCGACAGGCCGTAGACGATGCCGTAGTTGATCATCTTGGACTTCGAGCGCATCCCCGGGTCAATGTCCTGCGGAGCCACACCGAACACCTGGGAGGCGGTGGCGGTGTGGACGTCTTCGCCGCGGCTGAATATCTCCTTCAGGACTGGCTCCTGCGCGGCGTGAGCGAGCACCCGCAGCTCGATCTGGGAGTAGTCGGCGGAGATCAGCAGGTTGGGAGGGGCGGCCTCGAAGCAGCCGCGGATCTCGCGGCCGAGCTCGGTGCGGATCGGGACGTTCTGCATGTTCGGGTTGGTACTCGACAGTCGGCCGGTCACGGCCCCCGTCTGCAGAAACGTGGTGTGGATGCGCGAGTGCTCGTCGACCTGCTCGGGCAGCACGTCGAGGTAGGTCTTGATCAGCGTGCTCAGCTCGCGCCAGCGCTCGATCCGTGGCACGATCGCGTGCTCTGAGCGGATCGCCTGCAGCACGCGCGCGTCGGTCGAGTAGCCGGTCTTGCCTTTGCGCTTGCGCGACAGACCCAGCTTCTCGAACAGCACCTCCCCCAGCTGCTGCGGGGAGGCGATCAAAAACTCGGTGCCGGCCAGCGCGAATATTTCCTGTTCGAGCTCGTGCGTCTCCTCGCGCACGCGCGTGGTGATCTCGGCCAGGCGCTCCAAGTTCAGACGCACACCGGCGAGCTCCATCGCGCGCAGCACGACCACCAGCGGCAGCTCGATCTCGTCCATGATCCGCTCCAAGCCGCGCTCGGCGATCTGCTCGCGCTGCCAGTCCGCCAGCGCGCCGAGCAGCACCGCGTCGGCGGCGAGGGAACCGGCCGCATCGGCCGCCGTAGCATCGGGATCGGTCCCCGAACCGCCTGGTCCGCCGACCACTTCGCACACGAGGCTTCGCTCTTCGCAGATCTCGGAGAACGGATACCCGCGCCGGGCGGGCTCGAGCAGATAGGCGCCGAGCAGCGTGTCGTGAACGAGCATGTCGGGAATCGTGCCCAGAGCTTTGGCGTCGTGCACCATCACGGGCCGTCCCGCGCAGGCAGCGACGATCTCCTCCGGGCCGTCGCACGCACCGGCGAGCACCTCGACGGGGGCGGCTTTGGAGGGCGATCCGGCACGGTCACGCGCTTTCCGCGACCGGGCGCCGGCAGTCGTCGTCTTGGTTGTCGGGCCCTCTCCCGCGCCGCCGTCTGGCTCGTCGGCAACCTCAGGCGCAGGGGCGAGCGCAAATTGCCAGCCACCGCGGTCCTCATGCGCGAACAGGGCGCCCTCGGGCGGCTCGCCGGGTTCGGCCGCCTGCACCGCCCGGACGACCACGCACAGCGTGTGGCCCGCGCCGAACGTGGCTATGTCTGCGAGCGATCCCTCGCGCACGCGCGCACGCAGGCGCGTCTCTATAGGCGATTGCCCCCCTGTCTCCCCGGGCGCAGCGGCAGCCGGGGTCAGCTCATCCTCGCCGAGCGCCTCCTCCAGACGGCGCAACGGGTCGCGCAACTCATAGCGGCGGAACACCTCGCGCAGGCGCGAGCGGTCGGGCTCGCGAGCGAGGACGGCGTCGAGGTCAAAGGCGATGTCGAGGTCGCGCTTGACCGTGGCCAGAAGCTTTGACGTGCGCGCGTCGTCTGCGTGGTCGATCAAATTCTGTTTGCGCTTGGCCCCGCCGATGTCGCGGATGTGGCCGAGGACTCCCTCGAGCGTCCCATAGGTCTGGATCAACTCGGAGGCGGTCTTGTCGCCGATGCCGGGGACGCCGGGGATGTTGTCGGAGGTGTCGCCCTTCAGGCCGTAAAAGTCGGGGATCGACTCGGGCGCGATGCCGTAACGGTCGATCACCGCCTGACGGTCATATATCTTCGTCTCGGTGATCCCGCGCGCGGTCGCCATCACGCGCACGAGCCCGTCGGGGTCGATCAGCTGAAACACGTCGCGGTCGCCGGTGACGACCATCACCCGGTGTCCGACCGCGCGCGCTCTCTCGGCCAGCGAGGCGATCACGTCGTCGGCCTCATACCCCTCGAGCCTGACGTTCTCGTACCCAAACGCCTGCACGAGCGGTTCCATCGCCGGCCACTGCTGCTTGAGCAGGTCCGGGCGCGAACGGCGCGTGGACTTGTACTCGGCGTACATCTCCGTCCTGCCGGACGTGCCTGCGTCCCAGGCGACGGCGGTGGGGCAGACGCCGTACTCGGTGACGATCTTCACGAGCATCGAGGCGAACCCGAAGATCGCGTTCGTGGGCTCACCCGTGGAGGTCGCGATCGACTCAGGCAGGGCGTAGAACGCGCGGTAGACGAGGCTGGGGCCGTCGATCAGGAAAAGCGGAGGATCGGGCTGGGGCTGAGACTCGGGCTCGGCCCCGGCGACGCCATTCGCGCCGGCGGCGGGGGCGGATGTGCTGCGTGCGGGCACGGGCTGGACTCTAGGGCGTTTGCCGGCACGCCCGCACGTCCCGGCTCACGTATCCCAAACCCCGACAGACACCGGGCGCGAGTCCCGAGCCCACGCGCTGGACTCCCACGCCAGACGCCGAGCGCCGGCCCCGAGCGCATAACATCCCGCCCGCGATGGCCGCCATCACCCCCAGCGCCCAGTACCGCCTGAACGTGCGCGTCGAGATCGACGACAGCGCGGGACTGCTCGCGCGCGTGACCGCCGCGATCGGGCAGGCGGGCGGGCTGGTCGCGGCCGTGGACCCGGTCGAGATCGAGGCCGGACACAGCCTGCGCGACATCGTCGTCGACGCATCCGGCCCCGAGCACTGGCACGCGATCCTCGCCGCGATCGACTCGGTGGACGGCGCGCGCGTGATCGACCAGATTGACCGCACGCTGCAACTGCACATCGGCGGCAAGATCGAGCAGCACAACAAGCACCCGCTGAAGACCCGCGACGACCTGTCGATGGCCTACACCCCCGGCGTGGCGCGCGTGTGCCTGAAGATCGCCGAAGAGCCGGAGCGCGCGTTTCAGTACACGATCAAGCGCAACACGGTCGCGGTCGTCTCCGACGGCACCGCCGTGCTCGGACTGGGCGACATCGGCCCGTACGCGGCGATGCCGGTGATGGAGGGCAAGTGCTGCCTGTTCAAGGAGTTCGCGGGCGTCGACGCCTTCCCGATCTGCCTGGACACGACCGACCCCGAGGAGATCGTCCAGACGGTCAAGCGCATCGCCCCGGCGTTCGGCGGCATCAACCTCGAGGACATCTCGGCCCCGCGCTGCTTTGAGGTCGAGGACCGGTTGAAGGCGGAGCTCGACATCCCGATCTTCCACGACGACCAGCACGGCACCGCCGTGGTCGTGATGGCGGCGCTGCTGAACGCGGTCAAGCTGACCGGCCGGCGGATGGGGGAGCTGAAGGTGCTGATCATCGGCCTCGGCGCGGCCGGCATCGCCGTGACGAAGATTCTGCAGGAGGCGGGCGTGCGCCAGATCATCGGCGCGGACTCACGCGGCGCGTTGCACGTCGAGCGCGAGGACTACCTGGATGGCAGCATGAACCCCCAGAAGCGCTGGTTCGCGCAGGCGACGAACCCCGAACGCCGCGCGGGCACGCCGGCCGAGGTGATCGACGGGTGCGACCTGGTGGTCGGCCTGTCCGGCGCGCGCGTGCTGCCCGCCGACGCGCTCGCGCGCATGAACGACGACGCGATGGTGTTCGCGATGGCCAACCCCACGCCCGAGGTCGCCCCCGAGGAGGCCGCCCCCTACGTGCGCATCCTCGCGACCGGCCGCTCGGACTACCCCAACCAGATCAACAACGTGCTCGCCTTCCCGGGCATCTTCCGCGGCGCGCTGGACGTCCGCGCGGGCGCGATCACCGACCCGATGAAGATGGCCGCCGCGTACGCGATCGCCGAGATCGTCGCCGAGACAGAGCTGCGCGAGGACTACATCATCCCCTCGGTCTTCAACCGCGACGTCGCCCCGGCCGTGGCGAGCGCGGTGGCCGAGGAGGCGCGCGCGGGCGGCATCGCGGCGGTCAGCGGCTCAGAGGTCGGGTTCGCGCAGGGCGACATTCCCACAGGGGTGCACCCGGTCGTGCCCGCCGACGCGCGCGCATAGACGCACGCATAGGCCAACGCGCAGAGGCGCACGAGAGGCGACCTCCCGCAGGCAGAGACGTCCGCACCGGCTGTCATCGTCAGTCGGCCATGAGCATCTTGCTTTTACTCGCCGGTCTCCTGCTCGGCGTCGCGGGCGCCGTCGCGTTCGGGCGCCGTGGCGCGCGGGCACGCCAAACAGACCATGCATCACGGGAGACCGAGCGCGCGGCGCAGGAGCGCGAGCGAATGCGCGACGAGCTGAAGGCGATCTCGCTGGACGTGCTCGCGCAGACCGGGGACGCGCTCGCACAGCGGATGGCCGAGACACGGCGCGCCGAGGAGGAGCGCGCCTCTGGGGAGATGGCGCGGCGCGCGGAGGAGATCAAGGGCCTCGTCGCACCCGTGCAGGAGAAGCTCGGCCGGGTCGAGTCAGAGCTCGCGCGCCTGGAGCGCGAGCGGCGCGACTCCCACGTGCAGCTCGCGGAGATGGTGCGCGCGCTGCACAGCGGCACCGACACGCTGCGCGCGCAGACCGGCCAGCTCGTCTCCGCGCTCAAGCGCCCGGAGACGCGCGGCTCCTGGGGTGAGATCCAGCTGCGCCGCGTC
>Ga0335075_10016376_pt1 | contig 11086 bp, 6 predicted proteins | sample Lox_Sample_24_FD_206723 | JGI IMG/M metagenome (GOLD analysis project Ga0335075, IMG submission 206723) | Soil microbial communities from Loxahatchee National Wildlife Refuge, Florida, United States - Lox_Sample_2.4 | ecosystem: Environmental > Terrestrial > Soil > Wetlands | place: USA: Florida... | reverse complement strand
AAGATAGCCAAGAGCTCCGTTGTTTCCCTGATAGACGTAATCCTGGCGCTCACGGACAAACTGGAAACCGGTCTTGATCTGGTGGCGTCCGTGAGTGAAGATCACGTTATCTTCGATCTGGCCTTGCGTGGAATGGAATATCTGAATCAGGTTTTGCAGTCCCAAACCTGCTAATCCGCCATTGTTGCCAACGACGTTCAACTGCACCAAGCCTGGACCTTGCAGATTTCCACCAGCAATTCCGAGGGTCTCGCTGATGTTGCCCAGCGAAGAGGTTGGAGTTTCACTCGAAGAGAATCCGACAGCATTGAATCCGAAACGAACCTCATTCAACACATTGGAGGTGAGGGCATGGGTCCAGTTGACGACCGCATTCCGCACGGGTTCGTCGCTGCCCTCAATCGCGCCGTTAAAGCAGAAAACGCAGCCAGTGAAGGTAGGTTCAGTGAGATCCATCTGAGACCAACGGCCGAATATGTGGTCTTTTTGGGAGAGGTTATAGTCAATCTTCAGATCGCCCTGGTTGTTATTCAAATCATTTCCGCTGTTATAGAAATAGTTGTTCGCCGACAATGTGTTGAGCTGGGGCAGTGGATAATATTTTGTCTCGGCAAATATTGCCGCAGCCACCGGGTCGACGGTATAGCCTGCGGTTACCAGATTGTTGAAAGGAATAGGCTGGCCAACATTGGGTCCCGAAGGATAAACCAGTTGAGTCGGCACTCCGGTGGGAACATTCGCAGCGCCCGTGCATATTCCGGAGCCATTGAACGCTCCGCCCCAATCGGTGCAAAGTTGCCCAAAGTCGCCGGTACGAGCTTGCGCGGTTAGGAGTTGAGCGCCGGTGGGACCGGCCTGCACCTGCCTCTGACCCTGATAGTCGGCGAAGAAGAAAAGCTTATCCCTGATAATTGGGCCACCGAATGTGCCGCCGAACTGGTTATAGCGGAGTTCCGGTTTATTTTCGACTCCCTGTGCATTAAAACCGGGGTGTGCGTTGTTGATATTGTTGTCCACTCCGGCAGTCCATCCGGCGGATGCCTCGTTAGCGTCGAGCGCATCGTTGCGGAAGAACTCGAATAAATTCCCGTGAAAGGTGTTGGTGCCGGACTTGGTGCTGACGCTGACGATTCCACCTTGATAGTTGCCGAATTCGGCGGAGGCGTTCTGCGTGATCAGGTTGAATTCCTGAATGGCGTCGATGCCAGGCGTATAGCCCACTTCGTTGTTCTTGTCTTCGCTATTGAGGATGCCATCAATCAAATACTCATTGGCCTGCTCTCGGTTGCCGTTGATGTAAGGACGCCCCGAGTTCAGCATGGTTTGGGGCTGTCGCATTCCATCTGGATCGACGTTGGTCACGCCGGGGGCGAGAAGCGTGAGTTGCAGATAGTCGCGTGAAGCGAGAGGCAGGCTAACGTTGGTGTTGGCGTCGATAAGCGTACTAACCTCAGTGGTTTGGGTCTGGAGAATCGGCGCTTCTCCCGTGACTTCGACCGTCTCACTTGCCCTGCCGACCTTCATCTGCACGTCGATGCGGGCGGTCTGGTTCAGAACCAGAACGAATGGCGGGTGAACCGCGCTCTCGAATCCAGACGCGGTTACTTTAACGTCGTAAGTTCCCACAGGAAGGCGGGGAAGGTTGTAGTCGCCCGAGGCAGATGTTGTGGCCGTCCAGACGGCGCCGCGCTCGGTATCCCGTGCGGTTACGGTGGCTCCGTTGATCGGCGCGCCACTGGGATCGGTTACAGTGCCTACGATTCCGGCCGTTACTTCCTGGCCGCGTGCGGAAGTGGTCAATCCCGCGATGCCAGCCATTGCCAGAAAAACCAGAAAACTACCCGCTGCTTTTTTCATCGTAAGCCTCCTGAAGAGCGCTTCTGCCTAGGCGTTACAAATCGATGCCTAATATAATGGGACTATGCTATATAGCACACGCCCAGTCGCGGTCAAGGAGAAAATGAGTTCGCCTGTGGAAATCTTGCGGAGCAATGCCGGAAACGCTCTATATCACTCGAAATACGGATGAGTTGTTTCGTTTTTCTGATTCGGAGCATCGATGTTTTGGTTCGGCATAATCTGGCGGGCGAGGACCAATAAAGGAATGTTTTCGCCGGAACGGGAATTTATTTTGGAGAACCTCAGCTCTATAGCAATCGTGCATGTTGGAGAGGAGTCACGTGGACGCTTTTCAGCTTTTCCCTTTACATCAGACGCTCAATAAGCTATATAGCACACTACGTCTTGGATCTGTGCGGGTGTGAATGCGCCCGGAGCCGCGGCAATTGCCAGTGGGTCGGCGGAACGGTAGTCTGGAAAAACATGACGTCAGCAAATCACCGCAACGGAACGCCCGCTTACAAGAGGATTCAGAATTCCATTCGCAAGCGGATTGATGCGGCCGAACTGAAACCGGGCGACTCCGTTGCCTCCGAACGCGAACTGGCTAAAACTCATAAGGTTAGCCTGATGACTGCCCGGCACGCACTCGCCGGACTGGAGAACGAGGGAATCGTAGAGCGCCGCCGCGGCGCCGGGACGTTTGTAGCGGTCCCGAAGATTCACTTCAACAAGCTGATGAGCTACACCGAACAGATGGCTGGCCGCGGCCTGACTCCGCGCTCCCGTGTTCTGGTCGCGAAAATCATTGAGGATGAGCAGGAAATCGCCGCGCGGCTCGGACTGTCTTCAGCCAGCAGCATGGTTAAGATCACGCGCCTGCGCCTTACCGGCGAAGAACCTTTCGCACTTGAGACGTGTTATTTGCCGGCACCAGAGTTTTCCGGATTGGTGACTGCGCCTGTAGGAAGAATGTCGTTATTCGCCACGTTGCAGCACGATTACGGAGTCGAGTTGGCCTACGCCGATGAAGAAATCGATGCCACCACTGCGGACGCGAATCTTGCGGAGGCTTTGGCGTTGCAAAAAGGCGCTGCCATTATGCGCATCCGGCAAGTCATTTACTCGACCAAGGGCAAGGCGACCATTTACGGAGTAGGCTATTACCGCTCCGAACGTCACACCCTTTTCATACGGCGCTTCCGCTAAGCTGAGAGCCTGGTTAGAACGCGAGTGAGAAATGGTTTGCGTTGAGCTCTTTAAGCAGCGATCGGCTGGGAATAGCCCGGGCGCGAACTGTGTCTCCCAATTCAAGCGCAAGATCAGATTCCTTATCAAAGGGTGGCCAGTCGGGCAATCCGGCATGATTCGGATTTCCTGTCGCCGCGAAGTTTGCCCAATAAGATGACATCATGTCAGCCAGTTTTTTGTCGGCTTCCGTCCAGGGGCGGTTGACCGCATCGAGATTGTCACACTCATAAACCAAGTCAGAAGAATGAAAAGCGCCGTAGTGCCGATCATCGCGGCCCGGCGGACGGTGATCGAAATAATAGACGTAGGATTTGTCTCCGGAATTGGCCATGATTTGCGCGATCTTCAGCGAAGCGGAGGCCATCGTATCGCGAAGGTTATCCACTTGCGCGCGCCACGCCTGCGCCGCGGTGTCGGCGGGATACAGTCTTAGGTATTCGCTCGATTTCTCGCCGAACCTCGCGCACCACCTTGTTGGTGGCAATATCAATCACCGCCGGCTTCGGCTCAACTGGCATCAACACGACTAGAAACTTGCCATCGTTCGTGACGGCGGAGCTGTAGGGCATACCTGAAGTCGGAATACTCGCGATTACTTGATTCTTATCGGTATCGATCACAATGACGCGATTGTCCTTCGCATGAGTAAACGCACGGCGACCGTCGGGCGAAAGCGAGATTCTTTGGATATCATCGGCGGCGTGAATCTCGGCAATTTTCTTGCGCTGCTTCAGATCCAGCACGCTGACGGTTCCGCTCGAAACATTGGCAGTGTAGCCACGATCCCCGTGAATGGCGATCATATGCGATTGCGGCTCGCCGGTCGGGATCGAACCCACAACCTCGCGAGTAGAAGGGTTCACGACATAAATCGCATTCTGCAATTCAGCCGTGACATACAACATTCCGTCGCTGCCAAAAACCGCTTTGTGGGGACGCGGGTTTGCCCAGATCGCGATGGTGTAAGCGATTTTTCCAGACGCGATGTTTACGACATCGATCGTCCGTCCATTGGTTCCAGGATTTCCCAAAGCCACGTTGCTGTAGATCGGAACATAAGCCAATTCGCCATTGGGAGAAGCGGCAACCTCGTGCCCGTCCACGCCGACACTCACGCTTGAGATTTGCTTCCCGGAGTCCGGGGCGACGACGCGCAGCGTGTGATCCACCTGGTTCACCACCAGCAACCGGATTTGATCGGCAGACTCGTGATCGGCAAAATTTTGATCGGCAGAATAGAGGGGTCCGTTCCCGCAAAGGAGAATGAGTATTGCGAAGCAAAATCCGGTCGTTGCATTTCTCATCATAGAGGTCCTTTTCGTTGGCGTGCGGGTTCAACCATGTACGTGGCGCGACAAAAGTGTCCACCCGACCATTGCGTTAGATGCGCCCTAAAGGCGCCGAAAAGGAATGACGAAAAGAACAAATTGGGAGTTCTAACGCACAGAAGAGCCGATGCTTACGCGGCCGTTTATCGTAGCCGGCGAAGGCTTTCGACGGAGGGAACGAAATAATACGAGCCCGTCAAGGGCTGGGTGAAACGCGTAAGCGCGTCGCGCGTGCCGCCGATTAATCCCGCCATACTGTCGAGCATTCTTGAAAGCCGCTTCTGGTCTGCGCTGAATCCAACGAACATAGTGCCGTGGTCTTCGACGCTTCCGTAGGGCATGTTGCGGCGAAAGATTTTCCCAAACTCGTCCTGATCCGTGCAAGCGACATGCGAGTCCGCTGGCTTATTTTCGAGTTCGATGCTGTCAGGCTTGGTGCGTCCCATGATGTGTTCCTGCTGTTCGACCGGCAGAGCCTCCCATTCCGCTACTTTGTGCTTCCACTTCTGCAGCAATAAGACCGTGCCGGCAGCGCCGGGAACGCCTTCGGGCAGCAGTGCCGCGACTGGAGCGTCGAGCAGCGTAGGATTCTCCGAGCCGTCGACGAAGCCGGTAAGATCGCGATCATGCCGGTAAGGCCAACTCGACGTTTCCTCCACCAGCGACGCCAGTCCTGCGAGGTCATGAAGCACCGAACGGGCCATATCGAAGATCACGTCATAAGCACTGCCGGAGAGCCATACCAGCGCATCATGCTGCGTCGCTGGCATAACAAATCCGTCTGGCCCCTGGATTTTTTTGTTAAAGCCCTCAACCCCTGAAGGAGCGTCTTCTGGAACAATCTCTTGCCAAAGCTCAGGCCGAAAGCCGATAACGAAGTTCACTCCTCCCGTGGTCGTCCGCGGTTCGCGAATAGCGGAGATTGTAGACGCAAACTCGCTACGTTTCGTTGCGTCCAGAGTGTCGAACTCCAGGTACGCGTGAGAGGACGTTCCGAGCGCGAAGATTCCGGCCTGGGGCGTATACATGCAGCCATTATATCGAGCGCCATCTTGGGTAACGGAAGCGCCCTTATTCGCTTCGCCGCCGTCACTTCAAAAAAATTACTAACAGAACGGCTCTTAATTTAAATTGCCAATGTGGCTCCTAACAGGAGGAACAAATGGTTAGAGTTTCGAACTTAAAATTTATCTTCCCGGCTTTAGTCCTAACGGCAATTAGCGCCATGACGATGAGCGCTCAAAATTCGTCACAAGCCGTTCATAGCGACGAATTTGTTCTCCGCAGCGGTACTAAGCTGACCTTAGCAGGCGCAGACTATCGCTATAGCGGCCCCAATATCGAGTGGCTTGGAATTGAAGCGTACGGTCCGGACGACGCTCTGGGGCCTCGATACCCCTCGCATCTTGAGATCGACGACGTTCTCGACACCGCGAAGATGATGGGAGCAGGTGTTGTGCGCTCGCAAACGTTGGGCGACAGTGTGGGCTGCGATCTATGCATCGAGCCCAAGGCAGGTGTTTTCAACCCTGACGCTTTCCGGGTGATTGACTATGCCATCAAAGCGGCACATGACCGTGGAATTCGCCTAATTATCACTCTGGTTGGCGACTGCGCGAATTGCGAAGAGAGCGGCATAGGCGAGTATCTGTTTTGGAAAGGGCAGCGGGATTACAGAAAGTTTTTTTCCGATCCCGAAATCATTGCCGAATTCGAAGCGCACATTCGGGCGATGCTCAACCACAAGAATGTTTTCACGGGACTGGCGTACAAGGACGATCCCACCATAATGGCTTGGGAAAATTGCAACGTGTGCGGCTTGTTCGTGGCTGCGGCGTCTCCATCTGGTACGGATGCCTACCTGCCGTGGATCGATACCATCGGGAGCTTTATCAAATCCATCGACAAGAAACACCTGTATGAAGACAACAGCGGTTTCTTCCTTTTCAATCAGAAAGCGCTCGATGCCAAGACGACCGACATTGTGACGTCAGAATACTATCCGCACTGGGATGCGCTCTTCGGATTCGGGCAAAAAACTACGGCAGATACGTTTTCGAAGCATGCGGCCCTGGTCACCGCGAAGGGAAAAGTCTATGTAGCCAACGAGTATGGATGGGATATCACCGATTGGCCGTCGCGGGAAGATCTGCAAAAAGCTTTGAGCGTCTTAGAATCCGACCCGAGAATTTCAGGAGATGGTTATTGGGCTCTCCAGGCGCACGCCGATAAGTTCGGTTGGCAGCTTATCTCTGCGCCAACGCACAGTGCTTCCTACGCCAAATGGGGCGAGACCGGCGAGTGGTGGTCTTTATTTTATGGCGGAGTCAAAACGCTGGTTGATTCCGCGCAAGACATGCAGGCTCGCGCAGAGTTACTTCGCAACCATGCTTACAGGATGGCAGACACTCCCGTTCCTTCGCATCCGGTCCCGGCCCCGCCTGTGATTACCTTCAAAGGAATCGGAATACTGGGATGGCACGGTTCGGCCGGAGCGGTGGACTACACGGTGCAACGGCGCAGTAGCGGTTCAGCCCCTTGGGAGACAATTTGCGACAGGTGCGCTACCGACGCGGACACTCCCTGGGTGGATGAAAAGGCTTCGAACATTTCGATGACGTCCCTATTCGCAACCAAATACCGCGTAATCGCCTACAACGCCGACGGCAAAGCCAGCGAGCCTTCAGCAGAACGTTAACGATTCCACGCGGACGCCGCCATTGCCGGCTTAAACGGTGTGCTCAATTTTGAAATTGAGGTTGACAAAAGCATCCGATCATTCCGGAGATTGCCCTCGTTTTGGCCGGGAATATGGGGTAGCGTAGGTCTCTTGTGGGAAATCAAGCGGCACCCTATTAACGATAATATTAAAAGAGACCCACTGAAACCCACTTGACAGGGTGTAATTAAGCGATAAGATTGCTTATCCCCTGTTTTATCATCTCGGTACTCCCCCCTTTACTTAGTCGAATCAAGGGTGGCGTTTGCGAAATTATCTCGTACTAATCCTCATCGCGTCCTGTGGTCTTTATGGCTGCGGAGGCGCATCCGTGGGAAGCCAGCCAAGCGTCTCCTCGTCATCGCCGACAGCTTCGCTCTCCATTGCAGCGTTGAGCTTCGGCCCGCAGGAAGTTGGCACAAGCAGTTCGCCTCTTCCTGTCACGGTGACGAACTCCGGTACGGCTGCCTTGAATATTTCGTCTATCGTGGCGAGCGCTAACTTTTCCGAAACCAACACTTGTGGAACCGCTCTCGCGGTCGGAGCAACTTGCAAGATCGAAGTAACGTTCGCGCCCACTGTCGCGGGCAGCATGAGCGGAACGGTCTCCATTGCCGATAATGCGACGGGAAGTCCCCAAGTGATCTCCCTGACGGGCACAAGTACAGTTCAAACTTCGCCCGGGGTTTCTTTTTTCCCGACCAGCCTGAATTTCGGCAACCAGACCGATGGCACGACTAGCCAACCACTGTCCCTGACGCTCTCCAATAGCGGGACCGCTGCACTCACGATTTCGAGTATCGCGGCGAGCGCAAACTTTGCGCAGACGAACAATTGCGGAGCCACGGTTGCGGCGGGCGCTAGCTGCACCATCAACGTGACTTTCACGCCTTCCGTTTCAGGCAGCGCGAGCGGCACGGTTACAGTAAGCGACAGCGCCGCGGGCAGCCCGCAAGTGGTTCCTGTCACTGGGACGGGCGCACAAACCACGCCGGCGGTCTCTTTTTCTTCGACTAGCTTGACCTTCAGCAACCAAGCGGTGGGCTCGACCAGTCAGCCTCAGTCGGTCACGCTTACCAACACCGGCAATGGCAGTTTGACCATTTCGGCAATCGCGGCGAGCGGCGAATTTGCGGAGACGAATACCTGCGGGCCAACGCTCGCTTCCGAAGCGAATTGCACCATCAGCGTCACTTTCACGCCGACGATTTCCGGCAGCGCGAGTGGAACTGTTACGGTTACCGATAATGCTGCAGGAAGTCCGCAAACCGTTTCGCTCACCGGCTCGGGCACCGCGCCGATCGTTTCCTTGTCCCCCACCAGCTTGAACTTTGGCAATCAGTCGGTGGGGACTACCAGTCAAGCGCTTCCCGTTACTCTCACGAACACCGGCACCTCCGTGATGAACATTTCCGGCATCGCAGCGAGCGCAAACTTTGCGCAAACGAATAACTGCGGGAGCACTCTTGCGGCGGCCGAGAGTTGCACCATCAATGTCACGTTTACGCCGAGCGTTTCCGGCAGTGCTAGTGGAACTATCACGGTTAGCGATAACGCTGCTGGAAGTCCGCAAAGCGTTTCGCTCAGCGGCTCGGGCACTGCACCGACCGTTTCTTTCTCACCCACCACCTTGAACTTTGGCAATCAGACCGTAGGTACAACCAGTCAAGCGCTTCCCGTTACTCTCACGAACACCGGCTCCGCCGCGATGAACATTTCCGGAATCGTAGCGAGCGCAAACTTTGCGCAAACGAATAACTGCGGGAGCAGTCTTGCGGCGGCCGCGAGTTGTACGATCAACGTAACCTTCACGCCCAGTGTTTCGGGCAGCGCCAGTGGAATGGTCTCGGTAACCGACAACGCCAGCGGAAGTCCCCAGACGGTTTCTCTAACTGGCAACGGGACGGCCCAGAACTCACCAGGAGTTTCTTTTTCGCCGACTAGCTTAAGTTTTGGCAACCAGGTGGTGGGCTCGAGCAGCCAGCCGCTCCCGGTCACACTGACGAACTCAGGGACAGCCACACTCACTATTTCGAGTATCACGGTAACTGCAAACTTCACACAGACCAATAACTGCGGGTCGAGCCTTGCTGCTGCAGCGAACTGCACGATCAACGTCACTTTCAGCCCCGCCACTTCGGGTGGGCTAAGCGGGACGGTTTCCGTCACCGATAATGCCACCGGAAGTCCGCAGACGGTTTCCCTCAGCGGCACCGGAACAACCCAGGCAGCTGGGGTTAGCGTAACCACTTATCACAATGACAACAGCCGCACGGGACAGAACGTGCAAGAGACCATTCTCAACACGAGCAATGTCAACTCCACCAGTTTCGGCAAGCTCTTTTCTCAGGCCACAGACGGTTACTCTTACAGCCAGCCGCTGTACGTTCCGAGTGTGGCTATCCCCAATCAGGGCACGCACAATGTGGTTTATGTCGCGACCATGAATGACAGTGTTTATGCCTTCGACGCCGATAACAACACTGGAAGCAACGGACTTCCATTGTGGACTGTGAATTTCACTAATCCTGGGAAGGGCATCACCACAGTTCCCACCAGCAACCTCAACTGCACTAACACGATTACGACCCAGGTTGGAATCTTGTCGACGCCTGCCATCGACACGACCAGTAACACGATTTATGTGGTTGCGCGCACGCTGGAGAATGGCACGTATTATTTTCGCCTGCACGCACTGGACATTACGACTGGAGCGGAAAAATTTGGCGGACCAGTAGCCATTGAGGCCACCGTTCCCGGAACCGGTAAGGGATCGAGTGGCGGAAACATCGTCTTCAATTCGCAACTGGAAAATCAGCGCGCCGCCCTGCTGCTGCAAAACGGACTTGTGTACATCTCGTTCGGGTCGTTGTGCGACTACGGCGATTACCACGGGTGGATGATCGCTTACGACGCCACAACGCTGGCGCAAAATGCGGTTTGGCTAACCACTCCGAATGGCGAAGAGGGCGCCATCTGGCAAGCCGGCAACGGCCCAGCTGGAGATTCGTCGTTCAATACATTTATTTCAGTGGCCAACGGGAGTTTCGATATAGACACTGGCGGCAGCGATTATGGCCAAAGCGTGGTGAAGGTTGCACCTCCTAGCGGGGGAAGCTTCCCGGTGCTCGACTATTTCACCACCTACGACGCTCTCACCTACGACCTTACCGATCTCGACATTGGTTCGTCGGGCCTATCTTTGTTGCCGGACCAGACTGGCCCCTACCCTCATCTGTTGGTTCAGGGAGACAAGGCCGGAGACATCTTCCTGGTAAATCGCGATGACATGGGGCAGTACAACGGTACGAACGACAACCAGATCGTGCAATACCTTCCCGGCGCGGATAACGGAATGTGGAGCTCGCCCGCATGGTGGAACAATTATGTCTACATCGGCGCCAGCGGCGATTACGTGAAGGGCTTCGCGTTTAATACCACAACCGGGTTGCTTTCGAACACACCGACTACGGAAACGAACGCGAAATTTCCCTACCCGGGGACGACAGTCTCCATCTCTTCCAATGGACCGATCGACGGGATCGTGTGGGCCTTGAACAACGGGCAGTATCTGCAGACGACTGGAGAAGCGATTCTCAGCGCCTACGACGCGACCAATCTAGCCACGCGCCTCTATAGCACCTCGATCAATAGCACTCGCGACAATCCGGGGGCGCCGGTTAAAATGACGGTGCCCACCGTCGTAAATGGCAAGGTCTATATCATGACGCAGAACGCTTTGGTGGTATATGGGTTGCTAAACTAGAGGGAAGTTTCAGTCCGGGAAGAATACAGCTGCCAAACTATTCGAAGCCACGCGGCGGATTGTGTTCACTTTTGATCCGCCGAATCGGAACAGAGCACAATTCTCAAAGCTGCGCATCATAGGGTAGTCTTGACCGACGCTACCGAGGGATACCAATGAATCTTAGCCGCCGTCAGGCATTGC
>Ga0335075_10016375_pt1 | contig 11086 bp, 10 predicted proteins | sample Lox_Sample_24_FD_206723 | JGI IMG/M metagenome (GOLD analysis project Ga0335075, IMG submission 206723) | Soil microbial communities from Loxahatchee National Wildlife Refuge, Florida, United States - Lox_Sample_2.4 | ecosystem: Environmental > Terrestrial > Soil > Wetlands | place: USA... | reverse complement strand
AACTGGTGATCACGCAGAGCGTCGATGCGCTGGTCCGGGCCGGGCTGGTCGCGACCGAAGCGGACGGCGCCGCGCGTTACGCCCCGGCCACGCCCGCCCTCGCCGAGCGCGCCGCTCGGGTCGAGGAGCTGTATGCGAAGAGCCCCGACGCGGTGCGCCGGCTGATCGTCTCGGCCGCCAATCCCGCGCTCAGCGCCTTCATCGACGCCTTCCGCTTCCGCCGGGATCCGGGCGATGGCTGAGGTCTTCCCCACCGCGGTCTATCTGCTCTGCTTCCTGACGGCGGCGGCCTGCGCGCTACTGCTCCTGCGCACCTACCGGCGCACCCGGATGCGGCTGCTGCTGTGGAGCGCGCTCTGCTTCCTCTTCCTTGCCGGCAACAGCCTGGTGGTGATCCTCGACATGCTCGTCCTGCCGGACGTCAACCTCGCCCTCGTCCGGCATCTCTTCTCGCTCGCCGCGGTCGGCGTGCTATTGTTCGGCTTCGTCTGGGACCGGGAGCGCTGAGCGATGCTGACCGGCTTCCTCTCCGGCGCGATCTGCATGGGCTTCCTGGTGGCGGGGCTGTTCTTCCTGCGTTTCTGGACCAGGACCCGCGAGCCGCTTTTCGCTGCCTTCGCCCTCGCCTTCTGGCTGCTCGGCATCACCCAAGCGCTGCTCGCCTTGAGCAACGTGCCGGCGGAGGAGCGCAGCTGGCTCTATCTGCTGCGCCTCGCCGCCTTCACCATCATCCTCGCCTCGGTCTGGCGCGCAAACCGGCGGGTGTAGCGCCTCGCCCGGCCGCGCTCAGTGGCAGGACCGGGAGCGATAGTCGCGCGGGCTCAGGCCGAAGCGCGCCTTGAACGCGCGGCTGAAGTGCGAGGCGTTGGAGAAGCCGAACGAGAAGGCGATCTGGGTGATCGACAGCACGGCCTTGGACGGATCCTCCAGCGCGGCCGCGCAGCGTTCCAGCCGGGTCCGCCAGATATAGCGGCCGAGCGGCTCCGAATCGCCGAAGATCGCCTGCAGGTGCCGGCTGCTGCAGCGCATCGATCCGGCGATGCTCTCCACCGTCAGGTCCGGGTCATGAATATGGAGATCGACATAGCCGGTGACCCGAGCGCGGACCTTGTCGCGATAGGAATAAGCGTCGAGCCCGGCGAGCTGTTCGGCGATCGCCACCTGCAGGAGGTGGATCGCGACATTGGCCATGTCCGGCGTCACCGCGCCGAGTTCGCCGGCGCTGTCGTAGAGGCCGGTCAGGAAGTTGAAGGCGAGCGTGGAGACGGCGCTGTCATCAGGCAGCTGCCGCTGGAGCACGGGCATCATGCCGGGCATGCGCGCCGCCAGATCCTGGCGCGGCACGATCCCGACCAGCTGCCGGGCGCCCTCCTCGGCATAGAGCGAGTCGCAGCCGCGGGAGAAACGGTAGAGGCCCAAAGTGCCCGGCCGCAGGACGTTGGTCATGCCGCGTTTCTCGATCCTGACCTCGCCCGAAATCTGCATGACCATCATCAGATAGTCCGGCGTGTCCTCGGGCGGCAGCACCTCCGCCAAGTCGACCGTCAACCGGTTGCAATCCTCGACCATCCAGAAGGTCAGCCGCCCGACGCTGCGCTCGCGCAGGTCCGGCGCACCGGGCCGGGCCCGGGACAAGGGTGAGACGGAGTGCGGCATCCTGGCCTCCAAGCTGCTCTCCTGGCGCGCTGCGGCGAGCATAGGTCCCGGCCTTTCTTTGTCAAAGCGGCGCGGCCCGACCGCGCCGCCAAAAAAGCGGGCGGCACGAAGGCCGCCCAAGTGCCCCTTGGAGGGGTTAGGCCTGGGGCGGCTAGAAGGAGGCGCGAACCCCGATCCGGAAATCCCGCCCGACGATATCGTAGAGCACCGGATTATAGGCGCCGATCGCGGTCGGATTGGGCGGCGGCGTCGAGTTGAAGAGGTTGCGGACCGCGCCGAAGACGGTGAAATTCTGCGACACATCGTAGCTCGCCGAGAAGTGGACGTAGGTCCGTCCCTCGATCCGATTGATGTTGACGCTGTTCGGCAGGGTGACGCTGTAGCCCGGATCCTCCGGTCCGACGAGCGCCACATTGTAGCTGCCGGCCGTCAGGCTGTGGGTCTGGACCGCCAGAGTGAGCGGCCCGGTCGCGTAGCTCAGGGTCGTGTCGAGGATCCAGTCCGGAATGCCCGAGGTCTGACCGGTGGGGAAGCCGTTCATGCCGGCCCGATTGGTGCGGATGCCGGTGCTTTCGACCGTGGTCAGCGCGATATTGTGGGTCGCGAGCGCCCGGAAGCTCAGCGTGCCGGAGCGCGAGAACAGGTTCACCGGGAAAGAGGCGTTGAACTCGATGTCGATGCCGCGGGCCATCAGGCGGTTGAGGTTGAGGTTCACATTGTCGATCCGGGTGAGCAGGCCGGTCGTCGCGTCCCGGGTCACGAACTGGCAATATTCGGTGACGCCGGCATTGCAGCGGTTGACGACGAGCTGGCCGCCCAGGGTCGCGATCGCGCCCTTCAGGTTGACGTTGAAATAGTCGACCGAGAGGGTGACGGTCCCGCCCAGCCAGGCCTGGTCCGGCCGCAGCACGACCCCCAAGGTGGTCGTATCCGCCCGCTCCGGCGCCAGTTGCGCATTGCCGCCGGTGAAGGTGGTGACGTTGCCGTTGAAGTTCACCGGATTGCCGTTGATGATCACGGTTTCGCTGATCAACGTCTGCGTGCTGGCCGGGAGCGAGAAGAGCTCGACCATGTTCGGCGCCCTGATGTCGCGGGACCGGGTGGCGCGGAAGCGGATCTGGCGGACAGGTTCCCAGATCGCGCCGACCTTCCAGGTGGTGGCGTCCACCGTGCTGTGCGCGTTGCGGGAATTCTCGCGCGAATAATGGGTCTGGCGAATGGCGCCGTTGACCTCCAGCAGGTTGGCGAGAACGGTGTCGCGGGCGAGCGGGACGGACGTCTCGGCATAGCCTTCGAGCACGTTGATCCGGCCGTCGATCGGCGCCGCATTGTTGGTCAGGAAGCCGCTGACCGCGCTGATCGGATCGGAGGTGCCGAGCGCTGTATCGGCCCGATATTCTGCGCCGATGGCGGTCTGGACCTCTCCGGCCCAGGTGCTGAACGGCGAGCCGCGCAAATTGGCCGCCACCACATGCTGGGTATAGCGGAAGTTCGATTGCGCCGTGCCGAACGTGTAGGCGAGGGAGGCGGCGGAGGCCTGGTTGACGCCGAACGGATTGAACGGCGAGCAGCCGTTGGTCGGATCGGTCAGCGTCGACCGGCAGACCGCGACGCCCTGGCCGTTGCGGACGGAATCGATCGCGCGGGTGAAATTGGCGTTGATCTTGTTCTGGGTCGAGCTCTGGACGCTGCTGGTCTCGCCATATTGATAATAAGCGTCCCACTGCCAGTCGCCGCCGAAATCGCCGCTGAGGCCCGCCGCGAGACGGAAATTCTCACGCCTGGCGCGGGTGATGGAAAGGCCCGCTTCGGTCGTCCGCTTGCCCAGATTGAACTGGGTGATGCCGAGCTGGTCCATCCGCGTGGCGATGTCCGCGGGAAGGAAGGCATTGTCGCGGCGGATGACCAGATTGGTGTCGAACGGCTGGGCGCCGTTGGCCCGGGCGTTGGTCCGGCCGAAGGAGATTTCCGCGAAGGCGCGGATCGAATCGCTGATGTCGTAATCGATATGGCTGAAGATCGAGAAGCGCTCGATCGGCACCTTCAGCAGCAGATCGTCATGATTGTACATGCGGCCCGAGCCGCCGATGTGGAACGAGGCGGTCGGCGAGGCGCCGATCCCGAAGACGAAGGGCGTGGTCGAGGTGGTGCCGTTGTCGTTGAACTGGGTGCCGCGCAGCGGGCCGCTGTTGATCAGGCCGGCCGGCGTCAGATTGGCGTTGCTGACATAACCGAGGATGTTGGCCGGCAGTCCGTTCGCGCCGGGGCCGCCGGGATTGGTGGTCGTGAAGAAGTCGGTATCGCCGTCGGGCGAACACCAGCGCCTCGTATAGCAATCGCCCATGCCCTCGTTGCGGACATATTCGGCGGCGACCACGATATGGCCGCGCCCGCCCAATATCTCGCTGCCGATCGCGGCATTGGCGCTATACTCTTCATTGTCGCCCGCGCCGGCGATGCCGTATTGGGCGGAGGCGCGGATGCCGGTGAAACGGGTGTCCAGGATCAGGTTGACGACGCCCGCGACCGCGTCCGAGCCATAAGCGGCGGAGGCGCCGCCGGTGACAATCTCGGCGCGGCGGATCAGGTTGCTCGGGATCAGGTTGACGTCGAACGTGCCCTGGGTGGTCGAGGGCACGAAGCGGCGGCCCTCGACGAGCACCAGGGTGCGCTGCGCGCCGAGGCCGCGCAAGTCCAGGATCTGCGAGCCCGCATTGGCCTGGGTGAAGCCGACCACGGTGGGGCCCGCCTGCGGCCGGAAGGACGGCAGCCGGTTCAGCGCGTCCGCCGCATTGGTGTCGCCGGTGAGGCGCAATTGCTCGCCGTCCAGCACGGTCAGCGGCGTCGGCGCGGTGGCGCCGGTGCCGGCGAGGCGGCTGCCGGTGACGACGATGTCGGTCTCGCCCTCAGCCGTCGTGGCGGCGGTGGTCGCCTGCGCGGCCTCGTCGGGCGCCGCGTCCTGCGCATATGCCGGCGAGGCGAACGCGGCCAGCGCCAGCGAGCTGACGGCGGCGATCATCGCGGCGCGGCGCCTGCGCGGCGGCACGGCCTGGCTGTAACGGGTCATTCTCCCCTCCCTCTGCTTCGTCCCGCGGGCCTTGGCCGACCCCGATGCGGGCGCCGCTCGTCGGCGGCTCGTGGTTCCTTTGCGTGGGCCTTGATCTTTGTTTTTTCTTTTACGGAAGGGCGGGGTCGGCCCGGTGTCAATGCGATGAGGTGCGTTTCCCGGGCCTGCTTCGGATTGGGAAAAACGGACGTTCGGAAGGAGAAAAGCGGCCTTGCCGGACGGCCCATATCCCCAAGGCTGCCGGCAGGCGCTGGAAGGCGCCGCGCGGCGAAAAGGACAAGGGTGGACAACCGGCCATGTCCCGCGCGAACCAGAGGGGGAGGGATAGTCGACCGCATGTCCACCGAAGCACTTTTCACGCCGTTCAAGGTCGGCGCGCTGACGATCCCCAACCGCATCTGCATGGCGCCGATGACCCGCTCCTTTTCGCCCGGCGGCGTGCCGGACGAAGCGGTCGCGGCCTATTACCGGCGGCGCGCGGAGGGCGGGGTCGGCCTGATCTTCACGGAAGGGACCGGGATCGGCCGGCCCGGCGCCAAGAACAAGGAGGCGCAGCCCGATTTCCATGGCGCCGGGCTGGAGGGCTGGGACGCGGCCTTCAAGGCGGTGCACGCGGCCGGCGGTCGGATCGCGCCGCAGCTCTGGCATGTCGGCTCGGTCCAGGCCGCCGACTTCGACCCCGAGGATCCGCAGGGCCTGGTCGACAGCCCGTCCGGCATCCTCGCCCCCGAAGGCCGGATGGGCCGGCCGATGACCGAGGAGCAGGTGCAGGACACGGTCGATGCCTTCGGCGCCTCGGCCGGCCATGCGAAGGCGCTTGGCGCGGACGCGATCAACCTCCATGCCGCGCACGGCTATCTGATCGACCAGTTCTTCTGGCCGGTCACCAATGTGCGCGACGACCGCTGGGGCGGGCCCGACATCGTCGACCGGTCGCGCTATGCGGTCGCGGTGATCCGGGCGGTGCGCGACGCGGTCGGGCCCGATCTGCCGATCGTCATCCGCCTTTCGCAATGGAAGCAGCAGGATTATGCCGCCCGCCTCGCCCCGACGCCCGAGGACATGCGGCGCTGGCTCGAGCCGATGGCGGAGGCGGGCGTCGACATGTTCGACTGCTCGCAGCGCCGCTTCTGGGAACCGGAATTTCCGGGCTCCGACCTCAATTTCGCCGGTTGGGCGAAGAAGCTCACCGGCAAGCCGACGATCACCGTCGGCTCGATCGGCCTGTCCACCGAATTCCTCTCTTTCTTCACCGACAAGCAGGCGGCGCCCGCGCCGCTCGACGAGCTGGTGCGGCGGCTGGAGCGCGGTGATTTCGACCTGGTCGCGGTCGGCCGCGCATTGATCGGCGACCCCGAATGGCCGGCGAAGATCCGCGACGGGCGCAGCGCCGAGCTGATCACCTTCGACCGCTCCGTGCTGAGAACATTGCGATGACGGCGGCGGCCGGCGAGCCCCTGCTGTCGCGCGGCTACCGGGCGCGGCTGCTCGCCGTGCTGCTCGCGGTCTCCACCTTCAACTATACCGACCGCATTCTCGTGCCCGTGCTTGCCGAGCCGCTGAAGCAGGACCTGCATCTCAGCGACCTCCAGTTCGGCCTGCTCACCGGGCTCGGCTTCGCGCTCGTCTACACGTTGGTCGGCCTGCCAATCGCCTGGCTCGCCGACCGCTACAACCGCACCCGCATCCTCGCCGGCGCGGTGACCTTCTGGTCCCTGCTGACCGTGGCGAGCGGCTTCGCGGCGAACTTCGTCCAGCTGCTGATCGCCCGCGCCGGCGTCGGCGTCGGCGAGGCGGGCTTCCTGCCGCCGACCGCCTCATTGCTCAGCGACCATTATCCCGCGAACCGCCGCGCCTCGGCCATGTCGATCGTCCAATTGGGCTCGCCCGCCTCGACGATCATGGGCGGGATCGTCGCCGCCTGGATCGCGAGCATCTGGGGCTGGCGCGCCGCCTTCATCATCGTCGGCATACCGGGCATCCTGCTGGGCCTCTCTTTGCTCTTCCTGCTCAAGGAGCCGCGGCGCGGGCTGGTCGACGGCGTGCAGGAAAAGCCGGTGCCGGCGCCGCTCTGGCGGACGATCCGCACCCTGCTCGGCAAGCGCTCCTTCATCCACCTGATGATCGGCGGCGCGCTCGCCATGTTCGGCCTCCACTCGATCGGCTCCTTCCTCACCGCTTATTATATCCGCGTGCACGGCCTCGGCCTCGGCGAGGCGGGGACCTTGTTCGGCATCGTCCAGTTCATCGCCGCCGTCGCCGGCCTGCTCGCGGGCGGGTTCGGCAGCGACCGGATCGCCGCCTCCACCGACGCGCGCTGGCGGGCCTGGGTGCCCGCGGTCGCGCTGGCGCTGGCCGCGCCTTTCTACTTCTTCGCTTTCCTCAGCGGCTCGCTTTGGCTCTCCGCGAGCCTGATCCTGCTCGGCGGGGTGAGCTTCTTCATCTTCTTCGTGCCGACCCTGGCGATCACCCAGAACCTCGTCCCCGCCCAGTCGCGCGCCACGGCGATCGCGGTCTATTCGCTGGCCGCCAACCTGATCGGCACCGGCTTCGGCCCGACCGTGACCGGTTTCATCAGCGACCGCGTCGCCAAGGGGCATTTCACGGCGGGCGGCGACTATCCGGCGATGTGCCCGGGCGGCCGCGCGCCGGGCGGCGCGGCGGACTCGCTTCGCCAGGCCTGCGAGGGCGCCGGCGCCTATGGCCTCAGCTGGGCGCTGGCGCTCGTCTCCCTGCTCTTCCTCTGGGCCGCCCTGCATTATTTCCTGCTGGGCCGGACGATCCGCGAGGAAAGCCACGTCGCGGCCTGATCGGATTATTCCGAATCCCGCCTGAGGGTCCGCGCGGCGAGGAGATAGTGGGCCGAGGCCCAGACGAAGATGATCATGCCGGCGGCCAGAGCGAGCTGCAGCCCGTGCGCCGCCGCCGCCCGGCAGGAGAGGTCGAGCGCGGTGCCCGCCGCCGCGGTGCCGCCCTTGCAGAGCTGCATGAAATCGCCGCCCGCGAATTCGGCGGCGGCGAAGCGGTCGCTGACGAAGCCGAACAGCATCGGCCCGAGCCCGCCGACGATCGAGCTGATCAGAGCGTAGATGGCGACCGCCGAGGCCCGCATCCGCGCCTCCACCATGTTCTGCAGCATCGCATAGGTCGGCACGAGATAGATGAAGAGCACGACGCTGCCCGGGAAGATCAGGAAGGCCGCCTGCCTGAGCTCCGGCTGGACGAAGGCGGCGGCGAACAGCGGGGCGGCGGCGAACAGAGCGAGGGCCGGCGCCCAGGCGTGCCAGCGCCGGTCGCGCGACGCCGCCCAGTCCGAGCCGACGCCCGAGATGAGCAGGCCCAGAGCCGCGGCGCCGGCCTGCATGAAGCCGAACAGGACCGCCGCCTCGCGCAGGCTGAGCTCGTGGACGCGCATGTAGAAGGGGCTGAGGAAGGAGCCGATCGCGGTCAGCCCGATATGGGCGAGCGAACCGCCGACGATGATGTGGATCGCCGCGCGCTTCGTCATGAGCGTGCGCAGCACCGCGCTCAGCGGCGGCGGCTTGCCCTTGGGCATGATCTTGCCGTCGGCGAGCCCGCGCGGCGGCTCGCGCAATCCGAACCAGACGAGCAGGGCGACGAGAATGCCGGGCAGGCCGGCGGCGAAGAAGGCCACCCGCCAGTCCCAATGGGCGACGATCACCGAGATGATCAACGCCCCGACCAACGCGGAGATGGGCGAGCCCAATTGGACGATGGAGATGGCGGTCGCCCGGCGCGTCGGCGGGAAATGGTCGCCGATCAGCGAATTGACCGCGGGCGTGAAGCTCGCCTCGCCGGCGCCGACGCCGATCCGGCAGAGCAGCATCTGCCAGAAATTGCCGACCGCGCCGCAAAGCGCCGTCATCATCGACCAGATGAAGATCGAGATGGAGAGCAGGCCGACGCGGCTCCTGTGCTCGGCGACGCGGGCGAGCGGGATGCCCATGATCGAATAGAAGAGCGCGAAGGCGATGCCGCCCAGCGCGCCCAACTGGAAATCGCTGAGCTGGAGGTCGCGCTTGATCGCCTCGGCGAGCAGCTGGAAGATGAAACGGTCGGTGAAATTGAAGGTCGAGACGATCAGCAGGACCGCCAGGAACCAGGTCTTGTAGCCGTTCGACAGCAGCCGCGCATGGTGCGGGTCCGGCAGCGGCCGCGGCGGTTCGGCGCCTATTTCCGCCATGCCTGCGCCGCCGGATCGCCGTCGGGCCGCCGCTCGAGCGGCCGCCGGTAGGAGAGATCCTCTCTGTCCCAGCGGCCCGGGCCAGAGGGCGGGTGGCCGAGATTGTTGATCGTCACCGGCCCCTGCGTGCGCACGTCGGGCATGAACTCGCGGATCAGGATCCGCCATTCGCCGCCGCGCTTCTCGAACAGGTCGATATAACGGGCGCCGCCGATGTCGAGCAGGCCGTCCTTCCGCCGCATCAGGTTGATGATGTAGCTTTCGACATGGGCGCGTTCCCCGTCGGCCTCGAAGTCGACGCTGGTATTGGTGAGATGATGCTGGTGCATGTCGAAGAAGGCGTCATGGCCCTGGTTCGCCCAGGCGACGAAGTCGGCGAGGCTGCCAGAGAAGGTGTGGCCGTAATTGACCTGGCCGTCGGGCCAGAAGCAGCTCGCCTCCATCTCCCGGTCGTGCCGGTCGAGCCCGCGGCAATAGCGCCAGAGGCAGTCGCGGATGGCGAGCCGGTCATCCAGATAGGCCTGGCGCGCCTCCAGCGCCGCGATGCGCGCGGCGAGCTGTTCCCCCTCGACCATCATTTCTCCTCCACGGGCGGCAATGGCCCGTAGGGCCGGACATAGGACGGATCGTTCGGCACCCGGGCGCCGGCCGGGAAGCCGGAGGCGTCGAAGGCGAAGCCCTTCGCCTCGAACATCATGTCGGCGACGAGCCGGCGGTTGAGGATCCGCCATTCCTCGCCGCGCCGGACGAAGCGATCGAGGTAGCGGCCGACGCCGACGTCGACATTGCTGTCGGCGCGGCGGTGGAAGAAGAGAACATAGCTTTCCACGTCCGCGGCGGCGCGATCCGCTTCGAAGGTCACGAGCTGGTTGGTGATATTGTGCGAATGGCCGATCCAGCGTTCGGCATGGGAGGCGTTGCTCCATTCGACGAACGGCCCGAGGCCGCCGTCATAGCGGGCGCCGTAGCGGATATGGGCATCGGGCCAGAAGGCGCTGGCGATCAGGTCGCTGTCGTGCCGGTCCAGCCCCTTCACATAGCGGCCGAGGCAATCGGCGATGCGCGTGCGATCGAGTAGCCATTGCAGGTCGTCGGCGTCGGCCATGCGGTTCCAGATCCTCTCCGTCTTTTGCGGCAGAGTGGGTCGGCGGCGGCGGCGCTGTCAAACCCGCGCGGGCCGGCGGGCGACGTGGTTCGGACCGGGCAAAGTTCTCGTGCCGCTGCGGGCTAGTGGCGGACCGCGTCCCGGCATTCGCGCGGGGTCAGGCCGAACCTTTCCTTGAAGGCGCGGCTGAAATGCGAGGCGTTGCTGAAGCCCAGCGAGAAGGCGATCTCGGTCACCGAGACATTGGCGTTGGCCGGGTCCTGCAGCGCGGCGCGGCAGCGCTCCAGCCGCGTCCGCCAGATGTAGCGGCCGAGGGTCTCGTCCCCGCCGAACAGTTTCTGCAGATAGCGGCTGGAGCAGCGCATCGCCCGGGCGATCCCCTCCACCGACAATTCGGGATCGCCGATCCGGAGATCGACATAGGAGGTGATCCGGGCCCGCGCCTTCTCCCGGTAGGAGCGGCCGTACAGCTCGCCGACCTGCTCGGCGAGGGCGACCTGGAGGAGATGGATGGCGACATTGGCCATGTCCATCCGCGCCGGGCCGAGCGCGTCGGCGCCCTCGTACAGGCCGGTCAGGAAATCAAAGGCGAGCGCGCAGGTGGCGCTGTCCGGCGAGAGCTGCCGCTGCATGATCCCGCCGAGGCCGGGGACCCGGGCGGCGAGCTCGTGCCGGGGGACGATGCCGACGATCTGGGTCGCGCCGGCCTCGACGTGGAGCGAATCGCAGCTGCGCGAGAGGCCGTAAAAGCCGAACGTGCCGGGCCGCAGCGTGACCCGCCGCCCGCGCTTCTCGACCGTTACCTCGCCGCGGAGCTGGAGCACGATCTTCACGAAATCCGGCGAGCCTTCGGGCGGCAGCACGCGAGCGAGGTCCGAGGCCTGGCGCTCGCAATCCGAGATCTTCCAGAAGGTCAGCGGACCGACCGTGCGCGGCTGCAGGGCCTGGGGCGCCGCGAAAACGGGGCGGCTGCCGCTGCTGGCGGAAATCTCCATCCTCTCCTCGCCCTCGCTCCGACGGCCGGGTCCCCGGAATCGCGCGATAAGGACATAGC
>Ga0335075_10016372_pt1 | contig 11087 bp, 7 predicted proteins | sample Lox_Sample_24_FD_206723 | JGI IMG/M metagenome (GOLD analysis project Ga0335075, IMG submission 206723) | Soil microbial communities from Loxahatchee National Wildlife Refuge, Florida, United States - Lox_Sample_2.4 | ecosystem: Environmental > Terrestrial > Soil > Wetlands | place: USA: Florida... | reverse complement strand
GCGCCGGCCGATGTTCATCTTCTCGTCCTCGGTGTAGCCGGGGAGGCGGATCACCTCCATCCGATCGAGGAGCGGGGCCGGGATGTTCATGCTGTTGGCGGTGCAGACGAACATGACCTCGGAAAGATCGAGGTCGACCTCGAGGTAATGGTCGTTGAAGGTCGTGTTCTGCTCCGGGTCCAGCACCTCGAGCAGCGCCGAGGAAGGATCGCCGCGGAAGTCCATCGACATCTTGTCGACCTCGTCCAGGAGGAAGAGTGGATTGTGCACAGCGGCCTTGGCCATGTTCTGCACGATCTTGCCGGGGAGCGAGCCGATGTAGGTGCGGCGGTGGCCGCGGATCTCGGCCTCATCGCGCACTCCGCCCAAAGACATGCGCACGAACTTGCGGTTGGTGGCGCGAGCGATGCTCTGGCCGAGGGAGGTCTTGCCGACGCCCGGGGGGCCTACCAGGCACAGGATCGGACCCTTGAGCTTCTCGACGCGCTGCTGCACGGCGAGATATTCGACGATGCGCTCTTTCACCTTCTCGAGCCCGTAGTGATCCTCATCGAGCACCTGCTCGGCGCGGGCGATATCCTTGAGCACCTTGGTGCGCTTCTTCCAGGGCACCTTGACCAGCCAGTCGATGTAGTTGCGCACCACGGTGGCTTCCGCCGACATGGGCGACATCATCTTGAGCTTGTTGAGCTCGCTCGTGGCCTTCTCGCGCGCTTCCTTCGGCATCCCGGCGCGCGCGATCTTCTGCTCGAGCTCGGTAACCTCGTTCCCGCCCTCGTCCATCTCGCCGAGCTCCTTCTGGATGGCCTTCATCTGCTCATTCAGGTAGTACTCGCGCTGGCTCTTCTCCATCTGCGCCTTGACGCGCCCGCGAATGCGCTTCTCGATCTGCAGCACATCCATCTCGCCCTCGATGGCGACCAAGATGTGCTCGAGGCGCTTACGAATGTCGAGGATCTCGAGCACCTTCTGCTTCTCGCCGAGCTTCAAGGACATGTGCGCAGCCACGGTGTCGGCGAGACGGCCTGCATGCTCGATCCCGGCGAGAGCGGTCAGCACCTCCGGTGGAACCTTCTTGTTGAGCTTCACGTACTGCTCAAACTGCGAGATCACCGAGCGGGCGAGCACGTCCATCTCGCGCTCGTCGTAAGCCTCGACGTCAGGGAGAAGCGCCAACTCCGCCGAGTAGTATTCACCCGCCGTCAGCTTGTCGATTCGCGCGCGATCGACGCCTTCCACCAGCACCTTGACGGTGCCGTCGGGCAGCTTCAGAAGCTGCAGGATGGTGGCGATGGTGCCGATGCGATAAAGGTCATCCCCCTTTGGGTCATCGACATCGGCCTGTTTCTGGGCGACGAGCATGATGCGCTTGTCGCCTCGCATGGCCACATCGAGCGCCTGGATGGATTTCTCCCGCCCGACGAACAGCGGAATCACCATGTGCGGATAGACGACGACGTCCCTGAGCGGCAGCACGGGCACCCCCAGGGTGCTGCCGGTCGTGGTGGGATGGGCAGGAGTAGTAGATTCAGACACGCTGAAGTCCTCGGTGCGATGAGGGCGACGGCTCATCTGGTGCGCAGAAGGCCGTCACCGAACGAAACCCATTCTAGCGGCAAATGCGGGCGCCGCTAGCGGGTTTCAACGGGTCCGCCTATCTACTTGGAAACCGCGCGGCGCGGCTCGTCGACGCTCGCGAGGCGGCCGTCATCGGAGCGATAGACCACATAGGGCTGGGTTGCCCCTTCGATCACGCTCTCATCGATCACGACCTTGGCGACATTACGCATCGAGGGCAGCTCGTACATGGTATCGAGCAGCACGGTTTCAAGGATCGTGCGCAGGCCGCGCGCCCCCGTCTTGCGCTGCATCGCGCGGTGGGCGACCGCCTTGAGCGCATCGTCGCGGAACTCGAGCTCCGCGCCTTCCATCTCGAAGAGCCTGCGATACTGCTTGGTGAGCGCGTTCTTCGGATCCGTGAGGATGGACACGAGCGCGCCCTCATCGAGCTCATCGAGAGTCGCCACCACCGGCAGGCGGCCGACGAATTCCGGGATCAGCCCGTATTTGATCAGGTCCTCCGGTTCCACGTCGTGAAAGAGATCGCTGCCATGCGGGCGCGCATCGACGGCGCGCACGTCCGAGGTGAAGCCGATGCCGCTCTTTTGCGTGCGGTTGAGGATAATCTTCTCCAGGCCGGCGAACGCGCCACCGCAGATGAAGAGGATGTTGCTGGTGTCGACCTGCAGGAATTCCTGTTGCGGGTGCTTGCGCCCGCCCTGCGGCGGCACCGAGGCGATGGTTCCCTCGATGAGCTTGAGCAAAGCCTGCTGCACGCCCTCACCGGAGACATCGCGAGTGATCGAGGGGTTGTCGGACTTGCGCGAGATCTTGTCGATCTCGTCGATGTAAACGATACCGGTCTGAGCCTTCTCGACGTCGTAGTCGCACTTCTGCAGCAGCTTCTGGATGATGTTCTCGACATCCTCGCCGACGTAGCCCGCCTCGGTCAGCGTCGTGGCATCGGCGATCGTGAAGGGCACATTGAGCAGGCGCGCGAGCGTCTCCGCGAGCAGCGTCTTACCGCAGCCGGTGGGGCCGATGAGCAGGATGTTGCTCTTGGCGATCTCGACGTCTTCCTTGGCGCGGGTGGCGCTGGTACGAGTCTGCAGCCGCTTGTAGTGGTTGTAAACCGCGACGGAGAGCACCTTCTTGGCGCGCTCCTGGCCGATCACGTACTCATCGAGGACCTTCTTGATCTCGTGCGGCTTGGGGAGCTTGTCGCGAGCGCGCTCGGCGCGATCCTCGAGCTCCTCACGAATGATGTCGTTGCAGAGCTCGACGCACTCGTCACAAACGAAGACGGATGGGCCGGCGATGAGCTTGCGCACCTCATGCTGGCTCTTCCCGCAGAAGGAGCAGTAGAGGAGCTTGCCGTCGTCGTGGCGCCCGCGGGAGTCGTCACTCATCAAAAGAAGCCCTCATATGAGGCCCGTAACCTCGCTGCCATGTATAGCACGGCGCGCGCCTGGGAGGCAAAGTACCCGGACACGGCTAAGTCGTTGTCCGGACGGGATTTGTATGACGGGTTTCACTGCTTGGGCGGAATTTCGCCCCGCTTCTCGAGCACCCGGTCGATGAGGCCATAGCGTACCGCCTCGTCCCAGGACATGAACCGGTCGCGATCGGTATCCTGCTTGATGCGATCGACGCTCTGGCCGGTATGCTTGGCCAGTATCTTGTTAAGCCGGTCGCGGGTCTCCAGCATCTCCTTGGCATGGATTTCCATGTCCGCGGCCTGGCCCTGGAACCCCCCCAGGGGCTGGTGGATCATCACCCGGGCGTGGGGCAGGCAGTAGCGCTTGCCGGCCGCCCCGCCGGCGAGCAGCACCGCCCCCATGCTGGCCGCCTGTCCGATACAGATGGTGCTGACGTCGGGCTTGACGAACTGCATGGTGTCGTAGATGGCGAGCCCGGAGCTCACCACGCCGCCCGGGGAATTGATGTAGATCGCAATGTCCTTCTCCGGATTCTCCGATTCCAGGAAGAGCATCTGCGCGACCACGATGTTCGCCATGTAATCGTCGATCGGACCCACCACGAAGATCAGCCGCTCCTTGAGGAGGCGGGAATAGATGTCATACGCCCGCTCGCCACGGGCAGTCTGCTCGACGACGATCGGGACCAGGTTCAATGCGCGTTCGTTCATGGGGCTGTCTCGCCTAAATTGTTTTCGCCTGCGGACTCGGCGCCCTTGTCAAGGTTCTGGCCAAAGCCAGTGATCTCCTTGAAGGTCATGGGCGCCTCGGTGACCTTGGCGCGCTCGAGGATCCAGTCGATCACTTGGTCCTCGAGCACCACGGACTCGATCTGCCGCAGGGCCTCCGCGTTGTGCTGGTACGCCCGGCGCGCCTCCTCGGGATTCGGATAGCTCGCCGCCAGCTCCTCAATGCGCGCCTGGACGCGCTGGCGGTCCACCGAAATGCCCTCCGCCTTGACGATCTGGCCCATGAGCAGGCCAAGCGCGACCCGTTTGCGGGCCGGGCCCTCGAAGGGCTGGCGCGGCGGCACCTTGGATGCGTCCCGCACACCCATGCGTCGCGCCGCATCGATCTGCAACTGTTGGACCTGCTCTTCAACCAGCGCTCGGGGAAGATCAATGGGGTTCTCGGCATAGAGTGCATCGAGAACCTGGCTCCGAACTCTGTTGCGGATCACATCCGCGAGTTCCCGCTCCATGCTTTTGCGAACCTCCGCCCGCAGCGCCTCGACTCCTCCTTCTTCGACACCGAAGGCGCGGCAGAATTCCTCGTCGATTGCCGGTAGCGACTGCTCCTCGACGGTTTTCACGGTGAGCGCGAGCTCGGCTGTGTTGCCTGCGAGTGTTTTGTTGGAAAGCTCGGCCGGGAACGTTACGGTGACGGTACGGCGCTCAGCCGCCACCGCGCCTTTGAGCCCCTCCTCGAGCTCGGGCCGGGACTGGCGCGAGCCGATGATGATCGCGACATCCTTGCCATCGCCGCCCTCGAAGGGCTCACCGCCGATGCGACCGGTATAGTCCACCGTCACGCGGTCGGTCTCGCGCGCGGGCCGCTCGACCGCGGTGAACACCGGGCGCTGGCGGCGCATGCTCTCGAGCATCGCATCGATATCGCCCTCCTCGACCGTCGCGCTCGGCCGCTCGACGGCGATGGTCGCGGCGGGTTTGACCTGAATCTCCGGCATTACCTCGAAGGTGGCCGCGTACTTGAGATCCGAGCCAGGAGCGACCGCAATGGGCTCGATGCGTGGACCGGCGGCGGGCGTCAGCTTCTCGCGGCTGAGGGCCTCGGCGAGGGAGCTGCGCATCAGATCGCCGACGACCTCCGCCCGCACCTGCTCCCCGAACTGCTTACGCACCACGGGGAGCGGCGCCTTGCCGGGCCGGAAGCCCTTCAGCCGGGCCGTGCGGGAGATCTCCTTGAGGCGCTGCTCGACCGCCGTCGTGATCCGATCGGCCGGCACGGCCACTTCCATGCGTCGCTCGAGGCCGGAAGTGGCGGACACTGAAACTTGCATCAACGAATAACCTCGAAAACCATGGCTGGGAATGCGAAAGGAGAGACTCGAACTCTCACGGGTTTCCCCACTGGATTCTAAGTCCAGCGCGTCTACCAGTTCCGCCACTTTCGCCAGGCAGCGGGCAGAAGACCGCCAATTATAGCGGGATCGGATGCCCTGCCGGCAGGTGAACCCGGCGCGGGAGGGCGAGCCGCCAAGGGTGTCGAGCGAGCGCGCCGGCGCCCTCCCCCAAGCCCAGTCGACGCTTCGATTCCGCCTGCCGGCAGTCTACACTTTGGTGCCGGAGGTCCATACTTTCATGCCGGGCGCGCGGCCGAATGCGTGGCTCAGAACTACATTCGTGGGCGAGTCTTACACCGAATGGCTCAGGGGTTGTGATCGGACGACGTCAAAGACAAGAAGCCGGCGGCTTTGCGGCACGCTTGCGGCAAGCGCTGAGGGCCTATGGTAGCGCGAGCGCTCTTGCCAAGGCCATCGGCCGCTCGGAAGGCGCGGTGCGCAAGTGGCTGCGGGGAGAATCGGAGCCCAACGTCACGGATTTACGCGCGCTCTGCGAGACGACGGGGGTCCGCATCGAGTGGCTCGCGAGCGGACAAGGGCCGCGCGAAGCGCAAGTCCTCGCCGAGCCGGCCGCGGGCTCCGCGGATCATCCCGCCCGCCTGCTCCTCGATATGCCGCTGCTCGAGGCGGTCATCAGCGCCGTCGATGAGGAGCTGCGGCTCGCTTCCCTGGATCTCTCGGCGGCGAAGCGGTCGACTCTGATCACGGCCGCGTATGATCTCGCCCGCGACCGCCATAGCGTCGAGGCGCAGGCCGTCGCGCGGCTGGTGAGGCTCGCGCGTTGAGGGCTTGGGTCTAGCGGATCGAACGCGCCACGACCGTAGCCACCGCCAGCAGAATGAGCGCAATGATGATCGCGATGACGACATGCCGGATATGCGGTTTCATGGGGTAAATCTATCATGACAGAGCTTCCTCCCCCCGTCCGGGGGGCGATTCGCGCACCGCGCGGTAACCGCCTCAGCGCCAGAAGCTGGCTGACGGAGGCACCGTTGCGCATGCTGATGAATAACCTCGACCCCGAGGTCGCCGAGCGCCCCGAGGACCTCGTGGTCTACGGCGGTATCGGCAAGGCGGCGCGCAACTGGGAATGCTTCGATGCCATCGTCGCCGCGCTGAAGCGCTTGGGTCCCGAGGAAACCCTGCTCATTCAGTCCGGCAAGCCCGTCGGCATCTTCACGACCCACGAGGATGCGCCGCGGGTACTGCTCGCCAACTCCAACCTGGTGCCGCGCTGGGCGAGCTGGGAGCAGTTCAACGAGCTCGATCGCAAGGGCCTGATGATGTTCGGGCAGATGACCGCGGGCTCCTGGATCTACATCGGCAGCCAGGGGATCGTGCAGGGCACGTACGAGACCTTCGTGGAGCTCGGGCGGCGCCACTATCAGGGAAGTCTGCGCGGGCGTTGGATTCTCACCGCCGGCCTCGGCGGCATGGGCGGCGCCCAGCCCCTGGCGGCCACCATGGCCGGCGCCTCACTGCTCGCGATCGAGTGTCGCCAGTCGCGCATTGAGAAACGTCTCGCAAGCCGCTATCTCGACCGCCAGGCCCGCTCGCTCGATGAGGCGCTGGCACTGATCGAGCAGAGCACGCGCGCGCACGAGCCCGTGTCGATCGCCCTTTGCGGCAACGCCGCGGAGCTCGTGCCGCAGATCCTCGCCCGCGGTGTACGCCCCGATGCGCTGACCGATCAGACCTCCGCCCATGACCCGGTGCACGGTTACCTGCCAGTGGGCTGGAGTGTGGAGCAATGGGAGGATCTTCAGCGCCGCGACCCGCAGCGTGTCGCGACCGAAGCCGGCGCCTCGATGGCCGTGCACATGCGCGCGCTCGTGGAATTCCGCAGGCGCGGCATTCCGGTCTTCGACTACGGCAACAATCTGCGGCAGATGGCGAGCGAGCACGGCGTGAAGGAGGCCTTCGAGGTGCCGGGATTCGTTCCCGAGTACATCCGCCCGCTTTTCTGCCGCGGCATCGGACCGTTCCGCTGGGCGGCGCTCTCGGGCGATCCGCGTGATATCGCCCGCACCGATGCCAAAGTGAAGGAGCTCATCCCCGATGATCCGCACCTGCATCAGTGGCTCGAGATGGCGGGCTCGCGCATCGCCTTTCAGGGCCTGCCGGCGCGGATTTGCTGGGTAGGGCTCGGACAACGGGATCGCCTCGGGGCGGCCTTCAACGACATGGTGGCCTCGGGCGAGCTCTCGGCGCCGATCGTGATCGGCAGGGATCACCTCGATGGCGGCTCGGTGGCAAGCCCCAACCGCGAGACCGAGAGCATGCGCGACGGCTCGGATGCGGTCTCGGACTGGCCGATGCTCAATGCGCTTCTCAACACCGCGAGTGGCGCCACCTGGGTGTCGCTGCACCACGGCGGCGGCGTCGGCATGGGATTCTCGCAACACGCCGGTGTCGTGATCGTCTGCGACGGAACCAAGGCCGCCGAGCGGCGCATCCGCCGCGTGTTGTGGAACGATCCGGCCACCGGTGTGATGCGCCACGCCGATGCGGGTTATCCGGAGGCGCTCGAGTGCGCGGCGCAGCACGGACTAAAGTTGCCCATGGCTCGAGCCGAGTCGCGATCGCGAGGGTCCGCGCAGTGAGTGCAGCGCGCGCGGCGCGCGGACGAACGGCGATGCGCACCGAGACTTTCTCCCTGGCATCGCTGCGCACCGCCTATTCGCGTCCGGTCTCGGTCGCCTTGAGCCGCGCGCAAATGGCGCGCGTTCGGCGGTCCGCGGCCACGATCGATCGCATGATCGCCCGCGGCGGCGCCGTCTACGGCGTCAACACCGGCTTTGGCCTGCTGGCGCAAACGCGAATTCCGCCCGGACAACTGAGCGCCCTGCAGCGCAATCTCGTGCTGTCCCATTCCGCCGGAGTAGGCCGCTGGCTCCCGGATGCGGTGGTGCGGCTCGTGTTGGTGTTGAAGATCGGCAGTCTCGCCCAGGGATTCTCGGGGATTCGGCCGCAGACGCTGCTCGCTTTGGCGCGACTTTTGGAAACCGAGACCTACCCTTGCATCCCGGCCAAGGGCTCGGTGGGCGCCTCAGGGGATCTTGCACCACTCGCGCACCTTGCGGCGGCGCTCCTTGGAGTCGGCACGGTGCGCTGCGGGGAGCGAGTGATGCCGGCCGCCGACGGCCTCAAGCGCATCGGCCTCGAGGCGCTCGAGCTCGCCCCGAAAGAGGGGCTCGCGCTGCTCAACGGCACTCAGGTCTCGACCGCGCTCGCCCTCGCCGGTCTCTTCGCGATTCAGGACGTGTTTGGCGCGGCGCTCGTGGCGGGTGCGCTCTCGGTGGACGCACTGAAGGGGAGCGATGTGCCCTTCGATGACCGGATCCATGCCCTCAGGCGCCAGCCAGGACAGCGGCGCGTCGCCAAGACCCTCAAAGGCTTGCTCGCCGGCAGCCGGATCCGCGCCTCGCACCTCGACTGCGAGCGCGTCCAGGACCCCTATTCGCTGCGCTGTCAGCCACAGGTGATGGGGGCCTGTCTCGATGTCATCGAATCCGCCGGGCAGACGCTCGATCGCGAGGCCAACGCGGTGACCGATAACCCGCTGGTGTTCGCGGCCGATGGAGAGGTGCTCTCCGGCGGCAACTTCCACGCCGAGCCGGTGGCGCTCGCCGCCGACCAGCTCGCTCTCGCCGCCGCGGAGATCGGCTCGCTGAGCGAGCGGCGCACCGCTCTCCTCATCGATCCGAAGATGAGCGGCCTGCCGGCCTTTCTCGTCAAGGAGAGCGGCGTCAACTCCGGCTTCATGGTGCCTCAGGTCACCGCCGCGGCGCTGGTGGCGGAGAACAAGACTCTCGCGACTCCCGCCAGCATCGACAGCATTCCGACCTCCGCCGGCCAGGAGGATCACGTCTCGATGGCCACTCACGCAGCGCGAAGGCTGCTCGAGATGGCCGACAACGCCGCGAGCATTGTAGCGATCGAGCTGCTCGCGGCCGCGCAGGGCATCGAGTTTCACCGCCCGCTCAGGAGCTCACGCCCCTTGGAGGGGGCGCTGCGGATCCTGCGCCGCTCCGTGCCCCGGTACGATCGCGACCGATTCTTCGCTCCCGATATCGAGGCGGCGGCGAACCTGGTCCGCTCAGGTGCGCTCGGCGAATTCCTAAGAATCTAGCGCTCGCCGAAAACCGCGACGCTGTTCTGGGTGCCGACGAACACCATTCCGTCGGCGATCGTCGGGGTAATGAACTTGTTGCCGGCGCCGAAGTTGTCGCGTCCGCCGGAGGCCTGGTTGCTGTTGTAGAGCTCTTGCGTCAGGTCCGTCGCCTCATAGGCATGCAGCACCGCGGGGTTGCCGTTCGCCACCGCCCACACGATGCCATCGGAGCTGCCGTTGGCGGATACGGCGGGCGCCGTTCCGGGATACGGAAACTGAGTGCTGCTCTGCGATGCCGGGACGGTCGAGAGCTTTGCGCCCGTGACGGTGAAGGCCTTGAGCGTGCCGTCGACATCGCCGTAGTAGACCGTGCCGTTGAAGTATGCGGGGGTCGAAAAGATGCCGGCCGGGAAAACGCCATCGAGCTCCTGCCAGATGTCGTCGCCCGAGAGACTGAATTTCCCCATGTCATCACGATTGACGACGTAAAGGTTGCCATCCTTCCCACCGCCGACCATGAGATGGCGCACGACGCCGCTCGAGTCGGTGACATCCGGCAGGAGCATCGGGCCGCCGGCGCCGAGATCCTCATCGGCCGCCGACTCGGCAATCTCGTTGGATGGGCTGAAGTAATCGGCCACCGCCAGGCCACCGCCGGCGGTGGAGAGCTTCAGGAATGAATTGCCGTAATCGCCGTTCTGCGGAAAGCCATTGGAATTCAACGTGCTCTCGAAAGCGCCGTTGGCGGTGATCAGGTAGATGTTGCCGGCGCTGTCGGCCGCCAGCCCGCCGCCGCTCATCCATACCGACGGGCCGGCGTCACTGTCCGCGGCGACGTTGAGGACCGCGCTCTGCGCGAGCGTGCTCTCGCTGTAGGCCACGATCCACCCCGAATACGGCGGGACATCGCAATGCGAGGTCCAGCTCGTATAGATGGTGTGATTCTCGAGAAGGAGCGCCGCCCGCTCCGCATATTGTCCCGGCGCGAAGGTCTTCTCGCCCCCCGCGGCGCTCGAGTAGGTGGGATTCACCGTCACCGGGCCGTTGAAGAGCTCCGCACCCGTGGTGATATCGAGCGCGTGCAGTCGCTGGTAATAGTTGGACGAGCTGTCCTTGGACATCGCGACCACGAATATCGCCCCATGCGGGCCCGCGCCACGGTCGATGACCGGCGTCGAGGTCACGCCGATCTCGGGCGTGATCTGGCCACAGCCGCGATTGTCGCTCGGGGTCTCCCCCGATCCGAGGAGCGACACGTGCCAGAGCGTCGCGCCGGTCTGCGGGTCGAAGGCGTAGACCGAGTCGTTCTCCGTGGCTACGAAAACTACATTGTGCGTGGCGCCCGCGATCGAGACCTGCGCCAGATAGAGCGGTTGCGCATCGACCTTGCCGTCGACCGGCAGAACGCGAAGCAAGCCGAACGAGGAGGAGTTGACGTTGGCGGGCGTGAGCACGGTCTCTGTCAGGTCCGCACCCGTGCGTCCGACATCGTCGCGATAGGTCGGCACATCGGTGTGCACCGAAGGCTGCGGCGGTGCAGTCGAGCTCGAGGGCGGCACGGAGGTGGATGCGCTCCCGCCCCCGCCACAGCCGCTCAGCGCGACCGTCGCGGTACCCGCACAGAGCAAAAGGATGAGAGCGGTCTTTCTACGCACGGCAGCCATGGTCAGCGATCCTACGCATGAGCGCCGCTCAGGTTCCTCGGCGATCGGCGCTCGAGCCCGGGAGCCAAGCATACCACCGCCACGCCAAAGGTCACGTCAGGCATGCCGAGGGCCCGCCAGGCTCCGAGCGGCTGTTGATCAGCGGTTAGGAGTAAGATTCCGGATCGGAAATCGCACAAGGAGACGAG
>Ga0335075_10016370_pt1 | contig 11087 bp, 10 predicted proteins | sample Lox_Sample_24_FD_206723 | JGI IMG/M metagenome (GOLD analysis project Ga0335075, IMG submission 206723) | Soil microbial communities from Loxahatchee National Wildlife Refuge, Florida, United States - Lox_Sample_2.4 | ecosystem: Environmental > Terrestrial > Soil > Wetlands | place: USA... | reverse complement strand
GCGCTCACGCGATGCTGGCGCATGACAGAGATGATCTCCTTGAAGTCAGCAGTTCGCTTCAGCGCGATGACCCGGGCGTTCATGACGTCCCTGACAGTCGCGTTCATCGGACTCTCCTCCCCGTTGCGGCCAGCCTCCCCATTGCGGCCAGCCTCCGCCGTTATGGCCAGCTAATCCCCGCTATTGACCGGAGTGCCCTGATCCTGGCCCCGGACGATCACGAGCGGGCAAGGCGCATGGTGGGCGCAGTGCTGGCTAACCGAGCCCAGCAGGGCGCCAGCGAAGCCGCCATGGCCGCGGCTGCCGACGACTAGGAGCTCCGCACCCTTCGCAACCTCTAGCAGGACCTGCGCCGCATTACCTTCTATCGCGGTCGAGCTGATCTTAACTGCGCTGGCCGGGTCCACCACCTCGGCAATCGCCGCGGTCAGCACCATTCGCGCGACGTCCTCAAAGTCCGCGCCGATCATTGTGCCCGCCGGAGCGAAAGGGATGCCTCCGGCTGCGACTGGCAGGTGCCAGGCTATGACCGCCTCAACTGAGGCGCCGGTAAGCTCCGCCTGCCGCAGTGCCCAGACGAAGGCCGTCTTAGACGAAGACGAACCGTCAACGCCAACGACAATCCGGCGACCCGGACTCTCCTGCTGCTCGCTCATGGGCGTAACCTCCCCTCCCACTCCATCTCAGCCTTGCGCACGAAAGCAGGATGTGTGCAGGGGCCTGATTCCCTGGGAACGGGGACTTTGGGCCCATCAGTTGTGCCGCCAGCAGTTACCTGAGCTGGCGCAGGAACGGGTCTCTGGGCGCGGTGGGCGCGATCCGGATCCGGACATCGACGACATGCGCACCGTCGGGCCGCGCGATTACCGGATTGAGGTCAAGTTCGGCGACTTCCGGTAGATCATCGGCGAGCCGAGAAATTCGCAGCAGAAGGTCGGCAAGCGCGGCTGTGTCGACAGCGGGCGAGCCGCGGTGGCCGAATAGCAGCGGTGCAGCACGGACCCCGGAGATCATCTGCTCGGCGTCGGAGTCCGTCAGTGGAGCCAGCCGTGCCGTCCGGTCACCCAGGATGTCGGTCGCGACGCCACCGAGACCGAATACAGCCAGCGGCCCGAAGACTGGTTCCTGAACGACGCCGACAATCGTCTCGACACCGCCGGACAGCATCGGCTGTACCAGCACGCGGCGCAGCTCAGCGCCGAACGCCACGGCTAGCTCCGTGTAGGCCCCGGCGACCTCCTCGCCGGTGCGCAGGCCGAGCTTCACCGCGCCCGCGTCGGTTTTGTGCACGAGGCCGGCCACGTCCGCTTTGAGCACGACGTGGCCGCCAAGCTCGGCGGCCGCGACCACTGCGGCATCTTTGCTTGTCACCGCCCTGGTCTCCACCATGACGATGCGATAGCTGGCCAGCAGTGCGATGGCGTCGGCTGCCGCAAGCCAGCCGCCGTCCGGGTGGTCTGTCAGGAAGGCTGCCACTAGCGCGTGAGCTCCAGCCGCGTCGACGTCGGCGAGCTCAGGTACCTGGCCCTGCTGGGAGTCGCGCCACTCCCGGTAGCTGGCGGCGTGACCAAGCGCGCGCGCTGCGCTCTCCGGGTAGCTGTAAATCGGCAGCCGCGGATCGAGGTCGGCCACCGGCTGGCCGGCCGCAACCGCGCGGTCAGCCAGAGTCACTCCCTCACCTCGGTCAAGCATCACCGCAGCAATCGGCTTCGACACCGGTGCGGTCACGATGGCCTCGCTGAGATCAGCGACTGCCGTCGGCACTCCGATAGCCAGGATCGCATCGACGTTGCCGTCGGCGCCGACGGCCTGGAGGCAGTCGCGAAAGCCGCTGACGCTGACGGTCGCACTTGCGTCCACTGGCCCCGACACTGTCGCACCGGGCGGCAGAATCCGTGCCAGCCTGCGCTGGGTCGAGGCTTCCAGGACGGCCACCGTCAGCCCGCTGTCATAGCAGGCATCGGCGGCGAGCACGCCGGCACCACCTGCGTTGGAGACGATGGCCACTCGGCGTCCGGCCGGCAGCGGCTGGCTCGCTAGCAGCGCCGCCGCATCGACAAGCTCACCCAGGCTGTGCGTGGCGATGATGCCAGCCTGGCCGAACAGCGCTTCCTGTGTGACGAGCGGAGTAGCCGACGCTGCGGTGTGCGAGGCAGCGGCGCGCTGGCCGGCCGCGGAGCGGCCGCCGATCACCGTCAGCACCGGCAGCTTCTGGCCCACCCGGCGTGCCGTCCGCGCAAATCCCCGCGGATTGCCGAAGGACTCGACGTACAGCACCGCGAGCCTGGTCTGCCCGTCCTGCTCCCACCAGGTCAGCATGTCGTTGCTGGACACGTCATATTTGTCGCCAACCGATGCGAATGAGGACACTCCGGTGCCGAGCCTACGCAGATGTTCAAGCAGCGCGATGCCGACCCCGCCCGACTGCATGACGAGGCCGGTAGGTCCGGCGGCCGGCATGCTCGCCGCGAAGGTGGCATTCAGATGCGCCTCCGACGAGGCCACCCCGAAGCAGTTCGGACCGACCAGGCGCATCCCGTACCGACGGCAGATTGCCAGCAGGTCAGCACCGCCGCCGCCAAGGCTCGCGGTAATCACAATCAGTGCATGCACGCCCCGGCGCCCGCATTCGGCTGCCACCGCAGGCACCTCGTGCGGCGGTACGGCGATGACGGCGAGGTCGACGCCGAGCGGCAGATCCGCTACCGAGGTGAGGCAGCTCAGACCCTCCATCGAGCGGCCGCGCGGATTAACCGGGTACACCGGGCCGGGGAAGCCTCCGGCCACGATGTTGTGCAGGATCTCCCGGCCCACCGAGCCGCGACGGCGACCGGCACCGACGACCGCGACTGACTCCGGCCGGAGCAGGTGCCGCAGGCTGGCGATCTCGGCCCGGCTGGCCCGGCCGGCGACGGCGTCTAGGTAGTGATCCAGCCGTCCGCCTTCGTGGGCGGGCAGCGGCATGGTGAGCTCGATGACGCCATCGGCAAACTGTCGCTCGACCGGCAGCCCAGCATCGGCGAACACGCGCTGCATAGCCATGTTCTCCGGCAGCGTCTCGGCGGCAAACGCGGTGAGCCGCCGTTGCCTGGCCAGCGAGACCAAGTGCTCGAGCAGCAGCGTGGCCACGCCGCGGCCGTGCATTTCGTCCGATACCGCGAACGCGATCTCGGCCACTCCCGGTCGCCTGGTCGGCTCGTAGCTGGCCACGCCGACGAGCTGGCCATCCAACCGGGCGAGCAGCGCCGCATGATCAGGATCCTCCGGCCGGCAGATCCGCTGTGCCTCGCGCTCGGGCGCCTGCGGACTGAAGCTGAAGAAGCGGAAGTAAGCGTTATCCGGAGACATCTGCTTGTGCATCTCCCGGACGTCGCCGATGTCCTGCGGGCTGGCGGGACGGATCTCGACGGTACTGCCATCAGCGAGCAGCGCGTAGCTCGCGGCTGGAGTCGTCATCGCGGCACCGTCAGCAACGCACGGTGAGTGACTGCTGTCCATGACGCAACCTTCCGCGTGAAATGTGCTTCCCCGCCAGGATGCCTGGGCCGGGCCGTCTTCCGCAGCAGCCAACCGGTCCGGGCAGACGGGACTTTCGGCCCGGTGCAAGTCGCGACGGCTGGTCTACTGTTGAGCGGCTGGCGGCTGCGAATGACCGGCTGGCGACTGCGATCGCGTCATGCTGTGGTACACCGCCAGCAGCGCAGCCTTCTGGGAGTCATCAAGGGCGGCGTCCGTCTTGATGGCGTGCTCGACGCCCGGCTGCTCGGTCCCCGAGCTACTGTCGCTGCCGCGATCAGGATCGAGCAAGCCCGCCTCGGCAAGCAGCATCTCGGCCGACAGGTTGAGGGCGTCGGATAGTTGCCTCAGCACCCGCACCGATGGCTGGTGCATGCCCCGCTCCAGCTCGCTGAGGTACGGATTGGACAAGCTGGTCAGCTCGGCAAGCTGGCGAAGCGTCAGGTTCGCCAATTTCCGCTGGCTGCGGATAAAGGAGCCGAACGCCTCCATCTGGGCATCCCACTGGCCGGCCATCTCGCTCCTCCTGGCCGGCCTCTCCGGTCTGCCGGCCTAGTTGCTCAGTATTACAGGCAGACGCTGTCGTACTAGGGAGCGCACTGCAGGCGATCGCACGGCGGCTTAACCGCTTACCGGCAGCCGTATGCGCGCGGTCATCGGGGGGATCGCCGCGCGCACAAACGGTGCTGGTCAGGAAGTCTTGCTGGTCTTCTTGCCGGTTGTGGCCGGCCCGGCGGACAGCAGCGGCGTGGTGGCCTTGAGCAGGTCCTCTGCGAACTTCCGCTGACTGGCCAGCAGCTGCTCAGCGAAGTCGTAGGCACTTGTCACGACTTCCTGCGGCGTGGGCAGCTTGTCGACGAACGGCAGGTTCACGTCGGGCAGGTCGGGCTTGATCGACTGGACCGCGCTGGCCCAGGTCTCGATCGCCTCCACAACTGCGGCCTGGCTCTTGCTGATGGTGTTCAGGATCTCGCTGGTGAGCTCCTGAGCGACGTTGGACTCGGCCATCTCTTCCTCCTGAGGAAAGGTTCTCGCTACACGGTCTTGCTCACTATAACTAGCAACCGTTCGGTGCGTCAAGCGGAGCAGGCACGTGCCCGGCAACGGCACCCCTTTTGCACTCTGCAGCCGGGTGCTGGCGCATCGGGTATCAGGCCGACGGGTACTTAGCGAGGATTTCCTTCAGCTGGCTGGCGAACCGGAGCGACTCCGCATGCTCGCGCTGCCACACATTGCGGCCGAAGATGAGCCCGGTAGCGCCGGCTTCCATCGATTGCCTGGCCTTCTCCAGCATCGCGGCGTCACCGGCTCGTTCTCCTCCCGAGACCAGCAGGAGCGTTCGGTTCGCTGACCTGACCACGGCGTCAATGGCCTGCTGCGCGGAGAAGCCGTCCTGGTATTCCGCTGGCGCGCCGGACTGCTTGTCCGGATGCGGGAAGTTGACCTTGACGATGTCGGCGCCGAGTTCACTGGCAGTCCTGGCGGCGTAGTCGACGGCGTAGAAGGAGTCCTTGCCACCTTTGGCGTCGACTGCCGCGCCGCGCGGATACGACCAGACGATCAGCGGCATGCCGAGCCGGTCCGCTTCTTCCCTGACCTGCAGGTACTGGGCGAAGTCGCGCTCTTGCGCTGGGGAGCCGACATACAGCGTATAACCGACAGCATCCGCGCCCAGGCGCACCGCGTCGGCTACCGTCGCATTCAGCGGCGACAGCGGATCCATGGCGGACGGGATGTCGGTCTTTCCGTTCAGCTTCAGGACCAGTGGGATCTCGCCCGCGTACTCCCAGTAGAACTTTTGAGCCAGGCCGATCTGGATGGCGATCCCGTTGAATCCGCCTTCCAGGGCCAGCTTGATCACGTACTTCGGATCGCTTGCCTGCGGGTTCGCAAAAAAGTCACGCGGGCCGTGCTCCAGCCCCTGATCGTAGGGAAGGAACAGTGCGGTCCCGTTGCCAGCGCCGTACTGGAACAAGATCCGGCGCAGCCGGCTCTTCTTGCCCGTGCTCAGGCCCAACTCGGTAAGACTAAGTCGCTGGCTCATGCCAACCTCCTGCATCCTTCGGACGGCAGCTCTAGACGGCGTCATCATCGCGCTCGCCGGTGCGCACCCGCACCACGCTGTCCACTCCGCACACCCAGATCTTCCCGTCACCGATCGAGCCGGTAATGACTGCCTTGGCTATCGCCTCGGCCACAGGATCGACCAGCTGGTCTGGGACCAGCACGTCGATGCGTAGCTTGGGCTGAACCATGGCGAGCTGGTCGGCCGGCCGTCCTGAGCTCATGTGGCCGAACTCCTGGCCGAAACCGCGGACATCGGTCGCCGTCAGCCCGCGCGCTCCGGCTTCCTCGATAGCCCGTGCCACTGGCTCGAGCATGTCCCGCTTGACCACCGCTGTGATCTGCTTCATTGCCTGCTCCTCAACGTTCGCGACGAGCGGTGTCGCCGCGAGAAGGCGGCTCGTTTAGCCCAACCAGATCAGGGGCAACGCTGGCACGACAGGGCCGAACGTCCGAATATGCGCGGCCGACCTAGGGATCAGATACCGGCGAAGGTCCTGCCCGCAGATGACTACCGGACCTGCCGGGCCTCGTCAGGATCAAGTCGGCTTGTGGAGTACGCACAGAGGCGCCGGCCCGAGAAGGTGCAGTAGCGAGCGGAGGCGTCATGACCGCAACCGGGATCGTAGTGGGCTACGACGGCTCGGCCGATGCTGATCAGGCCGTTGCCTGGGCAGCGAGGGAAGCCCGGGGACGGAGCTGCCCGCTGACGGTTTGCCTCGCGCAGCGGCCCCCCGATCAGGTCGTGCCTGTCGAGTCCCGCGAACGCCAGTTGGACCCCACCGAGGCGCTGCTGGACCGCGGCCTGCGGCTGGCCTGCGACCTGATCGGCTCCGAGGCCGTGCGGCCGCTTTACGCAGCGGGGTCACCCGCCGCAGTACTGTGCCAGTGTGCCGAATCCGCCGAGATGATCGTTCTTGGCTCACGCGGACGCGGGGGCCTGCCGCAGATGCCGCTCGGCTCCGTCAGCCTCCAGGTTGCCGCCCACGCTCACGGGCGAATCGTGGTGGTGCGGGGGCACTGGCGGCCCGTTCCGGGTCAGCCTCCCCGGCCGATCGTCGTCGGCTGCGACGGATCAGCTGGGTCGCAGGCCGCGGTGAAGTTTGCGTTCGAGGAGGCGACGCTTCGCGACGCGTACATCGTCGCAGTCTGCGCCCTCGCAGACGCCCCGGGCGTGCTGGGCTGCGCCAGCCAGATCAGAGCCGAATTTGAGCGGGTCATGTCTCAGCCGCGAGGGCATCCCGAAGTAGCTGTGAACCTGCAGGTACGCGAGGGTGGCGCGCGCACAGCTTTGCTCGAGGCGGCACGTGACGCGCAGCTACTCGTTCTTGGCGCGCGCGGACGGGGCGGCCTTCCCGGCATGCTGCTCGGTTCTGCGAGCCTCACCCTGCTCAGTCACGCCCCGTGCCCGATCGCGATTGTGCACGCCGATGACTAGCGTCCGCGAACCGAGCGAGCCGTTCGCGGCTGCCATGGAGACACACTCCGCAGCGGTGTACCTCGCCGGCGACCGCGCCTACAAAGTCAAAAAGCCGGTCAGGACTGACTTCCTCGACTTCACCACGGCCAGTGCGAGGGCGGAAGCTTGTCGTCGGGAAACAGAGCTGAACCGCAGGTTCGCGCCTGATGTCTACCTGGGTGTGGGCGAACTCCGTACGGTGGCGACGGATCCTGCCGAGCCGCTTGTGGTCATGCGCCGGATGCCGGCCGGGCGCAGGCTGGCAAGCCTGGTCCGGTCCGGACAGCCGGTTGCCGAGCCGCTCCGGCAGGTAGCTCGGCAGCTCGCGGTCCAGCACGCGGCCGCCCAGCGAGGCAGCGAGATTACTCGCCACGGCAGCCGCGAGGCCCTGCTCGGCCGCTGGCGTGACAATCTCGCCGAAATCCGCCAGCTGGCTGGAGCCACGAACGGCGAGCCGGACATAACCGAGATCGAACGCCTCGCCGAACGATTCCTGGCGGGCCGCGAGCCGCTGCTAACCGACCGGATGCAGGCCGGCCGGATTGTCGACGGTCACGGAGACCTGCTCGCCGATGACATCTTCTGCCTGGACGATGGACCGAGGATCCTGGACTGCCTGGAATTCGACGACCGACTCCGGTGGCTGGATGGCCTGGATGACGCATCATTCCTGGCGATGGACCTGGACCGACTCGGCCGGCCTGACCTGGCTGAGCATTTCATCGACTGGTACGCCGAGTTCACCGCAGACCCCGCGCCTGCCTCGCTGCGCCATCATTACACCGCTTACCGGGCGCTCGTTCGCGCAAAGGTTGGCTGCATCAGAGCCAGGCAGGATCAGCCGGGAGCCATGACAAGCGCCGGGCAACTGGCCGACCTTGCGCTACGGCACCTCCGCGCTGCGACGGTCACGCTGATCCTGGTTGGCGGGCCGCCAGGCACGGGCAAGTCTGTGCTGTCCGGCCAGATCGCCGCGCGCCTCGGCTCCGTTGTGCTCGGCAGTGACACCATCCGCAAGGAACTGGCCGGCATACCACCACGTGAGCATGCGGCTGCTCCATACAACGCGGGGCTCTACAGCCCGGCTTGGACCGAGCACACATATCAGGAACTGCTGAGCCGGGCAGGCAGGCTGGTCGCGCGTGGCGAGTCGGTGATACTCGACGCGTCCTGGACCTCGGCGGCGTTCCGGGCGTCCGCCGAGAAGCTGGCTCATGCAGTCTCGGCAGATCTGGTCCAGCTTCGCTGCGCGGTCCCGGCCGACCTGGCGGCGCGTCGGCTTCGGGCCAGGACCGACGATACGTCCGACGCCGGGCCGGACCTTGCCGAGCGCCTGAGAACGGCGGCGGAGCCGTGGCCGGACGCCACGCCGATCGACACGAGCGGGCTCGACGGCGACCAGGGCATGGCGTTGCAGCGCGCCCTGAACGCGATCAGGCCCTATGGTCCCAAGCACGCATGGCATGTCGCCAGGCCCTACATGCTGCCCGGTTGAGTAGGGGAAGCCACGGTGAATACGCAAGAGCCAGAAGGCCAGTCCGGCCCGCGGCTGCAATCCGGAGACGACATCGTCCGGTATGTCGTTGCCCATGCGGTCTGGGCACCGTCAGTACACAACACCCAGCCTTGGCACTTCAGCGCCGAAGAGCACCAGATCACCCTGCACGCAGATCCGGCCAGGCAACTGGCCGTGGCAGATCCGGATGGCCGGGAGATGCTGATCAGCTGCGGAGCGGCGCTCTTCACCGCCCGGCTGGCGCTCAGATCACTGGGCTACATCCCGGCAATGGCCCTGCTGCCCGATCCGGTCCAGCCTGCACTTGTCGCGCAGGTGAGCTGGCGCGAGCGAGCGCCGACGACCGATTATGAGTACGGGCTCATGCGCCAGATCCGGCAACGGCGCACGCACCGCGGCGGCTTTGACTCGCTGCCGCTGTCAGCTGACCTGCTGGCTGCTTTGCGCCAGTGTGCGGCTCATGACGGGGCGGCCTTGTGCATCATGACGGACGACCAGCGGCGAGTGCTCGCCGCGACGGTGCAGGAGGCGGAACGCGTGCAGCGGCTCGACAGCGCGCGAGTTCAGGAGCTAGCCAGGTGGGCTCCCCCGCCAGGCAGCGGACGGCCGGACGGAGTGTCACCCGCTTCGTATCCCGCGAGGCCGGAGCACACCAGCCCGGATTATCCCGGCCGGGACTTTGCTCATGGCCACGGCTGGGGGCTTCCGGCTTTTAGCACGGCGCCCTGGCCCCGCTCGGCGGGCACGGTCGGACTGCTCACCACACCCGGTGACCAGCCGCTGGACTGGATCAGCGCCGGACATGCGCTGCAGCGAATCCTGCTGACGGCCAGCAGTTGCGGCGTCGCCGCGGCGTTGCACAGCCAGCCGCTGGAACTGCCGCACCTTCGCGCAGACATTCGCGCTCAGCTATGCGGCGGCTCATACCCGCAGCTATTGGTACGGCTCGGGACGATCACACAGATAGCCGCCAGCGTCCGGCGAGCGCCTGAAGAGGTGATCTTCTAAACCGCCGCGCTGCCAGGACTACCGGCGCGGTCGTCAGGACCAACGGCCCTTACCGCAAGTGCACGCGAGGCCGGTTACTGAGGGAATGTTCGTAGGTGACGAGGTTCTGCTGGAGCTCAGTTTTCCGCTTGCGCGGGCAAGGCTCGGGGCTCTCGCGCGCAGCGGGTTGCTGATGTCTGCCTCGAACGACGCTTACGGCGCGGAGATCACCGGACTGATGCGCGTGGGTTCGGCCGGCATTACCCGGCTTGTTAGGGTTCAGCTTAGCGACCTGCCGGAACGGCCTAACACCGCCGGGCTAGCGCTGCGCTGGGAGGTGACCGGGCCTGGCGGCGCACTGTTCCCGGTGCTCGATGCGAACCTCGAGCTGGTCCGGGCAGGGCCGGAAACGACCTGGCTAACGCTCAACGGAGCATACCGGCCGCCGCTGGGCGCGTTGGGCCAGGCACTAGACCGGGCGATCTTGCACCGCGTGGCCGACGCGACGATCCGCGGCTTTCTCGGCCGCATTGCGGCCAGCCTGACCGAGGGGGCGGAACCGGCTGGTGCGCCGGCTATCCCCGAGTGTCACCAGGCAATTCCTGATTCCGCGAGCTGAACGCGTGATCGCGAATGTCGTGGATCGTCTCATCCAGCTGCTGAAGCGCATCGGCGATACGTTCCCGTGCCACCTCGCGAGGCAGGTCGGCAGCGCCCTGCAGGCTCACGCCGACCCGGAACAGGCTGCGGACCACACGGTCAAGGAGTTCCTGCCCGTGCTGGGTCTGGTCGGCGACCGAGGCCCTGGCGAGCTCCACCATATCCTCGCGGCGCCGGACGTCGGTGACATCGTGGACCACTGCCAGGATCAGGTGGCCGCTGGCGGTCGGAACCGGGCTCAGGCTGACCTCCACTGGGAACGTGACCCCATCACGACGCAGCCCGACCAGCCTTGACCGCTCGCCCATGACCCGTGCCAGCGGCGCGCGCACGTAAGCCGCGCGGTAACGTCGATGCTCCTCGCGCAGGTCAGTCGGCACGAGCGCGTCCACGGGCTCACCGATCAGCTCGGCCTGCTGATAACCAAACAGCTGCGTCAGCCGCCGGTTGACGGCCACGATCGTGCCGTCGTCCTCGGTCAGCACCACCCCGTCCCCGAGGGCGTCGATGAGACGCCACAGCACTGCAGGCGCAATGACGGCCCTGCCATCGTCCGCATGTCCGGGCCGGTGATGACCGTTGGCCGACGTCGCCAGGCCAGGATGGTTGGGCGTGCCAGCGGCGATCGCCACCTCCAGGGTGGGGTAGATCGGGATCAGGCGGTCGAGGCCCTCGATGATCATCGCCCGCCGGACCACCGGCTCGCGGACAACCAGCCGGAGCTGAGTACCACTGACCGCCGCGCGCTGGTAGGCGCGGGCCATGGCGTCCATGCCAGCGTGATCGCAGGACTGCGTCAGCGTCATATCCACGATCAGCACCACGGCGCCGCGATTGATCACCGACAGAAGCTGCTCGCGGAAATATCCGGCGTTAGTCACGTCG
>Ga0335075_10016369_pt1 | contig 11089 bp, 7 predicted proteins | sample Lox_Sample_24_FD_206723 | JGI IMG/M metagenome (GOLD analysis project Ga0335075, IMG submission 206723) | Soil microbial communities from Loxahatchee National Wildlife Refuge, Florida, United States - Lox_Sample_2.4 | ecosystem: Environmental > Terrestrial > Soil > Wetlands | place: USA: Florida... | reverse complement strand
CACAGCCTGCCCGGGTCGCCGTCGAGAGGGCCGCGTCCCATTCCCCCGGGTGCCGGCCGGTACAGGCCCCCGCCGGCCGCGTCCCTTCGGCGTCCCTTCGACGTCCTCGGCGTCCCCTGGCGTCGGTGCCGGCCGGTCCAGGCCCCCGCCGCCCCGCGATGCTTCAGGGTCCCCTGCGTCCTTCGGCGTCTCTCGGCATCCCGCGGAATCCCTCGGAGTTCCCGGGCGTCCCTCAGCGTCCCGCGGTACCCCCCGGCGTCCCTCGGCGTCTCCGCGGAGGCCCGCGGAGACCCCCGGCAAGTCCCCGCGGCGCGTCCCCCGGCAAGTCCCCACCGCATCCCCTGGCAAGTCCCCGCGGCGCGTCCCGCGCCCCCTCCCCTCGGCGCGTCCTCCCCTCACATCGGATTCGCCAGCGGGCGCGCTCCGCGCCGGCGGCGCTGCGGCGCGCCGCGGCGGCGTGGGCGGGCCCTGCGCGCCCGCTCCGGCGCCACCTTTTCCACCGAGGCCGCGGTGGTGCACATCGCCGCCAGGAAGAGGAACAGGTAGGGAGCCTGCGGGAAGGTGAGGATGTCGTAGAGGGCCGCGGCGACGAAGAAGCCCATGATGCCGGCCGCCGCCGCCAGGGCAGGCGGCCCGCGCAGCGGGTTGTCTCTGCGGGCGGCGTAGCGGACCGCGATCACCACCGGGGTGAGGATCAGGGCGATGAAGGCGAGCAGGCCGAGGAGGCCGGTCTGGTAGAGCTCGCCCAGGTACTCGTTGTCGAAGATCCGGTAGGTGTCGACTTTCTGCGAGTCGAGCGTGCCGTAGCCGCGGCCGATCGCCGGGTGGGTGAGGACGTCGGGGACGACGGCTTCGTAGTCGGAGGTCCGCCCTTCGTCGGAGGCTTTGTTTTCGCCCCCGGTGAGCTGGCTGATCACGCTGATGCTGCCGCCCTTGATCGCGAACCCGACCACGATCGCGACCAGGGCGACCGGGATCAAGGGCAAGAATTGTCGCGGCCTGATCGCGAACAAGGTGAGGATCGCGACCGCGGGCACGATCAGCCCCGAGCGTCGCTGGGTGATCAGCGCCCCGACGATGATCAGGAGCGCCAAGGCTCCCCACAGAAGTTTGCGGCGCAGGCTCGGCGCGCCGGCGGCGAAGACGATCGCGAAGGGCACCGCCATCCCCAGGATCGAGGCCACCGAGAGCGCGTGCCTGGTCGGCCCGGAGATCATCGGCCGCCCGGGCGCGCTCGGGTCGGACCCCGCTTCGGTCGGCGCCGGTTCGACTTCGGCGATCGGCGAGAGCAGCGTGCTGCCGGTCGAGTAGAAGAGGTTGTCGTGGGCCTTCTCCTCGTAGATCGTGCCCAGCGCGGTGATCGAGGCGAGGATCACGATCAGCACGCCGAAGGCGCGCAGCTCGGTCACCCGCAGCGAGACCGAGAAGACCGCGAACAGGCCGACCAGGGTGATCAGCAGCACCAGTTTTTTCTCCGCCGTTTCCCATTCGCCGAGGTTGGTGATGCGGTCGAAGTTGAAGGCGAGGCTGATGATCGCGATCGCGAAGAAGACGATGAAGGCGGTCGCCCAGCCGCGCGGGCGCAGCCGCAACCGGCCGCTCCGCTTCGCCATCAGCGCCGTGATCGCCCAGGCGACGATCACGAAGGCGGCGAAGAAGCGATCCGCCTCGGAGCTGAACGGCAGGTGGACCTTGAGCTGGGTCGCGTCGATCGGCAGCAGGAAGATCGAGGCCAGGAAGAGGGCGAAGATCCACGGCAGCGGCCGGCGCGTGCGCGGCCAGGAGTCCATGCGCTGCAGCGCGTTCATGGCTAGAGGTTCTGGCGTTCCATGTACGGCCGCAGGGCGACTTCGCGCCGCTGCGAGCCGCCCCGCCGGCCGTTCGGGCGCGGGGTCTCGTCGTCATCGTCGTCGCCCTGGGCGCGCCAGCCGCGGGCGATCGTGTGGGCCGGGATCAAGAGCAGGCACCAGAGGACGAGGACGACGAAGAAGACGAGCGCGGCGATCTGCGCGTTGGCGCCGCCGTTCACCACTCCCCCGGTCGCGTCGCCGAGCTGGTGCACGATGACCCGGCGCTTGGCGGGCGTGTGCTGCGCTTCCTGGATCTGACTGATGTAGGAGGAGAGCGCCTCCGGCGCCGCGTCGGCCAGCTTGTGGGCCTCGTCGGCGGTCGGCGCCTGGGCGAAGACGCTGACGATCGGCAGGTCGGGGTTGTTCTCGAACCGCAGTCGGTAGAGGGCCCGCTCGCCGATGATCTGCGAGCTGCGCTTCTCCGCCGTCGGTTCCTGTTCGAAGATCGGCAGGTTCTGTTCGTAGGGCCCCTGGGCCTCGATCGCATTCGTGGGCAGCCCCGATTCGCGGGCGATCAGGGTGATCGCCAAGGGGCTGGCGAGGAAGCGCGAGAAGACCGCCGCCCGCGTGTTCAGCGGTTCGACTTCCTCTTCCACGTTGACGAAGGCCGAGCTCGGCGTGTCGACCAGGATCTGGGTCGAGGCGGTGGCGAAGGTGTTGGTCCGCGGCGTCAGCGACGGCGGGAAGATCCCCACCGTGAAGGCGCTGAGGATCGCCGCGACCAGCGCGATGACGGCGCCGACGGCGACCAGCCGCCGGCGTTTCCAGAGGGCTTTGAGGGCGCGTGCGACTTCCATCGTCGGTCCCGCCCTCAGTGCTGGCGGACCCGGCCGGGACGGTCGAGGTGGTTGCCGTTGCCGCTGCGGCTCTCGTGGGGGACCAGCAGCGTCGCCCCGGTCTCGCTGACGTCGGGCGCCGCGGCCAGCTCGGCCTCTTCGGTGTCCCCCTCGCGCCGCCACGCGGCGACCAGCCGGGGGATCCCGAGGATCAGGCCGATCTCGAGGGCGAGGACCACGAAGAAGATCGCCGCCGCCATCTTGTTGCCCGGGCCCGAGTCGGCGAGCTTCGCCTGCGGCGGCCCGAGCACGCGGACCTCGACCCGTTCTTTGGCGGGCGTCGCCTGCTGCTTCTGGACCGAGCGGATCACGCCGCGGAGCGCCTCCGGCGAGGCTTCCGCCAGCGCCGCCGCCTCTTTGACCGTGGGGGCGCGGGTGACCACCGAGACGATCGGCAGTTCTGGCACCTCGGCGAAGGTGAGGCCGTACGGCAGCGCCGCTTCGGCTTCGGTCATCCCCGGCGCCTCACCCGGCAGGGGCGAGGGCCCGGCGACCTCGATCTCTTCCGGATCGACGCCGGCGTCTTCGGCGATCTGGCGGACGACGTCGCCGCCCGCCATCAGCCGGGCGAACACGCCCGCCCGCGAGATCAGCCCGCTGATGTCGCGTTTCGAACCGGCGATCGGCGAGCGTGCCGAGTCGATCAGGATCTCGGAGGACCCGTGAGCTTCGGTGGTGCCTTTCTTGCTGATCCCGGAGCCGCTCACCTGGTAGACGGCGAGGATCGCGAGCGCCAGCGCGATGACCACCGAGATGGCCACCAGCAGCTTGCGCTTCCACAGCTCGCGGAGGGCGGAGACGAAGGTCACGGTCGGTCGATCCCTCCGCCGCTAGGCGGTGACCAGCGGCTGGCGGTTGCGGGAGCGGACGTCGTCGGCGGAGCGGACCTTCACCGGTTCGCCCTTGGCGTGGAGCGAGCGCTCCAGCGCCTCCAGCGCGAACACCACTTCGAGGCCGAGCCGGGGGCTGGAGACCGGGGTCTTGCCCTCGCGGATCGCCGCCGCGAAATCGGCGAGCTCGAGCCCGAGCGGCTCGGCCGGCTTGATCTGCGGGGCGACCACGTCGCCGGAGCGATAGGTCAGCCGGTACTCGCCGAAGGTGGCGGGCGGCTCGGCGAAGTCGAGGCCGCGGTCGTAGATCCGCACCGGGTCGTCGGCGGCGGAGTCGTCGTACTGGACCATTTTCTGGCTGCCGACGATCACCATCTGGCGCATCTTGCGCGGCGCCAGCCAGGAGATCTGCACGTTGGCCTGGGCGCCGTCCTCGAACCGCAGGGTCAGGAAGGCGGTCTCGTGGACGCCGTCCTGGAAGACGCTGCGGCCGTTGGCGCTCACCTCGACCAGCTGTTTGCCGAGCCAGTAGAGGAGGATCGAGAGGTCGTGCGGGGCGAGGTCGAGGACGACGCCGTCGCGCTGGTAGAGCCCGAGGTTCATCCGCGAGGAGGTGGCGAAGTAGACCTCGCCGAGCACGTCGTCGTCGATCAGCTCTTTGACCTTGTTGACCGAAGGGCTGTAGAGGAAGGTGTGGCCGGGCATCAGCACCCGTTCGACCTCTTCGGAGAGGGCGACCAGCTCGGCGGCCTCGCCGGCGGTGCGGGCCAGCGGCTTCTCGACCAGCACCTGCTTGCCGGCCTCGAGGGCCTGGCGGACGAGCGAGTAGTGGGTGTGCGGCGGGGTCGCGATCGCGACGGCCTCGACCGCCGGGTCGGCGAGCGCTTCCTCGAACTTCTTCATGCAGGGATAGCCGGGAGTTCGTTTCTCGAACTCGGCGATCCTCGCCTGGTCGCGCTCGCAAAGCGCGATCAGCTCGAACTCGGGCCGCTCGATCACGTTGCGGACGATGTTCGGCCCCCAGTAGCCGTAGCCCACGACCACGGTGCCGATCGGATCCCTGGATACACCCTTCTCATTGCTCATACCGAAACAACGGACGGGTGCGGCGCGGACTTGCGTGCGCCCGAAGATAAAACCTCGATGAGCGCGGGCGAGGCCCGCGCGGGGCGGACTAGAGCCGCTTCAGGGCGATCGAGGCGAAGCGGACGCCGGCCTGGCAGGGACCGGTCACCTGGATGACGCGGCCGCCGGATACCCCGATCACCACCGAGGTCGACTGGTAGGTGAGGCAGTAGCCCTGGCGGCCGTTGATGGTCACCGGTTCCACCTTTTTCGCTTCGCTCTTCAGCGCGCCCAGCGAGGTCTTCTCGACCACCAGGTCGATCTCGCGGCCGGAGCCGGTGTAGACGCAGGTCGGTCCCTGGGGACGCTCGGAGACCTTGACGTTCGAGCCGAGGATCCCTTCCGCCTTCTTCTTCGGCACCAGCGCGCACGGTTTGACCGGCTTGGCGCCGGTGACGCTCACCTCGTCGGTGTCGTGCCCGCTGGGGAAGCTGGCTTCGACGACTTCGGATTCGCTGCCGGTTTCGGTGACCGCGTCGTGGCCGTCGCCGGCCGCCGAGTCGCCACCGCCGCCGCAGGCCGCGAGGGCCAGCGCGGCGACGATCGCCACCAGCGCCAGGAGCGCGGCCCGCCGGAGCCTGATCCTGTCCATGATCTCGGGTCTCTTCGGGTTCTTCGTCATCGCTGGTCGCCGGTCACGACGTGAACATCACGTCGACCCAGTAGTTGGTCGCGTTGTAGGTGCTGGTCGGGAAGACCAGCGAGCCGCTGTAGGTGTAGAGGCCGTTGGGGCTGGTGGAGTTTGCCAGGCCGGTCAGCGGCGTGACTTTGATCGCCGCCGAGAACCCGCTGGAGGTCGCCGAGTAGTGGCCCTTCGGGGCCAGGTAGCCGGCCACGTAGGTGGTGTTGGCGCTGATCGAGACCGGGCTGGCGAAGCTCATTTCCTGCCAGCCGGAGGAGGTTTCGCCGGTCACCGTGGCCGAGGCCAGCAGCGTCCCGGTGCTGCTCCACAGCGCCACCACGTGGGTGCCGGTGTTGCCCGCCGACTTGTAGAAGCGGATGCCGCGGACTTTGCCCGCGCTCGAGGTCTGGAACTTCATCCCCAGCACCACCGAGGCGGAGTCGGCGACGTTCACCGTCGCCGGCGTGCCCTGTTCGAGCAGGGTCACCCGCGGCATCGTCGCCGCCGAGGCGGCCGAGGCGGTGCCGGTGCCCACCGAGTTGACGGCGGCGACTTTGAACGTGTAGCTGCTGCCGTTGGTCAGCGAGGCGACCGTCGCCGAGGTGGTGGCGGCGCCGGTGACCGTGGTCGCGGTGAGCGGCGTGGTGCCGTTCAGGTAGGGCGTCACCTTGTAGCTGGTGATCGTGCCACCGCCGTCGCTGGCCGGGACTTTCCAGGTGACCAGGGCGCTCGCGTTGCGGGGCGCCGCGGTGACCGCGGTCGGTTCGCCCGGGAGGGTCGCGCCGGTCGGCGTGACCGCGTTCGAGGCGGCCGATTCGGGCCCGGTGCCGGCGGCGTTGGTCGCCTTCACCTTGAAGGTGTAGCTGGTGCCCGATTTCAGTCCGCTGACCGTCGCTTCGGTGGCCGGCGGGTTGCCCGTCACCGTCTTCGCGCTCGCCGTCTGGGCGGTCCCGGAGATGAACGGCGTGACCGTGTAGCTGGACGGTTTGCTGCCGCTGGTCGGCGCGGTCCATTTGACCGTCGCCGAGCCGAGCCCGGCGGTCGCCGTCGCCCCGCTCGGGGCGCCCGGGATCGTCGCCGGCGGTTCCGGCGCGAACAGCACGTCGACCCAGTAGTTGGAGGCGTTGTAGTCGTGGGTCGGGAAGGTGACCCCGCTGCCGTAGGCGTAGAGGCCGTTGCCTTCGGTGCCGCTCAGTTCCGATTCGCTCGATTCCGCCTGCAGCGGCCCGTTGGCGATCGTCGCCGCCAGGTTCGGCCCGTTCACCGAGTAGTGGCCGTTGGGCGCCAGGTAGCCGGCGACGTAGGTCGTGTTCGGCCGGATTTCGACCGGGTTGGCGAAGGTGACCTGCTGCCAGCCGGAGGCGGTCTCGTTGGTGAAGGTGGCTTCCGCCAGCAGCTGCCCTTCCATCGTCCAGAGGGAGCCGATGTGGGTGCCGGTGTTGGTCGGCGCCTTGTAGAAGCGGATGCCGTTGACCGTGCCCGCTTCGGTGCTGCGGAACTTCACCCCGAGCTCGACCGAGCCGCCGTCACCGCCGTCGACGGTGCCCGGCGTCGCCAGGTCGAAGATCGTGTCGTACGGGGTGACCGAGTTCGAGGCGGCCGATTCCGTGCCCGTGCCGTAGGAGGTGATCGCCGCCACCTTGAAGGTGTAGGCGGTCCCGTTGGTGAGGCCGGTGAGGCTCGCTTCCGTGGCCGCGGTGCCGGTGGTCAGCGGCGGCTGGGAGATGCCTCCCACGATCGGGGTGACCCGGTAGGAGGTGATCGTCGCGCCGCCGTTTTCTTCCGGCGCGGTCCAGGTGACCAGGGCGCCCGAGCTCTTCGGGGTCGCGGTCACGCCGGTCGGCGCCCCGGCCGGGTTCAGCGCGGTCGGGACCACCGAGTTCGACGGACTCGACTCGGGGCTCGAGCCGACCGCGTTCACGGCGATCACCGTGAAGGTGTAGCTGCTGCCCGCGGTGAGGCCGTTGACCGTGGCCGAGGTGGCCCCGGCGCCGACCGTGGTCGGGCTCTTCGCCGTGGTGCCGTTCAGGTAGGGGGTCACCTTGTAGCCGGTGATCGGGGTGCCGCCGTTGTTTTCCGGGGCGAGCCAGGTCACGGTCGCCGCGTTGGCTCCCGCTTCGGCCTGGGCCCCGGTCGGCGCGACCGGCACCGTCGCCGCGGTCGGGGTGACCGGGTTCGACGGGCTCGAGGCGGTCGAGCCGCCTTCGTTCACGGCGCTGACGACGAAGGTGTAGGTGGTGCCGCCGGTCAGCCCGGTGACGGTCTTTTCGGTGGTCCCCGCGGGCACCGTGACCGAGCTCTGCGCGGTCGCGCCGACGTAGGGGGTCACCTTGTAGCTTTCGACCGCGCCGCCGCTGGTCGGGGCGGTCCATTTCACCGTCGCCTGGCCGAGTTCGCCGGTCGCCGACACCGAGGTCGGGGCGCCGGGGGCGAGCGGCAGGGTCTTCGGCGTGAAGAGGACGTCGACCCAGTAGTTGTCGGCGTGGTAGGCGTGCGTCGGGAAGGTCCCGGTGCTGCCGTATTCGTAGAGGCCGTTGCCGCCTTCGGTATCGGCCAGGAAGTGCAGGTTGCCCTGGTTCAGGATCGCGGGGCCGGTGGCCGGCGGTTCGCTCATCTGCCAGGCGGTGTCGGAGTAGTGCCCGTTGGGCGCGAAGTAGGCGGCGACGTAGACCGTGTTCGCCTGGATCTGCACCGGGTTGGCGAATTCGACCTGCTGCCAGCCGGAGGTGGTTTCGCTTTTGAAGGTGGCTTCGCCGAGCAGCTGGCCGCTCGCGGTCCAGAGGCTGCCGACGTGGGTGCCGGTGTTGGCGGTGGCTTTGTAGAAGCGGATGCCGTTGATCGTGCCGGGGACGTCGCTGCGGAACTTGACGCCTACCGTGATCGAGCCGTTGTCACCCGCGTCGGGGACGGTCGGCGTCCGCGCGCCGAGCATCGAGCAGGGGCAGGCGATCGCCACGGTGGTGCCGGCGGTCGGTTTGCCGATGTTGGCGGAGTCGTCGATCGCCCGCGCCTCGATCGTCGCCGAGCTCTCCGGTTCGACGTTCCAGGCGTAGGTCCAGTTGTTGGTGCCGGTGGCCGGGTGCCAGGTTTTGCCGCCGTTGGTCGAGACTTCGACCCCGGCGACGACGCCGCCGCCGCTGTCGGCCGCGGTGCCGCTGATCGTCACCGTTTCGCCGCCTTTCAGCTGCTGGCCGTTGGTCGGCGAGCTGATCGTCGCGGTCGGCGGCGTGTGGTCGGTCGATTCGGTGGCCGGGACCAGCCCGCTCTGCAGGGTCGACGGCTGGGCGCCCATTTCGGCGAGCAGGTTCACGGTCGCCTGCTCCATGTTCGGGTCGGGCGGGTTTTCCGAGGGGTCGGTCGAGCCGCCGTCCCAGGCGTTGGTGTTGTCGAGGCCCCAGGACCACTGCACGGTGCCGGCGCCGAAGACGAGCGCGCCGCTCGGCGCCCGGTAGAGCGAGAGGCTGTGGGTGGCGATGCCTTTTTCTTCGACGTGGGTGCCGTAGTCGTTGAAGACTTCGAGCCCGTTGACGGTGGTCGAGGAGAGCGAGATCCGCCCTTCCGGCCGGAACCCGTTGTCCTGGTCGACGTCCCACTCGTAGCCGAGCGTGCCGGTGCCGGGGCTCAGCGTCAGCGTCTGCGACGGGCTCAGTTTTTCGACCTGGGTGTTCTTCCAGAAGCGCAGGCCAGCGAAGGTCCCGGGGACCTTGATGTCGGCGGTGCCGGAGTTGACCAGGAACTGCTGGCCGCTGACCGCGTTCGGCGGGTCGCCGGCGCCGCCGGCTTTGAAGCGCGGGTCCTGCCAGCTCGAGGTCGCCGTTTTCGGCTCTTCCGGGTCGACCGGTTCGTTGAAGTGCGTCTCCTTGTAGGTGGTCAGCGTCCGGTAGGGAGTTTTGGAGGAGTCGATGCTCGGTCCCCAGCGGGTCTTCCAGTAGATCTCGTTGCCGCTGAAGAAGGCGAGGTTGACGCCGGCTTCGCGGGCTTCTTCGACCGCGGTGCGCTCCTGCCCCGACCAGTACTCGTCGTGGCCGCTGGAGATGAAGACCTTGTGGTGCAGCAGGACGCTCGGCTTTTCGGCGATTTCCGGCTGCGAGACGTAGGTCATGTTGTAGCCGTTTTTCTCCAGCCAGCGGATCATCTGGTATTCGGCGTAGAACGGATCCGATTTGCCGTCGTCGGTCGGCAGGGTGCCGTCGAAGGGCCGGTTGTAGGAGACGGAATAGGCCGCCTTATACGCTTCCGGTTCGCCTTTCGGGCACCACTTGGTGCAGCTGTAGAGGCTGTTCCCGCCCCAGGCGTTGTAGGCCTGCCAGGTCGCGTCGGAGGTCTTGAGGACGATCGGCGCGGTGCTTTCCGGTTCGGTGACGTCGAAGAAGATCTGGCTTTCGCCGCCTTTGTCGGCGGAGTCTTCCCGGACCAGCTGCGCCATGTAGAGACCGGAGACCGCTTCGGTCGGCACTTTCCAGGAGGCCGAGACGGACCAGTTGCCGCAGTCGATCAGCCCGGTTTTTTCTTCGTGCATGCATTCGGGCTGCGTCTGCGGCAGCGAGGCGCTCGGTTTGATGCCTTCCTGGATGATCCGCGCGCCGTCGCCGCCGTAGTAGCCGAGCCGCAAGATGTTGATCTTGTAGTTCGACGACGTCGTCTTGATCTTGAAGTTGACGGTGCCGCCGACCGGGGTGCTCTGCTGGGTGGCGAAGCCCTGGATGCTTTCGTCGCCGATCCCGATGATCTGCCAGTTGGCGGGCGGGTCGCCGGGTTTCGAGTTCTCGCAGGCGATCTTGTTCGTCACCGGCGCCGCGCACGGATTCGCTTCGGCCGCCGCCGCGGGGTCGGCACCGCTGCCGATCCGGGTCAGAAGGGTGAATGCCGTGGCGAGCACGACAACGAACACGGAGGCCGCGATCAGCGCGCGGTGCTTGCGAGTCTCGTTCATCACCCCCATACAACGGACCCGGAGGGGTCTGAACTTCCGCGCGTCCCACCTCAGGCGGTGGAAATAAGGACTAGATACGGCCGATCGGGGCTAGTTGGCGCGGCGCTCGCCGAGCCGCGAGGGGCCGGCGAGGGCGTGGATGCGGCCCGGTCCCGAGGGATCCGGATCGCCGACCAGGTCGAGCTCGGCGAGGTAGACCATGACCGCGTGGCCGGCGAGGTCGGTGGGGCTGACGCCCTGGCGCTCGGCGTCGCTGAAGAGGGCGGCTTCGATCCGCTCGTCGACCTCCACCTCGACCTCGGGACAGGTTTCGGCGGCGGGCGCTCCCTCCGGATCCGACTGCCGCTCGGCGTCCCCTTCATCCGTGAGGAGCAGGAACTTTGGGAATTTGGCCGGTCCGCGACCGCTGCTGAGTTTGCCCACGTAGTAGACGAGCGCGGTGTTGACGGCCGCGGGAATATCCGGCCCGACACGCGCTTCGAGCCCCGTCCTGGCAAGTGTTCCGAGGGCAACTCTCATGACTTAAAGAAAACTCCCGTGTCCGGCGATTTCTTCCCATCGCTGAACGAGCTTCAGTCTTTCTTCAACCTAATCGCAGAGCGCCCTGCCCATCGATCCTAGGTTGGGATGAATCCCCGGAACCAAATAATCGGGGCCGGAATGGACGCATATCGGGGATTGACAAGTAGGACATTCGACCTCATTCTTTTGCCCTCTTCCGACCCGCGTGAAACCCGCGCGACCGAAGATCCATCGTAAACCAGCAGTACCCGCATGCGGTGAGCATGCAGGAGATAGCGATGACCACGCCGAGCACCGGCGTCAGGGGTACCGAGGAAGGCCGTCTCGTTCAGCGGGCGGTCGCCAGGGCCAAACAGGGTGACGCGGAGGGG
>Ga0335075_10016368_pt1 | contig 11089 bp, 12 predicted proteins | sample Lox_Sample_24_FD_206723 | JGI IMG/M metagenome (GOLD analysis project Ga0335075, IMG submission 206723) | Soil microbial communities from Loxahatchee National Wildlife Refuge, Florida, United States - Lox_Sample_2.4 | ecosystem: Environmental > Terrestrial > Soil > Wetlands | place: USA... | reverse complement strand
AGGCGAACCCGCCGGCCGACGGATGGGTCCGCAGGTAGTCGACGGCATCGGTGACTGTCCTGGCCGATCGCTGGAGACCGCGGCCGACGAAATGCCGGGCCGGCCCGTCGCAGGGTGCTGCGACCGGGAGGTGGTCGATGGTCCATACCAGGCCGTCCGCGGTCACCGTGAACGCGTTGGCCGGCAGGAAGCCTGGATACCAGAAGGCAGTGACGGTCGGCAGGCCGTCCAGGGCAAGCGTGAGCAGGGCGCATTGGCCCACGTTTTCTGGCGCGCCGTCCTCGTTGTGGCCGATGACTGACCGCCCCCGGCGCCACGCCAGGTCGCTGCATCCGATGCCGCTGGCCACGGTGCCGAGGTCACCGCGGAAGTTCATCAACGCCAGGTCGTCGAATGGCACCCCGGACCCTTCGGCGAACGCAGCAAGCTCGGCCCAGGCCTCGGGGAAGCTGGCCGCGCTAGCCTTGCGAAGGGCGGCCAGCCGGTCGCGCCCCGGCGGGCCGGAGACGTGCTGACCGAGCTTGGCTATCAGAGGCCACGCCTGGGTGGTCGCGGCCATCTCGGCACGCATGTGTTCGCCGAGCGCCCGGAACGCATCGCGATCCCGGCCACGCAGCACGATCCAGCGCAGCCCGCCGAGGCTGTGCTCATCCAGCGAGACACTCACTTCATGACTCCCGAGAGGACATGGACGGGGCGAGGTTGATCGAGTCGGCCATGGCCTGGTAGCCGGCGTCGTTCGGGTGGAGGTGATCGCCGCTGTCGTAGGCGGGCAGCAGCCGCAATGGGTCGGCGGGATCCCGGACAGCCTGATCGAAATCGATGACGCCGTCGAAGGCGCCGCTGGTGCGGATCCACTTGTTGATGGCCTCACGCTCGGCTTCCCTGGCCGCGGTGTAGTACCCGGAGCCCTGGAAGGGGGTGAGCGTCGCGTCGAAGATCTCCAGGCCGGCGGCGTGGGCGGCGGCGATGAGGTCCAGGTACCCGGCGATGATCTGCGCGACGGGCGTGGAGTTCAACCCGATGTCGTTGATGCCCTCGAGCAGGATGACGTAGCGCGCACCGGACCGGCCGGCGGCGTCGCGGAGGAAACGTGCCTCCGCGCTCACGCCGAACAGGACCGAGTTGCGCAGAATCTGGTTACCGCTGATGCCCTCGTCGACGACGGCGTCGACTCGCCCGGACGGGTCGGCCAGGAGACGCCGCGCCAGGTCGTTCGGCCACCTTGCGTTGGCGTTGACGTCGGAATGGTATCCGTCTGTGATGGAATCCCCGAACGCGACGATCGTGCCGCCGACCTCCGGGCCCACCTGGACGTCGACATCGTCCAGGAAGTACCAGTGCTGGCTGGTGATGGTGAAGGCGCGGGCCGATCCGCTGTCGGCATAGTCGCCGGGCGTGGAGACGTAGTCGATCTGCTGGGCGTCGCTGTGGTAGGTCGCCGGTCCCGTGGCTTCCTGGGCGTACAGGCTGACCGCCAGATCGGTTTCGGCCGGGACGGTCATTTTCACCGGATCGCTGACCGCCGAGCCGCCGGGCGGGATCGTGACCGACCTGGTGCCGGCGAAGGTGACGATGTGGTTCGTGCCGGGCGCGAGGTAGGCGCCGCCTGCCGAGACCCCGACATCGACCTGGCCGAACGTGACCGGCTGCGTGCCGAACCTGTTAGACAGGCTGATCCGCGCCGCCTGCCCCCCGACGCTGGTCCAGACGATGTCCCTGATCGTCTGGTTGGCGAAGCCGGCCGCGGAGAAGTCATCCGGCGCGGCCATGCTCGCCGGCGCGGCAGCCATCGGCGCCGCGGCCCAGGTGGACACCCACCGGCAGGCGATGCGGTGAGTCCCGCAGCCGCCCGCCGCGCCGATGAAAGGGAAGATGATGACGCCGGCCAGCGCCGCGACCGAAGCGACGCCGATCGCAAGACGGAGAAGGAGCGCCCGCGGCGCTCGGATCCGGGAGATCGTCAGCCGACCGTGACGAGCAGGGAAGGCACCACGGTCACCGGGAACGGACGCACCGCGTGGTACTCCTCGTCGCCCGTGACGTGGGCGGTCCACTCATAGGCTCCCGAGCGCAGCTCGAAGACGGTCAACTCGGGCCGGTCCCGGTCGGGCTCGACGATCCAGTACGCCAGAATGCCGAAGCCCTGGTACACGTCCTTCTTCCTGTTCCTGTCGCAGAGCTGGGTGCGGGGTGAGGCGACCTCGACCGCCAGCCCCGGCGGTATTTCCTGGAAAACCGTGTCAAGACAGTCGGCGCGCACCACGGCCACGTCGGGCACCCGGTGCTGGAACTTGGTGATGTTGACGCCTACGCCGGGAAGCACGACCATCCCGGCGGGACATGCCGCGGTCAGTATCACGGTCAGGCGTGTTCATAGCGGAACTCGTCGTCGGGCATGTTCTGCATGTCCTCGACGGTGAGCATCCGGTCCTGGCCGGACCAGAAAGCTGGAGCGGTCATGGCATCCATGGTGCCCTCCCGTTGTCATGTTCGCCACCACGCCAGGTGGTAGCGACAGTCCGGCCGTCCCGCTGGGGGAGATCTCACGCCGGTTCGGCGGTGGGCGTCTGCTTCATGAAGGACTGGCTGCATGAGGAGGCAGACGATGACGGGACAGGCCGGAGGGGCTGCGGTCACCAGGCACACGGTGCTCGCGACGCGGCTGGGGCAACTGACGGTCGTCGGGGCGGGCGGCTCGCTGACCGGGCTGTACTTCCCAGGGCACTGGCCCCGGCCCGACCGGGCGGCATTCGGGGCCCGCGATGACCGGGGGTTCGGGGAGGTCGCGCGGCAGCTTGATGAGTACCTCGAAGGCGACCGGACCGCCTTCGACCTGCCGATCGAGGCCAGGGGCGCTGACTTCGACCGGCGCGTCTGGGACCTGATCAGGCAGGTGCCTTATGGGCAGACGACCACCTACGGCGATCTGGCGCGCCGTCTGGGTGGCGCGGATCCCCGGGACGTCGGGGCAGCGGTGGGCCGGAACCCGATGTGCATCCTCATCCCTTGTCACCGCGTGATCGGGAGCACGGGCAGGCTCACCGGCTACGCGGGCGGCCTACGCCGTAAGCGCACGCTGCTGGAGATCGAGCAGGGACTCCCGGAGACAATTGACTGTCGCCGCGATCTCACGAAGGCCGGGGGCAGGACGTCTACAGGACATGACGGGTAAGCAGCCGTTCGAGGCGGTCGTCGCGCGGCACGGTGCCACCGTGCTACGCGTCTGCCGGGCCGTCCTCGGCCCGGCAGACGCCGACGACGCGTGGTCGGAGACGTTCCTGTCCGCGATGAGGGCCTACCCGGACCTGCCGGAAGGCGCAAACGTCGAGGCGTGGCTGGTCACGATCGCGCACCGCAAGGCCATCGACGTCACCCGGGCAGCGGCGCGGCGGGCCGTGCCCGTGGCCGAGACCCCGGACGACGCGGCACCGCCCCCGGCGGACAGCCCCGGGGACGACCTCGACGGCGGACTCGCCGACGCCGTCGCGCGACTGCCCGCGAAACAGAAACAGGCTGTCGCCTACCACTACCTGGCCGGACTGCCCTACGCCGACATCGCCGCGATCGTCGGCGGCAGCGCGGATACGGTCCGGCGTGCCGCCGCCGACGGCATCGCCACACTTCGGCGCACCTACCAAGAAACCACGCACGAAAGAAGAGACCCGTGAGCGCGGACGAACTTACCCGTGACCTTGAGCGGGCTTTCCCGGGCCATCCGGCCGACCTGAGGCGGCTGCACGCCCGGCTGGCCGAGGCGGCCCAGCGGGACGGCATCCTCGATGTCGCCTACCGGACCGTCGACAGCCCGGTCGGCCCGCTGCTGCTGGCCGCCACCGAGGCGGGCCTGGTCCGCGTCGCCTATGCCAGCGAGGACCACAGTGCCGTCCTGCAGGCCCTGGCCGACCGGATCAGCCCCCGTATCCTGGCCGCGCCCGCCCGTCTGGACGTGCCCGCACGGGAACTCGACGAGTACTTCGCCGGACTGCGGCGCAGCTTCGACCTACCGCTTGACTGGCGGCTATCGGCCGGATTCCGCCGCGCCGTGCTGAGCCACCTGCCCGAGATCGGGTACGGGCAGACCGCGAGCTATGCCGCGGTCGCCCGGCTCGCCGGCAACCCGAAGGCGGTCCGCGCGGCGGCCACTGCCTGCGCCACCAACCCGCTGCCGGTCGTCGTCCCGTGCCACCGCGTCATCTATTCCGACGGCCGGGCCGGCCGCTACCTCGGCGGCCCCGAGGCCAAGCGCGCACTGCTCACCCTGGAGACAGCAGCATGAACCGCACGACAGGTATCGCCCCCGCGACCACGTGGAAGGACCGGGTGGAGGCCGTCGACTGGGACGCCGTCCGCGCCGACCTGGACCGATACGGGTGCGGGCTGACCGGGCCGCTGCTCGCCCCGGAGGAGGCGGCCGCGATCGCGAGACTCTATCCCGACGAATCGCGCTTCCGGTCCACCATTGACATGGCCAGGTACCGCTTCGGTGAGGGCGAGTACCGCTATTTCGCCGAGCCTTTTCCCGAGGCCGTCACCGGACTGAGGCAGGCGCTGTACCCCCGGCTGCTGCCGATAGCGCGCGACTGGTGGGCCAGGCTCGGCCGGGACGCGCCGTGGCCGGACAGCCTGCAGCGATGGCTGACAATGTGCCACGCCGCCGGCCAGAAGCGGCCCACGCCGATCCTGCTCAAGTACGGCGAAGGCGACTGGAACGCGCTGCACCGCGACCTCTACGGCGAGCTCGTCTTCCCGCTCCAGGTGGTGATCAACCTCAGCGAGCCCGGCGTGGATCATACGGGCGGCGAGTTCCTGCTGTACGAGCAGCGTCCGCGGGCCCAGTCCCGGGCCACCGCGACCCTCATCCCGCACGGTCACGGGCTGGTCTTCACCACCCGCGACCGGCCCGTGAAATCGGCCCGCGGCTGGTCTGCGGCCCCTGTCAGGCACGGGGTGTCGGTAATCCGCTCCGGCCAGCGGTTCACCCTCGGCCTGGTCTTCCACGACGCCGCGTGACCCCCGCCCGGAAGACGTACACGCTTCTCGATCAGAACGGGAAAGCGTACGAGTCACCGGTTCCCGGCGCCTGGGGAGGGCACCGCGGGAGGAAGATCTACGGACGGCTGGACTGCCCGGCCGCGCTCCGCGCGATCGCTCGCGGCGGGTACGCCAGGTACAGGGTGTTCTTCGGTGACGAGGAAACCGCTGTCGCGGCCGGATACCGGCCGTGCGGCGCCTGCTGCAAAGGCCGCTACTGCGCCCGGAAGAACGCGGAAACGCCTCCCGCAACTGCGTGACGCATGATCAGCCTGCAAGTCTCGCGTGAGGCGTGTGGCACCCTGGCCTCTTCTTGCGGGGCTAGTGTGCCACAGACCCCATTCGCCAGCGTGCCGTGAATGGGGTGCGTGTGCCACAAGCCCGGTCTATCGGGGCCGGGGCGCCACAAGCCCGGTCTATCGGGGCCGGGGCGCCACAAGCCCGGCATTGGTGTCGTCGGCGGGGTGCGTGTGCCACCGGCCCGTAGCGGGGGCGGTCAGAACTGGCAGGGCAGGTGCTTGATGGTTGTCTAGATGAGCTTGTCTAGATAACCGTGCATGATCGGAGGTGAAGACCGATCCACCGCCAGGGAAACGCTCCGGGATCAGACAGGGAAAGTTTCTAGCTGCCACGGCGCGTCCGGCCGGGCCGCCGCGCCACAGGGGGACGCGAACACGGCGACCACGCGGGGCCAGCGGCCGTCCTGCTCGACCAGGACGAGGTCGGCCACGCACCCGGGGGCCAGCCGGCCGTGGTCGGGCCGGCCGATTGCCTCGGCCGGTCCCGAGGTGATGAGGGCCACCGCGGCTGGGAACTCCACGACCTTGCGGCTGGCCAGGTCGAAGGCCGCAGCGAGCAGCGTCGACGGCGCGTAGTCCGATGCCAGCGCCGTACCGTAGCCGAGCGCGATGAGTTCCTCGGCCGAGGCGTTTCCCGAGTGCGAGCCGCCGAGCAGGACGTTGGGCGCGCCGAGCACGACCGGCATCTGCTGATCGCGCGCGGCCCGCGCGGCCGCCACGGTGACCGGGAACTCAGCCACCGCGGCGCCCCAGCCCCGGGCCCATGCGACCTCCTCGGGGTCAACGCAGTCGTGGGCCAGCACCCGGGCCGACCCGGCGGCCGCCATGTCGCGCACCAGCGCCAGGTTGGCCTCACGGATCGGCAGCAGGGCCTCGGCCTCGGCCATGCGCCGGGCGATCTCGGCATCCAGGTCGGGTATCGAGGCCCGGCGGTCGGCAGAAATCGCCGCCTTGTACATCTCCACGTCGCGGTACTGACCCTGACCCGGCGTGTGATCCTCGAAGGACACCAGCGGCACGTCGCCCGGCGGCTGGCCGCCCGGCAGGCATTCGATCACCCGGTCGACCGAGCCGGCACTGCGCGCAGGCGGCCGGAACAGAACGCGGTGATCGATGCGGGCGCCCGCGGCCCGCCTGGCGGCGATGACATCCACCAGCGCCGCCGCCATCTCCGGGTTGCGCACATGGTCCCACTCGCCGGCGAAGCTCACGCCATGGCAGGCGGTAGTGATGCCGGCCCCGAGGAAACGCGCCTCCAGCGAACGCAGCGCGAATTCCGGGTCGAAGCTGACCGTCGGCCGCGGGGATACCTCGCGCTCGAGCGCATCGCAGTGGCAATCGACCAGACCGGGCAGGCAGAATGCGCCGCGCCCGTCCCTCGCCCCCGCATAGGACCGGTTCTCTTCGACGCCCACGATCCGGCCGTCCTCGCTGGCGACCGTGGCGGCCTCCACGACGCGGCTGCCGACCACCGCACGGACGTTGCTGAGCAACTGCACGGCCACCTGTCGTCCTCCCGTCTACACAAGTTTTGGATCGGATCCGGGTCCGGGCGATGAAGCACGCTCCCCGTCTGGGCGAAGTTCCGGCGAATTCCAGGCCGCCCAGCGCAGCTCCATGACCTCGCCCTGGCCACGGAACCCGTGGCGCCGGTACAGCGGGATGCTGCGCGGTGACGGCCAGAGCGCGACGGCGTCGACACCGTGGCCGCGGCAGAACTCGATGGCGGTCCGCAGCAGGGCATCACCGACCCCGTGGCCGCGGCTGCGCGGCCGGGGGTAATAACGCAGCGCCGCCATCGCTCCGGCGTCCCGCGGCCCGGCCTGGCGCACCTCGGTCACGCGGCGCTGACCCGATCCAGCGTCTCCCCCGGCGTTCCTTCGGCCACCACCTGTCCGTCCCGCAGCACCACCACTCGGTCGGCGAGCGCCCGGACCGCCACGGGGTCGTGGAAGACGCTCAGCACCGAGGCCCCGGCTCGGCTCAGCTCGCGGATGAGCCGGAACACGGTCTCGCGATGGCCGGCGTCCAGGGCCGCCACCGGCTCGTCCAGCAGCAACAGCCTCGGCGGGCAGAGCGTGCCCGCGGCCAGGTTCACCCGCTGCTGCTCGCCTCCCGACAGCACGACGGGCTGAGTGCCCCACAGTTCCTCGGCCAGGCGCACCCGGCGCAGGGCGGCCGCGGCGGCCGCCTCGGCTCCGGCTGGCTCCAGGCCGCGCCGGATGGCGGCCCGGCCGACCACCTCGAGGACGGTGCGCCGACAATCGGGCCGCAGGAACTGGCTCACGTAGGCGAGGTCGTCCCGGCGCACATCGATGATCAACCGGTCGTCCGCGCTGGCCAGGTCGGTAACGCTGGAGTCCCCGCGGCGCAGCCATATCTCGCCTCCGGTCGGCAGGCAGCTGCGCCAGACGCACTTGAGCAGCGTTGATTTCCCCGCGCCGCTCGGGCCCACCAGCGCGACGTGTTCACCCCTGGCGACACGCAGGTCGACCCCGCGCAAGGCGGGGACCAGCCGGCCTATCGCGTGTATGACGAACTGCTTGTGCAGCCCGCGCACGTCCAGCACGGTCTCGCTCATCCCGGGCCTCCCCGTGCCGCGGCCACCAGCTGCTGACTGTAGGCGTGCTGAGGATCGTCGAGCAACTGGTCGGTGAGACCCGTCTCCACGGTGCAGCCGTCGCGCAGCACGATCGCGCGCGCGGCGAGCATCGAGATCACGGTCATGTCGTGGCTGACCACGAGGGCGGTCAAGCGGCTGGCCTCGATCAGGTCCCTGATCAGGTCGAGCACCCCGGCCGCGATGGAGGCGTCAAGCCCGGTCGTGGGCTCGTCCAGGAGCAGCAGCGCCGGGTCGTTCGCCACCGCCTTGGCCAGCTGCACCCGCTGCATCATGCCGCCGGAGAAGGTACCCACCGGATCGTCCATCCGGTCCAGCGGCACGTCGACCTGGCTGAGCAGTTCGGCGGCCCTGGCGCGCAGACGGCCGAAGTTCCGCCAGCCCGCCGCGATCAGCGGCTGAACGATGTTGCCGCCCGCCGAGACCCGCATGTTCAGGCCCTCCGCGGGGTCTTGGTAGACGATGGAGATCGTGCTGATCCGCAGCGCACGGCGCTCCGCGCCGCCGAGCTCGAACAGGTCGACCACGTCGGTGCCGTGCCGCAGCAAACCGGTCCCGGCATCCGGCGTGACATCCCCGGCGATGCAGCGCAGCACCGTGGTCTTGCCCGAGCCTGATTCGCCGATGATCCCGAGCGCCTCACCGGGCGCGACCTCGAATCCGACGTCCTCGCAGGCCCGCACGCGGCCGAACTGCTTGGTCAGGCCGGTGACCCGCAGATCACACCCGGGCATCGGCGACCTCCTGGCTCGCGCTGGCCAGCTGATGCTGGGCGTCACCGTCCGGACGGCGCCGCGCGCACCAGTCCGTGTCGCTGCAGATCCACCCTTCCCTGTCTGGCACCTCTACCAGGTAGGCCTCGACTGCGCCGCAGAGCAGGCAGGAGGCGCCTTCGGTCCGCTCGACCTGGAACGCGACGTCTTCGAAGGCAAGCGGCTCGACGTCGGTGTGCGGCGGTACCGCGTACACCCGCTTCTCCCGTCCCGCCCCGAACAGCGAAAGGAACTCAGCCTGGTGCAGCTTGGGCACGTCCCAGCGCGGGATCGGCGAGGTGGCCATGACGTAGCGGCCGCCGACAAGCACCGGGTAGCCGGTGCTCTGAGTGATCACGCCGTTGCGCACCAGGTCCTCGTACAGGCTCAGCCAGATCGCGCTGTAGTCGGCCTCCGCGTGCATCCGCCGTAGCTCGCGCATGTCCCGCTCGACCCCGCGCAGCGGCTCGGGCACCGGCACCTGCAGGACGAGGACCTGGTCCGGGCCGAGCGGGTCCTCCGGGATGCGGTGCCGGGTCTGGACGATGCTCGCCTCCCGCGCGTCTGTGGTGTCCGCCGCGCCGCTGCTGGCCACGATCAGCCGCCGGAGGTTAGCGGCGTTCACGCCGGCGTCATCGCCCTGATCGATCACCTTGACCGTGTCGTCCGGGGCGATCAGGGCCAGGGTCACCTGCAGCCCGCCCGAACCCCAGCCCCTGGCGACCGGCATCTCCCGGCTGGCGAACGGGACCTGGTAGCCGGGGACGGCCACCGCGGTCAGCAGCGCGCAGCGGATCTCGCGCTTGGACTGCTCGTCCAGATGCGCGAATTCCCCGAGCGCCGCCGAGGCCGCCAGCTCCCTTACCGTCACTGGTTCACGCCCGCAGCCCGCTGCCGCGCCGCCGCCCGGATCGCGGCCTTGCGCTCCACCATCGACCGGAACGTGACATAATGCGGCAGCTTCAGGTGCTCAAGGAAACCGGAGGCGTCCAGCCCGTCGGTGGTCATCAGCACGCTTTGCTCCAGCGGGCTGCGGCCGCCATCGCGCTCCACCGCGATGTCCAGGTTGGCCATGGCGATCGCCTTCCGCTCGTTGTGGCCGAGGCACATCCCGTATCCGACATCGAAGAGCCCGCGCTCCTCGGCCGTGCCGTCGAGATCCTCGATCGCCTCCACCTCGGTGACCCGGACCGAGCCGAGGCAGACGGGCTGGCCCGTCACGGGATGCGCGACCCGGACCGGCAGCCTGCCGTGCCGCACCTCGCCGAGCGTGATCTCGTGGATGTAGCCGTCCGGGCCGAGGATGTTGCGGTACCAGAGATTCACTAGCGCCCCGGTCTCCGCCCTGGCCATGACCGACAGCCGAGCCGACCGCGGCGCGCCAGGGCGCACCGGGTCCCTGGTCACGTCGTGCGGCTCAGGGTCGTCGTGCCGACGTCGGTCACGGACCATGCCCTGGCTCCGCAGCAGGTCGAGCAGCCGGCCGGGCCGCCTGGGGTTCCCGTCCGCCCGCGCATCGGACTCCCCCGGCTCGCCCGGCGCAGGCCCGCCCGGCGCAGGCCCGCCCGGCGCAGGCCCGCCCGGCGCAGGCCCGCCCGGCGCAGGCCCGCCCGGCGCAGGCGCAGGCGCGGTCGGCGCCGCACCTACGTCCAGGAGCCTGCCGACGTAGTCCAGCGTCCGGCCGAGCAACTGCGGGCCAGGCGGGACCCGGTAGGCCGGCACGATTCGCCGCAGGATCTCCAGCTCATCGGCACATACGGTCAGCGCCCGGGCGAGCCGCGGCCGGGTCGATCGGTAGGCTCTCAGCAGGTGAGCCGCCTCGATGAGGTCGCCCTCAGCCTGGCGGAGGGCGACCGCCGCCAGCCGCGGGGCCCAGAGCGCGGCCTCGCCCATCACCCTGTCAACGGCCAGATTCAGCCGCTCGGTGACCTGGTCGAGCCCCAGAGGCGGACTTGACCCGCCGTCGCGCTTGGCGCGCATCAGCTCCTCGGCGGCCAGGATCGCGTCCAGGCCGCCGCTGGCAGCGGCATACCCCATTCAGACCACCACCTGGTGCGCGGACCGCGGCAGGCCCGCCACTTGACCGCGCTGGTCGACGAGCCACACGTCGACCCCGGCGGGAAACATCGAGTTGGCCGCGCGCAGGGCTCCGAACACCTCGCGGTCTACGCCGTCCACCCCGAGCCGTGCCTGGCCCGGCACCCCTGGCCCGGAGATCTCCAGCGTCACCTCGCCTGGGCCCCCATCGGTCAGGGCAGTGCAGGCCAGGCCGACCTTGGCACCGTCCTCCGGTGCCGCGGCCGAGCCGCGCCGCAGCCGCGAGATCGTCTCCCGGTCCGTCGATCCGTAGATGGCTACCAGCGACGCGTCGTCAATGACGGCCC
>Ga0335075_10016367_pt1 | contig 11089 bp, 9 predicted proteins | sample Lox_Sample_24_FD_206723 | JGI IMG/M metagenome (GOLD analysis project Ga0335075, IMG submission 206723) | Soil microbial communities from Loxahatchee National Wildlife Refuge, Florida, United States - Lox_Sample_2.4 | ecosystem: Environmental > Terrestrial > Soil > Wetlands | place: USA: Florida... | reverse complement strand
ACGATCAGGTGGACTGGCTGCTCGGCGCCGGCCTGCAGGGCCGGCGCTCCGGACGGCTGGCCGCCGAGGCGACGAAGATCTGGGCCGACGGCGGGATGAGCAGCCGCACCGCCGCCATTCACGGCAGTTACCCGGTCCCGCCCTACGGCTCGGGCATCTTGTACTTCGAGCGTGACGAACTGACCGAGATGGTCCGCGACTTGGATGCCCGCGGCTTCCAGGTTGCCATCCACGCCCAGGGCGACCGCGCGATCGAGACCGTCCTTGACGCGTACTCCTCCGTGCTGGCCGGGCGGGGCTCCGGGTCCGGGTCCGGCTCTGGGTCCGGGTCCGGGTCCGCCGGCAACCCGCTGCGGCATCGCATCGAGCACGGCGGCGCGATGTATCCGCCGCTGGCCGCCCGGGCCGCGGCCCTCGGGATCGTCGTGGCCAGCCAGCCCGGGTTCTTCTCTACTTTGGGCGACGGGTTCGCCGCGGCGTTCGGCGACCGGGGAGACGAGCTGTACGCGTTCGCGTCGTGGCGCCGGACGGGCATCACCGTGGCCGGATCCTCTGACGCCCCGGTCATCACCGCCGATCCGCTGGTCGGCATCAGGGACGCGATCTTGCGCCGCACCGGCGACGGCCTGGTGCTCGGCCCGGGCGAGCGACTGTCCGCCCGCGACGCGCTTGAGCTGTATACGACTTCGGCCGCGTACGCCATGCACCGCGAGGGTGAGATCGGCTCGCTCGAACCGGGCAAGCTCGCGGACTTCGTAGTCCTTGATCGCAGCCCGCTGCAGACCGATCCTGAGCGGATCACGGACATCCGGGTCCTGGCCACCGTGTTGGACGGAAAGCCCGTCTACCAGGCCGAGAGCATCTTCCCCGGCTAGCTCGCGGACTCCATCGCCGCGATCGTAGCGGGTACAGATGGTTAGTTAGGGAAATGAAAAAACGACCCGGGTTGTTGGCTTGTTCGGGACTTACCAGCGGGGTCGCTGGATTTGCTCACGGGGACGGTTGGGCGTTAGCACTGGCAGGGAGGTCAGGGAGCGTTGGCGGGCAGGCAGGCTGCGGGAGACGGGTGGCTGCGGCGGCTGGCGGGTTACTGCTGGCGCGACCACCGGATCGTCGTCCTCGCGCTCGGCGGCTCGCTGCTTGCCACCGCCGCCACGGCCGCAATCCCGCTGGTTCAGCGGCAGATCATCGACGACGTCATCGTGACCCACCGGCAGTCGATCTGGCCGCTTGCGGCCCTGCTGTTGGTCGCGGCCGCGGTGAACTTCGCCGGGATCTACCTGCGCCGGTACAACGGCGGCCGACTGGCCCTTGACGTTCAGCACAAGCTGCGGACCGACCTTTTCGATTCGCTGACCCGCCTGGACGGCAAGCGCCAGGACGAGATCCATACCGGTCAGCTGGTCGGCCGGTCCATCTCCGACCTGAACATGGTGCAGAGCATCCTGCAGATGGTGCCGGTCACGCTCGGGAACTTCGCGCTGTTCGTGGTGTCGATCGTGATCATGGTGGTGCTCTCACCCGTGCTCACGCTCGTGGCCTTGGCCGTCGCCCCGGCATTGTGGTTCATCGCGCTGGCGTCTCGCAAGCGGCTGTTCCCGGCCAGCTGGCATGCGCAGCAGCAGGAAGGCGACGTGGCAGGCATCGTCGACGAGGCCATCGGCGGCGTGCGCGTGGTCAAGGGCTTCGGCCAGGAGCTGCAGGAGCAGGAGCGGCTGGAGGGGGCCAGCGAGAACCTGTTCTCTTCCCGGCTGCGCATGATCAGGCTGAGCGCGAGGTACAACCCCGCGCTGACCGCCGTCCCGTTGCTTGGCGTGGTCGGCGTGCTCGCCCTCGGCGGGTGGCTGGCCATCCACGGCATGATTACCCTCGGCACGTTCCTCGCCTTCTCCGCCTACCTGGCCCAGATGAGCGGTCCGGTGCGCTCGCTGACCATGATGGTCACCATCGGTCAGGAGGCGCGGGCCAGCGTGATCCGGGTGTTCGACGTGATCGACTCGCGGCCCGCGATCGCGGACGAGCCGGACGCGGTTCCGCTTCCGCCGGGCGCCGCCGACATCAGTTTCAAGGACGTCTGGTTCCGCTACGATCCCGCGCAGCCGGTGCTGCGCGGCCTGTCGCTGCGGGTCTCGCCGGGCGAGACCGTCGCCGTGGTCGGCGCGTCCGGCTCGGGCAAGTCGACGATCGCGCTGCTGCTGCCCCGGTTCTACGACGCGCAGAAAGGCTCGGTCCGAGTCGGCGGCTACGACGTGAAAGCCGTGACCCGTGACTCCCTCCGGGACGCGATCGGCCTGGTCATGGAGGACAGTTTCCTGTTCTCCGACACGGTCCGGGCGAACATCGCCTACGGCCGGCCCGACGCCACCGAGGAGCAGATCGTGGCCGCGGCCCAGGCGGCGCAGGCCCACGAGTTCATCGTCAAGCTGCCGCAGGGCTACGACACCGTGGTAGGCGAGCAGGGCCTCACCCTGTCCGGCGGCCAGCGCCAGCGGGTGGCGCTGGCCCGCGCGCTGGTCACCGACCCCAGGCTGCTGCTGCTCGACGACGCGACCTCCGCCATCGACCCGCGGCTGGAGGCGGAGATCCACGCGGCACTGCACGAAGTGATGCGCGGGCGGACCACGCTGATCATCGCGCACCGCCGGTCGACGCTGAACCTGGCTGACCGGATCGTGGTCCTCGATGACGGCCGGGTGGCCGACTCCGGCACATTCGAGGAGCTGACCGAGCGCTGCTCGCTGTTCCGGCAGCTCATCACCGGCCCCGACCTGGAGGCTGGGGACACGCCCCTGGTCCGGCCGCGCACCCTGCACACGGTGGAAGACGTGCTGGACAGCCGGGCGCTGGCCGGGGCGGGCGCGGCCGGCGCCGCCGGGCTGGGCGCGGCCGCGCTGCGCGGCGCAGCGGGCCTGAGCCGGCTCGGAGGGGCTGGCGGCCGGGGACGGGGCAGCCGCGCCGGCGCTGGCGCAGGCGGCGCGAACATCAGCGGGATGTTCGCCAGCCTGCCCCCGTCGCCGCGGCTACTGGCCCAGGTGGACGCGCTGCCGCCGGTCAAGGACCAGCCGCACGTCGACCTGGATCAGGCCAGGTCGCCGGACCGGCACTTCTCGCTGCGGCGGCTGCTGCGCCCGCTGGCCCTGGCTCTGACCATCGGGCTGCTACTGGACGGCCTGGACGCGCTGGCCGGGCTGGCGCTGCCCGCGCTGGTCCGCAACGGCATCGACAAGGGCGTGGAGACCAAGGTGTTCCACGCCATCGTGGTCGTCTCCGTCATCGGGCTGGCCATCGTCCTGGCCGACTGGGTCGTCAACTTCTTCGAAACCATGGTTGTCGGGGGCAACGGCGAACGGCTGCTTTACACCCTGCGGGTCAAGCTGTTCGCCCAGCTACAGCGGCTCGGCCTGGACTTCTACGAACGCGAGATGTCCGGGCGGATCCTGACCAGGATGACCACGGACGTGGACGCGCTTTCCACCTTCCTGCAGACCGGCGTGGTCACCATGGTCAGCTCGGTGCTGACCTTCTTCGGGGTGATGGCCGCGCTGCTCATCATCAACCTCAAGCTCGGCCTGGCCGTGCTGGCCATCTTCCCGGCGCTTGTGGTGGCCACGGTGATATTCCGGGCCAAGTCGGCGAAGGCCTATGCCGACTCGCGGGAGAAGGTCTCGGCCGTCAACGCCTACTTTGCCGAGAACGTGGCCGGGCTGCGGGTGACCCAGGCGTTCGGCCGGGAGCCGGAAAACCGGGAGCGGTTCGGACGGCTCAGCCAGGCGTTCCGGACCTCGCGGCTGCGCGCGCAGCGGTACATCGCCCTGTACTTCCCGTTCGTGCAGACACTTTCCACTGTGGCCGGCGCGATCGTCCTGGTCATCGCGACCGGCGAGATGCGTAACGGGACTCTGACCGCGGGCGCGCTGATCGCGTACCTGCTGTACATCGACATGGTTTTCTCCCCCGTTCAGCAGCTGTCCTCGGTGTTCGACAGCTACCAGCAGGCCATGGTGGGGCTGCACCGGATCACCGACCTGCTCCGGCTGGGCACGTCCACGCCTCCGCCAGCCCAGCCGGTCATCCCGGGCCGGCTGGACGGCCGGATCGAGCTGCGGGACGTGGATTTCAGCTACGCAAGCACTCAGGCCAACGCGCTGAGCGGGATCAACCTGACCATCGAGCCGGGCGAGACCGTGGCTCTGGTCGGCCAGACCGGCGCGGGCAAGTCCACTTTGGTCAAGCTCATCGCGCGGTTCTACGACGTGACCGGCGGCGCGGTGCTCATCGACGGGACCGACGTCCGGGACTACGATCTGGCCGCCTACCGGCACCAGCTCGGCGTTGTGCCGCAGGAGTCGTACCTGTTCGCGGGCACGGTCAGGGACTCGATCGCGTATGCCAGGCCGGACGCGAGCGACGCCGAGGTCGTGGCCGCGGCCCAGGCGACCGGAGCGCACGACATGATCATGGCGCTGCCGGGCGGCTATGAGCATGAGGTGTCAGAGCGGGGCCGAAACCTGTCGGCCGGGCAGCGGCAGCTCATCGCGCTGGCTCGTGCGCAGCTAGCCGATCCGGCCATTTTGCTGCTGGACGAGGCGACGGCGGCCCTTGACCTCGGCGCCGAGGCGGCCGTCAACCGCGCCATCAGCGAGCTGACCGCGGCCCGGACCACGATCGTCGTCGCGCACCGGCTCACCACCGCGGCCCGCGCGGACCGGATCGTGGTGCTGGACAATGGCCGGATCGCCGAGATCGGCAGCCACTCCGAGCTGGTGGCCACAGGCGCGACGTATGCCGCGCTGTGGGAGGCCTTCACCGGCGAATCGGAACTCGTCGCTTGACGCGCCCAACCCCGTGCCGGGGGCGCGCACCACGGTTCGTTCGGGATAATGTCCCTGGTGAGGCGATGTACCTGCTCCTTTTTCTCGTGGTGCTACGGCGGCTGCCTGCCGAAACGGCGCACCGTGTGGCCTTCGCGCTGATCCGCGCGGCCGGGGTTTTGAGGCTGCCGCGGCGGTGGCTGGGGCCGCACGATCCTGTGCTGCGGGTGCGGGCGCTGGGGCTGGATTTCCCCGGGCCGCTCGGGCTGGCTGCCGGGTTCGACAAGGACGCGCGGGCGGTGGCCGGACTCGCGGCGCTGGGGTTCGGGTTCGTGGAGGTCGGCACCGTGACCGCGCGAGCCCAGCCGGGCAATCCCCGGCCGCGGATGTTCCGGCTGCCGGCGGACCATGCGCTGGTCAACCGGATGGGGTTCAACAATGCCGGCGCCGCGGCGGCGGCCGGGCGGTTGCGCCTGGAGCGGGACCGCCGGGATCGCCGGGATCGGCGGGATCGCCCGGGTCGGCGGGATCGCCGGGGTCGCCGGGACGGGCTTGTCGTGGGGGTCAACATCGGCAAGACTCGCGCGGCGGCGGACCAGGAGGCGGCGGCGGACTACGCGGCCAGCGCGCGGGCGGTGGCGGACGTGGCCGACTACGTGGTGGTCAACGTCAGCTCACCGAACACGCCTGGCCTGCGCGACCTCCAGGCGGTCGGCCGGCTCGGGCCGGTGCTTGCGGCGGTGCGCTCGGCGCTTGACACTGCCGCGAATGTTGGGCGGAGGGTGCCGCTGCTGGTGAAGATCGCGCCGGACCTGGCCTGGGAGGATATCGATGCGATCGCGGACCTGGCGATCGAACTCGGGCTTGACGGGATCATCGCGACCAACACCACCGTGTCGCGCGAGGGGCTGGCCAGTTCCGAGGCCAAGGTAGCCGCGGCTGGGGCGGGAGGACTGTCCGGGCGGCCGCTGCGGGCGCGTTCGCTGGCCGTGCTGCGGCGGCTGCGCGCGCGGGCCGGGGATCGCCTGGTGCTGATTGCGGCGGGCGGGATCGAAACCCCCGATGACGCCTGGGAACGGCTGCGGGCCGGGGCCACGCTGGTGCAGGCCTACACGGGGTTCGTCTATGGCGGGCCGCTGTGGCCGCGGCGCATGCATGCCGGGCTGGCCCGACGGGCCCGGGCGGCGGGCCTGGCCTCGGTTAGCGAGGCCGCTGTTGACGGGACTGGCGCTGTTGACGGGACTGGCGCTGTTGACGGGACTGGCGCTGTTGACGGGACTGGCGCTGTTGACGGGACTAGTACAGCGGCGGGTCCAGCAGGCGGAGGGTAGCCTGACCGGCGTCGAGTTCGGCGGCGATGCCGAGCGGGAACGTCTGGAATGGCCCGCCGTGACCGACATCGGCCCAGGCCAGCATGGGGACGCCGAGATCGCCGAGGCGTTCGGTCAGGATGTCACCGATCAGCTCGGCCGGGCCGCAGCCTTCGAACGCGCCGGTGAGGATGCCCGCGACGCCGTCCAGGTAGCCGGACCGGCGCAACTGGGTGAGCAGCCGGTCGACGCGGTATGCCTCCTCATCGACGTCCTCCAGGAGCAGGATGCCGCCGCGGGCCGCGCGGGACGTGCCGGTGGCGAGCGATGACGCGAGCAGGCTCAGCGTGCCGCCGACGGTGACGCCGCGGGTGGTTCCGGGAACGACGGTCACCGCGTGCCGGTAGCGGATGAGGGTCGCCTCCTCCGGGCGCATCAGCGTGCGCAGCAGGGAGGCGAACGAATAATGCGAGGGTCCGTCGCGCATGCCCGCGCCGCAGGCGCCAAGGTGCACAGCCATCGGACTGAACAGGGACGCCCAGCCGAGCTTGACCGCCACCGCCTCGAGGACGGCTGTCACGTCGGAATACCCGGCCAGCACCTTGGGCGACGGACGGGTCTCGGGGCTTCCTGGGCTCAGGCCGTCCCAGTCCATCGCCTCCAGGGTGCGCTGCGCGCCGTAGCCGCCGCGGGCAAACAAGATCCCGGCGATCCCGGGATCGATAAGCGCGGCGCGCAGGTCCCCGGCGCGCATCGCGTCGTCGCCGGCCAGGTAGGAGCGCATCGTCCCGAGGGCGCGCGCCGACGGGTAGGTGACCGGGTCGAGCCCGGCGAACCGCAGCGCGTCGAGCCCGGTCTCCAGCGGCTGCGGGTCCACCGGGCCGCTGATACACAGCACGGCTAGGCGGTCCCCTGGCCGCAGCGCGCGCGACCGGGCCAGCGAGCGCGGTTCGTTCGGGCCGTCCGGTATTAGGCTGGGGTGATGCGCCATGGGCTGCGGGTTGACCTCAGGGAATGGCTGATAAGCGCGTGGTACCGGCTGCCATTCGTCCGTCACCGGGGCGGCCCGGGCCTGGCCGGGGTTCGTGAGCCCAGGAGGCCCCGACCCCCGACCAGGCCTCCGCTGGCGCAGGCCGCGGAGCCTTCCGGCGAGGTCGCTTCGTCATCGGTCGTGACCTTGAGCCACCCCGTGCGGCACTGGTGGCAGCGGCTCAACCGGCAGGGGCGCCCGCGCGCCGGGCAGATCTGAAGGCCGCCAATTCCGTCGCTCAGTGGTTGTGGCCGTGGTGCGCGGGCAGGATCGTGACCGGCACCTGCGCGTGCTCCGCCACCGTGGCACTGACCGACCCAAGCAGCAGGCGAGAGAAGCCACCACCGCCGCGCGAGCCAAGCACGATGAGTTCGGCGTCGGCGCCGGCGTTGAGGATTTCCTCGGCCGGGATGCCCTGGGTCGCCTTGACCGTGACCGACTCCGGGCGGGCGTCGCCGAGGCCCGCCAATACCTCGTCGGTCTCCGCCTGAGCCGCGTCGCGGGCCTTTTCGGTCAGCGATTCGTCGCCCGCGTACTGCAGGGTGCCGCCCCAGAAACCTCTCACCGCCTGGTGGACCGTGAGCACGGTCAGCGAGGTATGCCGCAGCGACGCCTCCTTCGCGGCCCATTCGAGGGCGTTGTGCGAATCGGCGGAACCGTCTATGCCGACGAGGATTCCAGGCATCTCACTGCTCCTTGTTGTTAGCTTCCTCGGTACCGGCATAAGCGCCTCGGTACCGCCACTACCGGTCACTACAGGATGTTAGGCACTTGGGGCCCGCGGCAACAGGTCATCGCTGGCGGGGACGTGACTTTGCCGGAATCGATATGCGGAAGTTACGCTAAGCGCCCGGCGTGTCCGCTAACGCGACCGAATTACCGTGGAATTCCCGGAGGTTGCCGGTCTGGAACGCGTTGCCGGTCTGGAACGCGTTGCCGGCATGGAGTGCCTTGCCGGTCTGGAACGCGTTGCCGGCGTGGAGTGCCTTGCCGGTCTGGCGGTGGCCCATCATGATTGATGTGTTCATGGCAGCCCGACGCATCCGGGTCCGGCGGCCCGTTGAGGAGGACCAGCATGGCAGCTAAGCCCATCGTGGCCGCCACCGACGGCTCTGAGGAATCGCTCCGGGCAGTGGACTGGGCCGCCCGGGAGGCCGTGCTTCGCGGCGCGCCGCTGCGGATCGTCACCGCCGCGGCACTGCTCCCCCGGATGGTCGGCAGCCAGGGCCAGTCTCACTACGAGGTGGTAACCGATGTCATCCGCGACGCCAGCGATGCGGCCCTGTCCGCCGCGGCAGCACGCGCCACCAAAGTCGCCGCTGACCTGCTGATCGACACCGACCACTTGGCCGGGTCGCCGGCCGAGGCGGTCACCAATGCCGGATCGGGCGCGCTGATGCTGGTCGTGGGCTCCCGCGGAGTCGCGGCGTTCGCGGCGATGGTCCTGGGCTCGGTGAGCCGGTACGCGGCCACCCATGCGGCCAGCCCGGTGGTGGTGGTCCGCGAGGAGACCGGTGCCGCGCACCGGCAGGTAGGCGTCGGCATCGGCAGCGTGGAAGGCAACGATGCCGCACTCGACTTCGCCTTCGAGGAGGCGGCGCTGCGCAAGGCGAGCCTGGTCGCCGTCCATGCCTGGCACACTCCGCAACTCGACGTCTCTCGCACCGGGCACACGCCCGCCGGTGCCACCGCCGATGTCTTCCAGACCGAGGCGGCACGGGAACTGGAGCGACTGCTGGACGAGTGGCGCGAGAAGTACCCCGGCGTCCAGGTCAGCCAGGACGTGGTACACGGCCATCCGGGCCGGACCCTGGCCGGCCTGTCGGCGCGCGCCGACCTGGTCGTACTGGGCCGGCGTCCCCCCCACCACGGCCCGGGCACCGTCACTCACGCGGTCCTGAACCACGCCCACGGCCCGATCGCCACGGTCCCATCGTCCTGACCTCACCGGGGGCTTCGGGCCGGGTCAGCGGGGCATGTGGCCCACCGGCCCCATCTTCGGGGCCAGGGTGCCACGGGCCCCGTTCCCCGGGTGTTCCGAGTGGGGTGCGGGGGCCACAAGCCCCGTCTATCAGGGCTGGGGGGCCACACGCCCCGAACGCCGAGCCACACACCGGAGGGCGTGCGCCGACGGCCGGGGCTGCCGGGGCTGAGGTGACTGCTGATGCGGGGCGGGTGCTGGCAGAGTAACCATGCTCCGGTCTGCGGGATCGGGGTGCCACCGGGAAGCCGCAGCCTCAGTCCGCGCGGCCTATTTACCTTCGACTGCGGCGATGAAGCCGTCGGGGTCGACGAGGCTGATGGTCAGCGAACTGACCTTCATTTTGCGAAATAGCGTGCTGGGTTGCCGGGGCAGGTAACAGGGAGGATCGATGGTGAGCTCGACCAAGCCGTCGTATGAGCCGTTCACGAGCCAGCGCCCGTGGCCGCCGTGTACCCCGTATGTTCCCCGGATCCGGCGCGCAGAGCGGGTGGCCGATCGCACCGATGCCCGCGGAATGTCCAGGTGGAAGCCGGGCACCAGAACCCTCAGCAGGGTGGAGTCGAGCTCCAAACCCCCGCGGCCGGGGCCCCCGCCCAGCAGTGTGTCGGTCCACAGGGAGACCCGGCCCATATCGCTGTAGTCGAGAGCGAACCATCTCGCGCCTGATGACGAGGCGGCTCCCTGTCCGGCTCCGGCTTCATGGTAATTCCTGATGACCTCGCGCCGGGCGGTGGCATATGGCTCGCCAGTTTCCGCCATGCGCTTGCGGGCGGCTGCCTTGATCTTGTCGTGCGACATCGTGCCTCTGCTCCGGTGGCCGCGTCCCGGCGCCCGGCCACCGCAAAGAGGAGATCACGATGGGAAGGGAAGACTCCACGCGAGGGCTGGGCCGCTCTTGTCCTCGGGCACTACCACCAGCGCCGGGCCGGCGTAGCTCGGATCAGGCAGACGTGGCTGCCGCTGCCAGGATACGCCAGATATTCGGCAGCGTAGGATTTGGAATACGACGTTGGCTTTGCGGGTCTGGGCTGGGAGGCCGCAATGAGGGTGCGATCGCGTCGCCGAGACCTTGTCGTGTGGAGCTCGTTGGGCCGGCATGCCGGCAGGCATGGTACCGGTCGGCACGGCACGGCCAGGCCCGTGCCAAGGCGGATCCGCCGCGGGCTCAAGATCGGAACCGTGCTTGCGGTGATGGGCGTCGTGTGGCTCGTCCGGATGATCCTGGCTCACTGGCGGCCGGTGGTCGTGGCCTCAGGCTCGCTGCTCATCGTGGCTGGCTTCTTCGTGCTCTCGGACAACGCGGTGTTCTACTCTGGCTTGCTGATCTTCCTGTTCGGCCTGCTCAAGGGGACGGGACGGCCCCATTGCCAGTCCGCGAACCAGCTGGCCGGCGCGCGCTGGCGCGGCTGATCCGACGGGCACTGAGCTGACGGGCACTGACCCGACGGGCACTGAGCTGACGGGCACTGAGCTGACGGCCGCGCCAGGCCAGCATCGACCGGCGGGACAGGCCCGACAGGACCGAGCCGATGCTGGCGACCGACAGCAAGCTGCCCAGCGAGCCGAAGGAGAGCAGGCTGGCCAGTGAGCCCGCCGAGCCGATGCACAGGATCGAGCCCGCGGAGCCTATCGACAAGATCGAGCCCGTCGAGCCTATCGACAAGATCGACCCGGCCGAGCCGATGGACAAGATCGACCCGGCCGAGCCAAGGCTCAAGATCGATCCGGACGAGCGCGCTGAACGCGATGAACCGCCGCTGATCGTCATGGGGCCCATTCTGCCGTAGCCCGCGCACGCATCTGTGTGGTCTGTGTGACCCGCGAGTAACGCCGAGGTGGCGCTGCCGTTAACGCTGCCGGCCCAGTCGGCCTGGGTGCAATATGGGGCAATAGCCTAAGAGCACGCATGGGACTGAGGGCTCGCACCAACGGTCCGTTCGGTCAAAAAAAGGGG
>Ga0335075_10016366_pt1 | contig 11090 bp, 6 predicted proteins | sample Lox_Sample_24_FD_206723 | JGI IMG/M metagenome (GOLD analysis project Ga0335075, IMG submission 206723) | Soil microbial communities from Loxahatchee National Wildlife Refuge, Florida, United States - Lox_Sample_2.4 | ecosystem: Environmental > Terrestrial > Soil > Wetlands | place: USA: Florida... | reverse complement strand
CGCCTCCGGCACCGATGCCTACACGTTGAACTGCGACAACACGATGAGCACCATCCCCATCACGACGTCGCTGCAGACGAAGAACGTCTTGAGCAGCACATTTTTCGCCGACGCCGTTCCGCTTAATGCGCTCTCGGTTACCGGAAGCGAGTACGTGGTCGAGCAGGGCCGGAACCAGGTGGGTGCGTTTTCCGGAAGCCCTGCTTCCCTGGTACAGGAAGTGAGCGTTGCCCCCAGCGTCATCAATGTGACCGGCATCCCCGGCGCCCAGCGCGTCTATGCCATTAGCCAGGGCAACAGCTCCAGCAACGGCCTGCCCGCCTGGGGCGCCTGCTCAACCCCTTCATCTGTAAGTGTGAATGGCGAGGCCGACGGCATCGAGGTAGCCACCAACACCATCTCCTCCCGGCTGCAGCTCGGCGTCTGCCCGGTCTATGGCGTAACCTCAGCCGACGGGCTGCGCACGTTCATCATGAATCGCGGCAGCGGCACCGTCACGGTGATCAATAATCAGCTGAACACGCTCGACACCGGCGCGAACCTCGGCGCCAACGGGACCATCGATCTCTGCCCGAATGGCGCGTCGCCCTGCAATGCGGGACCCGTTTATGGCCAGATCTATACCACCGGCAACCTGCTGGTGACCGCCAACTACGACAACAACACCATCAGCGTCATCGACACGAGCCTCGATATCTACGGTAACGACAGCCCTACCTTCGGCAAGGTGCTGGCCACGGTTAGCGTGGGCGCGAACCCCGCCGAGCTGACCATCCTGCAGGATGGCAGCCGGGTCTACACCGCAAACGAGGGAGACGGCACCGTCACGGTGGTGAATCTGACCAGCTATACGCCACAGGCCACGATTACGGTGCAAGGCACGCCGTCCTCGAACAACACCATCACAGGAACCCCTATTCCTCAGCCTCGCTCGATCGACTCCGCCTATAACTACCCGACCGGCAAAGTTTACGTCTCGTCGATGAACAGCCCTTACGTCACCATTATTCGCACCGATACCGACGTGGTCTCAGCAACGATCCAGGTGCAGGGTAATGTCGTCGATCTGCACACCACGGCCCAGTACACGGGAACCTCCTCGACCAGCGGGAACCTCAATACTGTCAGCCGGGCGTATGGCTCCGGCGCTCCGTAGACGAATCGTTCTGTAGACCGAGATTGTGGTCTCCCAGCGCTCGTTTCGGGGTCCTGGGAGACCAGTTCTTACATCAGGCTCACGGCATCCACGTCCACAATCAGATTGCGCCTCGGAATCCCTGCCCACTCGGCATGAGCTAGCGCCATCCGTAGGGCCCGGGCCAGTGCGGCTCGCTTCTCCGCCTTCAGAACCAGGTGAAAACGATAGATCCGCTTGATCCGCGCCAGGGGAGCCGTTGCCGGTCCCAGCACCCGGACCCCGTCGAGTTGCGTCGATTGGAACCACCGCCCCAGGGTGGCCGACCACCCAGCCGCCTCTTCCAGGCGCGGACTTTGAATGACCAGGTTTGCCAGCGAAGCGAACGGCGGATAGTGCATCCACTTGCGATACTTCATCTCCCGCTCGACGAATGCGTGAAAATTGTGCTCCGCGGCGCACTGAATCGCATAGTGATCGGGATGATAGGTCTGCACCAGCACTGTTCCGGGCAGTTCCCCGCGGCCGGCTCGGCCGGATACTTGCGTGAGCAGCTGAAAGACCCGCTCGGCGGCGCGGAAATCGGGCAGGCTTAGAGCAAAGTCTGCGCCCACTACACCCACCAGGGTCACGCCGTGGATGTCGTGCCCCTTGGCAATCATCTGCGTGCCCACCAGCAGGTTGATCTCGCCCGAATGCAGCCGCATCAGCAGCCGCTCCATATCCCCGCGACCGCGCACCGTATCGCGGTCCATGCGCCCGATGCGTGCTCCGGGAAAGATCTCCTGCAGCCGTTCTTCACCCTGCTGCGAGCCCGCGCCAAGAAAATAAAGGTGTTCGCTGTCGCACTTGGGGCAGCGGGGCGGGACGTTTCTTTTGTAACCGCAGTAGTGACACTTCAGGCGCTGTCCGGCCGAAGCGTGCCCGTCCGGCGAGGTCACCGGCTTGTGATACGTGAGCGCGATGGAGCAGTTCTCGCACTCCAGCTTTTCGCCACACGCCCGGCACATGACCACGAACGAATAGCCCCGCCGGTTGAGCAGAATGATGGCCTGTTCGCCCCGGTTGAGCGTGGCCTGGGTCTGCTCGATCAGGGCCCGGGAGAACAGGTTCTCCTGCCCCGTCTCCTGGAACTCCCGCCGCATATCCACCAGTTCGACCCTGGGCATGGGCCGCTGCATCACCCGCTCGTGCATCTCGATCTGTGCATACCTGCCCTGCCGCGCGTTGTGCCACGACTCGAGCGACGGTGTGGCCGAGCCCAGCACAATCGTCGCATCCGCCAGCTTGGCGCGCATCACGGCCGTGTCGCGCGCATGGTAGCGCGGTATCGACTCCTGCTTGTAGCTCGAGTCGTGCTCCTCATCGACCACGATCAGCCCGAGATTCTCGACCGGCGCAAAGACCGCCGACCGGGTCCCCACCACCACCCGCGCCTCGCCGCGCCGGATACGATGCCACTGCTCGCTGCGCTCCTCCGGAGTCAAGGCCGAGTGCAGCAACGCCACCTCCGCGCCGAAGGCATGATGCAGCTGCGCCGCCATCGCCGGGGTAAGACCGATCTCGGGGACCAACAAGATCGCCGACTTTCCCCGGTCCAGGGCCCGTTGCATGGCGGCAAGGTACACCGCCGTCTTCCCCGATCCGGTGATCCCGTGCAGCAGGTGCGGCCGGAACTCATTCGTCTCAACCGCGCCGGTGATGGTATCCAGAGCCGCCTGCTGCGCCTGATTCAGCACATGCGCAGGCCGATGGGCCAGGTGGGTGAGGTGAAAGTCCGCCGGCCGCTCTTCGATCCGCACCAGTTCGCGCTTCACAAGGGTGCCCAAGGTCGACGCAGGCACCGTCAGCCGCCGCAGCTCGGCTACCGGCAATTCCCCGCCGCTGCCTGCGAGCTCCGCCAGGATTGCCTGCTGATTCTCGTTGAGCCTGGGCAGCCGTGTACCATCTACCAAGACCGCATGGCGCACAGTCCGCCGCGCATCGCGTGGCGCCGCGGCCGTCTCACGCACAATCCACTTTTTGCGCAGCATCCCGGCGAGCAATTCGCGTGAAACGCCGGTGGCCGAGCGCAGCGTAGCCGCACGCGCCGCTTCGCCATTCTCAAGATAATTAAGCGCCTTATACTCTGTGTCCTGCTCTTCAGGCGAGCGCCGCGAGCGGCGCGACGAGCCCTGCTCCGCACCCTCGAAGAGGGCCGCGCGTCCGGCGTCGGTAATGCGGTAGAGCACCAGCCTGCGGACCTCGCTCATCAGCGGCAGCATGGCGCGCAAGACCTCGCCCACCGGGGCGATGTAATACTGTGCAATCCATTGCGCCAGGTCGAGAAGCTGCGCGGAGAGAATCGGCTCCTCGTCCAGAAAGCTCAGGACCGGCTTGGCTTCGACTGGAGGCGGCTCGTCATGTACTCGAAGAACGATGCCCGCCAGCTTCTCGTTCCGGAATGGAACCAGCACCCGGCCGCCGACGGGCGGAATAGTCTCCGCCAGCGCATAGGTAAACGCGCGATCCAGCGGAACCGGCAAGGCAACATCACAAAAGGCGGGCACTTAGATCAGGTTACAGGAGGAGGCAGAGGAATCGGCGGCGCAGCTCCCAGCCCAACCGCAGCGGATTCGCCATCCGATTTTTGTTGCTGCAATTGCCCCGATTAACGCAATAATAGCTCCGTGTTCGCTCGCCCTGTGTCCCTGTTCGCCCTTTTTTCTCTGCCGCTGGTTCTCTCACCGCAAAGCCTTGCACAGACCCCAGCCCCACCCCCGGCGCTAACGGTCAAGAAACTGACCTTCGCCCGGGACGCGCATCAGGATTACTCCAAAGAAGGCGTCGTCTACCAGAAGATCTCGACAGTCTATCGCTATCAGGCCGATGGAACCGGGCAGCGCGAGCTCACCGTTGCCGCGCGCGTGCAATCGGAGAGCGCAGTGCACGAGGTCGGGCTGCTCTCGTTCACCTACGCCTCGGGCAGCGAGCACATCGGCGTCGAATACGTTCGCGTCCACAAACCGGACGGCACCGTTGTCACCACCCCCGATTCCGACGGCCAGGATCAGCCCACCGAGGTCACCCGCCAGGCTCCGTTCTACAGCGACCTTCGCGAGCTGCAGATTCCCGTGAAATCTCTAAGCCCGGGAGATTTGCTCGAATACAAGGTTGACGAGACGCTCCAGAAACCACTTGCTCCGGGCGAATTCTGGGGAGCGACCAACTTTGCTTCCGGCGCCGTCGTGCTTGATGAGTCGGTGGAGCTGTCTTTTCCCAGCGACAAGTACGCGCTTGTTCTCAGCCCCACATCCCCGCCCGCCATCTCTGAAGAGAACGGCCGTAAGATCTATCGCTGGAAATCCGCTCAATTGGAGCCGACCAGCGATAACAAGAAACAGACACCCGCAGACCCCGATGCTCTTCCCTCCATCTCGTGGACGTCGTTTCGGAGCTGGGAAGAGATCGGCGCATGGTACTCAAGCCTGGCGCGCGACCGCAGCGTCGTAAGCCCCGAAATTCTGGCCAAGGCGCAGGATTTGATCAAGGGCAAGACTACGGATGACGAGAAGATTCAGGCCATCTACACCTATGTCTCAACCCAGGTGCGCTACATCGGTGTCGCATTTGGGATTGGCCGCTACCAGCCCCACTCCGCCGAGGCCGTTCTCGAAAACCAATATGGGGACTGCAAGGATAAGCACACCCTGCTGGCCGCCCTGCTCAAAGCGGCGGGTTACGATGCGTGGCCGGCTCTTATCGGCACCATGAACAAATTGCACGCTGAGCTGCCCGCGCCCTCGCAGTTCGATCACGTCATCACGGTCGTCTCGCTGCCCAGCGGCCTTATCTGGCTGGACAGCACACCCGAGGTCACTCCCTATCGGATGCTGATCGCGCCGCTGCGCGATAAGCAGGCTTTGGTCATGCCCACGAACGGATCGCCGAAGCTGATGCGGACACCAGCCGACGGGCCATTCCCTTTTGTTGATGAATTCGCCAGCACGGGCAAGCTCGATTCCCAGGGCACTCTGACCGGACACATCGACCTCAAGATGCGCGGAGACAACAAGGTCAACTTCCGCGAGCTCTTCCACTCCCTGCCGCGCGCGCAGTGGCAGACAGCCACCCAGAATGCCTCGCAGAGCATGGGGTTTGCCGGCGATGTCAGCAATCTCGACGTCTCCCTCCCAGAGAAGACCCTGACTCCCTTCGATGTCTCCTACGACTACCTGCGCAAAGACTACAGCGACTGGTCGAACCGCCGCATCGTGCCCCTGACCATGCCTGTTTCCCTCTCTGAGGTAAGCGACACCACCAAGTCTTTTCAGCTGGGATCGCCACGCCAGGAAATTCACACATCCACAATCGAGCTGCCGTCGGATTACACCGCATCGCTGCCCCGATCGGTGAAGTACACCACGAAGTTCGCCACCTACGAGGCGGACTATAAGCTCGACGGCAACAAATTCATCAATGACCGCAAGCTGACTATCCTCGAGCATGAAGTGCCGGTCGGGAATCTCGACGAGTACACCAAGTTCGTCAAAAACGTTGAAGACGATGAGAACCAGTTCACCCTGCTCTATGCCAGGGGCGCGGTAAAAATCGAAGACACCGCGAACAATCCGGAGGCGGACCAGCTTATCCAGACGGCCTTCGCCGACATCTACCGCCACGATGTCGACTCCGCCCGCGCGAATCTTCGCCGTGCGGAGCAGTTGAGCCCTCATGAGCGCGGACTGCAAGCCGGCTATGCCTATGCCGAGGCCTCGGAGCACCATCTCGACGCCGCCGTCGCCGACTACCGCAAAGAGATCGGCAACCATCCCGAGAACGCCACCGTCTATCGGATACTCGCCGCGCTGCTCCTCACCATGAAGCGCCCTGGCGAGGCCGAGCAGACGCTCCGCGACGGCCTTAAAGTCATTCCCGACGATAAGGTGACCACCACGCAACTGAGCAACGTTCTCATCCAGGAGAAAAAATACAGCGACGCCTCCGCGCTGCTGGAGACCGCATCGAAGGCTGCCCCGGACGACAAAAACCTGGCCGTTCAGGCGGGGCGCGCCGAGATTCTCGCCGGCCAGAAAGATGAGGGAGCCGCCAATCTCCGCGCCGCGCTGAACGACGCCAGCGACCCGGAGATTCTCAACGACGCCTCCTACGAACTGGCAAATTCAAATATGGAGTTGCCGCTGGCCGAGACCAGCTGCAAGAAGGCCCTTGAAACCATGGATAAGGCGAGCGGAGAGACGACCCTCGGCAACCTGAGCGCCGACGACCTGGCCCGCGCCAACCTGCTGACCGCCGCCTGGGACACCATGGGCTGGATCTACTTCCGCGAAGGCAACCTGCCTATGGCCGAAAAGTACGTCTCCGCGGCATGGGACGCAACCCAGCACAGCGAGGTCGGCGATCACCTGGGGCAGATCTACGAGAAGGAAGGCAAGCTGCAGCAAGCCGCCGACACCTATTCGCTCGCCGCAGCCGCCGGATCCCTGAGTCCGGATCCCTCCGGCGACGAGGGCATCCGCTCCAGCCTCAAACGGCTTGCCGCAAAGGGATACACCCCGCGCTCGAAAACGCCGGGTGAAGATCTCGCCAAGGAGCGGTCAGTGGTGTTGCCCCGCCTCACGGCAACGGCGTGGAAGCCGGAAACCAGCGCCGATTTCTTCGTTCTGTTTGCCGCCGGCAAGACCGAGGATGTGCAGTTCATCAAGGGCAGCGAGGAGCTGCGTGCAGCCGCCGGCGAGTTGAAAGCGAAAACCACTCCCGCTGCTTTCCCGGACGGTTCGCAGGCACGGATCGTGCGCCGCGGGATTCTCTATTGCTCCGACGCCCTGAAGAGCTGCCAGTTCACGCTGCTGCTGCCGCAGTCAGCTACCTTGAACTGATTTCAGGCCCAGCTCCCGCATCGCGATCTGCAGATCCTTCCAGGCCTCTTTCTTTTGCGTGGGATCGCGTAGCAGATACGCCGGATGATAGGTGACGATCAGCTTGCTCCCCCGCACGTCGTGGATGCGTCCGCGCAGGCTGGCCAGCGAAGTCTTTCTACCCAGCAGATAGGTCGCCGCGGTCGCGCCCAGGGCCACCATCACCTCCGGCCGCACCACGTCGATCTGCTTCCAGAGGAACTGCATGCAGGTATTGGCTTCTTCCGGTTCGGGAGTGCGGTTCTGTGGCGGCCGGCACTTCACCACGTTCGCAATGTAAACCTGCTCGCGCTTCAATCCCATGGCGCCGATCATGTTGTTGAGCAGCTGTCCGGCACGGCCTACGAAGGGCAGCCCCTGCGCGTCTTCATCGGCGCCCGGCCCCTCACCCACAAACATCAGCCGCGCATTCGGATCGCCGTCTGCAAAGACAATCTTGTGCCGCCCCTGGAAGGCAAGCGGGCACCTCGTGCATTCGCCGATTTCGGCGCGGATCTCTTCGAGCGCCGCAGGGCGCTTGGCGGCAGGAATGATCGCGGGAACTAGGGCAGGAGGAGGAGTGAGAGGCTTACGTGCAGGAATAACAGGCTCCGGATCAGACGAAAGAATGAAAGGGGAGGAGGAAAGTGCCGCCGGGGCGGGCTCATCGGCCACTGCGGGAGTGCCGGCGGCGGCGATCGATTCCAATGCCGCGGAATCGGGCTCGCCGCGACGATAAAAATCGTAGACGCCGAGATCGCGGTAGTAGCCGATCCTGGCCTGGACCAACGCTTCGAGTTCAGGGGACAACCGGGACATCACTCGAACATCGTACCGGTTTCCGAGACCACATGCTGTGGACGCCGCAGTCCGAGAATCTCCTCGAGAATCCGGTCGGCGAGGTCGCGCTTGGTCATCTCCGGCAGATCGAGAGAAGTCTGAGCGGTTAGAAAAGTGACGGCATTCCGGTCGGAGTCGAAGCCAATGCCTTCGCGCGAAACATCGTTCAGCACGATCGCATCCGCGCCCTTGCGCAGCAGCTTGTCGCGTCCGTGGGCCACGGCGTTCTCGGTCTCCGCGGCGAAACCGATAATCAGTTGCCCGGGATGCCTGCGCGCCACCACCTCGGACAGAATGTCCTCGGTCGGTTCCAGTTCAAGCGTTACAGGGCCGACGCGTTTGATCTTCTGTTCAGACTGGCGCCGTGGCCGATAGTCCGCCACCGCGGCGGCCTTGATCACGATCGAGGCCTGATCCACGCGGTTCAGCACTTCGCGGCGCATCTCCTCCGTGGTGATCACGGGCACGATTTCGCAGTTAAGCGGCGCACGCAATGCCGTGGGAGCGCTGACCAGAATCACCCGCGCACCCCGGCGCTCGGCCGCCTCGGCCAGCGCATAGCCCATCTTGCCGCTCGACCTGTTACCCAGAAAACGCACCGGGTCCAACGCCTCACGCGTTCCGCCGGCCGTCACCAGCACCGTTTCGCCGCTCAGATCGTTGCGGTGGTGCAGAACGCCCAATACGGCATCGACAATGCTTTCCGTCTCCGCCAGCCGCCCGCTCCCCGTCATGCCGCAGGCCAGATAGCCACTGCCGGGCTGAACAATCCGTACGTTGCGCGCAGCCAATGTCTCCAGGTTTTGCTGTGTCGCCGGATGCTGCCACATATTCACGTTCATCGCCGGAGCCACGATCACCGGCGCGGTCGTCGCCAGGTACAGCGTGGTCAGAAAATCGTCGGCGATGCCGTTGGCAAACTTGGCCAGAATATTGGCCGTCGCCGGGGCGACCACCAGGGCATCGGTCGATTGCGCCGCATCGATGTGCTCGATAGCCGAGGAGAGATTGTCGTCGGGAACCTCGGGCAGGGTCCACAAACTGGTAATCACTTTGTGGCCGCTGAGCGCCGCAAAGGTAACCGGCTGGACAAACTGCTGTGCCGATTCCGTCATCACCACATGGACGTCAAGAGCTTGTTGTTGCAAAGCGCGGACCAGCTCTGCCGCCTTGTAAGCTGCGATGCCACCGGATACACCGACGGTAACCTTCATAGACAGGATTCTACCGGCAAATCAGGAATCGGCGTGTTGAAATGTGCGCGCAAAGCTCGATGCGCCCAAAAGCAATGTTCGCATCGGGAACAGTCCCGAGTTGGGACTGAGACCACAACAAGTTTTTGCACCTTCCTGCGATCTCACCGCTACACGCTATCGGCACAGAATCACCCGACCGATCTGCGCGGGATGGCCGAGAACTCCGTCCTTCTCGACGCTATCAGGAGCCGGCTCTACGATGCGACGAACTTCGGGATATCCGGAGCCGCGATCTCCGGCTTCAGCACCGGAGTCTCCGCCTTGACGTAACCGACCTTTCCAGCGGCGATCTCGTCCTGGGCTACGCGGCAGGCCTTGCGGGACCTGGAATCAACCAGCGGCTGCGAACCATTTTGAAGCTGACGGGCCCGGCGTGCGGCAACCATAACATAACGGAAATTGCTGTCGAATTCCTGCTCAACACTCATGGCTTCTCCTGATAAAAGCTGCTTCGGCCAGCTCACACGGGAGCGGCTTCGGCTTTTATGACTCCGAAAGCCTGAAGCACCGGTTTGATCCGCGCCTCAGAATTCCGCTGGCGGCATCTTTCCGCTATCTCTATTAGTCGTCTGTCTTCGGCGTTGCGTGAGCCGTGGTTGCGGCTCATCCGTTCGGCAAAGACGATCGCTGACATCTCCTCAACCGCACGATCCAGGATGTCGTTGACGAGAATATATCCGTATTCCCGGTAATTCTCAATCTCCTGCCGCGCCCTGGCCAGCCGCCGACTGATAACCTCTTCAATCACAGCGCCTTCGGCCCGGCTGCGGCTGCGCAGCCGATAGGCAAGATCCTCGGGCGAAGGCGGCATCAGAAAAATGCTCACTGCCTCCGGCATCTTTTCGCGCACCTGGGACGCGCCCTGCACGTCGATATCCAGCAAAAGGTCTTTGCCCTTCGCAAAAGCATCGGTCAGAGAATGGCGGGCCGTTCCGTAGTAGTTGCCGAACACATCGGCGTACTCCAGGAACTCGCCCTCGTCGATCATCTTCTGAAACTCCTGGCGCGAAATGAAGTGATACTCGCGCGCCTCCTGCTCTGACCCGCGCGGCGGGCGGGTAGTGTAGGAAACGGAAAACTCGAGGTTGTCGACCAGCGAGCGAAGCCGGCTCACGAGTGAAGTCTTGCCGGAACCGGAGGGCGCCGAGATGAGAAATAGAATGCCGGCCAAAACGCTGTGCTACTCCTTAGGGTAATTGGCTGGAAGCCAGCCGATGTCTACTCAAGATTCTGAATCTGTTCGCGAGCTTTTTCGATCTCCGACTTCATTCCCAGACCAAGTTCTGTAACCCGGGGACCATTTCCGGCCACGCCGCCCGTCTTGGAAAGCAGCGTATTTGCCTCGCGGTTCATCTCCTGCAACAGAAAGTCGAGTTTCTTGCCGATATCGCCGCCCTGCGCCAGCAGCGCACGGAAGTGATCGATGTGCGCGTGCAGGCGGGTGATTTCTTCTTCCACATCGCTGCGCTCGGCCAGTATGGCCGCCTCCTGCAGGACCCGGTCAGGATCGAACGATCCGTTCAGCATGGTCTTCAGCCGCTGTGAAATCCGCTCGAAATAGGCCTGCTGCACGTCCTCGCGCAGCAGCGCGGCCTCGGCGACCAGCGCTTCCAGCCGCTCCAGCCCGGCGCGCAGCTCGCCGGCCAACACGCTGCCCTCACGGGCCCGCATGGTATTCAGTGCGTCGATGAGAGCGGGAATTTCGCGGAGCACGGCAGCCTCCAGCGCACGCGATTCTTCCTCCGGTCTGCGCTCGGTGCTGCGCTCGGCGGTGAAAATCCCGGGAAGCCGGAAGATCAGGTTCAGATCGGGTTGACCGGCGAGCCCATGTTCTGCGGCTGCTGACCGGAACGCGGCGATGTACTGCGCTACTTGCGCGGCGTCGTAGCCGGCATCCATGCTCTGGCTTCGCTCCACGTTGAGCGTGACCTCGACGTGTCCGCGGGAGAGCTTCTCCTTGAG
>Ga0335075_10016365_pt1 | contig 11090 bp, 5 predicted proteins | sample Lox_Sample_24_FD_206723 | JGI IMG/M metagenome (GOLD analysis project Ga0335075, IMG submission 206723) | Soil microbial communities from Loxahatchee National Wildlife Refuge, Florida, United States - Lox_Sample_2.4 | ecosystem: Environmental > Terrestrial > Soil > Wetlands | place: USA: Florida... | reverse complement strand
CTACTCCTGAGTGGGTGGAAGCCTGCGACCGGCTGGGCATGATGATGCTGTGCGAAACGCGGCAGATGAGTTCCAGCCCGGAAGGCCTGGAACAGCTCGCACTGATGATCAAACGCTATCGCAACTCGCCATGCATCATTCTCTGGTCGATGGGCAACGAGGAATGGTATTTGCAAAAAGACCCGTCCGGCACAGCCGTCATGGCCGACATGGTGCGCCACAGCCATGAACTCGACCCCACACGCCTGTGCACCGCAGCCGTTAACGGTTCTTACTACACCGGAATCTCAAAGGCCCTCGACGTCGAAGGATTCAACTATAACCTTGACGCTCCTGACGCTTACCACAAATCGCATCCCACGCAGCCGTGCATCGGCACTGAGACTGCCAGCGCGCTTGCCACGCGCGGCATCTACCGCACCGACCCCATGCGCAACTGGGTCAGCGCGTATGACGTCAACCAACCCGGATGGGGCGAGGTCGACGAGGTGTGGTGGAAGTTTTACGATGCGCGCAAGTGGATGGCTGGCGGCTTTGCCTGGACAGGCTTCGACTATCGCGGTGAACCCACTCCTTACGGATGGCCCTCTATCAGTTCTCAGTTCGGCATCGTCGACACATGCGGCTACCCAAAGGACGCCTTTTTCTACTACAAGTCCTGGTGGGGCAACGCCCCGGTGCTGCACCTCTTTCCACACTGGAATTGGGAAGGCGAAGAAGGCGAGCCGATCTCTGTCTGGGTACACTCCAACCTCGACTCTGTTGAGTTATTCCTCAACGGCAAAAGCCTGGGAAGCAAATCCGTGCAGCGCCTGACCCACATTGAGTGGAAGGTGAACTACGAACCCGGTGTAATCGAAGCGCGTGGGACTAAGAATGGCAAAGTGGTCATGACCGCCCAGCGTGAGACTACGGGCAAACCCGCATCCATCCGCCTGACCGCCGACCGCAATACAATCAACGCCAACGGCGAAGATGTTGCCGTGTTGCGCGTCGAGGCGCTCGATGAGAAGGGCCGCCTCGTGCCGACCGCCGACGACCTCATCGTCTTCACCATCTCCGGCCCCGGAGCAGTGATCGGCGTCGGCAACGGCGACCCCAACTGTCACGAGTCCGACAAGGGATCCAAGCGCAGCCTGTTCAACGGACTCGCGCAGCTTATCGTACAAGGCACCAAAACCCCCGGCCAGATCACCATTGAGGCTAAGGTTCAGGCACACCGAGCAAACATCGCCCCAGCAACACTGACCATCACCGCCCAACCCGCCAAGGAACGTCCATTTGTAGCCTGAGCCAGGCGGAGGACTCAGGTTCGCTTGCCGAAGAGTTCAATCCCAGAACAGGGGGAAAGAAGCTTTATGCGTTTCCAAATACTGGAATTGACGCGCCGTGTATCACCCGGGCTTCGTCGCTCAAGAGAAACAGCACTACCCGCGCAATATCCTCGGGTTTGGGCCACTTCGCGAAATTCGCGTTGGGCATGGCCTGGCGATTGGCCGGCGTATCGATGATGCTGGGAAGAATTGAGTTGACCCGTACACCCGTACCGCGAAGGTCGGCGGCCAAAGAATCCATAAGGGCAATGGCTGCGGCCTTTGAAGCTGCATATGCGGATGCGCCGGCTGCATGATCCCACGCAGCCTTGGCAGATACATTCACGATTGAGCCTTCCTTACAGGCAAGGAGAACAGGCACCACCCCGCGCGCCAAAACGTATGCCGACCGGAGATTCAGATCGATCATTCGGTCGAACGTCTCGGCGCCCGTCTCCCATAATGCGAGCCCTCCTACATATGCGCCAACGGCGTTCACGAGCCCGTCCAGCCGTCGGAATCGAGTGAGTATATCTTGGACAAGCTTGGCCGCGGCAGTTGAGTCGGTCACATCCACGCTGAAACCGGCCAGGCGATCTCTCGCATCTCCCGTTGCCTGCGCAAGACCCGCATATTCCTCTTCTCGTCGGTAAGGAACGACAACTCGTGCACCTTGCTTGAGCGCGAGGAGCGTAATGGCTCGGCCCAGCCCTCCGGTTCCACCCGCGATCAGAATAACCTTGCCTGAAAAACTGCTTTGCAATGAATCCATGTCTTCTGTCTCCCCTCTGGAACCGGGCCATTCTAGCATGCATCAATTCGCGTGTTTTTTTTTCACACACCCCTGCTCTAAGGCTCGCGATTTAAATCCCGAATGCCAACTATCTCCTCTACAGAGATGAAACGATCGCACCCGCATCGTACACAAGGCGTGTGAGATTTTCCGGGGCATTGCAAATACAAATTAATTGAATAACTCCTGGTGAAGGCCGCAAGAGTCGAGCCTTTCCGCAGACCGCAGATTGTTTAACCTGCAGTTTCTGCGATGTGAAGAGCGGGCTCAAAGCGCCAAACTGCCGGGTCTGGCCTACGCATCCCGTACACGCCCTCGCTGCGGAAGCTCAGTAAACTTCACCCTCGCTCGTACTAAGACAGAACTGGAGCGGAACAGAAAAGGGCCGACGGAAAGCGAACGATCAACCGGCGCGGCCCTTTTTATCGCCAGAGTTGTTTTCGCGTAGGGTCCGCAATTCTATCGTCGCCTTTTATGTTTCTCTCTTACGAGTTCGAGAAACGAATGAAGCACCCGGGTTTCGTGTTGTGGTGACCAGGCGACCACCATGTCTATAAAGGCGTCGCGATCTGCAAGGGGCACGAAGACCAGTTCCTCGCCGCCCACGGCTCGCGCGCCCTCCGGCAAAATCGCCACGCCTTCGCCCGCTTCAACGAGGGCGACAATGCCCGGTGAAACGGTTGCGGTACCGCTGATCCGGGGCGAATAGCCAGCGCTCGCGCACAGATCAATGACCTTATCAAAAACTGCAGGCGAATATTTGCGGTCATTGAGAATAAAGGGGTCCTCGGCAAGCTCGCGAATAAACACCTTGCGCTGCCTGGCGAGCCGATGGCTCTTGAGTAGAACGGCGCAAAGCCGCTCCGTCTGAAAGTGTTCCGAGCGCAGCTGCATGGTATATGGAGGCTGAACGGGGCGGGTGAAGCCTACATCGATCACTCCGGCCTGTAGTGCCTGATGCTGGACAGCAGGCGCCATCTCCACCAGCGACAACTGGACGCCAGAGTAACGCCTCCTGAATTCCTTGATCAACCTGGGAAAGAAAGTACCTGCCCCGCCGATGAAAAAGCCGATTGTTAATGTGCCGATCTCACCGTGCAAGGATTTCCGGGCATTCACAACCGCTTTATCAGCTGCAGCCAGAACAGCACGCGCATCCTTTAGGAAATGCTCCCCGTGCTCAGTCAGCCTAATACGCCGGTTCTGCCGATGGAACAACTGCAACCCTAATTCAGATTCCAAATCGCGAATCTGCTCACTGATTGCGGATTGAGATACATTAAGAAGTCTTGCGGTACGCGCAAAGCCGCCGTTTTCAGCCACAGCCGTAAAGTAGCGCAGATGTCTCAGTTCCACGTCATGATTTTACTTTGTCCATCGGTTTTACCGATTGCATCCAGCGGAACAAAGTAAGAATCCGATCCGGCTTCACGTGAGTCAACTCATCACAGCGGATTTCCCAAGGTGCTCACTCCAGGGGTTATCTGTCGGAGGCACTCTTCGCCGTGTGGATCGTCAAACTAGCATTGGATCGTCCATATACGTTCATCATCCTGGCTCTCCTCATTCTCATCATGGGCCCGGTTATGATCCTGCGCACGCCCACCGACATCTTCCCCAACATCAACATTCCCGTCGTCGCTGTCGCCTGGCAGTACACCGGCCTCGATCCGGAACAGATGGAGGGCCGCCTCACCACACCTTATGAGAAAGTGCTCACCACGCTCGTCGACAACATCCAGCACATTGAGTCCACGACGTACAACGGTGTCTCGATCGTCAAGATCTTTCTCCAGCCTGGTGCCAGTCTCGATACCGCGAACGCCCAGGTCACAGCAGTCTCGCAATTCATGCTCCGCCAGTTACCGCCCGGCACACTTCCGCCTGAGATCATCAATTTCAGCGCATCCAGCGTTCCAATTCTTCAGCTGGGCGTCTCTGGGAACGGACTCGACGAGCAGCAGCTCGCCGACCTCAGCCAAAATGTTGTTCGCCCTCAATTAGTCACAGTACCCGGAGCGGTGCTGCCGCTGCCTTACGGAGGCAAGCAGCCGCAGATCACCATCAACATGGACCAGAACAAAATGCAGTCCAAGGGGATTTCGCCGGGCGACATTCTGGATGCGATGAATGCGCAGAACGTCGTGCTGCCTTCCGGAACGGCCAAGATCGGCTCCGACGAGTACGACGTCCGCTCCAATGCGGCCCCGCGCACGCTGGAGGCCCTGAGCATGATGCCGATCAAGAACGTGAACGGCAACATTGTCTACCTTCGCGATGTCGCAACAGTCAGCAGCGGCGCAGCCTTCCAGACCAACATTGTCCGTCAGGACGGCCGTCGCGGTGTCCTTATCAGCGTGCTCAAGGCCGGAAACGCTTCGACCCTCAGCGTGGTCAAGGGAATCCGTGACCTGCTTCCGCGCGTCAGGCAAATCGCGCCTCCTAATCTCAAGATCACTCCCCTGAGCGATCAAAGCATCTTTGTACGCGCCGCCGTCTCCGGCGTTATCCGCGAGGCGATCATCGCCGCCGCCCTTACCGCGCTCATGATCCTGCTCTTCCTGGGCAGTTGGCGTTCGACGCTCATCATCGCCGTCTCCATCCCGCTTTCCATCCTCACCTCTGTCATTGTCCTCGGGCTCATCGGGCAAACCATCAACATTATGACGCTCGGCGGTCTCGCCCTCGCCGTCGGCATCCTGGTCGATGATGCGACCGTCACCATCGAGAACATCGAGCGGTTTCTTGAAAGCGGCTACGAGATGCGCGAAGCCATCCTCGACGGTGCAGCACAAATCGCGGTCCCTGCGCTGGTCTCCACTCTCTGCATCTGCATCGTCTTTTTGCCGATGTTCTTCCTCAACGGCGTGTCGCGGTATCTCTTTGTTCCTCTGGCGGAAGCGGTCATGTTTGCCATGCTCGCGTCCTACATACTCTCGCGTACCCTCGTTCCGACGCTGGCGATGTATCTGCTGCGCCACAAGGAGCACGGCCCGTCGAGCAATCTGTTTATGCGCTTCCAGCGCAGTTTCGAGCGGCAGTTTGAGCGGATTCGGAATACCTATCAGTTTTTCCTCACCAGAATCGTCCTCTCCCGCAAATATTTCATTCCCGCCTTTCTGCTGGCCTGCCTTGCCACGTTGCTTCTGCTGCCATTCCTCGGTCAGGATTTCTTCCCGAGCACTGATTCTGGCGAATTTATCCTGCACATCCGTGGACATACGGGAATGCGCATCGAGGACACGGCCCGTCTTGCCGACCTGGTGGAAGCGTCCATCCGTCGCACTATTCCGCCATCAGAGCTCAATAACATCCTAGATAACCTGGGCCTTCCTTACAGCCCTTACAACACCATGCATAGCACCTCCGGCATCATCGGTGCCGAGGGCGGCGACATCATGGTCACGCTCAATGAAAAACATCACCCGACAGCCAACTACGTCCGTGAACTGCGCCGTAAACTCCCTCGCGAGTTTCCAGGAACAACGTTTTACTTCCTCCCGGCGGATATAACCTCCCAAATCCTGAACTTCGGCCTGCCGGCGCCTATCGACATTCAGTTGCAAAGTGATGACATTCCCGCCAGCACCAAAGTAGCTAACTCGCTCTTGCAGCAATTGCGCCAGGTACCCGGTCTCACTGATCTTCGCATCCAGCAACCCACCAACTATCCCACGCTCGACGTGGACCTTGACCGCACCAAGGCCGAGCAGGGCGGATACACGGCCCGTGACGTGGCCCAAAGCATGCTCAACAGTCTCAGTGGCAGCTTTCAGATCATGCCCATGTTCTTCCTGAACTACAAAAATGGGGTCGACTACGAGCTCGTAGCGCAAACACCGCAATACCGCATGGACTCGCTTCAGGACATCGAGAATATCCCTATTAATTCGTCCAGCCCCATCAGCGGTATGCAGCGCCCAACGCCGGAAGTTCTCAGCGATCTCAGCTCCATCCATCGCGGGCAGGAGATGGCCGTCATCAATCACTACAACATCCGCCGCGTGGTCGACATTTACGGCGCTGTTCAAGACCGCGACCTGGGCTCGGTGGCAAAGGACGTAGAGGCCATCATTCGCCGGCATCAAAAGAACCTGCCTCGCGGTATGTTCATCTCCATGCGCGGACAGGTGCAAACAATGCGCAGCTCATACGAGTCACTGCTCGGCGGCCTGGTGTTCTCTATTGTGTTGGTTTACATGCTCATCGTGGTCAACTTCCAGTCATGGCTTGACCCCTTCATTATCATCACTGCGCTCCCGGCCGCGTTGGCTGGAATAGTTATCTTTCTCTTCCTCACGCATACGGCGTTGAGTGTGCCCGCGCTGATGGGAGCAATCATGTGCATGGGCGTCGCTACAGCCAACAGCATCCTTGTCGTCTCCTTCGCCAAGTTTCGACTGGCCGAGCACGGCAATGCTGTTATCGCAGCCATCGAGGCTGGCGCGACACGTTTCCGTCCGGTTTGCATGACCGCTCTCGCGATGATCATCGGCATGGTGCCAATGGCGCTCGGCCTCGGTGACGGCGGAGAACAGAATGCTCCTCTCGGACGCGCCGTCATCGGAGGACTTCTGTGCGCAACCGTGGCCACTCTTATTTTTGTTCCTGCAGTCTTTGCCCTGCTTCACGGAAGCGGCAAAACAAAATCTGAAGCCGCCTCTTCGCAGAGCGCGGAGCCCCAACTTGTATGAGCACGGTGGCCAATTCCGCCGCAGGTTACGGAAAACGTGCGGGACAGAGGTGAATTCGTATGCAGCATAGCGAAATAAGTGACCGGAGAGTGAACGACGCACGCGAGAGTGAAATGCCAGTGGACGATCAGCAGCCGGCGCGCGGCATTCAGGCCGACAAGCCTCTGGTGCTTGACACGGACCGCAAGCTGGGCCGCGGTCCTCTCATCTTTGCCCTTGCCGCTGCTCTGGTACTCGGCCTCTTTGTCTTTGCCGGCATCCGTTCACGAGTCCACGCCGAGGACAAGCTTGTATCAACCACCAGGCAGGCTGCCATTCTCAGTGTCGCCGTAACCACGCCCAGACAAAGATCACAGCCACTTGAGATTTCGCTGCCCGCAAACACCCAAGCCTACATTGATACTCCGATCTATGCGCGCACCAGCGGTTATCTCCTGCACTGGTACGCGGATATCGGTGCTCACGTCCGCAAGGGAGAAGTGCTGGCCGAAATTCAGGCCCCCGAACTTGATCAGCAGGTCGATCAGGCACGTTCCGAGCTTGCCACCGCCCAGGCGAACTTCCAGATCGCGAAAATCACAGCCGATCGCTGGAGCAGGCTCCTCGCAAAAAATGCAGTCTCCCGCCAGGAGGCCGATCAGGCCACAAGCGACTTTGACGCGCGCAGTTCGGCCCTCGCTTCCGCACAGGCCAATCTGCGTCGCCTGCAGCAGCTCCAGAGCTACGAGAAAGTCTACGCGCCGTTTAATGGAGTCATTACTGCGCGCAATGTCGACATTGGCTCGCTCATCCAGGCTGGCGATAGCAATGCTCCGCAGGCACAGCTCTTTCACATGGATGCCACGGACAAGTTGCGTCTCTTCGTTCCGGTCCCCGAAGTCTACGCCAGCACGGTTCATGACGGCGACCGTGTTGAGGTCACATCCGACGCCGATCCAAATCAGAAATTCTATGGAACCATTGTCCGTAACTCTGACGCCATCGATATCTCCACTCGCACGTTGAACGTCGAAGTCGACGTGGACAATCAAAATCACAAACTGCTGCCTGGCCAGTATGCCTTCGTGCATCTGCTCATTCCGCCATCCAGCGCTTCTATGACACTGCCTTCCAATGTTTTGCTTTTCCGTTCCGAAGGCCTGCGTGTCGGTGTAGTCAGGAACGGTCGCGTGCAATTGGTACCCGTGCAGATCGGCCACGATTACGGCGCAAGTGTCGAAATCATCTCCGGCCTCTCACCGCAGGATAAGGTCATCCTTAACCCCTCCGACTCGCTCGCGCAGGGTGAGCGCGTCCAGATCGAGAAAGGAATCGGCGAATGAGGAGGTCTTCGCTGTTCGTGCTCGCCGCAGCCTTGCTGCCTCTAGCTGGATGCATGGTTGGGCCGAATTATAAAAGGCCCGCCGCCATCGTCGCGCCTTCATTCAAGGAGGCCCCTCCATCCGGTGTCGCCAATGACGGCTGGGCGCCCGGCCGGCCGAGTGACACCAAGCTGAAGGGCGACTGGTGGACAATGTTCAACGATCCCCAGCTGAACGCGCTTGAAGTCCAGGTCGATACCGCGAACCAGACGCTGAAGGCCACCGAGGCCAACTTCGTTGCGGCCCGCGCGCAGATCGGCTATTCCCGGTCCTTTGAGGCTCCAACCATCGACACAAGCCCCAGCATCAGCACGGTTCGCGAGTCCGCCAATCAGCCTTACTTCCCTTCCGGCAACGTTGACAACGGCTCGGGCAACTTTGTTCTGCCCATCGATCTCAATTATGAAATCGATCTCTGGGGGCGCATCCGCCGCAGCGTAACCGCCTCTCGAGAACAGGCACAGGCCAGCGATGCGGACCTCGAGAATGCCCGCCTGAGTCTCCACGCCGAGCTCGCTCTTGACTACTTCGGGCTTCGCACCGCTGATGCACAGATCAAGCTTCTCGACGACACAGTAAAGGCCTATCAACAGGCGCTGCAACTTACCCAGGACCGATTCGAAGGCGGCGCCGCACCTGAGTCTGACGTGACCCAGGCCCGCACGCAGCTCGAACAGGCGCAGGTGCAGCTCACCGATCTCGGCGTGCAGCGCGCAGAGTATGAGCATGCCATCGCGGTGCTCGTCGGCAAGCCGCCTGCGGAGCTCACCCTCCCCCCAGATCCACTCAACTCTCAGCCGCCGGCTCTACCCCGCATTCCCGTCGCCGTTCCCGCAACTTTACTCGAGCGCCGGCCTGATATCGCCGGAGACGAGCGTCGCATGGCCGCGGCAAATGAGGAAATCGGCATTGCCCAGGCTGCCTACTATCCAACTCTGTCGCTTAGTGCAGCCGCCGGCCTGCAAGGGACTTCAGCACTCAATTGGTTCAATTGGCCCAGCCGCTTCTGGGCAGTCGGGCCCTCGTTTTCTGAAACACTCTTCGACGCCGGGCGTCGCCGCGCCACCAGGCAGATCACCGAAGCACAGTACGATGCCACCATCGCCAACTACCGGCAGACCGCTCTCACCGCATTTCAACAGGTCGAGGACAACCTTGCTGCCCTGCGCGTGCTCGCGACTGAAGCACAGCAGCAGCACGAAGCAACGGCGTCTGCCGAGCAGTCACTGAGCCTCTTTCAAACGCGGTATGAAGGCGGGGTCGACACCTATTTGCAGGTGGTCACATGGCAGACTGCCGCGTTGTACAACGAACGTAACGATCTCGATATTATGCAGCGCCGTCTTGATGCCAGCGTGCTGTTGATCAAAGCGCTGGGCGGCGGCTGGGATATGACAGAACTTCCACGGTTCTGAACAAGATCTGATGTACATATCCCCAGTAACAGTAAGTATGTTTAGGCCTGAGGACCGGCGTATCGCAAACTGCATCGTGTTTCTCGCCGTTGCTGTTTGCCGTTTGTGCGATCATTTGCTTATTGGACCCGGTACAGTTCCAGACCCATGCGGGCGAGAGAAGTATTCGATCGCGTCTTTTTTCGTTACTACGTTGCTGAGCGCAACGTGAGGGTCTTTCCCCTGCCGTATGGCGTCAGCAGAAACCAGACTTCGCTGAAGGCTATTCGCAGGCAGGAGGGTTGCGGTTTGCTTCGCCACCCCGGGAGATGGAATAGTGGGCAAATCGGCCCGCGGCTTCGTAAGTGTTAGTAATTGGCCCAACGTCGGTGCATTCCGTACGCGCAGACTCGGCAACATTTTTGAATCCGGAATATTGAGCCAATCGCGCAGTGTAGCCGGAATCGATGCGTGGTCGTAGGGAACAGCAGAGTCGGACCTGAACACCGTTCCCTCCTGAATCGAAGGGGAAACCGCGACCATGGGTACCCGCACTCCGAAGCGATCAAATCCAAAACCCTGCTGCCCTGGGGAGCTTTTCGCGTCAGGAGGCGTTGCGCCCCATGGAGGCATAACGTGGTCGTAGGTGCCGCCGTGCTCATCATAGGTGATGAGCAAAAGAGTCTGGTTCCATTGGGGCGATGTGCTGACCGCAGTCCAAATATCCAGAAGAAATTGCTCTCCGGCCAGAACATCATGAGGCGGGTGTTCGTCGTTCGGATTCTCAACGAAGCTTGGCTCAAGAAATGAGTATTGAGGCAGCGCCCCTTTCCTGCAGTCTGCCTCAAAATCATCGAAATGCGCGAACCGGTTTAGCGCATATGGCCACAGTTTAGGAAACATCGAATACGTCAACGATGGCGTCAGTGTTGTGTCGCAATATACCTTCCAGGAGTTTCCCGTAGACTCCAGCACGTTGAAGATTGTATCTACATTCCAGTCGAACGGATTAGGCGGGTTCCCGTTGATCACATTGCCGTTCGACGTGCCGGCATGCACAAAAGCGCGGTTCGGCCAGGTGTCGGTAGGAACAGAACTATACCATCGGTCGCACACCGCAAAGCTCTTCGCCAGCGTTGAGATCACGGGAACCTGTTCGGGGCTGAATGGCTCCATGATCTGAACTGGAATATTTGCGCCTGTTACTGTCTCGTAGTTGATCACAAAGCCGAGGTTTTTCCACCTTGGATTCTGGCTTGGCGGGTCTGGCCCAAAGAGCTGGTAATTCACATTGGGATAGTCCTCTTTGGGATCCGGGTTCGGCATATCTGTCGCGTTCGCATGCGGGAAAACCGGATACGTCTGACTCGGCTTCCCTTCAAAGTAGCCTGCATCCACAGGGTTGAACAGCTGATCATTCAATCCCTCATAGGGGTCGGGTTGTCCGCCGGCGGATGCCGGCAGATAAGTCTTCGGCGCACCCTGAGCTCCTCCATAGAGCCATCCGCACATATTGTCAAAAGAACGATTCTCGA
>Ga0335075_10016363_pt1 | contig 11091 bp, 14 predicted proteins | sample Lox_Sample_24_FD_206723 | JGI IMG/M metagenome (GOLD analysis project Ga0335075, IMG submission 206723) | Soil microbial communities from Loxahatchee National Wildlife Refuge, Florida, United States - Lox_Sample_2.4 | ecosystem: Environmental > Terrestrial > Soil > Wetlands | place: USA... | reverse complement strand
AGCCGGCAATCTGATCGCCGCCGACGGCGGACCGCCGGGCCACGAAGGCGGTGTCGGCGAACTCGCGGAAGAACATCGGGTGATGGAGCTGGCGCAGCAGGTCGGCGTGGGGGTGATCGCCCCAGAACCGCTCGAAGTTGCCGAGGATCTCGGCCAGATCACCGTCGCGGACCGGCTTGATGGTGATGTCGGAAGCGACCACCAGGCCAACTTAGCGCCTGCGGCGGCGCTGCCTGATCTTGATGTAGCCGAACAGCGGGTGGCCGGTCACGACCACCGTCGGGGCGCCCGGGTCGGCCGTCTCGGCGGCCCTGTTGCTGATGTGTCCGGTGTACGTGCTCAGCGGGCCGATGCGGGCCGCCCAGCCGTCGGGCAGGATCAGCTGGATCCACCCGGTCCGGGTGACGACCTCCACGGTGACCTCGCGGTAAGCGCAGGAGGCCTGGGTGAAGTCGATCGTGATCCACCCTGTGGTGGACTCGGCGGTGATCCGCGGCGGGACGATCCAGCGGCCGGACTGCCTGATATTGGGGGTGGTGGTCCGCAGGACCAGGGTCTCCGGCTCGGCGGCGATGCCCGGGTAGGACGTGAAGAGGGAAGGGGAGGCGCTCGGGGGCTGCGCGGGCAGGTCCGCCAGCAGGATCGCCAGCTCGCCGTAGGTCTTCGCGGTGTAAGCCCGGCCGAGCCTTTCGTCCAGCTCCCAGAGCTCGAGTCGGCCCTCGCCCGCCGCGACCCGCAGTCGCTCGGCGACGGCCTCCCGGTCCGCGTCCGCCGCCCGCTGCGCCGCGATGTGATCCGGCACCGGTCCCGGCCGATTCGCATCGCTCATAGGCCCGACTGTAGGTCATCCCCGGTGGCACGCGGCAGAGACCGCTGGACGGTTATTCGTCCAGGGCGGCGGCGTCGGCGGGAACGTCGACGGAGTACCGCCGGAGCACCTCCAGCGGGACGATCTCCAGAGCGCGTTCGTGGGTCGAAGCCAGCACCACAGGGGCCGCCGCCCCGTCACGGTGGGCGCGCAGCCAGTTGGCCGCGGTCACGCACCACCTGTCTCCCGGCACGAGGCCGGGGAAGCTGAACTGGGGCATGGGCGTGGTCAGGTCATTGCCGATGCCGCGCTGGTGCGCGAGGAATTCCGCGGTCACCACCGCGCAGATCGTGTGGCTGCCCAGGTCCTCGGGTCCGGTGGTGCAGCACCCATCCCGGTAGAACCCGGTGAGGGGATCGGTTCCACATGGCTCGAGCTCCCCGCCCAGCACATTTCGGTCAGCCATGCTTGCAGTATCGGCACCGCAGCGGGGCTCCGCAAGATCGCCCGGCCAGGCCGGGGGTCGCGCCGGACACGGTACTGTAGCGATTTTGCCGCTGGACAGGCTCAAGCGGGCGGCTTAGTCTTGACTGTATGGTCAGTCAAGATACGGGTTATGGGCGTGACCCGGCCCCGGTGGACCGGGCCGGGCTGGAAGAGGCGCTCCGGCCGTTTGGGGAGAGCCGGATGCTGCCGCGGGAGGCGTACGTTGACCCGGCGGTGTTCGAGTGGGAGCAGCGGCACTTCTTCGGTGGCGGCTGGATGTGCGTCGGGCGAAGCGAGCAGCTTCCCGAGCCGGGCGACCAGCGAGCCGAGGCCACAGGGACGGGCGGCGTGCTGCTGGTGCGCGGCGACGACGGGACGCTGCGGGCGTTCGCGAACACCTGCCGCCACCGCGGGCACGAGTTGCTGCCCTGCGGGGATTCCTCGCGCGCCCGGATGATCATCTGTCCGTACCACGCCTGGACGTACTCGCTGTCCGGCGACCTGCGCGCGGCGGGGACGTTCAAGAAGATGCAGGGCTTCGACTCCGCCGAGTGGGGGCTGCCGCAGCTGCCTGCGACCGAGTGGCACGGTCTGGTCTTCGTCGACGGATCGGGCGGGGATGCTCCATCTTTGGCGGAGGTGCTGGCCAAGCTGGACGAGATCGTGGCGCCGTACGAGCCGGAGCGACTGGTGACGGCCGGACAGCACATCTACGACGCCACTGCCAACTGGAAGATCCTCACCGAGAACTACCACGAGTGCTACCACTGCCCCTCGATCCATCCCGAGCTGTGCCGGGTCAGCCCGCCCCGCAGCGGCGAGAACTACGCGGCCGACGGCGCCTGGATGGGCGGCTGGATGGACCTGCGCGAGGGCATGGCCACGATGTCGCTGTCCGGTGAGAGCGGCGGCGTCCCGCTGCGCGGCCTGGACGCCCAGGGGCTCCGCACCGTCATCTACCTCAACATCCTGCCGAACGTCCTGCTCAGCCTGCACCCGGACTACGTGATGACGCACCGGCTGGTGCCGGTCGCCGCGGACCGGACCCGGATCGAGTGCACCTGGGCGTTCGCGCCCGAGGCCGTGGCGCAGCCGTCCTTCGACCCGGGGTACGCGGTGGAGTTCTGGGACATCACCAACCGGCAGGACTGGTCCGCGTGCGAGTCGGTGCAGCGCGGGCTGTCCTCGCCGCACGCGTCGCCCGGGCCGCTTTCGCCGGACGAGGACGCGGTGTACTCGTTCGTCACCACGATCGCCCGGGGTTACCTCGGCCAGGCCGCGTGGAGCCCGGTAGCGTAGGACGCGTGAGCGTACTCGACATTCCGGTCAAGACCCTGGCCGGGCAGGAATCCTCGCTCGGCGCCGTCGCTGCGGGGTCGACGCTGCTGGTGGTGAACGTGGCCTCCAAGTGCGGGCTGACCCCCCAGTACGCGGCGCTGGAGAAGGTACACGAGCAGTTCGTGGGCCGCGGTTTCGCCGTGGTCGGCTTCCCCTGCAATCAGTTCGGCGGACAGGAGCCGGGCAGCGCGGAGCAGATCGCGGAGTTCTGCTCCGCGACCTACGGGGTCACGTTCCCGATGTTCGAGAAGATCGAGGTAAACGGGCCGGGGCGGCACCCGATCTACGCTTCCCTCACGGCGGTATCTGATGCCGACGGCGAGGCCGGCGACATCCAGTGGAACTTCGAGAAGTTCCTGGTGCGTCCAGACGGCTCGGTGGCCGCTCGGTTCCGCCCGCGCACTACCCCGGACTCCCCCGAGGTCCTGTCCGCCATCGAGGCCAACCTCCCGGCCGACTACTTCCTCGGCTGAGGCTCCCCGCCCGGGCTGAGGCTCCCCGCCCGGCTACGCCAGAAGGGCCGGGCCCCGCTTGGTCATCTGGCGGGCGATGATCATGCGCTGGATCTCGCTGGTACCCTCCCAGATCCGCTCGACGCGCAGTTCGCGGTAGAAGCGCTCGGCGACGTTCTCTCGCATGTAGCCGCGGCCGCCGAAGACCTGGACGGCCCGGTCCGCGACCCGGCCGGCCATCTCCGAGCAGTAGAGCTTGGCCATCGAGCACTGCGCGTGGGACACCTTGGTGTCGGTGCCGCGGTCGATGCCGCGCGCGGTCTCGTAGGCCATCGCCCGGGCCGCGAACAGCTCGGTCAGGCTGTCCGCGAGCATTCCAGCCACCAGCCCGTGGTCGCTTATCGGCCGGCCGCCCACTTGCCGGGTGGCGGCGAACGCGGTCATCTCCCCGGTGAGCCTTTCCGCAGCCCCCAGGCAGCGGGCCGCCACCATCAGCCGCTCGAACCTGAACCACTCGTAGGCGAAGGTCATCCCGTCGCCCTCCGCGCCGACCAGATTCGCGGCCGGGACGCGCACGTTCTCGAACGCGACGATCGGATGGTGATGGCTGATCGTGTGGGCGTAGGCCGGCGTCCTGACCACCCGGACGCCCGGGCTCGGCAGGTCGACCAGGAACATCGCGTGTTCGCCATCGTGCCGCCCGCCGCGCAGCCGGGCCTGGAAGAACGCGAAGTCGGCGGTATTGAACGAGGTGACATGCCACTTGACGCCGTTGAGGAGGTAAGAGTCACCGTCCCTGGAGGCGGTCGCCTCGATCGCGTCGACGTCGGAGCCCGCGCCCTCCTCGGTGATCGCGTAGCACTCCTCTCGCTCACCCGCGATCGCGGGCCGGACGTAGCGCTCGATCTGGTCGGGCGTGGCCACCACGGGCAGCCAGGACGGCGGGGTGGCCGCCACCCACGCCAGCGCATTGGTCACCCGGCCCACCTGCTCCTGGACCAGCACCTGCTGCAGGGTGGTGCAGCCACCGCCGCCGAGTTCGGGCGGCATGTTGGTCGAGTGCAGGCCAAGCTCGCGGGCGCGCTTGGCGTGCCCGGCGGTCACGTCGGCCGGCAGTTCCCCGCCAGAGGCCTCGGCCTGCTCCTCGAACGGGATCAGCTCATCCGCGAAACCGCGGGCCCGGGCCTGAATCTCGAGGTCTTCGGTCGACAAGCCGTACATCGGGAGGGTCCTCCTCGGGTGCCCAGCCGCATCGACTAGGCGCATTGACTGAATGTTCAGTCTATGTCAGCATCGATGGTATGCCAACGGAAAGTGCTGACGCTGTCGTGGTGGGCGGCGGGACTGTGGGCGCCTGGTGCGCGTACTTCCTGCGCCGCGCCGGGCTCGGCCGGGTCGTCCTGGTCGAGAAGGGCTATCTCGGGCAGGGGGCGAGCAGCCGGGCGGCCGGCGTCGTCCGGACACAGGGCGGAACGCCCGACGCGGTGCGGCTTGGGCTGTGGTCGCGCCGGTTCTACCTGAGGCAGCGGGAGGAACTGGGCACCGACTCCGGGTTTACCGAGCAGGGCTACCTGCTGCCCTGCTTCACGGAGGAGGACGTCGCCGCGGCCCGTGAGCGGATGGCCATGCAGTCCGCGCTCGGCGTGCCGGTGCGCTGGCTCGACCCAGATGAAGTGGACAAGTTCAACCCGACGCTGGCCCTGGGGCAAACACTCGGCGGCACGTTCTGCGCCCTCGACGGGTACATCTCGCCGCCGCGCAACGTAGCCGCCTACACCGTGGCGCTGCTGCGCAGCGGCGTCGACGTCCTCGAGCACGTCGCGTTCCGCTGCCTGACGCGCGGCGGCGTCGACACGAGCCAGGGACGGGTCGACGCGGGCCTAGTGGTCCTCACCGGCGGGCCCAAGCTGGCCGAGGTCGGCCGGCTGGCTGGCCTGCGCATCCCGGCAGGCGGCGCCCGGCACCAGATCGCGGTGACCGAGCGGCACCCGGACCTGGACCCGGCCCGGGTGCCGATGGTGTTCGACCTGGCCGATGGGCTTTACTGGCGCCCGGAGGAGGGCGGGCTGCTGTTCGGGATGAGCAACCCCGACGAACCGCCGGGCACGAACCGCGAGGTGGACGAGGACTATCTCGCCCGGATGCGGGCCCGGCTGGCCCGCCTGGTCCCGGTCACCGCCGGGCTCGGACTGCGCCGCATCTGGGCCGCGACCATCGACTACACCCCGGATCACCTGCCGATCATCGGCCGCGCGCCGGGCCTGGATCACGTTACCGTCGCCAGCGCGGCCGGGGCCGGCATGATGTGGGGACCGGCCGTCGCCAAGGCCGCGGCCGACGTCGCCCTCACGGGCTCCTCGGACGTCGCCGACGTTGGCTCACTCGGCCTGGACCGCTTCGACGAGGCCGGGCGCAGCCGCCTGGCTACCGACCCCATCGCCCTGCCCTTCCCGGAAAGGATTTCCGCCCCATGATTACCGCAACCCCGTTCCTGGCGGCCGCGGCCGACGCGAAGCTCGAGGACTGGGGCCCGCTGGACGAAGCGACCGGCGAGCCGATGCACACCTCGGGGACGACGCTGTGGACCGGAGACGGCGACCAGGAAGCTGGGGTCTGGGAGTGCACCGCGGGCCCGTCCCGGTGGAGCCTGGAGAACAACGAGTTCGTGCACATCCTGTCCGGCCGGATGACCGTGACACCCGACGGCGGCGAGCCGACCGACATCGAGCCGGGAGACACCGCCGTGTTCCCTCGGGGCTGGACCGGAACCTGGGAGATCCACGAGACTATCCGGAAGCTGTACGTACTGTTCTAGGTGAGGCTCCGGTGGCCCTGGCTGACTTTCCGCGCTATCCGCTGCTGTTCGGGCCGAGCCCGGTCCACCCACTGGAGCGGCTGACCGCCCACCTGGCCGGCCCGGCCATCTGGGCCAAGCGGGAGGACTGCAACTCCGGGCTCGCCTTCGGCGGGAACAAGACCCGCAAACTGGAATACCTGGTCCCTGACGCGCTGGCGCAGGGCGCGGACACGCTGGTCTCGATCGGCGGGGTGCAGTCCAACCACACCCGCCAGGTCGCCGCGGTCGCCGCCAGGCTCGGCCTGAAGGCCAGGCTCGTGCATGAAAGCTGGGTCGACTGGCCCGACCCGCTGAACGACCGGGTGGGCAACATCTTGCTGTCCCGGATCGTGGGCGCGGACGTGCGCCTAGTCGACGAGGGCTTCGGCATCGGCATCAAGAGCAGCTGGGAGCAGGCGCTGGAGGACGTCCGTGCCGCGGGCGGCACGCCGTACGCGATCCCGGCCGGCGCGTCGGACCACCGGCTCGGCGGCCTCGGCTTCGCGAACTGGGCTTACGAGGTCCAGCAGCAGGAGCGGGAGCTCGGGGTCTTCTTCGACACGATCATCGTGTGCAGCGTCACCGGCTCCACCCAGGCCGGGATGATCGCCGGCTTCGCCGGCCAGGAAGAGCCGCGGCAGGTGATCGGGATCGACGCGTCGGCCCGGATCGGGGAGACCAGGGCTCAGGTCGAGAAGATCGCTCGGAACACCGCCGAGCTCATCGGCCTGGGCCGGGAGCTGCGCGGCGACGAGATCACCGTGCTCGAGGGCTGGGCCGGGGACTACTACGGCATCCCGGTGCAATCGACGCTGGACGCGATCCGGATGACCGGGCGCCTAGAGGGCATGATCATCGACCCGGTGTACGAGGGAAAGTCGATGGCCGGGCTCATCGACCTGGTGCAGACCGGCCGCATCGGAACGGAGTCCACAGTGCTGTACGCCCACCTGGGCGGCCAGCCGGCCCTGAACGCCTACAGCGCCCTGTTCCGCTGACCCGCTTGGCCGTAACCTTCTCGGGACGCTGCCGTCGTAGGGTCACGGTATGGACGGTCCAGGGGCGGGGCGTGGGGTGATGGCTGGGCTCGGAGTGCGGCGGCGGCTGGTCTCGCCGGTGACGGCGAACGTCCTGGGCAGCTTCGCCCTGGCCCTGGTCCTGGTCGCGGTGTCGCTCGACGTCCTGGGCGACAAGGCGGACCTGCCGAACACATCCTGAACATCGTCCTGCTCACGGCGTTCGTGGTGGTCGGCCTGCTGGTGGCCCGGGCCAGGCCGCGCAATGCAGTGGGCTGGCTGCTGCTGGCCGGCGGCCTACCTGCTGGCCGCGGCCACGTGGCCGGTGAGCATCTACGCTGTCGCGGTCAGCACAATCGCCGGGCACCGGATCGCCGTGGACAGCACCGGCGACCTGGCCGTCATCGACAGTCCCAGCGGGACCGCGGCCTGGCTCACGCCGGTGCAAGAGCTCATCCTCCCGCTCATCGTGGTGTTCTGGCTGGTGTTCCTTGGCCGCCAGATGGCGAGGTAGCGCAGGTCGTCCGGGGAGCGGCGCGAGCAGCTGAAGTGGCTGATGTGGGGCGCGGCCGTGCTGCTCGTGGGGGGCGCGGTCGTCATCCTGGCCGACTCGCTTGACCAGCACCGGTCGGCGCTCGTTGAGGTGGTCGAAGGGGTCGCAGTCGTGGCACTGACCGCCTTCCCGCTGAGCATAGGGGTCGGCGTCCTGCGGTACCGGCTGTACGAGATCGACCGCGTGATCTCGCGGACGCTCGCCTACGCGATCGTGACCGGGCTGCTGGTGGGGTGCTACGTCGGCGTGGTGGCCCTGGGCACCGACGTGCTGCCGTTCCGGGGATCGGTCGCGGTGGCCGTCTCGACGCTGGCCGTGGCGGCGCTGTTCAATCCGCTGCGCCGCCAGGTTCAGCGGGTCGTGCACCGCAGGTTCAACCGGGCCAGCTACGACGCCGACCAGATGATCACGTCCTTCGCGGCCCGGCTGCAGGACGCAGTCGAGCTGACCTCCGTACGGGATGACCTGCTGGATGCGGTGAACCGATCACTCGAGCCGACGCAGGCCTCAGTGTGGTTCAGCCGGGACGTAGGTGCTCAGACCGACACCGGGCCGCCGCGGCGGGCGGAATCGAAGTCGCCGGTGCCGTCCGGTGCGCCGGCGCCCGGACCCGTCGGGTAGGCGTGCCTGCCTTTGGCCGGCACCCGGTCGGGATGGCCCCGGCCAAGGGATATCTGCTCGATCTTGACATAGCGGGAAAGGTCCTGCCACTGGCTGGCCACCGCAGCGGCCACGGCTGCGGGAAGCAACCACCGAAGTGCCTTGCGAGCCATCGTGATCATCCCTCCTGTTTCACTTGTCCCCGCGTTCCCCAGCAGCAGGGAATGCAAACCCGGCAGGTTTGACCGCTTCCCTGGCAGTGGGCCAGGCTCAGTGTCATGGTCTGGCGGATCCATTTCACGGCCGAGGACCTCGAGCGGATCCAGGTCAGGCCGACCCTCGGCCCGCTGGCCGAGACTATCGAGGCGATGACGCTGCTGCGCAGCCCGGAGCGGCTCCGCCCGCGGTTCAGCCAGTGGCACCGTCAGGTAACCGGCAGGCTCACGGCGCAGATGGCGCCGCTGGCGGCCCTGGTCCCGCCCGGATCCGTGGGCGTGGACCTGCCCATGCTCACCGGCCCGGCAGCCACGGTCGAGCAGGGAGTGCAGGCGCTCCTGGCCGTGCCACGCAAGCATCTGCTGGTGGAGATGGAGGCGATCGACGGGCAGGACAAACTTCCCGCCGCGGCGTGGCCGCTCGCCGACCCGGAGGGCCGGGTCCAGCTCGCCGAGGCGGCCCGGGCCGCCCACCAGGTGCTGGTCGAGCCGTACTGGACCCGGATACACGCCTGCCTGCATGCCGACCGGGTCGCCCGGGCCCGGACGCTGGCGGCAGGCGGGCCCGACCGGCTGCTGGCCTCGCTGCGGGGCCGGTGGATCCGCTGGCGGCCGCCGGTCCTCGAGGTGCTATTGCCGTCCGAGGTGGAGTTGGACTTGGGTGGGCGCGGCATCGCCCTGGTGCCATCCATGTTCGTGGGGCAGTTCCCCAGCCTGCATCACAGCGTGAACGACGAGACCGCGGTGCCCTGGCTGGTCCTGCCGACGGACGAGCGAGTCGGTCGGCGTCGTCTGTGGGACAACACCCGGCCGGATGGGGCGGCACTGGCCGCGCTGGTGGGCCGGAACCGGGCCGCAGTGCTGCGCGCCATCGCGCACGGGTGCAGCACCACCGAACTGGCCGACCGGGTGGGCATCTCGCTCGCCTCAGCCAGCCAGCACGCATCGGTGCTGCGGGACGCCGGTCTCATCGCCACTCGCCGACAGGGCAGCGCCGTGCTGCACGTACTCACGCCGCTCGGTGCCGAGCTACTCCGAGCGGGATTAGGGCCGGGCCCGGCTCCCGTGCGGGCCGCCGTCGTGGGCTGGTCATGGTCGGCCGGGATCATGACCAGCCCCTGGACCACCGGCTGTGGTTTCCGGTCCCAGCATCACCGGCGGTGTGCGCGCGCGCCAACCCTTTCGGTTGCGGCCGAAAGGTCGATGTCGCAGGCCATTCCGCGTTTGACCGCTTCCCTGGCGGTGGGCCAGGCTGAGTGTCATGGTCTTGCGGATTCATTTCACGGCCAAGGACCTCGAGCGGATTAAGGTCAGTCCGACCCTCGGTCCGCTAGCCGAGACCACGGCGGCGATGTCCATGCTGCGCAGCCTGGAGCGGCCCCGCCCGCGATTCAGCCAGTGGCACCGTCAGGTAACCAGCCGGCTCACGGCGCAGATGACGCCGCTGACGGCCCTAATCCCGCCCGGGTCCATGGCCGTGGACCTGTCCACGCTCACCGGCCCGGCAGCCACGATCGAGCAGGGAGTCCATGCGCTCCTGGCCGTGCCCCGCGAGCACCTCTTGGCGGAGATGGAGTTTGTCGACCGGATGAACAAGCTGCCCGCCACCGCGTGGCCGCTCGCCGACCCGGAGGGCCGGTTCCGGCTCGCCGAAGCGGTCCGGGCCGCCCACCAGGCGCTGGTCGAGCCGTACTGGACCCGGATACACGCCTGCCTGCATGCCGACCAGGTCGCCCGGGCCCGGACGCTGGCGGCGGGCGGGCCCGACCGGCTGCTGGCCTCACTGCAGGGCAGGTGGATCCGCTGGCGACCACCGGTCCTCGAGGTGCTTACGCCCTTCGATTCGGACATGTACCTGAGCGGCCGGGGTATCGCCCTGGTGCCCTCCATGTTCACGGGGCCGATGCCCGGGGTGTACTACGACGGGAACGACCAGACCGCTGCGCCCTGGTTGGTACTGCCGACCGACGAGTGGGTCGGCCGACGTCGTTCGTGGGACAACAGCCGGCCCGATGGGGCGGCACTGGCCGCGCTGGTGGGCCGGAACCGGGCCGCGGTGCTGCGCACGGTCGCCGAAGGATGCACCACGACAGAACTGGCGGACCGCGTGGGCATCTCGCTCGCGGCGGCCAGCCAGCACGCGTCGGTGCTGCGGAACGCGGGCCTCATCGCCACTCGCCGACAGGGCGGCGCGGTCCTGCACGTACTCACCCCGCTCGGTGCCGAGCTACTCCGAGCGGGATTAGGGCCGGGCCCGGCTCTCGTGCGGGCCGTCGTGGTGGGCTGGCCATGGTCGGCCGGATCATGGCCAGCCCCTGGACCACCGGCTGTGGTTTCCGGTCCCAGCATCACGGGCGGCGACTGCCGGCGACAAACCCTTTCAGCTGTGGCTTAAACCTGCAGATACATAACGGCGTTAGCCCATGCTGGGCCGGGGTTGGGATACCGCGGGCATCCGGGGCACGGTCAGGCGGGTCAGCGCCGCCGCAGCCAGGGTGACGAGGCTGGCGACGACGGCCAGCCCGGCCAGGTGCTCCGCCTGAGCCAGGAAGGGGCCGGCCACGGCTCCGATCAGGGTGGCCGCGGCCTCGCCGGTCAGGAACACGGCGCTGATCCGGCCGAGGAGCGCGTCTGGGATCACGCGCTGCATGGCGGTCTGCGCGATCACCAGGCACATCGAGCCGAACAGGCCGATGGCGACCGACGCCGGCAGCGCCGTAGCGAGCGACGTCGAGGTGAACAGGCCGAAGTACCCGGCGGCGGTGGCGGCCAGGGTAGCCGTTAGCA
>Ga0335075_10016362_pt1 | contig 11091 bp, 9 predicted proteins | sample Lox_Sample_24_FD_206723 | JGI IMG/M metagenome (GOLD analysis project Ga0335075, IMG submission 206723) | Soil microbial communities from Loxahatchee National Wildlife Refuge, Florida, United States - Lox_Sample_2.4 | ecosystem: Environmental > Terrestrial > Soil > Wetlands | place: USA: Florida... | reverse complement strand
CGGATTCTGCGGCGGGACCACCGGCGACGGGACCTACCACTGGTCACTGCACGGTAATTCGCTCGCTATCCGGGTCGTCAGCGACCACCAGTGCGCCAACCGCGACAGCTTCTGGAACGGCACCTTCACCCGGTCAAGTCCACGTTCACACCCGCAGGCCACCCCGTGACGCCCAGGATTCGTGCTGCACAACACCAGGAGGAGAACATGAAACGTCCTTTCCGCGGCCTTCGGCCGTCGGCCTGGCTGGGGCTCGCCGTCGCGGTGATGGCGCTCACGGCCGCCTGTTCGTCGGCGGCCGGCCACGCCGGATCGACGGCGACGCAGACAACGGGCCACCCCGCAGCCACCGCAATGGCCGGCCAGCAGAACGTTGACAGGTCGGTCGTGCTCGACGGCGCCCCGGGCACGTCGGCGGCAGATACCCGTACCGGGACGCTCTACGTTCCGATCCAGTGCGCGACCGGTTTCTGCAGCTCTGGTCAGCCCGCTCATGTGCTGGACGTGATCAACGCGGCGGCCTGTAACGTCAACGCGCGGTCCGGGTGCCGGGTGGTGGCCAGGGCCGAGGTGGGCGGGAGCCCCACCGCGGCAGTCGTGGACGAGCGGACCGACACGGTCTACGTGACGAACAGCGACGACGGCACCGTTTCTGTGGTGAACGGAGCGCGATGCAACGCTCGGGTGACCTCAGGTTGCGGTGCGCCGCGGGCGTCGGTCAAACTCGGCGGGTTCCTCGTCGCCGCGACCGTCAACCCCGGTACCCGAACGCTTTACGTGGCCGATCTGAAGGGCGGCGTCTTCGTGGTCGACACGGCCGCCTGCAACACCGCGACGACCACCGGGTGCGCCCAGCCCGCCAGGAAGATAGCGGACCGCCACGGACCGGCCGCGCTCGATATCGATCTGGCCACCGACACCCTCTACGCGGTCAACAACGGCGACTCGGACAACGGCGACACCGTGTCCGTGATTAGCGGGGCCAGCTGCAACGGCACCGACGGCAGCGGCTGCGGCCAGGCTCCGGCCACCACCAAGGTCGGCAGCGGCGCCTTCTGGGCCGCCGTGGACCAGGTTCGTGACACCATCTACGTTGCCAACGACAACGACGGGACGGTCTCGGTCATCAACGGCGCCCGCTGCAACGGCCGGGTCACCTCGGGCTGCGGCCAGTCGTGGCCGACAGTGACGACCGGAGCGAACCCCGAGTCCCTGGCCGTCGATCCGTCCTCGGGCACGGTCTTCACTGTGAATCATGTCGACGACACGCTGTCCGTCATCAACGCAAGGACGTGCAACGGCACGACCACGTCCGGCTGCGCGGGCCGGCCCCGGAACGAGCAGGCCACACCGGACCGCAATCCCGGATTCAACTCGTTCCCGAACGCGGTCACCCTGGTGCCGCGAGAAAACACCGCGTACGTCGTGAACGTGGGCGGTGCTAGCGTCCTGAGCCTCACCGGCATCAACCGCTGCAACACGACCACCGCCGCAGGCTGCCGCGCCGAGGCGCCGAGCGTCCCCGACCACGAGGCCACGATCTCGGCCGACCCGGCCACCGGCACCATCTACGCCGGCGACACCAGCCGTCCGCAGATCGACGTGCTAAATGCCGCTACGTGTCACGCCGGGTCTCTCGCCGGCTGCGCACCGGTCGCGGACATTCCGGTGGGAAACCCGATGGCCAGCGTGAGCGCGGTCGATGGGACTACCCACACCTTGTACGCCGCCGACCCGCAGGCGGGCACCATCGCGGTGATCAACACCGCGGCCTGCAACGCCCACGACACCACCGGCTGCGCGGACAAGCCCGCCACCATCAAGATCGGCACGTCCCCGAACACACCGGTCGTCAACCCGGCCAGCCAGACCCTGTACGTGTCCTACGGCGACAACGCCAACCGGGTCGCCGTGGTCAGCACCGGGACCTGCAACGCCACCCGAACCTCGGGCTGCGGGCAGACCCCGGCGGTGGTCAAGGTCGGCGATGGCACAGTCGTCCTGGCGGTCAGCACCGCCACCGACACCATCTACGGCCCCAGCTCCGGGACGTCGTTCAGCGGACACACCATGTCCGTGATCAACGGCGCGGCCTGCAACGGCACCAACTACTCCGGCTGCTCGCGGCTGGCCGCGACCGTGCCGGTCGGGTCCGGCCCGTTCGGCGTCGCCGTGAACGACCGCACCCACACGGTCTACGTGGCCAACAACGCCAACGGCGACTCACCTGGCACCCTATCGGTGATCAACGGCGCGACCTGCAACGGCACCCGGACAGGGGGCTGCCGCGGGCCCTTCCCCGTCATGACCACCGGCGGGGCACCGTTGATCGCGGCGGTTGACGCCGCCACCGGCACGATCTATGTCACCGACTTCGCCGATGCCGAGGTGAGCGCCCTGGACGGGTCACGCTGCAACGCCTCGGTGGCCAGCGGATGCGGCGCCTCGCCACGCGAGCAGGCGGTCGGCTCACAGCCGGTCGGACTGACCCTGGACCCGCAGGTCGGCACCATCTACGTGGCCGACACCTTCCAGGCCGGGTCCATGTCAGTCCTCGCCAGGGATCTCGGACCCAGCGCCAACTGACTTACTTCCGGCGCTCCCGCAGCGCCCCGCCGGCTGCGCCGCACCCCTCCCGATCACCGGCGGCCACCGGCATAGCGAACCCGAACCGCGGGCGTGGTCCTCACCGGCACAGCACCGATCCGTGAGGACCCGACGAACAGCACCTCACGCGACCTGGCATTGATCGCCATGACCTGCCGCTGGCGGAGCTGTCCACGCCGCCGCCTGACACGGCTGCGGCATCCGTCCGTGCGCCCGCGCCACGCGTTTAACGGAGGCCACGATGATGTTCCTTGATTGCCCCGCCTGGCTGGACCACGACGGCGCCGTCCGATGCGGGCTGCCTGCCGAGGTCAGGTGCCGGTTCACGGTGTGCTCAACCAACGGGCCCCTCGAAGGCGCCACGATCAGGTGCCCGGTCGGCCATTACTTCTGCGGGGACATCAGATCCCTCACCTGGGACAGCAAGGACAGGCACAACCCAGGCCTGCCGCAGTGACATCCCGCTCCGGGCACGACAGCGTCCGGTGCAGCCATGATGGCCGTGACGGCACGGACGGGTCTGCCGCCCGGTATTTCCCCGCCCAGCCGGACCCGGAAATCTCCCGCACCAACACAACACCGCTCCGGCCTACTATCTGGGCCGCCGCGCCAGCCTATGGACCACCGCCACGCGTCCGCGCCGCAGGCGCACCACATCCCGTCATCCGATGCAAACCGTCACCAGCGGCGGGAACAGGCCCATCGGGCACGGAGGTCACCCCACCGGCGCCGGAGCCGCTTGCGTGACCTCTGCCGCCACGTCGATGCCGGTCATGCGGGCGCGCTGACGCCCCGGCTCGGGCCGGAATCCAGGTCGAGGCGATTCACCCGCCATTCAGATCCGGGCGTCGGCCAGCCGTCGGGCGATGCACGAGCCGCATACAGATCACCCGGCAAAGCGCGGCCGCGCGTAGCCGCCATCTCGACCAGATCGCCGATCATATCGGCGGGAGCGTGCGCGTTCCTCTTACCTCGGCAGTTACTGAGCGTGATGCCAATCCGCGCAGCCTTCGGTCTTAGCTCGGTAAGAGTGACTAGCTGACGGTTGCCGCCAGCGGTCGACCACTAAGCTGCCAGTCGAGCGACATCCTGAACGCGACACGGCCGCATGACGCGCGGCCACGCGCTATGCGGCATGTGCGGACGTTGGCACATGCCCTTGCCTCATCTGTTGTGATTCATAGGCATACGCAGATCCCACGCGGGTCTTCGGAACCATGCACCCTGTTTGCGCAGCGTAGCGCGGGAGAAAGGCAACATCGTATCCTAGCCGCTGATGACTTACGACTTCCAGTTCCAGCGTCGATAGAAATATTACGAATGGCTCGGCGTCGATAGCCGTGACTTGAGCCTCAGTAATTATCCTTGTGCTGAGCGTTAAATTCAGGCGGTGGAATCGCCTCCAGGCGGCGGACAGCTAAGGTCCCTTCTGAGCTCATCAGTGGCATGGATCGCCGCCCTGAATGCTTCTGATGTGGCCGCCTTATCCGCTGCGCCATCTATATAAGGCACTCTGTCAAGGGCCTGTCGGATGACAAGAATTCTACGACCCACCAGTTCGCTGTCATATCCGTTATCACCGGCCAGTTCCTCAAGGCGGTCCGAGTGGCGGCGAGATTCGGAGGCGAGTGCACGCATAACCCCTAGCGTATGCGGATGAACGTAGAGCGTAGTCAACTGATCCGACAGGGCTGCGATGTGTACGATCAATGGATCAATTTGCGTCCACTTTGTTTCACCCAGGCCGTCTACTGCGATGTCACCTGACGCGGGGACTGGGTCGCCGATCACCATATCTGCCATATACTCACTGAGATCTTCAGCCACGCGTTTTACGGAGCTACCAACTATGAAACCAACGCCGGTACCGGGCGCATGTGCCTCTACTATTGCACCAGCAGCGCCGGCCACAACACGTGGGATCAGCCAACGCGCAGCTCGTCCAAGAGAACGGGCAGATGACCGAAGAATGCTAGGTGCCACCTCCGGTACTTGTTCTTCCCTAATCTGTCGACGAACTCGCATGACCAAAGTCAGCAGATACCACCTTGCAGCTTTCACACGCTGAGCGGCGCTCGCCGGATCTGTTACAGTCGCGGCGTTAACCAGCGCGACGACCGTGTCATCGACCAGTACATCGGCAGGCGGCGGCGGAGGCGATCTATAACCTGCCGCCTCCAGAAGAGCAGCGAAAGCTAGACTGTCTATTTCTTTGACTCGCTCCAACTGCTCGTACGACGGAGGGCGTTCAACGTCGATCAACCGGTTCCAAAAATCGTCATCGTGAGCAACCGCTTCTACAGTTTCCAGCAGGTCCTCTACTCGATATCTGACAATGAGAGCACTATCAACGTCGAACCGACGCTTTTCATGATCCGCAAGAGCGGACCTCAGACGCCCTTCATCACGAATGACTGCAGTAGCCCGCCGAAAGCTATCCATGCTCCCCCCCACAAGGTATCGCCAGTGTGGCATACGGGAGAGCACCCTGTATAGCTAGTAGTCGTTGGGATGAAACTTCAAGTCCGGCCGCCAGAGTCGATCAAGTATGTGGGCGCAACCCGCCGTACAGCCTAGGGCACGTCCCAGAGCCGAATCAGCCCCTTGATCATGGCAGCCTCACGGTTAGTAGTCGCTTCAGCCTGAGCGTCGGGTCTGGCGCAGCTAACCCAGACACCTCGACCTCCACGTCAGGCACATTGCCCTAGACGAAAGCGCTCGGTCATTGGCACTACCGGTTGTCGCCTTACAGAATGCTCCGAGAGAGCAGGCTGCGGTTGCCGGGTGGGCAAGTTTGGGCGGACGAGGCAGTGTCGGTCAGCGTGGCTGGTCGTAGCGGACTGGGGTGGCATACCGGGAGTCGGCGTGACTGGCCCAGTACAGGTCCCGCAGCCGGCGGGTCAGCGGCCCTGATGTGCCGGTGCCCACGGGCTGGCCGTCGACGACAGTCACTGGCATGATGCCGCCGGCTGTGGAGGTGATCAGCACCTCGGCCGCCCGGCGCAGGTCGCCGGGGCTCAGCGGGCCCTCCTCGACTGGCTGGCCTGCCTGGCGGGCCAGTTCGATCACCGTGCGCCTGGTGATGCCGGCCAGCGTGCCGCTGGCCGGGGTCAGCCACCGCCCGTCCACCCAGGCGAACACGTTGTACCCGGGCCCCTCAGTGATGGCGCCGGACAGGTCGCGCAGCGCCACCAGGTCGGCTCCGTGGTCGTAGGCCTCTAGCAGCGCCAGGTCCAGGTCCAGCCAGTGGTAGTTCTTCACCCGCGGATCCACGCTGGCCGGCGGGATCCGGACCAGGTCGCTGACCCACAGGCTCACTCCCCTCTGCTGCCGCTGGGGGCTGGAGATCCACACGAATGGCACGGCATAGCAGTAGAACGTGGGCCGTGCGGTACGCAGGTCCCGGCTGCCCGGCGCCAGCCGACCGCGGGTGCATGTCATCGACACATACGCCTCGCGTAGCCCGGCGTGGCGGACGCACCCGTGCAGGATGGCCTCGATCTGGCCGCGGTCGCAGCCGGGGTCGAGCTGCAGCCGGGCCAAGCTGGCGGTGAACCGGTCAAGATGGTCTGCCAGCCGGAAGAATCGTCCGTCCCACACGTGCACGACGTCATAGGTGCAGTCCGATCGGGTGACGCCCAGGTCGAGCACCGAGATCTTCATCTCCTCGACCGGGCAGTACCGGCCGCCGGCCCATGCTGCCCCGCCCGGCCATGGCGGCCCTGCCCCATCAGCGTCGTCCAGTCCTGCCACCGGCACCTCCGTATCGTCATACCGCGACACGCTCACACCTCCCCCGCCGCGATCACCCCGACGAGCGGCCCTGTGGCCATGCCGGGCTAAGCTTGCCGTTTAATCTCTGGGGTTCCTGATCAGTGGTTTTGCCGGTATGCCCGGCGTGTCGCGGTGCGTGAGTGCGGCCTCCGCGTGATCATTTGTTCTCGCCAAAGGACACATGATCAGCAACGAAGGCCGTGATGAACAGCTTGCTAGAGCATGCCGCCGGTGTCGAGTCCCTCGCGGTGCTGTCGCGGTTCCGGCTTGATTTTCGCAGCTGCCTGGCCGCTCGCGGTGATGAGCTGTTCGAGCTGGCCGATGCGGTGCTGTGCGCGGACGGGCCGGTCCGGACGCTGGCGGGGCTGTCGCTGGTGCCGGAGCACCGGCGCGGTCATGGCGCGCTGTATGACGCGGTCAGTCACGGACGGATCCAGGCCGGGCGGCTGCGCCGGGCGCTGGCCGGGCTGCCGCTGCCGGCCTGGCCTGACGGGCGGATCCGGCTGGCGGTGGACGTGTGCAACTGGCTGCGCCCGGAGGCAGCGGCCAGCCCGGAGCGGCTGTTCTGCCACGTCTACGGGCGGGGGAAGGGGCAGGCGCAGATGATCCCGGGCTGGCCGTACTCGGTGCTGGCCGCGCTGGAGCCGGGCCGGACGTCGTGGACGCTGCCGCTGGACGCGGTGCGGCTGGGCCCGGCCGACGACGAGACGGAGGTTACGGCGGTCCAGGTCCGTGATGTCGTCGCCCGGCTGATCGAGGCCGGGCACTGGCGGGACGGCGACCTGGCGATCCTGGTCGTCTTCGACGCCGGCTACGACGTGACCCGGCTGGTCTGGCTGCTGGCCGACCTGCCGGCGGAACTGCTGGGCCGGCTGCGCAGTGACCGGGTGATGCAGCTGGCCGTGCCGCGCCAGCCCGGCACCGTGGGCCGGCCCCGCAAGCACGGCGGGCAGCTGGCCCTGTCCGACCCGGCGACCTAGCCGGACCCGCAGGTGGCCACCAGCACTATGACGTCCCGGTACGGGATGGCCGCGGCCGCCGCGTGGGACCGGGTGCATCCGCGGCTGACCCGCCGCGCCGCCTGGCTGGATCACGACGGTGACCTGCCGGTCATCGAGGGGACCCTGATCCGGCTGCAGGTGGATTACCTGCCCGGTGACAGGGACCCCAAGCCGGTGTGGCTGTGGTGGTCATGGACCGGCGCGCTGGGCGCCGATGTGGACCGGTGCTGGCAGTCGTTCTTGCGCCGCTTCGACCTGGAGCACACCTTCCGGCTGTTCAAGCAGGTCCTGGGCTGGACCGCGCCGAAGATCCGCGACCCAGCAGCCGCCGACCGGTGGACCTGGATCATCATCGCCTGCCACGCCCAGCTGCGCCTGGCCCGCCCGCTGGCGGCCGGCCTGCGCCGCCCCTGGGAACGGCCCGCCCCGCCGGGGCGGCTGACCCCGGCCCGGGTCCACCGGGGATTTAGGAACATCCGCGCGAAGATCTGCTGCCCGGCCGGTGCACCGAAACCAGGCAAACCCGGCCCGGGCAGACCGCCCGGATCCAAGAACCGCCACCCGGCACTACGCCACGACGTGGGCAAAACAACCAAAAGAGAACTCACGCTCAAGGCACGACGCGAACGCGCAAGTTAAACGGCAAGCTAAGGTGCTGTGCACTAAAGCGCCCGGCCTGCCCGGATAGCCGCGCAAGGCCGACAATATCCGGCGAATAACCGCACCGGCGTCCAGGCCGATCAGTACATTGCAGCCTCACCTTGGTTGCCTGGCACGCCAGGTATGGTCGGCCCGCACGGCGCAGTTGTTGGTAGCCAGCGCCGTCCTGCTTCTCCAGCAGCTGCCAAAGACTATCCGCAGGGCTGCCCTTCTCGATCAGTTCGCATGCCTCCACATCCCACAAGTTCACCGAGGTAGGAATCTGTTGCAGAAGCGAGGTAGCTTCTTCTCCGAGCGCGCCTTCGAGGAGATCGAGTGCTATCGGGGCTGGGAGCTCAACGCTGAGCAGCTTCAGCGCCACGATGTCGGAGGCTGTGAAGTGGTTACAGACGCCGCAGTACAGCTGCCGTAGGCGGAGCTCCCAATCCGCACATTGATGCTGCGCCCACCTCACGGCAGATGAGTACGTACTCAAAGATCAAAATGAGCCCCAGCGCGGGAGCGTAACAGGTTTACGCAACTTTGAATGGCCCCGTTTCCGCACGTACGGGCAGCAGGACCGTCAAATCAGATCTGTCCGCGTTAGAATCATTGTTGCCTGCGAAGGGGGGGCGATGAACCGCATAGCCGGAGTCACGAAGCCTGGATCTGCTAGTACATATGAGCAAGTTCATGTTCAGCTAGCGGACACCTATGACATGGGACTTTTCAAGGACGATCTCGCTATCCAGCCGGAGCCCTTGTATGGGTTCCACATCTGGGGTCCGTGTCCCCGTTGCGGCCATCCGAGCAGCGGGCTTGTTCCGGTAAAGTACCTCGCAACCTCGCCTCTGGGCGATGAACCCATAACTGAGCCAAGCACTGAGGCACGTGCGAGGATCGACACCCTAAGAGCGCAGGCCGCTCCGGGACAGGCCGTGCACATCGTGTTCGGTACCGGTGACATGCAGACGCGGGGGACCCAAGAGGGTTACGCGCTGAAGGCGGTGGCCATGAACTGCCGTTGTCAGGTCACCCATGACCTTAAAAACGGCAAACTCGGGTGCGGTGCGGAATGGATGGTCGCATTCGAGTACGTCCACAGATCGGACAAAACGGATATTACGCTCAGCGTGGTCGGTCCGGAGGCGGCAGCGCGTATGTGGGTCGCCGCTGACACGGTGTCGGCTTCTGTTGTGACAGCCGGCCAGACAGCAATGAACCTAGCCTCCAAATGGGTCGCAACGCTAACTGCCGCGGTAGCGGTGATCACCCTCGGCGGGGTCCTGGGCGGGCATGACACGATTCAGGCACTTCCTGGCTTGGCGCAATTCGGGCTTGCCGTCGCAGTCCTGATAGCCCTGTTCGCAAACGTTTCCATGATCTACCAGGGCAACATGGCCGGCAATGGCTACCCGGCATTGCAGAAAGCCCTGGCGCAGCGCTCCCTGATCGATGCTGATATTCAGCCGCTCAGGGACGCCCAGGCCTCAATCGAACGCCTCGATCGCGCCAAGAATTGGGCAATCGTAACCGGCGTGGCGACCTTGGGTGCAGTCGGTTTGTTCCTGTTTGTCCCATCTGCTGACACTGGCCACGTCAAAGTAAAATACACCGATACAAACATGATTGTGCATCAGACCGGTTGCGGGACTCTGAGCACCGACGGGTCTGGTAACCCACAGTCCTTCAAGCCAGACCACGGACCGCAAGTCACGTTCTCTAGCCCTAGCAGCGTGGAGATCGACGCATGCTGATGTAATTGCACGCATCTCAGGCGCTGAATCCTAAGACGATGACGCTGTCATCGGCATCAGATCCGGATGTCGGGCTGGCCGACCGCCGGTGATGCAGCCACACTCAGATCACCGGCCCGGCGTGACGTCAGATGGCGGTCTCGGCAACCAGCTGGCCTGCAGCGAGCATCTCCACATGGAGGCGGCGTGCCGCATGCGATCGCGGCCTGCCGCTGATGCCTGCCTGATCGGCTCCGCGCTCCGCGCGGATGACTGGCGGCGGTCTGCGGCGCGCGGAAGGCCGCGAAGTCGCCGCTTACTTCTTCGGCTTCCTGTTCACCGGCTGCTTCGGCGGCAGCGACCGCGCGTGCTCGATGCCGATGTCCACCCACCGGGAAAGGTCGCCGTCGCTGGCGAGGTCTTCCGGGCTGACGCGCAGCCAGCCGGGCATCTCCCGGCCCTGCATCACGGCCGTCGTGGCCCCGGTCGTGGCCACGAGCCCAGTTGACCGTCCGGGATCGACATGCACCAGGATGCCGCCCTGGCCGCTTGCGCTGATCGCCATGTGCCCGCAGATGAGGAAGGCCAGCCCGCCGAACATCTTCTTCTCGGTCAGCTCAGGGTCAGAGCCGATCAGATCCCTGATCCGGGTGGCAAGATCCTCGTCATAGGCCATACGGCGATCGTGCCGAGCGAGCGATTCCACGGGCGGTGACCGGGCCAGCCGGCCATCTGTGCTGGGGCCGCAGACAGAACGCAGAACGACTTGTTGCGATCCCGCTGAATCTGCCTGTGTTCCGTCTGGGGCGGTCAGATGGTGAACCTCAGGTTGCGCGCGGCGCGGTCGCCTAGCTGGGCGTTCCCGGTCCAGGTCACGAGGCCGGCGTCGATCTGCTGCTGCGGGTCGATCCGGCCCGCTGCCAGCTGGATGAAGGTCGTCGTGTCGGTGGTCAGTTCAACGTCGGGGTGCTCGACGTGGCCGACCGCCCTGGCCCGGCCGTCCACCAGGACCGGCAGGTCGCGGCGGACCGGGCCGGTGAGGTGGAACACGATGCTGGCGCCGTCCGGCAATCCGATCTTCTTGCCGACGATGTAGCCGATCGAGCTCTCCACCTGGGCGAGGGCGATCTCCGCGCGCGGCCCTGTGTCGTCGGACGGCCAGCCGAGCGGCGTGGTGATGTCACGCTCGTGCACCCAGAAGTCGAAGATCCGGATCTCCAGGAACTCCCCGTAGCTGCGCGGCCCGGTCGGTGTCCAGGACTGCCTGTCCAGGTCGGCCCCGGCCAGCCCGGCCAGGTCGGTCCGGCGGCTGGCGAAGATCTCACCCGTGCGCG
>Ga0335075_10016361_pt1 | contig 11091 bp, 11 predicted proteins | sample Lox_Sample_24_FD_206723 | JGI IMG/M metagenome (GOLD analysis project Ga0335075, IMG submission 206723) | Soil microbial communities from Loxahatchee National Wildlife Refuge, Florida, United States - Lox_Sample_2.4 | ecosystem: Environmental > Terrestrial > Soil > Wetlands | place: USA... | reverse complement strand
GGCAGCGGTGGCAACCTTTCCGCTGGCACCGACGGCGGCCCCGGGGGCAACGGCATTGGCGCCGTTGGCGCACCGGGCACACCCGGCCAGGACAACCAGTAACATCAGCGCAGCAAGCCGCGGCCCAGGTTCCCTGGGCCGCGGCTTGCTGTTCGTGGGGCGACACCGTTAGGCACCCAGCGGATCGTGACGCGTGGCTCTGCACACCGGTTGATTGCGTGACCTACGTCGGGGGGTAGTGCCGACAGCGTGGAGATGACTCGCTCGCGGGTGCACCCGGCGGTTTCTGCAGCCGCCCGCATCCCGCTGCGGGACGGCGGCAGCGAGCCGGCGGGTGGCCCGGTGTTCGGCAACACCAACGGCACGAACGGCTCAAACGAACCGTGACAGTTCGCCGCTGATCGCCCTCGGGGCCAACGCCATGCCCGATCACCGCTGCACGATCGGCTGGTCCCCGGGGTTGCGGCCCGATCAAATGCCGCACACCCCCGCGCGGCGGAATGCCCGCCAACCGGCAGCGGCAATCCTCGCGGCTGCGAAGCCGCGGTCGCTGACGGGCCATCCACCCACGGTGGGGTTTCCGGGTAGGCCGGTGCCCCCAGCACGTCAGCGGTGTGGGTTGTTTCCGATCGTTAACGCGCTGCCCGAGAGCAGCTTTGGTCGGTGATGGAGCGGATAAACACAATGAACGCGTGCCATTTCTTCATGGCATGCGGCCCCCACCGGCCGAAAGGCTCTTACACCATCGCGTTTTCGACGACGGAATCCTTCGACTACGTTCCGCTGGTGCGCATGCGATGCAACCTCTCCGGCGCCGAAATCCTTCGACCGGGTGTAACTCTCAACACGGCGCACGGCCGTCGCACGATTCGAGAAATCGCGGCGTGCGTGGCGCGAAAGTGAAACGTCGCCCCGGACCAGCGTGGCTCCCTGGATAAGTACGGCCGCAAGCCATTTCAGGCGCTGTGGCGTCTCGACTTTGTCGCGATGGTACTGAACCCAAATTCAAACGATGAGCCCGCATTCGCCGGCGGTACCAACGCGGCCTTTGCTTCCGGCAGCAGCGTGAGTTGCCCTGCGGGAACATCGGCAGCAGCCCGGGCCCTTGTTCCCCGGCCGGTTCGCTCGGCAGCCCACCCCAGCTAAGACAGCACTTCCGGCGATCCATCAATTGGACAAATTGACGGCCTGCGCCAGCGACCATTGCCGCAGTGTCTAATGCCTGCAGCACATGTCGAAGGAGTTCAGTTTTCTCGTGCTCACATAAGCGATTGTCCGTGCTGACCATCGGCGGTCAGTTACTATGTGCCCACATCACCGGGCTCGGTTCGCGACGCCACGTAGCTAAGAGGGAAACGCCCATGGCATCCATCCATTTCATCTCGGGGCTACCGCGTTCCGGCTCGACTCTGCTGGCCGCGTTACTGCGACAAAACCCGCGTTTCCAGGCCGGCATGTCGGGTCCGCTTGCCGGCCTGTTCGGCGCCCTGCTAAGCGAGATGAGCGCACGCAACGAGTACTCGATATTCATCGACGACGCCAAGCGCGAGCGCATCCTGCATGGGCTGTTCGACAACTACTACGCCGACTGCCCCGCTAACGTCATCTTCGACACCAGCCGGGCCTGGTGCGCGTGGATGCCGGCGATTGCGCAGTTGTTCCCCGACGCGAAAGTGATTGCCTGCGTGCGGGAACTGCCGTGGGTGATCGACAGCATCGAGCGGTTGGTCCAGCGCAACGTCTTTAGCCCGTCGTCGATCTTCAACTACAGCGCCGGCGGGACCGTCTACACCCGCGCCAACGGCCTCGCCTCGCAGAATGGCATGGTCGGCGCGCCCTACGACTCGCTCAAACAGGCCTGCTACGGCGCGCAACGGGATCGCCTGCTGCTGGTCCAGTACGAAACCCTGACCACCGACCCGGCCAAGACAATGCACGCCATCTACGCCTTTATCGACGAGCCGGCTTTCGAGCACGACTTCGACCACACCGACTACGACGTCACCGAATTCGACGAACGCGCCGGCACTCCGGGCCTGCACACCGTACGCGCCACCGTCAAGGCCGAGCCGCGCGCGAGCCTGCTGCCACCAGACTTGTTCAACCGATTTGTCAACGACGCCTTCTGGCGCGACCCGCAGAAAATTCCCGAGGGTCTGCAGATCGTGTGAGGTCGCTTCGACCTTGAGCGGACGGTCGCGGCGAGCTGGTCATCGAGGGTGCCAAAACCGCGGGATCCTGCAGACGTACGTACCTGCCAGTCGTACTGCTGGCACGTCTAGCGGTGCACCGCAGCGAACAGGGTCAACGCCTTGGTGGGGACCTCTTGGTGGACTGCGTTCGCCGCTGTGTACGCGGCGGTGCAGAGTTCGGTGCGCACGCCGTGGCGACGGCTCAACGATATCGCAGCCGCCCTTGGTGGCTGATCAGGTCGCGAATCTCGTCATACGCTTTTGGCGGCCAGATGTCGTTGCGGTGCAATTGATACTTAGATGATCAGCATTTGCCCCAGTGCGTGCCGTACTTCGTAGAGTTCTGCGACCGATAGCTGGACCTCGGGTGCGTAGCGTCGGAATCGTTCGGCGGCCACGGTGCGGATTTGCTCGGTGATGACCCAACCGCCACCGGAAGCGATGCGGACGCGGTGCACCCAGCCGGGGCGTCCGATGTTGGTCAACGGCAGCACACAGATCAACTGGCCCATGGTCAGGTCGAGGTGGAAACGTGACGAGACCACCAGCGCGGGCCGGTCTTTGTCCTGCTCGCCGCCCCGTACGGGATCAAAGTCGACAAACCAAACCTGGAGAGGTTCGACGCGCGCCGGGCGCGTCACTGCGCCCACTCGTCGGAGACGGGTGCGTCGGTGCCCGCCCATTCCTGGGCCTCGGCGAGGTAGTCCGACCAGCCTTGCGGGTCGCTCTCGCGGTAGCGGCGCACCGCGGCGATGGCGGTGGCCCGCCAGTGCTCGTCGATGAGCCGGCGCACGGTTTCATCGGCCGAAGCGCCGCCAAACTCCTCGCGGCCGATCCGCAGGATCTGCTCGCGGGTCTCATCACTCACGCGCAACATAAATCTAGTATACGATGCTGTAAACGACTTTGTTAACGGACTGCAGCCTCTTGTGCGGGCGATCACGCACCCGCGGTTTTCCAGGCCATGACCGGCTCCTTCGAGTGGCCGTTGGCACGGCGTGAACAGTCACGGGGTGGGCGAAGCGGGCGGTAACCGATAATCGCTCAGCGGGAGGGGAAGGGTACGCGATCCGCGGATCTGGGAAGCTCTCAGCTGCAAGCATTCTGCGATCCGCGATAGCCGGTTGAACGCGAAGGCGCAAGCGCAGAAGTGAATGACAATCCGCGCGCCGAGCGCAGTTACACCGTGGATGACTGCCTTGACCTCGTCACCACCGCCGGACTCGAGTTTCAGGGGTGGTTCATGAAGGCGCCGTACTAGCCCCTCCCGCTTTACCAACTACTTTGACGCGCAACGAGAAAATCAGGTCTATCGCAGGAAGGCATGCCGATGAACCGGGTGGCGTTCGCGACATCGCCGCTACCAGAACATATTTCGATTGATTTCACGGGTAATCATCGGCGGCGCCCGACCCCGACGGCCAGCGATCGACCGGATGGACTCGTTGGTGATAACCTCACCCGGATTCCTGCACGCTCATCTGGGGTCAACCCCGGCCGTCGGGCGCATAACGCCAGGCCAAAAGGGCCCCTTACGCAGCATCTCCCGGCGATGATCTGCGGCAGACCCGATGCGGCCGAGACCATTTCGGCAATGCCTCACCTACATCAACGATGCGCGATATCCTCAGCCAATGTCTGACAGACCTCTCACTAAGTCCGCTCACCCGGACAGCCAGAAGCAGCCCTCCGCCGGGGAAGAGTCTTCTTCCAAGAAACCAGTGCCCGTGTCGCGCTGGTCGGATGCGTCGCGGTGGCCCACGTACGCGGCCCTGGCAATCGCCGTGATCGCCGCCGTCCTCGCCGGCCTGGCGTATTTCCACCCGGCACGCAACGGTGCCTCGGTAGCCCAGCAAGGCGGCGACGCGAAAGCAAACGCTTGCTCCGCCTACGTCAGCGCCCGAAAAGCGGTGGTCATCAATACCCACCTGGAAAGCCCGAACCCGGATGCCCAATTGGCGGTGGCCGCCAATGCACGTTTGGCCCTGATTGGGGGTGGCGGGTACCTACGGGATCGGCTCGCCGCGAATACCGCAGCCCCGGCTGACCTCGCCACCGCCGCCAACTCCTTCGCCACCACGATCGAACAGCTGGGCATCAACTACCTGACCAATGCAACCAATGATGTTCAGAATCCGTTACGGCAAACCCTCAACAACGAAATCAGCCAACTCGACACGTTGTGCAAATAACCGACAATCCACGCCAGAGCGGTCAAAGACCGGTGCCGACCCGCCGGTGATGACCCCGCTCATGGGAGGCAGGTAAATGGCTCGTCGCTTTGATACGAAGCAAACCCTCCAATCGCGCGACGCGTCGAGACATCGCCGTCATATGGCTAGCCTCGGTGCGGCCGCCGGCGTGTTTCTGGCCGCGGCGGTGATCGCGCCGGCCGCTACGCCCGTGGCCAGCGGCGACATGATCGACCACATCAGCACGGTGGGCGGCCCGGCCCATTTCGATCCCCCCGGCGGTGACGACGGCAACAGCGGCCAAGGTGGAGCCGGCGGCCAAGGTGGAGCCGGCGGTCAAGGTGGAGCCGGCGGTCACGGCGGCAATGGTGGTCACGGTGGCAATGGCGGGCCGCCCGGCGCAGGCGGGGCAGGCGGTGCCGGCGGCGCGCCCGGCTCCGGCGGTCAACCCGGCAAACCGGGCGAGCCCGGCCAGCCCGGCCAGCCCGGCCAGCCCGGCTAGCCCGACGCCGCTGCGACTAGCCGGTGCCGGCTTTCTGGTAGACCAGCCGGCGCATCTCGATCGGGCATGACTCACGCTCGACGTCGAACACGTCGGGGCCGCTGACCCAAGCGGCGTATCAGTTTGTGGGCGGCCAGCCCGTCGGGTAAGTGGGTCTTTGTACTCGTAGACCGAGTCGTCGCCAACGAGCGCGAGCGGCAACACACCCGCCGTACTCGTCAGCTCGTTCTGGGTGAAAATCGTGGTGTACACACCTGCTGCCCAAGTTCCCGAGCGGCGTTGTCGGGTAACCGCCCGGGCCATCCCTTCGCGCAATGTTGCGGGATCGATCGATGTGAGGGGCGGATCATCCATCAGGCTCTGCTACAGCACGTAACGCATCGGCGCGGCCTGATCGAGCGGAACTTGTGCTGTGACATCGTGGGATCCGCCGAGCACCATGTGGCCGAAAGGAGTTCGGCAACAGCCCACCTGGATCGGTGGCGGACGCTATCATCGCCGAAACCGGCCGCGTCAAACGGAGTGTGAGGAAGATGAGCCGCCCAGCTGATAGCGGAGCCGGTGAGCCAACGGCAAACGAGAAGTTCGTTCGCGCGGGCCGCGGTGGGTTGCCGGTCAAAGACGTCGGACGGCTGTTGCTGCGCTGCGCCGACCGGTCCGGTCTGGTGGCAGCGGTCAGCACCTTTCTGGCTGACGCGGGCGCTAACATCATCTCGCTGGACCAGCACTCAACCGAGCAGACAGGTGGAATGTTCATGCAGCGCACGGTCTTTCATCTGTCCGGTTTGGCGGCTGCGCGTGATGGTTTGGCCCGCGACTTCGCCGAGCAGGTAGCCGAAAAATTCGGGATGGACTTCCGGCTCACCGAGGCCGCCAAACCCAAACGGGTCGCCATCATGGCATCGACCGAGGACCACTGCCTGCTAGATCTGTTGTGGCGCAACCGCCGTGGCGACCTCGACATGTCGGTGGTGATGGTGATCGCCAACCATCCCGACCTGGCCGACCAGGTCCGCCCGTTCGGCACACCGTTCATTCATATCCCGGCCCATAAGGAGATTCGCGACGAGGCCGAACAACGCCAGCTCGACTTGCTGCGCGGCAACGTCGATCTGGTCGTGCTGGCACGCTACATGCAGATCCTCACTCCGCGGTTCCTCCAGGAGGTTGGCTGCCCAATGATCAACATCCACCACTCCTTTCTGCCGGCGTTCATCGGCGCGGCGCCCTACCGACGGGCCAAGGAGCGCGGCGTCAAGCTTGTCGGCGCGACCGCTCATTACGTCACCGCGGCGCTCGACGAAGGGCCGATCATCGAGCAGGACGTCGTCCGGGTGGATCACCGCCACACCGTCGAAGACCTGGTGCGCCTGGGGGCCGACGTCGAACGCGCCACCTTGTCCCGTGCCGTGCGGTGGCACTGCGAGGACCGCGTCATCCAATACGGCAACCAGACCGTCATCTTCTGAGCCTGGGCCAGGCAAAAGCTGCTAGGTTAACTGCACCGCTGATCCGCGCGGTCGGGCGTACGGAAGGGTGTGCGGTGGGGACAGCACTGCTCGTCATCGCCGCGGCGCTTTTCATCGCGGCGGTCGTCGTCTTCATCGCCGCGCTGCGCAAGCCCAAGGAACCTAGCTCGCGGGGCGCGCGCCAGGATCCGCTCGCATTCACCGCTGCGGCGCCGCAGTTCGGGCCGCGGCAACTCGGCCCCGGCGCGATCGTCAGTCACGGCGGCATCGACTATGTGGTCCGCGGCTCGGTCACTTACCGAGAGGGTCCGTTCGTGTGGTGGGAGCACCTGCTGGAAGGCGGCGACCAGCCGGTCTGGTTCAGCGTCGAGGACGACGACGGCCGGCTCAAGTTAGCGATGTGGGTCAGCCGCAAAGACCTTCAGCTGCAACCCGGCGGCGAACACGTCGTCGACGGTGTGACCTACCGGGAGTCCGAGCGCGGCCATGCCGGCTACACCTGCGAGGGCACGACGGGCTTACCGGCGGGCGGCGACATGGACTTCGTCGACTACGCCAACGCCGACGAGACCGAACTCCTGTCCTTCGAGCGCTGGGCGCCGGACATGCCGTGGGAGGTTTCCACCGGCAAGGCAGTGGTGACCGGCGAGCTCACCGTCTACCCTGCGCCGCCGGCCACCGCCTAGGCCGATGCCCCTCCATCAGCTGGCCGTATCCCCGGCCGACGTCAGCGGCGTGGGACTTGGACTGGCGCTCAACGCGCCCGCCCCTCCCCCGCTGGCCGCAAGCCGACTGGGCCACCCCCACGGCGGCACGCTGGTGTTGGGCGTCCTCGGCGCGTCGCACGTCATCACCGTCGAGCACGCCAAAGGCCATTTCTCTGAACAGGTCTCGTGTGACCTCGGCGGGGTGCTGCCCGAACACAGCGACGCACCCGGCTACCGCCTCGAATCCCGCACCGACCTTTGCGACGAGCCGACCTTTCGCCGACTCGCGCAGCATTTGCGCCAACGCTGCGCGAGTGAAACTGGTTGGCTCGGCGGCACTTTCCCCGGCGACGACGCCGCGCTGACCGCACTCGCCGCCGAGCCCGACGGCGCCGGCTGGCGCTGGCAGACTTGGCACCTCTACCCCGCCGCTTCCGGCGGCACCGTCGTCTACACCGCCAGCCGGTGGCGCCCATGAGCCGCAACCGCCTGTTCGTAATCGCCGCCGTGCTGGCCCTTACATCATTCACCAGCCTGTTCTTCGGAATATCGTTGCAGCACAAGGATATCCGTTCATATATTGCCTCGCACTACCGCGAATACTCGCATGACGCAGACGGCACGCGGTATCTCTGTGAGGGGTCGCCGGCAAAAGTGGCCAACACCCTCGCCGACTACCAGAGCCCGGCGGCGCGCGCCTCCAACGCGGGCAGCCAGTATCTCCGTTACGACGACGCCATCGTGTCGGTCGGCCCGGATGGCCAGCACCCGTGCAGCATCCGGGTGGAGAGTCTGAGCGCCGGATACAGCCACGGCGCGTTCATCTTTCTCGGTCCCGGCTTCTACCCGGGAGCTCCCTCGGGCGGGGCCGGAGGCAGCTCCGGCGGCCCGGGTGGGACCAAATGACGTCTAACCAAAGGAGATAGTGATGTACCTGGCGCTCGAGTTGGGAACCATCGACCTCAATCCGGTCTTGCAAGGCGCTCTCGCCACCATCTCGTACTTCCTGGTCGGCACCGCCGTCCTGGTCCTCGGTTTCTTCGTGGTCGACGTGCTCACCCCGGGAAAGCTGCGGCAACTGGTGTTCATCGACCGTCGCCCCAACGCCGTCATACTTGCCTGCGCGAACTACATCGCCGTAGCCGCCGTCGTCATCTGCGCCATCACTAGCAGCTACCGCCAACTCGGTCAGGGGCTCATCGGAGTCGCGATCTACGGGCTCATCGGCGTCGTTCTGCAAGGGATCGCAATCCTGGCGATGCACTTGGTGATACCGGGCAACTTCCATGAACATATCGACGAGCCGGAGCTGCATCCGGCGGCGTTCGCCACGGCGGTGATGCTGCTGGCGGTGGGAGGGGTGACCGCCGCCGCGCTGTCATGACATCCACCGAGACACCGGCGCCGCTGCGCTGGCGCGCGGTGCTGCTGGCCGCGGTCGCCGCCTGCGCGGCGTGCGGCATCATCTACGAGCTTGCGCTGCTGACGTTGTCGGCGAGCCTCAACGGGGGCGGCATCGTGGCCACGTCGCTGATCGTCGCTGGCTACATCGCCGCGTTGGGCGCGGGCGCGCTGCTGGTCAAGCCGCTGCTGACCCGGGCAGCGATCACCTTCATCGCCGTCGAAGCGCTGCTGGGCATCATCGGCGGGCTATCGGCTGCGGCGCTGTACGTGATGTTTTCCTTCATCGGCGGATCCTTGTTGGCGCTCGCGGCGGGCACCGCGCTGATCGGCGGACTGGTCGGCGCCGAGGTACCGCTGCTGATGACGCTCCTGCACCGTGGCCGCACTTCCGGCGCGACCGACACCGGGCGGACGTTGGCCAATCTCACCGCCGCCGACTACCTGGGCGCGCTGATCGGCGGGCTGGTGTGGCCGTTCGTGCTACTGCCGCATCTGGGCATGATCCGCGGCGCGGCGGCCACCGGCATCATCAACCTGGTCGCCGCGGCGATCGTTGCAATTTTCCTGCTGCGACAAGTGGTTAGCGTCCGGCAGCTGATCACGGCGTTGTGCGCGCTTGCCGCAGCGCTGGGGCTGCTGGTCACGCTGCTGGTGCGCGCACAGGGCATCGAGGCCACCAGTCGCCAACGGCTTTACGCCGACCCGATCATCGCCTACCGCCACTCGGCGTATCAGGAGATCGTGGTGACCCGTCGCGGCACCGACATGCGCCTGTATCTCGACGGCGGTTTGCAGTTCTCCACCCGCGACGAGTACCGCTACACCGAAAGCCTGGTCTATCCCGCGCTCGGCGCGGGAGCGCGTTCGGTGCTCGTGCTCGGCGGCGGCGACGGCCTGGCAGCCCGAGAACTGCTGCGCCAGCCCGGTGTCGAGACGATCGTTCAAGTGGAGCTCGACCCGGCGGTCATCGAATTAGCGCGCACCATAATGCGTTTCGCGAACGGCAGCTCGCTGGACAATCCACGCGTGCATGTCGTGACCGACGATGCGATGACCTGGTTGCGCGGCCCGGACCACGGGTCCTTTGATGCGGTGATCGTCGATCTTCCCGACCCGGATACGCCGGTGCTGGGCCGGCTGTATTCGACGGAGTTCTACGTACTGGTGTCGCGCGCGCTAGCCCCCGGCGGGCTGATGGTGGTGCAGTCGGGCAGCCCGTATTCGACGCCAATCGCGTTCTGGCGCACCGTTTCCACGATCAAGGCCGCGGGCTACGCCGTCACGCCCTACCACTTGTACGTCCCGACGTTCGGCGACTGGGGCTTTGCCTTAGCGCGTCGCGGTAGCGAAGCGCCGCGACCCACGATGCCCCGCAACGCGCCGCCGCTGCGCTTTCTCAACCCGTCGGTGCTCGACGCCGCCACCGTCTTCGCCGACGACGTGCGTCCCCGCACGCTCGAGCCGTCGACCCTGGAACATCCGCGGGTCGTCGAGGACATGCGCCATGGCTACGACTAGCCCGGCCTCTGTTACGCCGAGATCGACGGCAGCGCGGAAAAGCGTGAGAGGGCAGCACGCTGGCGTTGATCTGGGCGCCAACCGCGGCTTGTCAAAGCGCGATAAACACGGCCGACGATGTCACTGGGTCGATGTTCGGACACCACGCGGATGACAATCCAGCCCTGATCTTCAGCGACAGCAAGCTTGTCGATGTCCTTCACGAAACGCCTGCGATCGGTGCGGTGATAGTCGCCGTCGTATTCGGCCGCTACCTTGTACACCTTCCAGCCGAGGTCGAACACAGCGACCAGGCGCCGCCTGAGAACCAGCGGTAGCTGCACGATAGGTCTCGGCAGGCCGGCGTCGAGCAGCAACAACCGCAGCCAGGTTTCCTTGGGCGACGCGGCGCCCCCATCTATCAGCGGCAACGCTGCCCTAAGCCGTCGCAGACCGCGCGCACCTCTGTGCCGTTGCGCGAGCGCGTTCACCTCGTCGATCGAAAACGGCGTCGCCCGCATCAGCGCATCCAGTCGCGCCACCGCTTCGCCGCGTGGCAGGTGGCGCCCCAGGTCGAACGCGGTGCGGACCACTGTTGTCACCGGCAGGCGCCGGACGCGGGTGACCTCGTCAGGATCGAGCGTCTCGTCGCGCACCACCAGCCCCCGCTGTAGCCGGGAATTCTGGGTGATCAGCTCAATAGGCGTCTCAGGGTCTATCCACGCCGCGCCATGCAGCGCAGAAGCCGCTACGCCGGCGACTGTCGCCTTTTGGCGCGACCAAAGCCAAGCCCCGACAATGCGATCAACAAGCGACGGCTCGCAGTGCCGGGGCACGTAGACGTCGTGGAAAACCGGCCGATACCACTTCCGCAATTGATGCTCAGTCAGCGCTCCGTTGCGCAGCGCCGCACTGCCGCGGAAGACCTCTCCCATAGAACGGATTGTGCGCGTCGGCGCCGATACCGCGCGGACGCCCGTCCACACCCTCAGCCAGATCGACACCAGCGCGTAAAAGTGCGAGGCGGTTTCAAGGTTTGGTTGCAACAGTGGTTTCTGTTGCGGCTGAGAGTAGTGCGTTGAGGCGGCTGGTGGGGTTATCCCAGCCGAACCGCTTTCTTGGTCGGCC
>Ga0335075_10016360_pt1 | contig 11092 bp, 9 predicted proteins | sample Lox_Sample_24_FD_206723 | JGI IMG/M metagenome (GOLD analysis project Ga0335075, IMG submission 206723) | Soil microbial communities from Loxahatchee National Wildlife Refuge, Florida, United States - Lox_Sample_2.4 | ecosystem: Environmental > Terrestrial > Soil > Wetlands | place: USA: Florida... | reverse complement strand
ATCCGGATGAGTTCAACGGTGGTGGCGTACCCCACCCACGTCAACATCACCGCCGCTACCGCCAACCGCATCGCCGCGAAATGCGAAGGCTTGCGATGTTCAAGGGGAGGTTGATCGTCGGTGTCAGCGCTGAACAGCGAGACCGGCGCGGCGGGCTCAGGGAGCGGCGCTTCCGGCGCGGCAGCCGGGGGGCGAAGTCGGGCAGGCACAAACCGCCGCAGCAAGTCGTCGTCCAGGAGAAGAACACCCAAAGAGAGCACCAGGTAGTTCAGGAAAGTGTAGTTCGCCGTGAGAATCACCCCAATCTCCCATGGAGTGACGATGAGGAAGCAGATCGACCTTGCACGCCGGCCGAAGAAGAGCAGGCATACTATGCCCAGTTCCATGACCAGGGTTGCCCCCGCCGTCGTCACATGAAACCAGTGAGGCAAATGCTGTACGTACCAGCCGATCCACGTCGGGAGCGGCCCGTTCTGGTAATACTCATCCATTGCGGTCAGATGCCGCCATTCCGGATCCCCGCTGAGCAGCTTCACCAGCCCTGACTCGAAATAGATGCGGAACCACTCCCACTGCAGCAGAAAGAAACTGGCGCGCGAGGGCGGGCTGTGCGCGCCCCAACCCGGCATGAGTCCCGAGGGGCTGAAAAAGAGAGCCAGGAATCCAGCCTCCAGAAGCATCCCGTCGGACTGATAACCTGAGAAATCCCCCGCCGCCGCGACAAACGACAAATAGCAGATCAGGCAGACAAAAAAGCTCAGTCTTGGCCACACGTTGAACAGCGCGGCGACCGAAGCCGCAAGGCCGATCCAGCACAGTGCCATGAGCATCACGTTGCTTGACGATAGCCACACCAGCGTCGGCGCAAACCAGTACCTTGCCGAGGGAAGCGAATGGCTCACCGCGGCGAGATAATCTCTTGCCGGTAAGACGCCTTCCGGCCCTATCAGTCCCCGAATCTGGAAGGTCAGCGAATAGAAGGCTGAGAAGTAGATAGCGGCAAGAAGACGCAGAAAAAGCCAGCGCGGGATGAGCCGGTCCGTCCGGCCGAATAGCGGATCGAAGAGTAGTCGGACAATGCCGGCCGGGCTACGCTGCATACATGTCGGCAAGGATAGCGCTTTTCGAGGGGATTCGGGTATATGAGCCCGGTTGATTGTGCGCCGTCCCGGAATGGAACTGAAACGTGGCTAACGCATTACTAAAGTGCGTATGTCCCCCTTATTCTGATGTCGCTTCAAGTCTTCCCAGCCTATGCTGAGGCAACTTCACCAGCTTCCTGCAGGTCCAACAGCCGCAATCTCTGAATGGAGACCCGTGCCGTGAATTTGACCAGGTCAGAACTCGTGAGCGCCGTCATCCCCACACGCAATCGACCAGATCTTGTCACAAGAGCGGTATTGGCTGCTCTCCATCAGACCTACTCTCCGATGGAGGTGATCGTCGTCGTCGACGGAGAGGACAAATCAACCGAAGCGCGTTTGGCTGAAATCGATGATCTGCGGCTTCGAGTGATTTCCCTCTCGACGAATGTCGGTGGTTCAGAAGCGCGGAACATCGGCGTTCGGGCCGCCCGCGGCGGCTGGGTCGCTTTCCTCGACGACGACGATGAGTGGCTTCCGCAAAAAATAGCTTTGCAGATGCGAGCAGCGAGGGCCAGCGAATCCGTCTTTCCCGTCATCTCGTCGCGCATGATCCTCCGGAGCCCGGCCCGTGATTTCACCTGGCCCCGACGCTTGTTGCAGAGCGGCGAGCCTCTCAGCGAATATCTGTTCTGTCGCCGCGAATTCGCAGACCGGCCATACGCAATGCAGACATCGACGCTCTTCATGCGCAGGGAGACGATGCTTGCGGTTCCTTTTCGGACGGGCCTCAAGATGCATCAGGACTGGGACTGGCTTCTGCGCGCGTCGTGCTATCCTGGCGTGACCTTCGAGGCAATTCCTGAGCCTTTGACTGTCCTTCACGCAGAGGACTCGCGCGCGACAGTAGGCCGTAACCTCGATTGGCAGTTTTCGCTCCGGTGGGCGCACGAAATGCGGCCGCACTTCACGCGCAAGGCTTATTCGTTCTTCGTCGCCACGGAATGCTTCACCCGAGCCGTCAAAAGCAAAGCTGGAGCAGCCGTCTATACGCACCTTGTCTGCGAATTCCTCGCCCGAGGCTCCCCAACCCTCCGATCTCTTTTGTGGCTGGCGGCGTTTACGTGCTTTCCCCATCGGTTGCGGGCTTGCATGCGCGATTTCTTACGGCGGGATTTAATCCATACAACTGGCACAACGCATGATTCCCATCGAGCGGGATCTGCATCGAAAATGCTCGTTGAATCACCACACTAACGCGAAACGAATTTAGCTGACGGAGTTGAAATGCAAACGACAGAATACACGCAAGAGTATTTGAGGGAAGTTCAGCAGATTGCTCTGTCCGTGAACGGTCATGAGATAGATCGGATCATTGAATTGCTTTGTGACACGCGCTCCAAAGGCGGACGAGTCTTCTTTCTCGGTGTGGGTGGTGGAGCAGGCAATGCCGGACACGCCGTGAACGACTTCCGCAAGATCGCAGGCCTCGAATGTTACGCTCCAACCGACAACGTGTCGGAGCTAACAGCGCGCATCAATGACGAAGGCTGGATATCGTGCTATGCAGATTGGCTTCGAGGCAGCCGCCTGAGATCCGAGGACACTGTCTTCGTTTTCTCTGTCGGTGGGGGCTGTCTGGAAACCAATATCAGCGCCAATATTGTCGAGAGCTTGAAGCTGGCCAGGAAAATTGGGGCCCGCGTCGTCGGAGTAGTTGGACGGGACGGCGGCTACACCGCACAGGTCGCCGACGCGTGTGTCGTGATTCCTACAGTCTCAGCCGAAAGGGTAACGGCCCATGCGGAATCTTTTCAGGCGGTAATTTGGCACTTGGTGGTATCCCATCCACGACTAAGAAGAAACGAGATGAAATGGGAGCAAACGAGAATCGTGGGCGCCGAGCGATCTTTCTCGATCGCGATGGCGTAATCAACCGGAATGTACTGAATCCGGCAACGGCAGAGTACGAATCGCCACTGACACCGGACGATTTTGAGTTCGTTCCCGGAGCTCTCAGCGCAGCACGCGAATTACGGTCAGCCGGCTTTTTGCTTTTCCTGGTGTCGAACCAGCCCAACTATGCGAAGGGGAAGTGCAGCCAGGGCGCGCTCCAGGCGATTCACGAAAAGTTTGTCCGCGGATTGAAGCACGCGGGCATCACTTTCACACGGTTCTACTATTGTTTTCACCATCCTTCTGGATCCGTGCCTGGCTACTCGCGAAGCTGTCAATGCCGGAAACCGTCACCGTACTTTTTATTGCGGGCGCGAGAAGAATTCGGCCTCAATCTTCGCCGATCCTGGATGATTGGCGACCGGCGAGCAGACGTCGAGTGCGGCAGGGCAGCGGGCACGAAAACCGTTCTTATTTGCGGCGAGAGATTATGGAACGAAATAGCAGGAGATCCCGACAGTGTGGCACTGGACATCTCCGCGGCTGCGAGATTGATCCTGTCCGCGGAATGAATGCGGGCCGTCGCGGCGTGTTCTAAGCAATGGCCAACGCTTTGGTCTCAATGCGGTAGTTAGCCGCGTGTGCATCACGATAGAACATGCTCACAGTCTCGCGCGAATAGAGAGCCAGATCCTTTCCCACCAGGCTCAGTTTTTGCAGGATTTCAGGAGGCACTGTGATGATGTGGCAGCCGGCGTCATTAGCCTGAAAGATATTCAGTAGCTCTCGTGGGCTAGCCCAGAGCAGTTCGGCCTTAGGACGACAAGCCAGGCTCTCGCGCGCACATCTCATTGCGGGAACCGGATCAACACCAGTGTCGGCAATGCGCCCCGCAAACACCGAGACGATGGCCGGGGTGTCGGGGTTAAGTGCCTCTACAATCTTCTCTACCTGATCGGTTGTCAATACAGCGGTTACATTCACGATTACTCCCGCACTCGATAGTCGCCGGATAAGGGGTCCCATGAATTCTCCCGCTTGATTCGTAACAGGAATCTTCACGTTTACATTTTGCCCCCAGCTCGCAATCGCGAGCCCCTGTGCTTCCATACTGTCGATATCGTCGGCAAAAACCTCGAGTGAAATCGGCCGATCGGGGATCGCGCGAAGCAGTCTACGCGCGAATGCTTCGTAGTCGGCGACGCCGGCCTTCCGCATCAGCGTCGGATTCGTGGTGAATCCACGGATCCATGGATTCGCACAGAGCGCCATGATGCTGTCGAAATCGGCAGCATCGCAGAATAATTTGATCTTGAGATCTTCGAGACTCCGCAATCTGTCCTCCTGAAAAGAGATGAGCCGAATTATGCTCTGAACTAATTTCAGCGTTCGTCAAACGGTGGGGAATCTGTGGCCGTATTCATCCCGGAGCGCGGCGCGCCAACGATCCATTGGCGCAGCACCAGTAGCAGAAACCGGCCATTCCCAAAGAGATAACGACGCCACAAGCGACGCGGCTCCCGAAAAAGACGGTAGAGCCATTCAATGCCTGCCTTCTGTGTCCAGCGCGGCGCTCGTCTGCGAAGTCCTGCTTGGGTGTCGAGAGCTGCCCCGACAGCAATGGCTGCTCTGATCGGCAGGCTTGGGCAATTCTCGTGCATCCAGATTTCCTGCTTAGGCGCGCCGAAAGCGACACAGAGAAGATCGGGGGCGGCGTCCGTGACAAGCTGCCGTATGTTCGCCGATTCCATTGGATCGTTTTCAAAGCCGCGCGGAGGGCAATAGGTGCCTGCAACTTGAAGTGCCGGATAACGGCGTTGGAGGCTTTCTGCTGCTCCGGACGCCGCTCCCGGAAGTCCTCCAAGAAAAAAGACGGAGAAGCCATGTCGTCCCGCCTCACAGCATAGCCGCTCCATCACGTCTCCGCCGGTAACACGCTCGGGAAACGTCTGATCCAGGAGGCGTGACGCCAGCACAACGGAAATTCCGTCTGGGACACAAAGGTCTGCCGCTTGCAGTGCCTCGGCAAAGCGCGCGTTCTCGGCTGCGAGTGCGACCAGTTGCGCATTTGGACCCATGATCAGCAGTGGCGACCGCGACACGCGATACTTGATACCATTTACGATCCACGCGACTGCATAATCTATCGGGACTCTGTCGACGGGCACGCGATCCAGAATGAAGCGAGGCGGCCTAGGAAGCAGGTTGCTGTTAAGCGACGGCCGATGCGAAGGATAGCTCTCCAGAGCGGCTCGTGACCCATCTAAAACCGTGGCCGTTGAACTCATAGCCAGAGAGCCCCTTTACGTTCGAGAAATAGCTGCGGACAAATTCCGTTCATAACTCTCCTGGAGAGGAAAAGCTCATCACACAAGCGTCTGAGCACATAGCGATGTGAGGTTGAAATAGAGCTGGCGAGTGACGCCAGTGCCGGCAGGAATTTCCCTTCTGCCAGTCTAATATTGAATAAGCGGAGCTGTTCCTTCGCGCGAAATTCCGCAGGCGGCAAAAGTGCCTCCAGTTGCCCCCGAACCTCGTTGATCGCGCGTGGAGGTAATTTCCAGAGGTGTGAAAGCAGCAGGTATTGAACATAGAGCCCAGCCACGACCTGATTGGCCAGATTCCGTGCGCTCACGCTCGAGCCGCTTTGGCGAAAGCCAACCAGTTCCTCCGGAATGAAGCGGATGTCGTGCTGCAGAGCTATCCGCCACCAGAGGTCAGCGTCCTCGTTATGCAATCCGAGGCGGTAGCCGCCGAGTGCAAGCGTCTTGTTCACATTGAGCGCGACCGTCGGATGGCATATCGAGAGCAGATACCCGGAGCAGACGATATTGCGCAGCTCCCACGGAGAGCCCCGGGAACATCGAAAGCTTCCAACTGCCCGGCGCCGCGGATGATAGTTGGCCAGTGAATAAAACATCCCGGCGTCCGGATACTCGCGAATAGCGGTGATGATCCGCTCAACGCGGGACGGATGAGAAACATCGTCGGCATCCTGGCGAACAAGCCAGGGTGTGCTGCACTCGCGCAACATGCGATTGAGCGTTGAGGTTACGCCCAGGTTGGACTGGACGATGATTCGTAGACGCGGATCTCTGACAGACCGCAGGTATGCAAGACTTCCGTCCGTTGCCCCATCGACGATGGAGAGAATTTCAAAATCAAGAGCCGTCTGAGCGAGAAGGCTGTTTATTGCCTCTGGCAGATATGGCATCGCGTTATAAACAGGCAGCCCAACAGTAACGAGAATTTCCGGCTTCAAACTGTCCCTCACAATCTCGTGGCCGATACGCAGACCCTCGCTGCGAAGCGCGATCTCCGGCTTAACACTTTCGCCAGGCGAAAGGCTGCGCGTCGTTTGTGCTCGGGTGTTGTGCTCATATAGCAACTGCCCACCAACCAGCGTCAACGGTAAAGTTGCAGGTCCCAGTAACTTAGGTAATCTGTCCTATTTCGAAACGGGATGGTACTGTTTCGCCAAACTAACAAACAACATTCTTTGAGCAGGGTTTGAGGTTGAACCTCAAGCGAAGGAAGTCCCGGGGGAGGGGCACTCGGCGGGCGGCTAGCCGCAAGTTCGCCTTCCGGAGAAGTCAATGCGGTGTCGGGGAAGGGGGGACCGTCGTGGAGTCAGGCACACCGGAGGACTGGATCTACGGCCGCAGCTATTTTCTTGTTGGCGGAGCCGGATTCATTGGCAGCCATTTCACCGACCGGCTGCTGGCATGCGATGCAATACGCACGGTCACCATCTTCGACAATTTTTCATCCGGACGAGAATGGCACTTCGAACAGCATCACGCTCGCGGCGATGCCCGCCTGCGTGTAATCCGCGGCGACGCGGCCGACATGAGCGCGCTCACCCAAGCGATGACCGGCCATGATGTCGTCATCCATCTGGCGTCGAATCCCGATATCGCACGTGCGGCGGTCGAGCCCGAGATCGACTTCTATCAGGGAACACTCCTAACCAACAATGTGGTGGAGGCGTCGCGCCGGGCTGGCGTCCCGCGTCTGCTCTACGCTTCGGGCAGCGGCGTCTATGGCGACATGCCCGACGCTGCCCTGGCAGAAGATCACGGTCCTCTCCGGCCGGTGTCGACTTATGGAGCAAGCAAACTGGCCGGCGAGGCACTGGTCGCAAGCTACTGCGCAATGTTCGGCCTCACCGCCTGCGCATTCCGATTCGGGAACGTCGTAGGCCCGAGACAGACGCACGGAGTCGGGTTCGATTTTGTAAGACGGCTCGGTGCCGATCCCACGCGCCTGTGCATTCTGGGAAATGGTCTGCAGAGCAAGACCTATGTTCACGTCTCGGATATTGTTGAAGCGGTTCTCAATGCGTGCAGGTGCGTGAAGAGCGGTTTCGAGGTCTTCAACGTGGGTACGGGTGACGACGTGACCGTGACCGAAATCGCGGAGATGGCGGTCGAATGCCTGGGCCTGAGCGTCAAGCCGCGGTTCGAATACACCGGCGGAGATCGCGGGTGGAAAGGCGATGTGCCAGTAGTTCGCCTGGACAACCGTAAGATCCGCTCGCTCGGTTGGCGGCCAAAGCTAAACAGCCGCCGAGCCGTCTATCGATCTTTGAAGGAACTTATCGCCGATGAGCGCACATTTGTGCAATGAAGTCATGCCTCCGCTGGCGTTGCTGGCAGGCGGACTTGGAACGCGCCTCGGCCCGCTGACCGCGCGCGTGCCCAAGTCACTCGTGACCGTGGCGGGAGAGCCGTTCATCGCTCACCAACTCCGGCTGCTTGCAAGCCAAGGCGCGCATGACATCGTGATCTGCTGTGGTCATTTCGGAGACCAGATAAGGAACTTTGTAGCCGACGGCAGCCGTTTTGGATGCAGAGTTCGCTATTCCGCCGATGTTCCCTCACCCTTGGGCACGGGGGGAGCGATCCGCAACGCACTGCCTTTGCTAAGCGAGCACTTTTGGATCATGTACGGTGACAGTTATCTCCCCACACCATTCGCGCCGGTGCTGCGCGCATTTCAGACCCTGGGTCAGCCTGCGCTGATGACCGTCCTCGCCAACAGTAATCGTTGGGACGTTAGCAATATCGAGTTTGCTGACGGAAGGATCGTCCGTTACGAAAAGCGGACGCACTCAGCACGCATGAAACACATCGACTATGGACTCGGAATCTATTCGGCGGAACTATTCGGCGAGTGGCCGAAGACGTTCGACCTGTCGGATCTTCAAAGCTGTCTTGTGCAGCATGGAGTAATGGCAGGATACGAAGTTTCAGAGCGCTTTTATGAAGTGGGTTCGATCGCGGGGCTCGAAGAGACAGAGGAGTTTCTGGCCGGTCGGGCTGAAGCATCTTCCGTCGGAGGCGATTCCAGAACTGACGGATGGTACGAGGTGCCGGCATGATCATGACGCGCACTCCGCTGCGCATTTCGCTGGGCGGCGGTGGAACCGATCTCCCGTCGTACTACCGCCAGCACGGCGGCTTCGTGATTTCAGCGGCAATTTCGAAGTATGTATACATTGCCATCCACAAGAGCTTTCTCCCCGGGTACTTCCTCAAGTACTCAGAGACCGAGCATGCCGATGCTCGTTCGGAGATCCGCCATCCGTTGATCCGGGAGGCAATCGAGCTGCACGATGTTCCGAAGCCCCTGGAGATCATCAGCATGGCGGACGTCCCTGCGGGAACAGGCCTTGGATCCTCCGGAGCTTTTCTCGTGGGACTGACGCATGCATTGCACGCCTTCAAGCGCGAAAGTGTCACCCCCGACCTCCTTGCGCGCGAAGCGATCGATATCGAAATGGTCCGCCTTGACGAGCCAGTCGGCAAGCAGGACCACTACATCGCTGCGTACGGCGGAATCCTTTGCCAGGAGTATCACCAGGATGATCGCGTGACCGTGGAACCGCTGAAAATTGCTGACGAAGCGATCCACGAACTACGAGATTCACTGATGTTGTTCTTTGTCGGTCATACCCGCAATGCGTCGACTCTCTTGAGTGACCAGAGAACTCGCTCTCAGGTCGGCGACACAGAAATGCTCGACAGTCTGCACTTTATCAAGCAGCTGGGCAGGGAGATTCGCAACGTTCTCGAATCGGGAGACGCGGCGCACTTCGGCCGTCTGATGCACGAGCATTGGATGCGCAAACGAAGGCGGTCGGCTGCCATGAGCAGTACCCATATCGATGAGCTCTACGACCTGGCAAGAAACGAGGGCGGTGTCACGGGAGGAAAGCTGGTGGGTGCCGGCGGCGGTGGTTTCTTCCTCTTTCAGACAGAGGATCGACGTCGCCTTCGCGATGTGATGACAAGAACCGGTCTCAGCGAAATGGATTTCACTTTTGATTTTGACGGCTCCGTGGTTCTCATACGCAACTCATGAAAAGAGATCGCCCATTGAATACGACGCCGACGCTGCGGGTACTGGAGGTTGCTGACCTGGCTGGAGGTGAACACCGGGAGTGGACGCTAGGAGACCTGCTCGCAATATTCCGCCGCCGGCGTAAATATCTGATCTGCTTTGTAACTGCTTTCCTGGTGCTCGTTACGATTTATTGCCTGATCGCAACTCCGCGCTATCAGGCGACCGGAGAAATCGAAGTGCAGAAGGATTCTCCGGGGGTTTTTGGTCTCGAAAGCAGCGTGATGGGCGACGCCCCAAATTCCGACCCGGACCCTCTTGACTACAGCATGACGCTGGAAACCGAAGCCAGCATCCTTCAATCGAACACACTTGCACTTGAAGTGATCAAGGACCTCAAGCTGGAAAGCACCTCGGATTATTATCCCTCGCACAAAGATGGGCTACAGCTTCCTTCCTGGCTGCTGTTCTGGAAGAAGCCGGTCGAGCCATTGAGTGTGCCGCTGGATGATGCGCCGAATCGCCGCTATGCCGTGCTGAAAATCTTTGCAAGTCATCTCAAAGTGGCGTCCGTGCCTGGCACGCGTCTCATCGAAATCAGTTACTCGAATCCCGATCCCCGGCTAGCCTCGGCGGTAGTGAACCGTCTGGTCCAGGCGCTCGTGAACTACACGTTTCAGGCCCGCTTCAACGCCACCGCACAGGCCTCGGCCTGGCTCGGCAGCCAGCTCGTCGGCCTGAAGAAACAGACGGAGGCCCTGCAGCAGAAGGCGCTGCGCCTGCAGCGTGACACCGGCATATTCGGCGAGGGCGATTCCCACAACGTAGTGTTGACCCGCCTCGAAAATCTGAACGAGGCTCTCATTGCTGCGGAGTCAAATCGCATCCTCAGGGAAGCCGTCTACCACGCCTCGGAGAGCGGCGATCCGGAACTGATATCCGGTCTCGCGGGAAACTCGGCCGTCGGCGCCTCGCCGGCCATGATGAATTCACTAGCCCTGATTCAGGCATTGCGAAGCCAGGATGCGGCGGTTCAGGCTCAAATTGCGGAGGACGACACGAAGTATGGGCCGGCGTTTCCGCGTCTGACGGAACTGCATGCTCAGCTCGACGGCATCGAGAAGTCGATTCAGGAAGAAGACCGCAGGATCGGCGCGCGCGCGCACACCGACTACGAGATAGCCCTGCGGGCGGAGGAGTCCGCACGCAAGTCCTTCGAGAAACAGAAAGCGGTCGCGGATCAGACTAACGACAAAGCCATCGCATACGATCTCGCCCGTCAGGAGGCTGATGGCAGCCGCAGCATCTATCAGGGATTGCTGGCGAAGCTGAAGCAGGCGGGAGTTCTCGAGGGGCTGCGCTCGACCAATCTGACGGTGGTGAACCCAGCCCGTGTCCCGCCAACCAATCGCCCCCATAGCCCCAATGTTCCGCTTTACTATGCGGCGGCTCTGTCCGTCGGACTGTTCATCGGCTGTTCCTCCGCGCTTGCACGCGAAGTTCAGGACCAGAGCATCCGCTCGCTCCGGGAACTGGAACAGGTGCTGGGTAGCCGCCTCCTCGGCGTGATTCCCCGGTTCAGAACACAACGCCGGAGGAGGAATCGTTTGTATATGAGATCTGTGAATCCGGGCCCCTCTCCCCAGGTGGTCGAGTCCGTCGCCGCAGCCGCTAGCCCTTCGGGAGGCGCCGGAAACCCGGTATTTGACGACGCACCTTTCTTCGAAGCTGTGCGTTCGCTTCGAACCTCCTTGCTCTCACTGACGGAG